>Ga0209573_1000188_pt1 | contig 154756 bp, 117 predicted proteins | sample TNRBio252014_DNA_FD_185870 | JGI IMG/M metagenome (GOLD analysis project Ga0209573, IMG submission 185870) | Wastewater treatment Type I Accumulibacter community from EBPR Bioreactor in Madison, WI, USA - TNR Reactor_6/25/2014_ DNA (SPAdes)... | ecosystem: Engineered > Bioreactor > EBPR >...
GTCCTCCATGCGCCGGATCACCTGTGCATCTTGATGGAGCTGGCAGCCGCGCACGAAACCATCGTAAGCGAGGATGTGGTAGTGATCCTGCATCCACGCCAACCGATCCTGTGCATCGGGAGGCAGTCACTCCAACGGCGGCAGGGTGAGCAAGGCAGGTGTGCCGATGAGCGCACGGAGGAAGTCGAGGCGGTGCATGGGGAAAAGAAAAGCCCCGGAGGAACCGGGGCGAAGGTCAAAAGACCTGTAGAATGGTCTTTATCGTGATAAGCTCTCGGCACGAAAGTAGCTACTACCTTGTCCAACTCCAAATTCCATATGAAATGAGCCATACGTTAGGACTTGATATTGGCACGAACAGCATTGGTTGGTGCTTGGTGGAAGACGGGAAGGGTATCGTTGCCATGGGCAGCCGGATCTTTCCCGTTGGTGTGAAAGAGGACAGCTACGCGAAGAGCGGCACGGAAGAAAGCCGTAATGCCGCCCGTCGAACCGCGCGCGGCATCCGTAGAGGCTACGCCCGTTACAAGCTGCGCCGAACGGAACTTGAGCAGTTGCTCACCGCGAACGGCATGATGTTCGACAAAACAGTGAGTTTGCCCACCAAGCAGCTCTATAGCCTGCGGCGCGATGCCCTGGACCGCAAGCTCGAACTGGAGGAACTGGGCCGCATCTTCTTCCTGATGAACCAGCGCCGGGGTTTCAAGAGCAACCGGAAGGAGCAGGCCAAAGGCGATGAAGAAAAGAAACTGACCGCCACCAAACAGGCCATGCGCGACTTTGAAGCGAGGATGCACGCTGCAGGTTGCCGCACCGCCGGTGAGTACCTCGCCACCTTATTCGATGACCTGCCCGAAAATTGGCACAACGAGAACGAACCCAAGGAACGGATCCGCGAACGGCAACGGGTGCGCCGGGAACTCTACCAGCAGGAGTTCGACCTGATCTGGGAGAAGCAACAGCAATACCACCCACAAGTGCTTACCCCGGAACTGAAGCACCAACTGCGCGACCGGGTGATCTTCTTCCAGCGGAAATTGAAGAGTGCGAAGCACTTGGTGAGCAAATGCCGGTTCGAACCCGCCAAGCATGTGGTGCCACGGAGCCATCCGCTCTTCCAGGAGTTCAGGATCCTACAGGCCTTGTCCAACATCCGGATCACCGACCGCGACCGCGTGAACGACCTGCTCACAATGGAAGAACGGGACGCGCTCGCCGTGCAGTTGGGCCAGGCGGAGAAAGTGAACGTGAGCCTGATCAAGGAATGGCTGGACTACCCGCGCAGTGCCCGCATCAACGACCTGGGGGACCTGCGCGGCCACACCACCTGGAGCCGCATACGGAAGGCCGTGGGCGACGACTGGTTCGAAGAGCAGAGCAAAGAGGCCCGGCTGAAACTGTGGCACACCCTCTACTTCGCTGCCGATGAAGGGTGGATCGAAGAGTATGCCCAGCGTGCCTTGGGCATGAACGATGAGCAGGCCAAACGTTTTGCCGAAGTGAACCTGGAACTGGACTACGGCAGCATCAGCCACAAAGCCGCGCAGAAGATCCTGCCCTTCATGCGCGAGGGGTATGACTTTGCCGGGGCTTGTGAGCAGGCCGGGTACCACCACAGCCAGAACGAACTGGACAACCCGGCCCGGGAACTGAAGGACAAGTTGACCGGGGCCGATATTGACGAGTTGCGCAACCCGCTGGTGCAGATGACGGTGAACGAAACCGCACGCCTGGTGAGCGCCGTGATCAAGCAGCATGGCCGTCCAGACATGGTACGCGTAGAATTGCTCCGCGACCTGAAGAAACCCAAGGCAAAACGCGAGACCATGCGGCGCGATATGCTCGCCAAGGAAAAACAACGCGATGCCTACCGCGACTTCCTGAAGGAGAAAGGGATCATCTCCAACCCCTACCCCAGCGACATCAAGAAATTCGAACTGTGGCTGGAACTGGAATACTCCGAAAGCGACGTGACCCGGCTTAGCCCGGACATGGACCTCAAAGCCTTCAAGAAGTTCGCAGAGGCCGTAAAGCCAGCCGACAAGGAAAAATACCGGCTGTGGCTGGAATGTGAGCGCATCTCCCCATACACCGGCAAAGCGATCCCACTGAGCGCCTTGTTCACCGAGGCCTACCATGTGGAGCATATCCTGCCCTACAGCCGCAGCCTGGACGACAGCTTTGCGAACAAGACCTTGTGCGAGGACGCGGTGAACACCGAGAAGGGGAATCTCACGCCGCTGGAATACTATGAGCAGAAACGGACGGCCGATGAGCTGAAAGCCTTCAAACAACGGGTGAAGAACTTCAGCGAAGGCAAATTGGCCAAGTTCCTGGCCACCGAGGTGAAGGATGATTTCCTCAACAGCCAGTTCACCAACAGCGCCTACATCGGCACGGAGGTGCGCAAGCTGCTGCGCAAGGCCTTCAAGGATGTGCGGGTGACCAACGGGCAACTCACCGGCCTGCTGCGCAACAAGGTGTGGAACCTGAACACCCTGTTGAACACGGCCGATGGACAGAAGAACCGCGACGACCACCGGCACCATGCATTGGACGCCTTGGTGATCGCCTGCACCACCCAAAGCCTGGTGAACCGCATCAGCCGGGAAAGCCAGTTCGACTTCCGTGGCGTGCAACGCGTGCCCGATGTGGGCCTGCCTTGGAACACCTTTCGCGTGGATGCGGCCGAAAAGCTAAACGCCATGCTGGTGAGCTACAAGGGCGGCAAACGCCTATTGACCACCAAGACGAACAAGTACCGGCATAGCATGGCACACGAGGGAAAGCCTGAAAAGTGGCAACGGACCAAGGCTGTGCGCGGCCCCTTGCACGAAGAAACGCTCTATGGCCGCATTACCCTGCAGCACAAGGGCAGCAAGGAAGAGACCTATGTGGTACGCAAAGCATTGACCTCATTGACCAAGCCGGAACAACTGGAGAACATTGTGGACCCCGTTGTACGGAAGACCGTGCAGGACCACGTGGCCAAGCACGGCAGCCTGAAGGAAGCACTGAAGATGCCTGTGTACATGCCTGTGAAGAAAGAGAACGAAAGCAAGTTGGTGCCGATCAAAAAGGTGCGCTTGCGCACCAATGCCGAAGAACTCGTTGAGTTGCGCCCCGGGACATACGTCGAGCCCGGCAACAATTATTGCATTGCCATCTATGAGGACAGAAGAGGAAAACGTGACTTCAGAACGATCAACTTCCTTGAGGCAAGCAAGCGAGCACTCCATAAGCAACCTATTTACCCTAGTGAACTAGATGGCAAACAACTTCTCATGACCTTACAACAAAAGGACTTGGTGATTCTATATGACGAACACCAGGATGAGATCCAATGGCATGACCCGAATTGGTTGGCCAACCATTTGTACATGGTCAAAAGCTTTGACCGCATAGGGGCCATCCGGATGGTGTTACACAAACGTTCTAACGCAAATCCGAATTTCCCAAAGCTCTATCCGGCAGGAACCACCTACACCAAGAAGGTGAGTTCCTTCCGTGGTGTACCAGTAGCCGTAGATGCTCTAGGCCAGATCACCAAAGTGCAATGATCAAGCGCACGCTCTACTTCGGCAACCCGGCCTGGCTGAGCGTGGACCATGGGCAACTGGTGATCCGCGACCCGGCCCTGAAGGCGGCAGGTGGTAGCGATGTAAAGGCCCGTGTGCCCATGGAGGACATCGGGCTGGTGGTATTGGACCACCAGCAGATCACGGTGACCCATACGGTGCTGAACACCTTGCTGTACCACAATGCGGCGGTGGTGGTGTGCGATGAGCGGCGGCACCCCAGCGGCCTCATGTTGAACCTGGAGGGGAACACGGTGCAGGCCGAACTCTTCAAACACCAGATCGAGAGCAGCGAGCCCCTGCGCAAACAACTTTGGAAACAGACCGTGGAAGCCAAGATCCGCAACCAGGCCGCCGTGCTGGCCCGCGTAGGGGCCGATGCCGGCCTGTTGCTGGAACTGGCCAACAAGGTGCAAAGCGGCGACAGCGGTAACCGGGAGGCCCAGGCCGCTGCGTACTACTGGCCCCGTGTGTTCAAGAACGTGACCGCGTTCAAGCGGTTCCGCGAAGGCCCACCGCCCAACAACCTGCTCAACTACGGTTATGCCATTCTGCGGGCCCTTGTGGCGCGAAGCCTCGTGGGCAGTGGCCTGCTGCCCACCCTGGGCATCCACCACCGCAACCGCTACAACGCGTATGCCTTGGCTGATGACATCATGGAACCCTATCGCCCCTACGTGGACCTGGCCGTGGTGGAACTGGTGAACAACCTGGGGCCACCTGAGAGCCTGACCCTGGAACACAAAGGCCAACTGCTGAAGATTCCCACGGCTGACGTGCTGTTGGACGACAAAGCAGGCCCCTTGATGGTGGCCGTGCAGCGCACCACCGCCAGCCTGGCGCAATGTTTCGCCGGGGAACAACGCAAGTTGCTGTGCCCAAGCCTTCCCTGAGCCATACCTACTTCAATGCCTACCGGATCATGTGGGTGCTGGTGTTCTTCGATCTGCCCACCGACACGGCCGGCGAGCGCAAGGCGGCGGCCCGTTTCCGCAAGGACCTCCTGGCCGATGGCTTCACCATGTTCCAGTTCAGCATTTACATGCGGCATTGCAGCAGCCGGGACAACATGGAGGTACACCAGAAGCGGGTGATCGCCTGCCTGCCGGAAAAAGGGCACGTGGGCATGCTCACCATCACCGATGCCCAGTTCGGGCGGATGCAGATCTGGTACAATGCCGAAGAAAAAGAGGAGAAGGAGGTGCCGCAGCAACTGGAACTCTTCTGACCGGCCAGAACAGCCAAAGGACGGCCCCGGAAGTGCTTGCGCACCTCCGGGGTTCATTTTTCTGATCCTGCAAACCGCACAGAACCCGCGTCCAGCAAGGCTTTTGGCCAAGTCTGGTGGATCAGGTCCTTGTCAAAGATCGCATTGAGAGCAAACCACGACTCCGGCTGTGGTTCACCGAATACGGCCTGCGGTGGATCAGGTCCTTGTCAAAGATCGCATTGAGAGCAAACCACGACACGGTGAAGGCCGAAGGGATCCGGCGGGCGGGTGGATCAGGTCCTTGTCAAAGATCGCATTGAGAGCAAACCACGACCGTGTTCCCGGTGAACCTTCACCATCATGGGGTGGATCAGGTCCTTGTCAAAGATCGCATTGAGAGCAAACCACGACCACCACGCGTGGCGGGATCTGCTGAGCGCTGGTGGATCAGGTCCTTGTCAAAGATCGCATTGAGAGCAAACCACGACCCGTGCCGGTTCTGACAGTACACGTCTCCGGGTGGATCAGGTCCTTGTCAAAGATCGCATTGAGAGCAAACCACGACCGGGTGCGCTCGGTCCGATGCCGCCAGCTCGGTGGATCAGGTCCTTGTCAAAGATCGCATTGAGAGCAAACCACGACTGGCACCAGGTGCATCGTTTGTGGCGTGGAGGTGGATCAGGTCCTTGTCAAAGATCGCATTGAGAGCAAACCACGACATCGACGTGGAGCACACGCGTACCGGTGAAGGTGGATCAGGTCCTTGTCAAAGATCGCATTGAGAGCAAACCACGACTAAGGTGTAAGGCGTCCTGAGGGTGTTCGCGGTGGATCAGGTCCTTGTCAAAGATCGCATTGAGAGCAAACCACGACTAGGTGTTGGAACTGTTGGAAGTCACTTTGGTGGATCAGGTCCTTGTCAAAGATCGCATTGAGAGCAAACCACGACCGTGTCCACCCGTGCGCGGCCGGTCATGCGGTGGATCAGGTCCTTGTCAAAGATCGCATTGAGAGCAAACCACGACACGCCAAGCTCCTCCCCTCGCTCACCGGTCGGTGGATCAGGTCCTTGTCAAAGATCGCATTGAGAGCAAACCACGACAAAGGGATACCAATGTGCAAGAAAAGGGACGGTGGATCAGGTCCTTGTCAAAGATCGCATTGAGAGCAAACCACGACGGAAAGCCGGTACTGGTACCAAAGAGATAGGGTGGATCAGGTCCTTGTCAAAGATCGCATTGAGAGCAAACCACGACTCGCCAACAAGCGACCACGTCGTCGCTTTTGGTGGATCAGGTCCTTGTCAAAGATCGCATTGAGAGCAAACCACGACTGGGCAGCTTGCCGTAGGTTGTTCTGTGCGGGTGGATCAGGTCCTTGTCAAAGATCGCATTGAGAGCAAACCACGACTACATCGACCTGAGCACAAATACAGGCCTCGGTGGATCAGGTCCTTGTCAAAGATCGCATTGAGAGCAAACCACGACATCGCGCACGTTTGTTGCATGGCGATTGGTGGTGGATCAGGTCCTTGTCAAAGATCGCATTGAGAGCAAACCACGACAGAAGCGCATACGGAAGCGGTATCTGCGTGGGTGGATCAGGTCCTTGTCAAAGATCGCATTGAGAGCAAACCACGACTCTCGCTGCGGACACAGGTCAAAAATGCGGGTGGATCAGGTCCTTGTCAAAGATCGCATTGAGAGCAAACCACGACTCCAGGACGCCAATCGTTTTCGCTTCTCATGGTGGATCAGGTCCTTGTCAAAGATCGCATTGAGAGCAAACCACGACTACCCATAGCCTCATCCACCTTGGCGATCGGGTGGATCAGGTCCTTGTCAAAGATCGCATTGAGAGCAAACCACGACCCTGCCGACCAACACGACACCACAACCACGGTGGATCAGGTCCTTGTCAAAGATCGCATTGAGAGCAAACCACGACTCGCGGCCATCGCCGCCACCCTCGCCTCCGGTGGATCAGGTCCTTGTCAAAGATCGCATTGAGAGCAAACCACGACCGCCGGGTCCACGCACCCTTAAAATTGAGGGTGGATCAGGTCCTTGTCAAAGATCGCATTGAGAGCAAACCACGACTCCAGGACGCCAATCGTTTTCGCTTCTCATGGTGGATCAGGTCCTTGTCAAAGATCGCATTGAGAGCAAACCACGACTGGGACCCATTCCGATCGGAATGGGTCGGCGGTGGATCAGGTCCTTGTCAAAGATCGCATTGAGAGCAAACCACGACACCGCACGCGTGACGACAACGGCAAGGAGGGTGGATCAGGTCCTTGTCAAAGATCGCATTGAGAGCAAACCACGACGCGCTGGTGAAAAGGGCCTGCGACCGCGCGGTGGATCAGGTCCTTGTCAAAGATCGCATTGAGAGCAAACCACGACATCTGACCGTGAGCAACAACTGCGGAAACAGGTGGATCAGGTCCTTGTCAAAGATCGCATTGAGAGCAAACCACGACTGGGACCCATTCCGATCGGAATGGGTCGGGGTGGATCAGGTCCTTGTCAAAGATCGCATTGAGAGCAAACCACGACTTCGGCCTTGTGCAACGTGAGGCGAAGGCGGTGGATCAGGTCCTTGTCAAAGATCGCATTGAGAGCAAACCACGACCAGCACAACGCAGTTGCCAATGTCGAGTCTGGTGGATCAGGTCCTTGTCAAAGATCGCATTGAGAGCAAACCACGACACGCCGCATGGATCAACAACAGACGGACAAGGTGGATCAGGTCCTTGTCAAAGATCGCATTGAGAGCAAACCACGACATCGCGAACGACGTGATGTCGAGGTATGCGGTGGATCAGGTCCTTGTCAAAGATCGCATTGAGAGCAAACCACGACTACGACGAGTGTGCTGGAAACCGCGTCCTTGGTGGATCAGGTCCTTGTCAAAGATCGCATTGAGAGCAAACCACGACATCAGCACATATATGCACTTCGATCATGCTGGTGGATCAGGTCCTTGTCAAAGATCGCATTGAGAGCAAACCACGACGCGCCGGTGAAAAGGGCCTGCGACCGCGCCGGTGGATCAGGTCCTTGTCAAAGATCGCATTGAGAGCAAACCACGACTCGGTCAGCAGTACACTAAGATGAAGGCCAGGTGGATCAGGTCCTTGTCAAAGATCGCATTGAGAGCAAACCACGACACGCACTCGCCGCCATCTGCGCGGTGCGTCGGTGGATCAGGTCCTTGTCAAAGATCGCATTGAGAGCAAACCACGACAGGAACCCGTGGAAGGTGGAACCTATACCTGGTGGATCAGGTCCTTGTCAAAGATCGCATTGAGAGCAAACCACGACCTTGTGCGCCTTGACCATCTCAGCGTGGGGTGGATCAGGTCCTTGTCAAAGATCGCATTGAGAGCAAACCACGACTGACGGCCCACAGGGCATTGAGGGGATGTGGGTGGATCAGGTCCTTGTCAAAGATCGCATTGAGAGCAAACCACGACTTGCACCATGGCCGAGGTCATCATCACCGAGGTGGATCAGGTCCTTGTCAAAGATCGCATTGAGAGCAAACCACGACAACACGGTAGAACTCATGCGGGAATTAAGGGTGGATCAGGTCCTTGTCAAAGATCGCATTGAGAGCAAACCACGACTGACCGGGGGTGGCTCCTTGGTGGTACGCGGGTGGATCAGGTCCTTGTCAAAGATCGCATTGAGAGCAAACCACGACACGGAACGGCCCGATGTGGTGTACTTCGGGGTGGATCAGGTCCTTGTCAAAGATCGCATTGAGAGCAAACCACGACAGGAACCCGTGGAAGGTGGAACCTATACCTGGTGGATCAGGTCCTTGTCAAAGATCGCATTGAGAGCAAACCACGACCACAACCTCGCTGTGCAGAACAAGCCCTGGGGTGGATCAGGTCCTTGTCAAAGATCGCATTGAGAGCAAACCACGACTGCGTGAAGGGAACACGTGTAGCGCATACGGGTGGATCAGGTCCTTGTCAAAGATCGCATTGAGAGCAAACCACGACAGGAACCGGCCCCTTGACCTTGTGCGGCAAGGTGGATCAGGTCCTTGTCAAAGATCGCATTGAGAGCAAACCACGACTTGCCGGCGTCCTGGTGGGCTTGTGGATCCGGTGGATCAGGTCCTTGTCAAAGATCGCATTGAGAGCAAACCACGACACCAAGGCTCAGGTCCACTTCTTCGCTTTGGTGGATCAGGTCCTTGTCAAAGATCGCATTGAGAGCAAACCACGACGGTGCCTCTGCACTGCACCGCGCGAGGTTCGGTGGATCAGGTCCTTGTCAAAGATCGCATTGAGAGCAAACCACGACACGAGCAACGCATGGGCTACATCGCGGAGCGGTGGATCAGGTCCTTGTCAAAGATCGCATTGAGAGCAAACCACGACTCCACCAGAGATGCTCAACTGCTTTGGCACGGTGGATCAGGTCCTTGTCAAAGATCGCATTGAGAGCAAACCACGACTCAGCGTGGACTTCAACGTCGATCCGTTCTGGTGGATCAGGTCCTTGTCAAAGATCGCATTGAGAGCAAACCACGACAACAAGGTGTGTCCCCCCTACACCCCAATAGGTGGATCAGGTCCTTGTCAAAGATCGCATTGAGAGCAAACCACGACAGCCTTGCTTCTGTCCTTCTCTAAATAATGGTGGATCAGGTCCTTGTCAAAGATCGCATTGAGAGCAAACCACGACATGAGCCCGAAAACGATGCGTAGGATCACTGGTGGATCAGGTCCTTGTCAAAGATCGCATTGAGAGCAAACCACGACACAGCGGCAGCAGCGTTGATGACCACAGCAGGTGGATCAGGTCCTTGTCAAAGATCGCATTGAGAGCAAACCACGACATGAACATGGGATCACTACTCGCTGGACATGGTGGATCAGGTCCTTGTCAAAGATCGCATTGAGAGCAAACCACGACACGATGGGGAGGTACTTCAGCAGCCTCTTCGGTGGATCAGGTCCTTGTCAAAGATCGCATTGAGAGCAAACCACGACGTTTCCGTGGCCATCAGTTGAATGTGATGTGGTGGATCAGGTCCTTGTCAAAGATCGCATTGAGAGCAAACCACGACCGAAGAAGGGCTTTGTGGGCGACTTCCTCAGGTGGATCAGGTCCTTGTCAAAGATCGCATTGAGAGCAAACCACGACCGTGATGGCGCAACGATAGCACCATGTTGGGGTGGATCAGGTCCTTGTCAAAGATCGCATTGAGAGCAAACCACGACTGGTGCATGGCAAGCCTGGATGGAGCAGCAGGTGGATCAGGTCCTTGTCAAAGATCGCATTGAGAGCAAACCACGACTCGGCGGTACGGCGGAACGCGAGGCCACGCGGTGGATCAGGTCCTTGTCAAAGATCGCATTGAGAGCAAACCACGACTTCAAGCGATGCATCGTGGAGGGTGGCTTGGGTGGATCAGGTCCTTGTCAAAGATCGCATTGAGAGCAAACCACGACCCGTTCTCTACCTCCGTGGGTGGAGAGCTGGTGGATCAGGTCCTTGTCAAAGATCGCATTGAGAGCGAACCACCCTCATCACCGCCCCCCAACTTCCCACCCAACCACGCCATGGGCAGGTAGGCCAGCACCAGATCGGCCACCTCGAACCAGAGCGGAGCGGGGATCATGTACACTGCTGCGATGCCGCCCACCAGGTGAAGCCCACCGACCACCAGGGCCATGGACATCTGGTGTGTAGCAGCGAGCCGGGCCGCTACGAAGCCACCCACCAGCGAAGGCAGCGCATGGGCCAGGAAAGGCGACAGCAGGTGCTTCCCTTTCAGCAAGCCAAAGGTGGCCACGTTCTCCGGATCGAAGCCGAGCGGGGCCGGGATCAGCTTCATGAGCAGGCCCAGCAAGAGGCCGTTGAGCACCACACAGATGATCGCACCAGCGAGTACGGCCAGGATATTGCGGAGCATTGGGGACATGATGATCGTGCGTTGGGTCGTTGAACGTGGACGGGACGCAAGCCAAGATACACGACGCACGCGCACCCAACGACGCCATGCACAGCCCAGGATCATGATCAATGGCGCCGATGAACGAATGATCGACCGGCCACCTGGAAGTCCTGAGTCCGCAGCACGCCATCAACTGGAACCGGGAGGTGCAGCACTGGCTGGTACGGCACATCGGTATCGCCCCCACCGGGGTGGAGCCCAGGGTCGAGGACGAGGAGCGTCCGTGAGCCACGGCCGACCGGCGCAACGGCACGGAGCGGATCAGCGGACCAATGCCGCCAGTGCCCACCTTTGTGGCGATGCGCATCGTGGTGAACACCCGCCTACTGCTGGCCAACAAGCTGGAGGGCATCGGCTGGTTCACGCACGAGACCATGCAGCGGATCGTACGGGCACACCCCGAGCACCGCTTCATCTTCCTCTTCGATCGTGCCTTCGATAAGCAGTTCATCTACGCCGACAATGTGGAAGGTGCCGTGCTCCTCCCACCCACACGCCACCCCCTGCTCTACCGCCTTTGGTTCGATTGGCTGCTGCCCCGGAAGTTGCATGCGCTCAAGGCCGATGCCTTCATCTCACCCGATGGCTACCTCGCACTCCGCAGCAACGTGCCCACGCTGGCCGTGGTGCACGACCTCAACTTCGAGCATCACCCGGAGGACCTGCCCAAGGCCTACCGCGATTACTACCGCAGCTACTTTCCACGTTTCGCACGGCATGCCACCCGTCTCGGCACCGTGAGTGAATATTCGCGTCGCGACATCGCGACGACATACGGCGTGCCCGAAGGCCGCATCGATGTGATCCACAACGGCGTGGGCGCGGTGTACCGGCCGCTTTCGGAATTGGAGAAACGCGAAGCAGCAAAGGAGTTCACCGGCGATCATCCGTACATCGTGTGCATCGGTTCGCTCAATCCACGCAAGAACATCGCACGGTTGTTGCAGGCTTTCGATGAACTATTGGACCGGCACCCATCCGATCTGCGCCTGCTGGTCGTGGGTGAACGTATGTGGTGGGATGGTCGCATGGAAGAGGCGTGGCAGCGGATGCGCCACCAGGACCGCGTGATCTTCACGGGTCGTTTACAGCAAGTGGAACTGCACCGCGCCTTGGGCGGGGCAACAGCCTTGGCCTTCGTGAGCTACTTCGAAGGTTTCGGCATACCGGTGGCCGAAGCGATGCGCTGCGGTGTGTCCGTTGTTGCTGCGGAGGCCACGAGCCTGCCCGAAGTGGCAGGCGATGCGGCGCACTACTGCGACCCGTTCAACGTGAGCGACATCGCACGCGCCCTGCACGAGGTGTGCAGCGATCCGGATCTGCGCAAGAAGCTGAGCGAAGCTGGCATCAAACGTGCGCAACGCTACACGTGGGAGCATGCGGCCACCGCCCTGTGGTCGTCCTTCGAGCGCATGGCCAAGGATGCCGGCCTTCACCTGGAACCACGATGAGCCGCCTCGCCGCCTACCACACCAAGAACCTGTTGGAGGCCGGTTGCGATGAGGCCGGTCGCGGTTGCCTGGCAGGTCCTGTCGTGGCCGCTGCGGTGATCCTCGCCCCCGGCACGCGCATCCCCGGTCTGGACGACAGCAAGAAACTCTCCGCCGCCAAGCGCGATGCCTTGCGGCCCTTGATCGAGCAGCATGCATTGGCCTGGGCCGTGGTGGCCGTGGAGCCTGCGGAGATCGACACCTTGAACATCCTGCGTGCCTCGTTCATCGCCATGCACCGAGCCATTGATGCGTTGCAACTTCGGCCACAGCACTTATTGATCGACGGTAACCGTTTCATCCCCTACACCGGCATTGCGCACACCTGTCTGGTGAAGGGCGATGGCCGTTACCGAAGCATCGCTGCCGCGAGCATCCTGGCCAAAACGCACCGGGACGAGCTCATGATACGCTTGCACGATGACCATCCAGCGTACAACTGGGCCGTGAACAAGGGCTACCCGACGGAAGATCATCGTGAGGCCTTGATGCGATATGGACCAAGTATCCATCATCGCCGGAGCTTTCGACTGGAATATGCGGCGCCGGAGCTGTTCAGCGATACGGGAATGCAGTGACCCCTTGGCTTGCTTGTAGCCCCACGAACAGGAGCGTGTGCAAACGCACCTCCCGATGCATACGTGTCGCCCCTACCACCGGGTACCTTTGAACGCTGGCCATGCGTCGTCTCTTCCTACTTGTTCTTCTGCTCAGCATCGGTGCCGCATCCCTTTGGACACTCCTCCACTGGAACCGCACCACCGCCATCGCATCCGACCCCTGGATCGTCATCCCCGATCGATCGGCCGTGATCGTGGAGGTGCCCGATGCGTGGGCCACCTGGGATCGCTTCACCCACACCTCACAACACTGGTCCAGCATCGAGCACATCCCGTCCGTTGCCGCCATGGGACGTTTGATGGCGCAGACCACGGCCAGTGCCGAGAATGATGCGGCATTGCGCAGCTCGTTGGAAGGGGTGACCATGCTCGTTTCCATCATGCGCACCGGAAGTGAGCAGGTGGATGGGTTGTTCGCCTGCGCGCCCCATGCGCTGGATGGAGTTCCCTTGCGCACCTTCGCCGAATTGCTCAAGGTGGATGAGTCGGCCCTGCACACCCTGAAAGAGGGCGGAACGGTGCAATGCCGGCCCGACAGTTCCCTACCGGCGCTCTCCATCGGTCTACAGCACGGGATCTGGCTGGTGGCCACTTCGCCGACGATGATGGAAGAAGCCCTGTTGCAGATGAAGAACGGCCGGTCCATCGCGAACAGTGTCGACCTGAAGGAAGCCATGGGGACCCTCGGCGGCGGAGCGGATGCGCATGTGCTCGTCCACCTCGAACGCGCCAAAGCGTTGCTGCATACCTGGTGGGAGCCCCAGGTGATCGATGCGCTTGACCTGCCCGGCGGTTGGTTGGCCTTGGACCTGCGTGCGCGGCCGGATGCCTTCCTGCTGAGCGGGCTCATGCTACCGGACACGGCGCACACATCCCTCGCCACGATCACGGGCCAAGGCACGGGGCGCAACGATCTGAGCCGCTACCTGCCGATCGAAGTGGCCGCGTGGGATGTGCGCCAGGTAAGTGATGGGGAGCGTTTCCTGCGGGACCTGGGCGTGGCGAACGATAGCACCATCACCACCTGGGGCCCAAGCCTCTTCAATTGGGTACAAGGAAGCATTGGGCTTGCCCATGCAAGCGACACCACCCTGGGGACGGATCGCATCTGGGCCTTGTTCCAGACCAATGACCCTGAAGGCGCCGCCACCGCGATCAGGAGGTCATGCCCCGATGGCACCACCTGCGATACCCTGAGCCACCGTGGAACGCGCATGACCATGCTACCGGTGCCGAACGCCTATGCTCGGTTGCTCGGTACGGCATACAGCGCGTTCCAGCATCCTTGGTGGAGCATCCTGGGCGATGTGGTCGTATTCGCCCCGACACCGGAGGCCCTGCGGATCGCCATCGACGCATGGAACGATGGGCGTACGCTCGCGGAGGATCGCCGCACCAACGCCTGGACCGAACGGATCGCCAGCACCGCAGGGCGCACGATGCGCTGGGATGTGGCACGGTACTGGCCACGCCTCGGCAGCGGGATGAAACATGGCGCCGTCGTGAACTACAACTCAGAAAAGGAACTCTGGCAACGCCTTGGCGGCCTCGCGGTCCAGCTTTCCCCGGCACAGCATGGGTGGAGCCACCTCTCGATCGGGCTGGAGCACGCCCCCGTTGAGGAGGGCAGCAGCGATGTACACTGGAGCACAGCCCTGCCCCCCGGCATCACACGCAAGCCCGATATCGTACGCAACCACACGAACAACACGCGCGAAGTGCTCGTGCAGGACGGCGAACACCACATCCACCTGCTGGGCAGTACCGGCAAGTTGTTGTGGAACCACGCACTCGATGGGCCGATCATGGGCCAAGTACACCAGGTGGACCGTTTCAAGAACGGCAAGCTGCAATTGCTGTTCAACACAGCGGATCGCATCCACCTGATCGACCGCAATGGCAAGGATGTCGGTGGTTTCCCCATCGCCCTGCCGGAGAAGGCCACGGCCCCGATCGCGGTGTTCGACTACGATGGCAACAAGGATGTCCGGTTGGTCGTTGCGCTTGCCGACGGCCGTGTGCTGAACTACGGCCTGGACGGCAGCCCTACCACCGGCTGGGAAACGCCACGGCTAACCAGTCCCGCCACGAACCCGGTGCAGCACCTGCGTATCAAGAACAAGGACCACCTGCTCGTGGTGGATGGCAACGGTCGGATCGTACTGCTCGATCGCCGGGGTGGTGAACGCGAGCGCAGCGGATTGAACCTGGGCACCTCACCCGTGATCCAACGGATCGCACCAGGGCTGGAACTGAACAGTACACGCCTCATCTGGGCCGACACCAGTGGAACATTGCATGAAGCAGCATTGAGCGGCAAGGAAAGACCGATCTCACGAAGCGGGCACAATACGCTGGGCGACCTGGCCGATGATGGCACCTACGACATCGTTCGGATCAACGGGGACAGTTTGGTCGTCACACATGGCACGAGGATCCTCCTCGCACGTTCGTTCGGGACAGCGCTCGGATCAGCGGTCCACCATTACAAGCTCGGTAACGGAAGCGTGATCGGTGTGCTGATACCCGAAAGTGGACAGGTGACGTTGATCGATGATGGCGGCCGGGACCTGGAAGGTTTCCCCTTGCTTGGCACCACCCCGTTCAGCATCGCCGACCTCGACCTGGACGGCACCTTGGAACTGGTGACGGTGACCGCCGACGGTCGTGTGGTGGCGTATAACGCCTTGCCTGCCTCCACCACCTCACGGTAGCGCATCGTACCCACATCATTCGAGGTAACGGCGCGTATGCTCTCTGAACAGGGGTGCTGGCGGAAGTACGCTGGATCCGATGCACTGGAATGATACCGTTCCGGCATTCAAGACCGGACAAGGATGCGCTGCGGTCTTCTCGCCATGCGATACGACGGGATCGTTGCGTAGCGGGGACAACGGAACGAGCCCGGCGGTGAAGCCATGCGGAAAAAGGGCAAGCGGATCGGGCTGGACCTTACTGCAAGATCGTATTACCGCCTCGGTCTGCGCAGAACGATCCGCTGGCCTGCGATCAACGTGGCATCCTCACTCAGCGAGTTGTACTTCGCGAGCTTGCTCAGCTTCACGCCGTACCGCTGGCTCACGTCCCAGAGCGTTTCACCGGCCACGGCAACGTGTTCGGTGTTCGTCCTGGAAGCGTTCCGCTTCGGCTGGATGTAGATGCGCTGCCCGGCTTCCAGCTTGGCGTTCTTATCCATATCGTTCCAGCGCGCGATCATGCCGTGCGTCATTTCCAGATCGGTGGCCAGCTTGCGGAAGTCGTCACCCTCCTTGGCGGTCACGTACTTGATGCGGCCTTCGAAGCTCTCCACCGCGCGACCGGCGCCGGCGCTCCACGTGATCACATCGCTGTCCCCACTGCGTTTGTTGGGTTTGCGGCCGCTGTGCTTGGTGGACGAAGGCTTGCTCGCCGTTCCCGATGTCGCTGGCCTGGGCTTGTAGGTCACATCGATGCCCTTGTCCAGTTTGTGCAATTCGTAACGTTCGATCAAGGCGATCAACTTGCTCGGGTAGTTGGGGTCGGTGGCATAACCGGCCTTCTTCAAACCCTTCGCCCAGCCTTCATAATCCGTCGGCTTCAGCTCGAACAACGCGGCATAGCGTGGCTTTTGCAGGAACTTGGCGTGGTCCTCGTAGCTCTGCGCGGCATCCTTGTACTTCCGGAAGCAGTCGTCCTTCTTGTCGTCGTCGTGGTAGGTGCGCCCCCCGGTCCAGTCGGGGGTACACTTGATCCCGAAGTGGTTGTTGCCTTCCCGCGCGAGTTCACTGTTGCCGTTGCCGCTCTCCAACAGCCCTTGTGCCAGGGTGATGCTGGCGGGGATGCCGTGTTCCTTCATCTTGCGCACGGCCACCTCCTTCCATTCGCCGATGTATTCTTCGGCGGTGAAGCGTTGACCGGGCGGCTGCCCTTGGGCTGAAAGTGCCGTGGCAAGCACCAAAGCAAGGGGTAGGAGGCAGGTTTTGAACATGATGAACAGTCTCCTTCGGGCCTGGTGGGCGGTCTTCGGGATAGTGCGAAACTACTGGGGTTCAGCAGGGTTGCTCACGATCCATCCACCGGGTCATGCACAGGTGATCGTGGAAATAACGTGCCAAGTTGGCCTCTTCGCATCTTCGTGCCCGATGGCCACGGTACCGGAACCCACGGAATTCCACTACACCCCGGAGCAGCAAGCCCGCATGGAGCGGCTGGGCCTGGCGTATGGCGATTGCTATTTCACTCCGGAGGGCTACCTGGTGTACACCGGCCAGTACCACCGGAAACGGGGCTACTGCTGCGGGAATATGTGCCGCCATTGCCCGTATGGGCACAAAGCAGTGCGGAAGGTGCAAGGGTGAGCCGCCGGATCACACCGCAGACCGGCGGCCCACTTGAGGATCAATCCAAGAAGACCTTGCGCACCGACCGCCCTTGCCGGGTGGTGGCGCTCACGCAATACACCCCCGGCCGCAGCTGATGTGCCATACGCACATGCAACTCCCCGGCCATCGGCCGGTCCAGAACGGTCCGGCCCGCCATGTCCGTGATGTGTACCTGTTGTATGGGACCAGCAGTGCTCCGGAGCTGGATCAGCCCCGATGCCGGTGCCCATACCATCAATGCTTGCGGGTCGGATGCCCCTTCGGAGAGACCCACCGAGGCTTCACCCGCAAAGAGTTCCGCGCCCACCGTCTCATCGTTCGCGCTGTACACGAAGCGGTCCTGGAAGATGATCATGTTGCCGTCCACCGCATCGGGGCCTCCGTTGATCACCGTGGGCAGGAACTCGTGTACCATGGCAGTACCAGGCTCTGTTCCATCGCTCTTCCAGTACTGGCGGCCGTGGTCGTCCGCACGGCCCATGAAATAGAAGTGCTCCCCGTCATTCCGGAAACCATAGAAGTTGGTGATGCCGTTGATACCCTGCGTGCTCGTGAAGGTCTTCACCACCGACACCGCATGCGCCACGGGATCGATCCGGAGCAACTCGGTGTTCTGGTCGCCATCGATCCAGAAGGCGTAGAGCATGCCGTTCAGCTCGGTCATGTACGGGTAGCCCTGGTTGGGCACCACATCCTCCAACACAAGCTCCGTGGTGGCAGTGGTGCCTTGGGTGCGGTAGAGTTTCCAATCGCTGTTCTCCAGCGCGCTGAAGTACATGAAGCCGTTGTCGGCCGTATGGTAGTTGAGACCGGGGATGTGGGCCAAGGCGTAGGGCCCTGCGTGGATCACGGAGGTGCCGGCCATGGTGCCGTCGGATGCGATCAGGCCTGTATGGCCGGTAACGATGAACTTGTCGTTGTTCTTCGACCACAGCATCACCACCGCCCCCGTTGCGCCCGCCTCGTTGATGGTGGCGAAGGGTTGGGTGCCCGCTTCGGTGCCGTCGCTCACCCACAGCTGCGGGCCGTTGGTGCCGTCGTTCGCGAGGAAGTAGCCCTTGCCGTTGAAGTCGAAGCCTTGGAAAGCGGGGAATGGCGAACCGAAGGAAGTGCCCGTACCGGGGTTGATGTCCTTCACGCGATGGGTGCCTGCGGCGGAACCGTCCGTCACCCAGAGTTCGAAGCCTCCCTCTGCATCATGGCCGGGGAACAACAGCTTGCCTTGTGGCAGGGGAATGCCTGCGTATGCGAAGAGCAACGAATAAGGCAGCAGGGCCAATTGTTCGGCAGGCTGGCCGGGACGCACGCACCACAGCAGGAAGTTGGTCGTTCCGGCCTGCTGGGCATAGAAGTAGATGTTGTCGCCGCTGGTGATGATCCCGCCGTTGGTGGTGGTGTAGCCGGCGGGGCCGCCCACGTTCGCCAGTTCGGTCACGCTGCCGCTGAGGTCGTCCAGCCGGAAGAGCTTGTTGGCACCGCCGCCGTCGTTGGCGAACAGCAGAAGGCTGCTCCCATGCTCCCGGAAGCCGAGGGGGCGGCCGTGGTTGAGGAACGAGTTGAAGCCACCGGGCCAGAAATCGCGCACCAGTTGCGGCTCTTGGGAATAAGCATCGGAAGGCATGCCCGCAACAAGCGCAAAGGCCACCACAGCGTTATAGATCCTCTTGTTCATGGTTGCTTGATACGCCAAACGTAGGGGGATGGGTATCCGTGATCTCCCGTATTCTGGCCCCGAGGTATCCACAAGGGATCGTGGAGTTCGGCAAGGCTAATGCCGGGCCGTGCAGGTTTGTGCCTCAAGCGTGCATAGACCACGCCCCCGTGTGCATCGACCCCGAATGGTTCAGCCTCCCTGACCGATCTTCGCCCTATGCCCCCAGCAACCGCCACCAACCTCACCGCCTTCCAACAAACCATCTGCGAAGGCATCCGTTGAGCTTACGCATGCAGCCCCCTCACATCAGTTCTTCCAGCTGCGCGAAGGGCACGCACTCGGCGTTGGGCCCGATGGTGTAGCGGTGCTCGCCGGGGTATATCACGCGAAGCAGGTCCAGCTTCAGGTCGGCCATGCTCACGTGCATGCTCTTGGTCATGCGCGGGGCGTCCTCTCGCTTGATCTCTACGCCCACGCGCTTGCCTTTGTAGAGGAAGAACATGTCCAGCTCGGAGCCGGAGTGAACGTTGTAGAAGTAGAAGTCGCGCAATTTGAGGGCGCTCACCACCTGCTCCATCACGAAGCCTTCCCACGAGGCGCCGAGCTTGGGATGGTGCATCAGTTCGTGCATGGTACCAATTCGTTGGAGCGCATGGAACAGACCGGGATCACGGAAGTAGATCTTGGGGCTCTTCACCAGCCGCTTGCCCACGTTCTCGTACCACGGCAGCACACGCCGTACCATGAATGTCTGCTCCAGCGCATCGAGGTAGGAATTGGCCGTGTGGTAGGTGATACCCATGGACGCGGCGATCTCCGAGGCGTTCCAGATCTGGCCGTGGTAGTGCGCGAGCATGGTCCAGAAGCGGCTCATCACACGCGGCGAAAGCGGAAATCCGAGCTGGGCGAGGTCGCGTTCGAGGAAGCTCTGGATGAAGTCGGTCCGGCGCTCCATGCTCTGCGCATCGTTGCGGGCAAGGAAAGAGCGCGGGAAGCCGCCGCGCAGCCAGAGCCTGTTCGCCTGCGCAAGCCCCACTTCAGGCACGGTGAACCCGGCCATCTCCACGAAGGCCACGCGCCCCGCCAACGATTCGGATGCCTGCCGTGACAGCTCCGGCGATGCACTGCCCAACAGCAGGAAGCGGGCGGGCGTACGGGGCCGGTCGGCCAGCACGCGCAGTACCGGGAAAAGCGGAGGCTGCCGCTGGGCCTCGTCGATCACGACCAGCCCACGCAGATCCTTGAGCGCTGTGTACGGGTCGCCCATCAGGCTCAACGCGCTGGGCGATTCGAGATCGAACCAGTGCGCCGCCCGCTTCGTGCCCAGCTCACGCGCCAAGGTGGTCTTGCCGCACTGGCGCGGCCCCAGCAGCATCACCACCGGATTCCCACGCAGCTTCCGGTTCACCTCATTGAACAATCCTTCCCGCTTCTTCATGGGCGTAAATTAGAAATATCATTTCTATTTTTCAAGTATGTGTGTCACGCGATCCTGATCTTTGGCCGAGATTCCAATACATGAAATACAGAAATACCATTTCTATTTTTCATGTATGTTGAAAGTCTGGACCATTCCATTCAGGCCCGCGGGCAAGACCTGTTACGCATCGGCTCCCGGCACATGGCACGGCCTTCATCCAGCCCCATGCGCACGGGCCATGATGCGGTATGGCCCTTCGGTGCGAACTTCGCACCATGCCCGCTGCCATCACTTCCGACCTCACCGCCTTCCAAGCCACCATCCGCGAAGGCATTCCCGACGCCCTCCCTCCTGCCCGCCCGCTTGACCCCGGTGTAAGCCACGCCCCCAAGCGCAAGGACATCCTCTCCCCGGAAGAGAAAAAGCTCGCCCTGCGCAACGCCCTGCGCTACTTCGACAAGAAGCACCACACCACCCTCGCCCCCGAGTTCGCGCAGGAGCTGAAGGAGCACGGCCGCATCTACATGTACCGTTTCCGGCCAGAGGGGAAGATGCACGCGCGGCCCATCGGCGACTACCCGGCCAAGAGCAGGCAGGCCGCCGCCATCATGTTGATGATCCAGAACAACCTGGACCCCGCCGTGGCGCAGCACCCCGAGGAACTGATCACCTACGGTGGCAATGGTGCGGTGTTCCAGAACTGGGCGCAGTACCGCCTCACCATGCGCTACCTCAGCGAAATGAGCGACGAGCAGACGCTGGTGATGTACAGCGGCCATCCGCTCGGCCTCTTCCCCAGCCACGCCGACGCGCCCCGCGTGGTGGTCACCAACGGAATGGTGATCCCCAACTACAGCCAGCCCGATGATTGGGAGCGCATGAACGCCTTGGGCGTTTCGCAGTACGGCCAGATGACGGCCGGCAGCTACATGTACATCGGTCCGCAGGGTATCGTGCACGGCACCACCATCACGGTGCTGAACGCCACTCGGATGCGCGCTCCCCTCTCCTTGGGAGAGGGGCCGGGGGTGAGGCCAATTGCACTCTTCGTCACGGCAGGGCTCGGCGGCATGAGCGGTGCCCAGCCCAAGGCGGGCAACATCGCGGGCGTGGTCACCATCTGCGCCGAGGTGAATGCCACCGCCGCCCACAAGCGCCACAGCCAAGGCTGGGTGGATGAGGTGATCGCCGATGTGGATGCCTGCATCGATGCCGCGCTGGCTTGGCAGCAAAAGGGCGAAGCGCACAGTATCGCCTACCTGGGCAACGTGGTGGACCTGTGGGAACGCCTGGCCGCGCGCAAGATCAAGGTGGATCTCGGCAGCGACCAGACCAGTTTGCACAACCCGTGGGCAGGTGGCTACTACCCGGTGGGCCTCAGCTACGCCGAGAGCAACGCCCTGATGGTGAACGACCCGGCCGCCTTCAAGCTGCGCGTGGAGGAAACACTGCGTCGCCACGTGCAGGCCGTGAACACCTTGGCCGCACAAGGCATGTACTTCTTCGACTACGGCAACGCCTTCCTGTTGGAAGCGAAGCGCGCCGGAGCCGACATCTCCCCTTCTCCCTCGGAGAAGGGGCCGGGGGTTGAGGCCGAATTCCGCTATCCCAGCTATGTGGAGGACATCATGGGGCCGCTCTGCTTCGATCACGGCTTCGGGCCCTTCCGTTGGGTGTGTACCAGCGGCAAGCCGGAAGACCTGGCCACCAGCGACCGCATCGCGGGGGATGTGCTGGAGGCCATGTTGAAGGAAGCGCCCGAGGAGATCCACCAGCAGATCGCGGACAACTTGCACTGGATCCGCAGCGCACAGCAGAACAAGCTGGTGGTGGGCAGCCAGGCGCGCATCCTTTACGCCGACGCCGAAGGCCGCATCCGAATCGCCGAGGCCTTCAACCAGGCCATCAAAGCGGGCACCATCAGCGCACCCATCGTGCTGGGGCGCGACCACCACGACGTGAGCGGCACCGACAGCCCTTACCGCGAAACCAGCAACATCCGCGATGGCAGCCGCTTCACCGCAGACATGGCCGTGCAGAACTTCGTGGGCGACGCCTTCCGTGGCGCCACCTGGATCAGCCTGCACAACGGCGGCGGCGTGGGCTGGGGCGAGGTGATCAACGGCGGCTTCGGCATGGTGCTCGACGGCAGCACCGACAGCGACCGCCGCCTGAAGGCCATGCTGCACTGGGACGTGAACAACGGCATCGCCCGCCGCGCCTGGGCCCGGAACCCGAACGCCGTGTGGAGCATCGAGCAGGAGATGAAGCGCACGCCGGGGCTGCAGGTGACCTTGCCGAATGAGGCGGAGGACACGACGGTGGACCGGGCGCTGGGACACTGAACCGGGACCGACGTTCCGGTCTTTCTTGGAGTGAAAAAGGGTGCGAGAGCCGTGACTCGCGCACCCTCGCACTTTCTAACCCCATGGTTCATTCTGACCAGGATGATCGAGGGACCGGATCTTCACCACCGGCGCAGTAAATTTCACCTCAGACCCAACCCCACCCCGCTTTTCACCGTGTATGGGGTCGGAACACGCACCAAACCCAATGACCCGGATGCTACGAAAAACACTCTTCGCCCTGGCCACCCTGGCTGGCATGGCCACTTACGCCCAGCAACCCTACCATGTGGTGGTGGGTGGCACCGTCCTGGGCTGTACGCCCAATAGCTTCGTGAACATCACCACCATGAACGGCACCCAACCGGCGATCGACATCGACGTGCCCGTGCTTCCACCCCAATGTTTTTTCAGCATCAACCTGGACATGGCGACCCAAGGTGGTGGGTTCATCATCACCACCCAATGCATGGGTGTCACGCAATCGCAAACGGTACAATACCAGGTCCCGGCGATCGGGGATAGCACCGGGGTCTTCGTCACCTTCGACTGCGGCAACACCCTCACCGACTGCGCAGGCGTGGTGGGCGGCAGCGACCTGCCCGGCACCCCCTGCACCACCTTCCTGGGCGAAGCGGGCACCTGGTCCTCGGACTGCTTCTGCGTGGCCGATAGTGGGGCCGTGGACTGCGAAGGAGTCCTCAACGGCCCCGCACAACCCGGCACACCGTGCGGCACACCGAATGGCCTGATGGGGACCTGGAGCGTGGACTGCGAATGTGTTCCGAACACCACCAATTGCCAGGCCTGCATCGAACTGGGGCCGGTGATCAACCCGAATGGGGAGGCCATCCCCTTCGCCGTACTGGGCGCGAGCTGCTCACAGGGCACCGCCCCCATCAACTACCAGATCAACTGGGGCGATGGCGTAGTGAATTCCTCCGGTGACCATGCATACAATGCGCCCGGCATGTACGGTGTATGCATCACCATCGCCGATGCCAATGGGTGTACCAGCACGGCCTGCGATACACTTGTAGTGGATGCCAATGGAGGCATTTCAACCGGTCCGGGGTACTTCGATTGTCTACAGGTGCTCAACGGCCCCAATGTGCCTGGCTCCCCTTGCGACGATGGAGACCCCAACACGGTCGACGATGTTTGGGGGATCAACTGCATTTGCCAAGGGACGGATCCTGGTGCTTTCTGTGAGGCTGCCATGAACGTGAGCCAGAACGCACCTTGGGTGATCAGCGCCACGGGCACTGGCACCGGCACTGCTCCATTGACGTTCGCCTGGTGGTTGCCCGATGGGAGCACCACTTCGGGCGATGCGGTCTCCTTCAGCGTGTCCGCCGCCGGGACCTTCCTTCTCTGCCTCACCGTGACCGATAGCGAGGCCTGCACCGTGACCACCTGCGACTCGCTGTATGTGGACAGCCTCGGGGTGCTGAGCGACGGCCCCCTCTATTTCGACTGCCTGCAGGTGCCCAATGGGCCGGCTCTTCCAGGCACACCCTGCGCGAGCCCGGCCGGTGGCGCAGGCACCTGGAACGCCAACTGCGAATGTGTTCCGAATACGAACACCTGCCAGGCTTGCATCGAACTGGGGCCGGTGATCAACCCGAGTGGGGAGGCCATCCCCTTCGCCGTACTGGGCGCGAGCTGCTCACAAGGCACCGCCCCCATCAACTACCAGATCAGCTGGGGCGATGGTGTAGTGAATTCCTCCGGTGACCATGCGTACAATGCACCCGGCATGTACGGTGTATGCATCACCATCGCCGATGCCAGTGGGTGTACCAGCACGGCCTGCGATACGTTGATCGTGGCAGCCGATGGTAGCGTCACCACCACACCGGACACCACGGTGTACGATTGCCTCCAGATCCCCAATGGGCCGAACATGCCAGGAGCCCCATGCCAGATGAACGGCTTGATCGGTTTTTGGGATGAGTCCTGTGCCTGTGTACCCAATACACCGGGCGAGTGCGAGGCCGGATTCTGGATCCTACAGGCTTATGAGAACGGCGATAGCACAGGCACACCCGTTCCGAACACCTTGTGGGTATGGAACCTGACCAATGGAGGCACCGGGATGTACCAGTTCCTGTGGAACTTCGGCGATGGCACCAGCAGTACCGAGGCCTTCCCCACCCACGTGTACCCGGATAGCGGACCGTATGAGCTGTGCCTGACCATCACCGACAGCGAGGGATGTACGGATACCCATTGCGACAGCCTGTACGTGAACGAGGATGGCCTGTACAACGGACTGATCGGCAACAACGGATCGCGTGCGGCGCTCACGATCAACATCGTGAACCCCTTGACGATGGCCATCGGGGAGACCAGGACCCTCAGTGCCCTGACCTTGTGGCCGAACCCGACCCGCGAGCGGTTGAACCTTGTGTTCGACGGTCGCATGGCGGGCATGGCCCGGATCGAAGTGATCGACCTCACTGGGCAAGTGGTCCTGAATTGGCAGGAACGCGTTCAGCTCGGCCATAATCGCATCGGCGTGGAGGTCACCTCCTTGTCGGCTGGCATGCACGCCATACGGGTAAGTCAGGGATCACAGGTCGTGACGCAGCGATTCATTCGGGAATAGGACATCGAACGGATGCAAGGAAGGTACCGGCGCATGTCCGGTACCTTCCACATTCCGCCCATGGTGAGCGAGACCCTCATAGCCCGTTGCAAAGCACACGACCGCAAGGCGCAGTACGAGCTGTATCGCGCCTTGTACGGCATGATGATGGGCATCTGCTCCCGCTATGAACGTGACAGGCAGGAAGCGACCGCGAGAATGAACCAAGGCTTCTTGAAGATCCTCACTCAATTGGATGGACGGCGTGCTGAAGTGCCTTTCGAGGCCTGGGCAAGACGGATCATGATCAATACGGTGATCGATGCCTTCCGGAAGGACAAACAGCGGCGGGCGGTGGAGGCCAGCGGGCCGATCCTGGAAGAAGCGGGCGATCCGCAGATGAACGAATACCTGGCACACATGGAGGCCGAAGCCTTCGCTGCGCTCGTGGCCCGTGTACCCACCATGTCCCGTAATGTCTTCAACCTGTTCGCCGTGGATGGTCATTCACACGCCGAGATCGCGGGGATGCTCGGCATCAGCGAAGGCACCTCGAAATGGCACGTGGCCCATGCACGATCCATCCTGAAGCAAGCACTGAGCACGCTTTCCCAGCACAACGAACGAACCGTGGCATCATGAGCGCACCCAATGCCTTCGACGAGCAGGCCCGGCGCAAATTGGCCGAGCGTGAGCATCCCTTCGATGAGGCGGCATGGGCCTCCCTGCAGCCCGCCTTGGATGCACAACGGGAACAACGCCGCAAACGCCGCTTCATCCTGTGGTCCACCTTCGCTTTGGGTGTAGGTATCGCAGGTTGGTGGATGATACGTAAAGAAGAACCAATGGTTGACCTGACCACGACCCATGTAGTGAACGCACCGCAGACCACAGGGACCGAAGACTTTACCCAAGTGAAGGACGAAGTGGTCGCGACCAGGTTGAACGAGGCCAAGGAGCGAGCCACTGTACGATCCGGGTCCAAGCGTAACCCAGGTTCACCGGAATTACACCCCCCCGCGGATCCCCTCCACCATGCATCCGGACCAATCCGCATGGTGCAAGTGGGTGATGGGAACAGTGCATCGCCGGATCCCGGAATGTCCATCACAGCCGATCCATCCCTTCCTCCCGAAACCGGCGCACCCGTCGGATCACTACTCGATGATGACCCGCACCGGTCGATCGATAAGCCCCGATCCCCTGGGCCAGTGGATCCTCCAACCTTCCTGGAAACACCGCCAATACCAGCAACGGACGCTGGCTCGACAACTGGAGCAATGCCTGCTCAGAACGATGTACAGGACAGCACCACGGCGAATGTTCCTGAACGTGCCCCGGTGGTCGGTCTTGACCCGCTACGACCGGACACCGCAGAGGACACAGCCCGATACGCGGTCACCGGACCAGCAACGGCCATCGACACGAACCATACGAACAAGCCCGGCACACAGGTCCTGGAACTGAGCGCATGGGGGGGGCTATTCCGATCGTCCACGACCTATAGCGGGGACCGCACAATGGCTTGGGCCAGCCGGGTGGGTAGCGCACGCACCAGCGCATTCGGCGGGGAGGTGATGCGTCAAGGTCGATCCTTCGGGTACGGTGCAGGTCTTCATTACACCAGCTACGTGGAACAATTGGAATCGGAACAACTGCAGGAGGAGACCCGGCGCTGGATCACCGCGCACCACCTCAACGCAGTGGACACCACCATCCTCGTCGTGAACGGGACGGTTTGGCTGAATGGGCAACAGTATTATGTGACACAATCGGTGGATACCACATTGCATGTCCTCGTGACCAACACGGCGGAAGAGGTGCGAACCGATGTGCGACGCAATGCGCTCGATCGCCGCAACCGGGTGAACTACCTGGAGATCCCCTTGCTGCTCGAGGCACACCAGCGCTGGGGGCAGTGGAGCCTCGGTGTGCGCGGCGGGCCGACCCTTGGCATCCTGCAAGGGCGGCGTGGTGCACTACCCACAACGAACGGCTACACCGATCTCGCCAGCGAAACGTTCAACGACCTGGTGATCGGCTGGGGGCTGCAAGGCCATGTGCGTTACCATTGCGGTACGAATTGGTCGGTCGCGTTGGGTCCATCGTTGCGTGGGCAGTGGCAGAACTCGGTACATATCGCCGATCTCCAACGGCGATCACAGGCCACCGGGATCATCTTATCGGTCAGCTACTACCCACATCACTGAACCGGAGATGAGGATCCGGACGCCCATCGTTCTGCACGGATCGTAGCCAATTGTGCGCAGCCAGATGGTGTAAGGGGCGCAATTCGCGCACACTCTCTCGCTTTCACGCGGGATCGGCCGTTTCGTTCCAACCGCTTCCGTTAGCGGCTAACAACGATCTTAGCACCATGCGTTACGCCTGGTTCGCTCTTCCATGCCTGCTCGTTGCGTGCGCCCCTGAACCGATGAAGAACCTCGAGGAATTGCCTGCTGTTGTAAGTCCGGGCGTGCTGCGTGCCGTGATCGAGATCCCCGCCGGCACGGTGGAAAAACGCCAGATCGATGCCGCCACCAACACCTTCCCGATCGACAAGCGCAACGGCGTGCCAAGGCGGATCGCCTTCCTTCCCTATCCAGCGAACTACGGATTCATCCCCGGTACCCGCATGCGGAAGGAGGAGGGAGGTGATGGTGATGCGGTGGATGTGTTCGTGATCTGTGGGGCCGTACCCAGCGGTACTGTTCTTGAGGTGGAACCCATCGGCATTGTGGAACTGCTCGATGCCGGCGAACGTGATGACAAGTTGATCGCCTTGCCCATGGACCCCGCATTGCGCACGCTGGAGGCCGATGACCTCCACGAGTTGCCACAAGCGGCACGCGACATCCTGGTAACCTGGCTGCTCAATTACGACCCCGTGGACGGCGCTGAACTCATCGGTGTGAAGGACAAGGCCGCCGCACTGGCCACGGTGGAGCATTGGCGTGTACCTTAAACCTGTTCGCAATTTCCCCTTTTGAAGCGAGCGATGCGAATTTGGCGACCGGACGAGATGCAACGTAGCGGAACATGAGCGGCCCACAAGGGAACCGATGAATTCACCCACTACCTGTACCATCCGCAACCAAGGCCGACCGGTCGACTCTATCCTCTGATGCCACCGAACCCCGAAACCATGAGTGATACCGTAGACTACACGAGGCTGTCCAAGGCAGAACTCCAAGCCGAAGAGAAAAGGCTCAAGAAAAAGGAACTCACCTCGGCGGTGCTGATCGGCGTTTTGATCGGCGTGATGGTCTATGGTGCCACGCGGGGCGGATCCTGGTTCCTTCCCGTGATCCTACCCTTGTTGCTGATCGCCGGTCTGGTGAAAGGCTCCCTGGGCATCCGGAACAGGCTCACGGACATTGGTTCGGCCATCCGTACCAAAGGGTCGGATGGGGGATCCTGAGGCGCACAGGACAGCCCAACAACGATCCCGTGAACAAGCCCATCGTCCCTGGTCGTGGAGGGCGTGATGGCGATCCGTTGGTCAACGCCAGGAAGAACGTGGCGGGTCAGCTCCGAACCTCGGCTCCCGCCCCTTCGATCGCTTTACGGATCCGCCCCATGGCCTTGTCCACCTGCTCGTCGGTCAACGTCCGCTCATCATCCTGAAGGATGAAGCTCAGCGCGTAGCTCTTCCTGCCCGAAGCGAGTTTGTCGCCCTGGTACACATCGAACAAGCCCACCTCGCGCAGCAGTTTGCGTTCAGCCGCGAAGGCCGCCTCACGCAATCGTTCGAAGCGCAGGTCATCCGTAATGAGCAGGGAAAGGTCGCGACGTACGGTAGGGAAGCGCGGGATCCCACTGTACTCCGTCTTCTGTGCATGGGTCAGTTCAAGCAGGACGTCCTCCGAAAGTTCCGTGAACAGCACGGGTTGCCCGACATCGAAGGCACGCAGAGCCGCTGGTGCCACCTGTCCGATCCGCCCGACCGATCGCCCAGCGATAAGGATGTCATGCGCATGGTCCAGCATCGGGTCATTGATCGGGGACCAGGACAGCGGTTGGCTTGGGACACAACCGGACAACAGGGCCTCCACCTCGGCCTTCAGGTCGAACAGGTCGGCCCCATCCTTGGGCGATCGCCAGCTTTCCACATGCCGCTTTCCTGTGATGACCAGGGCCACCATGTCGGTCTCCACCACGGTCCCCTGTCTGTCCCGGTAGATCCTACCGCGTTCAAAGAAACGCAGGTCGCGTTGCTGGCGATTGTTGTTGTACGCGATCGCACCCAGCAGCCCATGCAGCATGGAAGGACGAAGGATGTCGAGTTCGGCGCTCAGCGGGTTCGACACGCGCACGAATGCATCGCCTTCATCAAGTGGGAAGTTCGCACTTCGTGCTGCGTTCACCAGAGAAGGGGTCATGACCTCGCGGCATCCCCGGGCCACCAGGCGCCCGGCAATATGCCTTCCAAGGCCGTAGCGGTCCATCGGATCATGCACGTTCGACGGCACCTGGGCATGATCCGGGATGGGTACGTGGTCATAACCATGGATCCGAAGGACCTCCTCCACCAGATCGGCCTCCCGATGCACATCCATCCGGTAGGCAGGCACCTCCACCACCACATGCTGTGCGGTCCGCTCCTTCACCGTGAAATCCAGTAGTTCAAGGATACTGATCACACTATCCGGTGGGATATGCACACCCGTCAGGCGTTCGCACCGTGCGAAGGACAGTTCGATGGTGCGCACATGACGCAGGCGATGGTCCACCTCGTTGATCGCAGATGCGATATGTGCGCCAGCCACCTCCTTCAGCAACAAGGCCGCACGCTGCAGCGCATGAACGGTCCCGTTCGGATCCACGCCCCGCTCGAAGCGGAAGGACGCATCGGTATGGAGGCCATGGCGCCGGGCCGTGCGTCGGATGGTGCCGGGCTCGAAGCAGGCGCTCTCCAGGAATACGGTGGTGGTGGCCAAGGTGACCCCACTATCGGCACCGCCGAAGACGCCGGCGATGCAAACCGGCCCCACGGCATCGGCGATCACCAGGTCCTGTGCGCTCAACGACCGGTCTTTCCCATCCAGGGTGGTGAAGTTCTCCCCTTCGGTGGCCATGCGCACGATCACCTCCCGGCCACGCAGCCGGTCCGCATCAAAGGCATGCAACGGCTGGCCGAGCTCGTGCTGCACGAAATTCGTCACATCCACCACGTTGTTGATCGGCTTCAGGCCGATCGTGCTCAGGCGCTGCTGAAGCCACTCCGGCGAGGGGCCCACGCGCACCTCGGTGAGCACCAGACCGGCATATCGCGGACAGGCAAAGGTGTCCTTCACTTGCACGGCGACAGGAACATCCTGGGTATCGGGTGCGAAGCCTTCCACGGAAGGCATGACCAACGGCACATCCGATCCATGGCGATGGACGAGCGCTGCCCGCAGGTCACGTGCCACACCCACATGGCCCATGGCATCGGTGCGGTTGGGGGTGAGGCCGATCTCCAGCACATGATCATCGCGCAGACCGAGGTGTTCGGCCGCAGGGCGACCCACCCGCGCATCGGGATCGAGGATGAGGATACCCTCATGCCCACCACCGAGCCCGAGTTCATCCTCGGCGCAGATCATCCCATTGCTCTCTTGTCCACGGATCCTGCTCTTCTTGATCACGAAGCTGGTCCCGTCGGGCAGGTGGATGGTGGTACCGATCGTGGCCACCAGTACCTTTTGTCCTTGGGCCACATTGGGTGCGCCGCATACGATCTGATGGGCGGCGCCGGCACCGATATCCACCTGGCACACGCTGAGGCGGTCGGCGTCGGGGTGTTTGGCACAGGCCAGCACCTGTCCAACGACCACGCCTTGCAACATGCCCCGTACAGGCTCAAAGCGGGTCACGCTCTCGGTCTCCAGGCCGGTACTGGTGAGCAGGTCAGCCGCTTCGGTCGGGGTGATTTCGGTGGGGATGTACTGGCGCAGCCAGTTCCAGGAGATGCGCATGGGGCCGGTTTCGTGGCCGCAAAGGAACGGCACCCGTCCGGATCACGTGCCGCACCACTACTTTCGGCCGATCATGACAGAGCTTGAGTACGAGAAGCGGCGGATCAAGAACAGCGTGGACGACATCGTTGGCTTGAACGCCAAGGTGTACTGCGAGCTCGGACCTGGCGAGGACGGGCTGCTCTCGCGGCAGTTGAATGAGCGCGGGGTACGGTCGGTGGCCGTGGAGGCACCTTGGGCCCAAGCGGTGAACCTCTCCTGGGCGAAGGAGAAAGGGATCCGGATCTACCTGCAGGAGTTCTTCACCGGTGATCTGTCCGTGATCGAAGAGCCCGTGGATTGTTTCATCCTGGCCCATTGCATCGCGCATTTTCGGTTCTCACCCTACATCCTGATGCGCAAACTGTACGCTGCCTTGCCAAGCGGCGGATACATGTTCCTGAGCACGGTGAATGCCACCTCGTACATGCGGGTGATGCAGTTCGCGCGGGGCCAGCACATCTCCGAAAGGGTCCCTCCGGTGGAGAATCCCGTGTTCGTGGAGCGGGCGAAGGAATGGAACCGCACCGGCATGCAACAGATCTGGGACGACTGGATGCACGTGAAGGAGTATACCCTGCCCGAGATCAAGGAACTGTTCACCGCGACGGGCTTCAGGATCGTGCGGGCCGAGCTGCGCAACAACCATCCGGAATGGAATCGCACCTTCTGGAAGAAGAATTTGGCCATCAAGGTCCTGCCACACTTGGCGGATGAGATCGTGGTGATCGGCCAGAAGCCGTGACCCATCGCTGACCGCGTCCCTTCGCCCACAGCGATGGTCGGTCGGGATGACCCCGACCTTGGGGTACCAGGCGATCGAACGCGTTACATTCGGCCACGCACAGGATGGACCCACGGAGGAACAAGGCACTGAACATCGGGCTGTACGCACTGGCCACGGCCGGCACCATCGTCGGCGAGGTGGCGGATCGGCATGGATGGGTCTATGTCTTCAAGCCGCTGATGATGCTGGTGCTCTCCAGCTGGTTCTATTTCAGCACACGGCGTTTCGGGGACCGTTTCACCTTGCTGATCCAGGCGGGTCTCTTCTTCAGCCTGGTGGGCGATGTCGCCTTGATGGTGCAACACCTGGACGATTTCAACTTCCTGATCGGACTTGCCGCTTTCCTCCTCGCCCAGCTCTGTTATGCGATCGCTTTCCTGCACAATGTGTTCGACACCGGTTCCCTGCGGCCGCCGTGGCTGCCCTTGTTCATCACAAGCCTGCTTGTCGCCTACGGCTACTTCTTCAGCGGGCGGCTCCTTGCCGTGGTGGAGGAGACGATCCGCATACCGATCGGGGTGTACACCATCGCGATCACGCTGATGGGCATTGCCGCCTCCTTCCGCTTCGCCCGCACCTACTTGCGCAGCTTCCTGTTGGTCCTTGGCGGGGCACTGTTCTTCATCCTTTCGGACAGTCTACTGGCGGTGAACCGCTTCATCTGGCCCTTCCAAGCCTCGTCGTGGGCGATCATCCTCACGTACGCGATCGCCCAACTGCTCATCGTACTGGGCACCATGGCACATGTGCTCGATCCGGACGAGATCCGGCGCCGAGCGGCAATGAGCACATAGCCACCTCGTGCGCACCACCGCCGCGAAGACGAACTTCCACGCCTTCCGGGCAACAGGTCAGTCGCGTTCCTTGCGGATCGGTCATCAGCTGATCCGGCCCCAGAGCGGTCTTCGCTTCTTCCGCTCGGCCAAAGCCAGGGCAATGGGCTGGTGCGCGGGGTCCTTTAACTGTGGATCCTTGTCCAACAAGCGTATGGCGACCTGTCGTGCCTGTTGAAGTACGTGGGCATCGGCCACCAGGTCGGCGATGTGCAGTTCCGGCAGGCCGCTCTGTTGTGTTCCCATCAGGTCGCCCGGCCCTCGCAGGCGCAGGTCGGTCTCGGCGATCTCGAACCCATCGTTCGTGCGCACCATCGTGTCGATGCGCGCGCGTGCATCGTTCCCGAGCTTGTCGCCGGTCATGAGGATGCAGTAGCTCTGCTCCGCCCCGCGCCCCACCCGCCCACGTAATTGGTGCAACTGGGAAAGGCCGAACCGCTCCGCGTTCTCGATCACCATCACACTGGCATTCGGCACATCCACCCCCACCTCGATCACCGTGGTGGCCACCAGGATGTTCGTTTCACCTTTCTTGAACCGAGCCATTTCATGATCCTTGGTGGCCTGATCCATGCGACCATGCACGATGCTCACCGCATACTTGGGTAGCGGGAATCGCCGGGAGAGGCTTTCGAATCCATCGGTGAGGTCCTTCAATTCGAGGCCCATCATCTTCTCGGGATCCCCTTCCTCGATCAGTGGGTACACCACGTAGACCTGGCGCCCTTTGGCGATCTCCTCCTCCAGGAAACCGAAAACGGCATTGCGCGAGCCATCCGAACGGTGTACGGTACGGATGGGCTTTCGCCCCGGCGGCAGCTCATCGATCACACTCGTATCCAGATCGCCATAGAGCGTCATGGCCAAGGTACGCGGGATGGGTGTGGCGGTCATCACCAGGACATGCGGAGGCACCTCGCTCTTGGCCCAAAGTCGGGCACGCTGCTCCACCCCGAACCGATGTTGCTCATCGATCACGGCCAGGCCCAGGCGTTGGAAGACCACCCGGTCCTCAAGCAGCGCATGGGTGCCCACCACGATATGGATCCCGCCCGTCGCCAGCGCGGCGAGGATGCGCTTCCGCTCGGCCTGCTTCGTGTTCCCGGTGAGCAGGCGCACCTCGATCGGCAGACCCTCCAAGAACCGGCTGATGGTGGCGAAGTGCTGCTGGGCCAGGATCTCGGTCGGTGCCATCATCGCGCTCTGGTATCCATTGTCCAGCGCGATCAACATGCTCAGGAGGCCCACGAGGGTCTTACCACTACCCACGTCGCCCTGAAGCAGCCGGTTCATCTGCCAGCCACTGCCCATATCCTTGCGGATCTCCTTCACCACCCGTTTCTGTGCGCCGGTGAGTTCGAATGGCAGGTGCTCCTGGTAGAACCGGTTGAAGAGGTCGCCCACCGAAGCGAACACCTGGCCACGTTGGCTCTGCTTGAGCAGTGCCTTCTGGTCGAGCAATTGAAGCTGGATGAAGAAGAGTTCCTCGAACTTCAGGCGGTGCAGGGCGAGATCCAACCGCGCCTGATCCTGCGGTGCATGCACCTGGCGGATGGCCTGTTCGCGCCCCATGCCGCCCAGCCATTCGATCAGTTCGGGGCTAAGCACCTCGGTGATCCCGCCTTCGATCTGAGGCAAGAGGGTCTTCTGCAGTTTCCAGATGGCGCGGCTGCTGAGGCCCTTCGCCGTGAGCTTCTCCGTGGTGTTGTACACGGGTTGCAGCGTGGCCTCGAGCCCCTGCTCCCACGCAGCGGCCAGTTCCATCTCCGGATGGGCGAAATTGATGCGGCCCTTGAACGCGGTGGGCTTGCCATGCAGGATGTACTCCTGGCCGGGTTTCAGCGCGGCCTGTAGCCAGCGCGCACCTTTGAACCAGACCAGGTCCACGGTACCGGTGGCGTCGGCCAGGGTGGCCACCAGGCGCCGCCCATGTTTCTCCCCGACCATGCGAAGCGGCCCCAGGACCCCGCGCAACTGCGCCATGGGCATCTCCTCGTTCAACTCCCCCACACGGTGGAAACGGCTCCGGTCCACGTACCGGAAAGGGAAGTGTTGCAGCAGGTCCTGGTAGTTGGCGATGCCCAGTTCGGAGCGCAGCAGGGCGCCTCGTTGCGGGCCCACCCCTTTGAGGTACTCGATGGGCGTGGCGAGCACATCGTGCATGGGCGCAAAGTACGGGAGGAGGCGGATGCTACCTTGGGCCGGTGGCACAGGCGGACCCCGAACAAAGGCTGATCGCCCGTGACCTGTGGACGGGTGGAGCGGTCCTGGTGTGGATGAGCGCCTTCGCCGTGTGCTTCGCCAAGGAACGCCTTTACGCCGATGCCGGTTACTTCCTCGTGCGGCTGCTGGACGAGGAATGGTTCCACGTGATCAACCATCGCTGGGTGATGCCACTGATCCAAGGTCCACCCCTGCTGGGGATCAAGCTGGGGCTCGACCTCCCGGCCGTGGTGGTCCTCCATTCGGTGAGCAATATCCTCTTCGCCACGATCGCCTTCCTGTTCACCCTGCTGGTATTGCGCGACCACACCCATGCCATGGTCGTGCTCGGCACCCAGGTGATCGGCCTCACCCATGCGTTGTTCTGCCCGGTCTTCGAGCTGTACTACGGGGCCATGCTACTGATCGTGCTCCGCGCGGTGATCCATTCATCCTGCCTGCACACGGGTTGGCGCTTTGCCCTCGCGTTGGCGCTCTTCATCCTGGTGGCCAGTTGCCACTTCCTGGGCCTGCTGCTGCTGCTCCTGATGCTCTTGTTGGACCGCACTGCCGTGGATCGCACCCTGCGATGGTCGTTCGCGGTCGCGCTCGGCCTCGTGCTGACCTACCGGCTGCTGGAACTCTCCACGTATGAGGATCGGGCATTGGGCACGGTGCTGCTGCGCTTGCGGTCGGATGGGCTGCTATGGACCCTTGCACCGGCCCGCCTGGCGGGGCACGGCATACAGGCCATCGCGCACTATCCCGATGCCATCGGGCTTGCCATCATGGCGACGATCGCGGCGTGGCGCGGTCGGTGGCAGCGTGCGTCAGGCCTGTTCCTCGGCGGTCACGCACTGCTGTACGTGTTGATCAGCCTCTACTTCCCGGATGGCACCCATGACCGGTACCGCGAGACGCTCGACTACGCACCGATCGTGTGGACACTGGTCTTCGTGGCCAGGTTGATGGAGGGTTCGGCGCGCTGGCAACGCCTTGCCGCACCCGTACTGCTGGTGACCACACTGCTGCGCATCGGGTGGGCCTGGTATGTGGGAGGCACGTACCAAGAGCGTTCGGCCTGGATGATCGCCCGCATCGAACGGGCCCGATCCGCAGGGATCCATAAAGCCTTGGACCACGACCATCGGGAGCTGATCCCACCGGGCTTCAACAATGCTCCGCTTTACGACCCGGCCCCGTTCGAGTACCTGCTCCTCTCGTCGATGGGCGGCCCGGAAGGCACCGTGGTGATGGTGTGCCTCCCGAACGGCACACCACCGCCGACCGAGGACGCATTGCACACCGCACTCGCACGGGAAGGGGTGCGGTTGCCCGAGCGGCATGACGGTCGCTACTTCCGGATGCCCGAAGGTCCGTTCCGGCTCATGGCTGTGCCTTGATCCCAGCGTGTACCACCTCACTACGCAGGAGGCCGAAGCGGAAGATCGACGCCGTATCAAGCCGGTCGGTCATGGCATCCTCCACCACTTCGAAGCCTGCTGCCCGCAAGCGGTCCATATAGTCACGACCGTAGAGCCGTACATGGTCGAACTGCCCGAAGCGTTCGATCCGTTCACGCGGGTCGGTCACGGCCGGGTCCTCGTCGGTGGTCGCACGCTCCATGGCCATCGGCACCATGAGGATGGCCATGCCACCCGGCGCCAGCACCCGGTACAATTCCTTCATGGCAGTGCGGTCGTCCGGCACATGTTCCAACACATGAGAGCACAGGATCAGGTCGAAGGAAGCCTCCTTGAACGGCATCGCCGTGATATCCAGATCGATCGTGCCCGGTGGGTGGTCATAGCCGGGCTCGAACTTGTCGCCGGCCGTGTACTGCACCCCGGGGAGACTGGTAAGGCGCTCGCTCAGGCAACGCTCCGGTGCCACGTGCAACACACGCAGGCCCGCGCGCAACACCTTGCGTTCCTTCAGGAAAAGCCAGGCCATGCGCGCACGCTCCCGCGAGCCGCAGAACGGACAGAGCACATGGGGCCGCGGAGGGGAACCGGATGGCAGGTACGCGATCGCCCCCCGATCACAGACCGGGCAATGCACCGTATCGCCCTGCATCACTGCACGCCGCACCAAACTGCGCAAGCCCGCAGGGAACAAGTGGAAGAAGCGGCCCATCGTGATCGGTCCGGATGAGCGGCTGGGATCAGATCGCCCCGGCGCCCAGGAGCAACGCCGGTTCTTCGAGCAGGTCCCTCACCGTATTGAGGAAGGCCGCACCCGTCGCGCCATCCACCACACGGTGATCACAGCTCAGGGTCACCTTCATGGTATGTCCCACCACGATCCGTCCGTCCTTCACCACCGGTTTTTCCATGATCCCACCCACAGCCAGGATACAGGCATCGGGCGGATTGATGATCGCGGTGAACTCATCGATGCCGAACATGCCCAGGTTGGAGATGGTGAAGGTGTTGCCCTCCCAATCCGCCGGTTGTAATTTCTTCTCCTTGGCACGCTTCGCCAGGTCGCGCACCTCCTGACCGATGGTCCGCAGTGGCTTGCCATCGGCGAAACGGACAACGGGCACCAGGAGGCCTTCTTCCACCGCTACGGCCACCCCGATGTGTACGTGCTCATTGTACCGGATGCGATCGCCCAGCCAGCTGCTGTTCACCATCGGATGCTGTTTCAAGGCCACCGCACAGGCCTTGATCACCAGATCATTGAAGGAGATCTTCTCCGGGGCGATCTGTTCGTTGATGGCCTCGCGCACGTTCATGGCGCGATCCATGCCCACCTCGATCGTGAGGTAGAAGTGCGGTGCGGTGAACAGGCTCTCGCTCAAGCGACGCGCGATGGTCTTGCGCATCTGGCTCACGGCCACCTCCTCGAACCGCTCGACCTGGGGTGCGTTGTGCCCGCTCGAACCACCATTGAAGTGCTCGATGTCCTGTTTGACCACACGACCATCGGGGCCGCTGCCCGCCACGCGGCCGATATCGATCCCACGTTCCTCGGCCAACTGCCGCGCAAGTGGACTCGCCTTCACGCGTTCACTCCTCGGAGCGGGCGATGCGGCGATCGATCCACCTGTGCCGAACAGCGGTTTGGGGGCAGGGACGTTACCGCTTGCCGCAGGTTCCACCTTCCCTGGTGGTGGTGCTTCCAGGATCGGTGCGGTAACCGGGCTGGCCGCGGCCTTCTCAGTCGCTCGGGGAGGGGCTGCCACCTCCTTGGGCGTAGCGGCCGCTTCGCTGGCCAGCAATGCGGTGATGTCCTCGCCGGCCTTGCCAAGCACCGCCAGGACACTATCCACCGGCGCGGCCCTGCCCTTCTCCACCCCGATGTGCAGGAGCACGCCATCGGTGAAGCTCTCGAATTCCATGGTGGCCTTGTCGGTCTCGATCTCCGCGAGCACCTCACCGCTCTTCACGGCATCCCCCACCTTCTTGTGCCAGGCGCTCACCACCCCTTCGGTCATGGTGTCGCTCAACTTCGGCATTCGTACGATCTCGGCCATGCTTCTTTCAATTGGGAGCCCCCATCGCACCGCGTTCCACCGCATGCATGAGGTACCTCCGTAATGGAACCATCTCAGTCCTTCTCGAATGGGTAGTCCTTCTGGGAATACACATCGTTGTACAACTCCACCTCCGTGGCCATGGGGCTCTCCTCGGCGAAAAGGACCGCCTCCTCCACCTCCTTCCTCACCGCCTCATCCATTGCATCCAACTCGGCTTCCGAGGCCCACTTGTGCTTGAGGATCGTCTCCTTCACGCTCTCGATCGGATCCTGTTTCTTGTACTCCTCCACCTCCTCCTTGGTCCGGTACTTCTGGGGATCGCTCATGCTATGGCCCTTGTACCGGTAGGTCTTTATATCGAGCAGGTACGGACCATGGCCGTCCCGTACGTGGGCGCATGCCATGGCGATGGCCTCATGCACATCCTCGCAGCGCATGCCATTCACGCCCAGGCCCGGCATGTCGTAGCTCTCCCCGATCGTGCTGAGGTCATGCACATTGCTGGTACGCTCCACGCTCGTTCCCATCGCGTAGTTGTTGTTCTCGATGATGAAGACCACCGGGAGCTTCCAATTCATGGCCATGTTGAATGTTTCATGCAACATGCCTTGGCGGATGGCCCCGTCGCCCATGAAGCAAAGGGTCACATGGTCCTCTCCCCGGTACTTGTCGGCGAAGGCGATCCCCGCACCGAGGCCGATCTGTCCACCCACGATGCCGTGGCCACCGAAAAGGTTCCTACCCTTGTCGAAATAGTGCATGCTACCACCTTTCCCCTTGCTGGTGCCGGTGAGTTTGCCATAGAGTTCGGCCATCACGTTCTTGCTGGGGGTACCAAGTACCAGCGGATGGGCATGATCGCGGTATCCGGTGATGAGCCGGTCGGTAGGTCGGATCGCCGTGATCATTCCCGCCAGGATGGCTTCCTGGCCGATGTAGAGGTGGCAGAACCCCCCGAACTTCTGCATGGTGTACAACTGGCCGGTCTTCTCCTCGAAGCGGCGCATCAGGATCATTTCCTTGAACCAGCGCAGGTAGGTTTCCTTGCCGAATACAGGGGCCGTGCTCTTCGCAGGCTTGCTGCCCTTGGCGGCAGCGGCGGTCTTCGTGCTCATGGGGTGCTGGCAAATATAGCCCGCCCCACCCCAGCCAGCCGGTGCCTCATCCGTTCAGGAACGAAGCGTCGAAGGAGAGCGGCAGGAGCTGTCCCGCGCTCCGTACCTCGTACACCGGACCGTTCGGTATGGCCATGAGCAGCCGCAATGGTTCCTTGCCCTGGCGCTGCTCCTGCTCCAACAGGGCTTGGCGGCAGATGCCGCAGGGGGCCACGGGCCTATCCCCGGAGGCTGAGGGCACCACGATGGCGATGGTCTCCACCACACCATGCGGATCGAAGGCCATGGCGGCATGCAAGGCCACACGCTCGGCACAGGAACCGGCCGGGAAGGAGGCGTTCTCCTGGTTACTGCCGGAGACCACCCTGCCGTCGCGCATCTGTAATGCCGCCCCCACCTGGAAGTTCGAATACGGCGCATAGGCCCGTAAGGCGGCCTGGTGCGCAGCGGTGATCAATGCCCGATCGGCCTCGGGCAATTCTTCGGCCGCGGAATGGACGATGAGGTCGAAGGGAAGGCTGCGGGGAACGCCCATGGTCGTAGGAAGGGGGTAAATGTAACGCGGCACTGCACGCTCCCACATGTGCAGGCGCCCCCACCACCTCGCATATCCGTAAGTTTGGCGGCCCTTTCGGCCATGGTCACCACCGATCAACTCCTGCACCACTTCGCACCCATCACCTTGGAGGAGATGGACGGCGTGAAACTGCAGGACCGGGTGGACACCAAGTACGTCTTCGGCGAGCACCGGTTGGCGGAGGTGCTGGAGGCCATGCTTCCGCACTATCGCATCCTGGAGGTGGGAGGCAAGCGGGGCACCTCGTACAGCAGCCTTTACTTCGACACGGCCGACCTGCGCGACTACCACGCACACCACAACCGGCGGACGTTCCGGAGCAAGGTGCGTTTCCGCGAATACCTGGGGAGCGGCCTGGTGTACCTGGAAGTGAAACGCAAGACCGGCCGGGGACGCACCGACAAGAAGCGCTTACGGGTGGAGGCCATCCCCGATCAGCTCACTCCTGAACAAATGGACTTCGTGGCCCGTACGAGCCGCTGCGACGCCCCACGCCAGGCCACCCTCTGGAACCATTTCACGCGCTACACCTTCGTGAACCGGCACAGCGCCGAACGCCTCACCATGGACCTGGACCTGCGCTATAGCAGTGGGAACAAGGACGCTCGGCTGGGCAACGTGGTCATCGCCGAACTGAAACAGGGGCGTGCCGATCGCACTTCCCCTTTCGTACGCATCATGCGTGAGCGGGTATTCCCGGCCTCGGGCATGAGCAAATACTGCATCGGCCTGCTCCAGGTGGGCCAGCGTGTCAAACACAACGCATTCAAGGCTGTCCTCCTCAAGCTGGATCGGATCCGGCAGGCCGCCTGAACCCTACCACCATACCATGAAGATCTTCGGAATGCCGCTCATCCACGCAGACATGTGGGAGCTCCTCTTCAAGTTCGGCGTCAACACCTTGGTCCTCTTCGTGTTGATCCGCCTGATCTACTACCCGATCCACCGCAAGAAGGATTACCTGTTCACCTACTTCCTCTTCAACACGCTCATCTTCTTCCTGTGTGTGCTGCTCAACAGCGTGAAGCTCAGCATCGGCTTCGCTTTCGGCCTCTTCGCCATCTTCGGTGTGCTTCGGTACCGCACCGAGCAGATCAGCATCAAGGACATGACCTACCTGTTCGCCACGATCAGCGTGGCGGTGATCAACGCCCTGGCGAGCAAGAAGGTGAGCCTGGCCGAGTTGCTCTTCACCGACGGGATGATCCTGGTCATGACCTACTCCCTGGAGCATGTGTGGCTCACCCGTCACGAGGCCATGAAATTCCTGATCTACGAGCGCATCGACCTGATCAAGCCGGAGAATCGGACCGCGCTCTATGAGGACCTGCACCAGCGCCTGGGGGTGAAGACCTCGCGGGTGGAGGTGGGCAAGATCGACCTGCTGAAGGACACGGCCGAGCTGAAGGTCTTCTACTTCGAGGACGAACAGGGCCACGGGAATTTCACGAAGCCAGCGGCCGACGACGGCGACGATTAGGCCCGTTGGATCAGGGCCACCGCATGGGCGGCCACCCCCTCTTCGCGACCGACGAATCCCATGGTCTCGTTGGTGGTTGCCTTGATGCTCACCGCTTCCTCCGCCACACCCAACAAGGGTGCCATCACCGCACGCATGGCCGGCACATGGGGCATGATCTTGGGCTTCTCCAGGATCAGTGTGCAGTCCACATTACCCACCCGCCATTCCTTCTCGGCGAGCAGGCGCACCACCTCCTTCAGCAGCACCTTGCTGTCCACGCCCTTCCAGCGCGCTTCGGTGTCGGGGAAGTGCCGGCCGATATCGCCCAGGGCGGCCGCTCCGAGCAGGGCATCGCACACGGCGTGCAGGAGCACATCGGCATCGGAATGGCCGATCGCACCGGTGTGATGAGGGATACGGACGCCGCCCAGCCAGAATGCGCGGCCTTCCACCAAGCGGTGTACATCGAATCCGAATCCAACGCGGAACATCAGTTCGTGGCCTCCGGCTTCTTCTTCGCCTTGTCGAACTTGAAGCCCAGGGTGAACCGCAGGGTATTGGCCAGCGGGCTGCGTTGGGTGTTCGCGATCAGGTAGCTCAGATCGAGGGTGAAGATGCTGTACTTGACCCCGGCGCCCAGGGTGAAGTACTTGCGGTTCCCTTTGGTGTAATGCTCCCAGAAGTAGCCGGTGCGGAAAGCGAACTGCTCGGCATACCAGTACTCCAACCCACCGGCCAGGTTGATCTCCCGAAGCTCCTCGCGCATTTTGCTCCCACTCTCCACATACGGCTTCCCATTATCATCGTAGGCCACATTGCCCGGCGCGTCGGTGAAGGAGCCCAGGATCCCGTTCATCACCCCCACATCGGGGTCGCGGCCGCTGGCCACCTGGTAATTCCCGGTCACCGGATCAATGGTCAATGCACCATTCTCATCCAGCAAGTACACCGGGGGCGTGGGCACCAGTAGCTTGTTCACATCCAGGTTGAACGCGATGCTGTTGTACTGATCCAGGTCGAGTTTCAACGAGGGCCCCAGGCGCAGGTTGATGGGGATGAAGTTCTGCGCGGCGGTCTCGGTGTAGGACATCTTCGCCCCGATGTTCGAGACGTTGACCCCGAAAGCGAAGGTCGCATCCTTGTCGCCCAATTGGGCCTGGTCGTTCATGTAGAAGAAGGACACGTCCGCGGCCACCGACTGGCCGGCTTTGGAGTTCGCACCCTGCACACTGATCCCGCCGGTGAGGTTGCTGTTCACGTAGCGGATGGCGATGCCACCGGAGAACCGGTCGCTGAACTTCTGCGAGAAGGCCATGTCCACGGCGAATTCGGCCGGTTTGAAATCGCGGATGGTGGAACCGTTCACATCGGTGAACAGGATGCTGCCCAGGTTGAAATACCGCAGCGAACCACCGATGGCGCTGCGTTTGTTGCTCAGGCGCTTGTATCCGGCCAGGTAGGCCAAGCTCATATCGGGCACCAGGTTGCGCAGCCAGGGGCTGTAGCTCATGCTGAACTCCCCATCGTTCTCAGCGAAGGCAAGCTTCGCCGGGTTCCAATGGATCGCATTGGCGTCCGGGCTGATGGCCACCCCGGCATCACCCATACCACCGGCGCGCGAATCGGGGCTGATCAACAGAAAGGGCACCGCGGTGGTGATGGTGTTCAGTTGGTCGTTGCACTGCTGGCCCGACGCCCGGAACTGGGGATCGCAGGGCTGCGCAAGGACCGACCCTGGCAACAGGCCCAAGGCAGCAAAAAGGAGAACGGCAAGGAACGGCCTGATCAGGGTCATACGCGGAGGTATCGGAAAAAGGACGGCAAATATACGCTGCCTCCCAGGGCTTTATTGTGTCAGCGCAGGATCACCAGCTTCTCGAACTTCTCGGCCTGCTCCCCATCGGGCGTGGTCACATGCAGCCGATACACATAAACCCCCCGGCCCAACTTGTCGCCAAAGTCATCCAGGCCATCCCAGGGAAGCCCCTCACTGCGGTATCCCTCGCAGGCCAGCCTGCGGTTCAGGGTCTTCACCAGCCGCCCGCTCACGGTGAACACCTGCACCTGCGCCTCCAGGTTGGTGCATGGCCGGTTGTGCTCAAAATAGAACTCGGTGCGCGTGGTGAAGGGATTCGGGTAGTTGAGCACGTGGTCCAAGGCCAGTTCCTCCGAGGAGGTCACCAGGAAGGAGGTATTGGCCTCGGTGGAATTGTTGAAGGTATCCCAGGCCTTGAGGCGCAAGGTGTGCTCGCCTTCGGCAAGGGCGTTCAGCCGGTAACGGACCTCTCCGCTCCTGTACGTATCCATATCGGCCTGGTACAGGTCGTTGAGCACAATGGCCTGATCGGTGTTCTCATCCAAAACCGCCAAGAGGTCGTGGCCGATGCTCGATCCCACCGTATTGATCCCGTTCTCATCGAAGAGCTTGGCGAAGATCAAGGGGTCCTCATCGGTGATCCCTCCCGGAACGAAATTGTCATCGTTCATGTACAACCGCACCTGGGGGCCGGTCTCGTCCAAGGCGACATTGGTCGCGGTGCTGCCCACGAGCGGATCGTTGGTGTAGCCGTTGGCATTGGTGGTGGCATTCTCCGCATAACAGCTCACCCGCCCCGGACCCACCTGGTAGTTGATGTCCTTGGGGACCACGAAGGTGAAGTCGAACTCGCCATGGGTCACCGTGGCGCGGCCGCGGTGGATCACGTTCTTGCGCAATTGGAAGGGGAACGGGTCACCGGGCGGATCGTTGGCCAGGGTGTACTGCTGCTGCGACTTGTCGAAGACCGTGGGCACCACCACCCCGTTGAAATCGGTCATGGGTTGCCCGGAACCATTGTCCACGAAGCCGTGGATGCGCACAGTGGCCAGGGCCTTCAGCGTATCCATCGGGGCGCCCAGCGTATCGGTGATGGAGGTGATGGTGAGCCCGTTCCGCGGCAACGCCAGCCGCAGGCTCGGATCGCCGAGCAGGCAGAAGTTCATGTGGTTGAACGAGTTGGGGTCCGTGGTCGCGATGGCCCGTTTGGTCTGGCGGTAGATGTCGCCCAAGCGTTCCTCCCTGCCCAACTCCTCCTCGCGGCGGAACACGTGATCGTAGAACTTATTCCCCAGGTTGAAATTCTGGAGGGAATAGGCCAGCCGCGAGGTGGTCATCAGTCCGATACCTCCACCATCCGGGTTCAGGAAGACATACTCACCGGCCGAGGTGCGCGAGGGATCATCCCATCGCGTGAATTCGCAAGTGGCCGTCATGAAGAGCGGCAACCGGTCCCCATTGGTCCACCCCAGGATCGTGGTGTTGTCCAGGAAGCGTTCATGCGCCCAGCCCACCTCGCCCCCATGGCCGATGTAGTTCACCAGCAACAAGCCATTCTCCACCTTGTCCTGCAGGTCGGTGGCAGCCTGGGGATATCGGGCCCCGCCCGGTGTCGAAACTTGCTGGTAGGCATCGAGGTACACCTTGTCCACGTTGAGGTAGGGGTGCTCGTTCACCACGCGCTGGGCCAGGGTCTCGCTCTGGCTCATGTGGATCGTGTTCTCAAAGCCTTCCCCGGTCTGGTCGTCCGAGGCGAATAGTACATGGGTGCGCCAGTCGGGCAGGCCGCCATCACCGTTGGCCGTGCAACTACTGCCCTGGAAGCTCAGGGTCCGGGTGGCATCATACCGGAGCAGCTTGTTCACCGCCTGGTCCGCGATCTCCACGGAACTAACAGGTAGGCGCCCGATCCCGATATCCACCAGGTCCCCCGTGTACTCCCCTTCCGTAGGGTCCAGGAACCCAAAATAATCGTCGGTGGCGTATGACCGGGCCGGGTCCATCACGTTGGTGGTCTGGTAGGTGGGGATCCAATTCTGGTTCCCTTCGGCGAGGGAGATGTTGTTGTAGGAGCCATCGCCGAAGAGCAGCAGGTAGCGGGGCATTTCCTCCGGGGTGGTGGCCCGATCGTACTGCATGCGCATGAAGCGTTTGATGGCCGTGGCATCGCGTGCGCCACTGGAGAACTCGTTGTACACCTGCTGCGGGCTCACGATGAGCACATCAAGGCCCTCGCTCCTGCGGCGCTCGGCCAGCCGCCCCGCCGCTGCCTGGAATTGCGGTGGGCAGATGATCGTGAGGTCGATGCCGGTGGGTGTGCCGTGCAGGTTCTGGTTCGGTACCGCACCGATCGGTGTGGGCTCCGGGTAGTTGCTGTTCTTGAAGGCGACGAACTGCCGCAGGCTGTCCGTGGCCACCGTGAAACGCAGCATAGTCCCATCCAGGGTCGTTTGCACCACCCGCGGCTGAGCCGGGTCCGTGATCTCCCAGATCCGATGCACGTTCTGGGCCTGGTCCACCACGAATTCGGTGATGGCACCGGCACCCACCGAACGCAGGTCGCGGAATGCAAGCTGATCGGAGAACAGGCGTAGGTCTCGTCGGCAATTGATCTCCACGAAATCCATCCAGCCCAACGAGGTGATCGGATTGAATTTGTTGAAGGTCATGCTCATGGCGATGCTTCCGCTCGTGGGTAGGAAACCATAGGTGCGGTCGAAGTGCAGACCATAGGTACTGGTGTAGCTCTCCGGAACACCATTGACGGTGAAGCTGGTGCTGAACTGGCCGGGGATGGACACATCGAACGAACTGGAATTCGCGGTGCCCACGGTACGGGCCGCGCCCACCAACCGGAGGAAGACCGAATCCGTCAGGACCATCCCTGGTATGTTGAACGTGTAGGGGTAGGTCAGGGTCTGATCGAACAGTTCACCGAACCAGGTGCGTCCACTTTTCAACAGGTTGATCAGGTCACGCTCGATGAACGCACGTTCGCTGTAAGTGGTCACCACCTGGGAGGGCGTTCCGGAGGATTGCGAGGCCGGCGCCACCCGCACGGCTGGTTCCACATCGATCCCCACGAAATAGGAAGCACTGTCGCAATACACGTTCTTGGTATGCGCGAATCCCTTGCCGCCGGTGGCCCAACGCTGGGGACCGCTGGCATAGAACAGCAAATGGTCGCCCGGCCCGAAGACCCCATCCCCCCCATCGACCATTTCGATGGCATTCGCCCGCAGGTCGGTACCCGGCAGTGCGCTGTTCTGGAAGGGAAGCAAACCGGTATGGTTGCCATAGATGTTTATCCGGGCCGGGTCCAGTCCGTTCATATCCACGCCCAATTGGGACAGGGTCTGGTAGGTCACCTTGTACACCCCGTTATCCGGCACGAACATGCGGTACCATTGCCCGCTGGCCAACTTCGAGGCAGCCGGGTAGCTTTTGGGTGCTCCGACCTCCCCCTGCACCACATCATGTATCCGGAGCCGCGCCTCCACGAGCCGTTCCACCACCCCGGAGGTGGTGTTCAGCTTAAAAGGTTCCACCACGACGGAGGCCAACGCCTCCTTCCGTTGGATCCCAACATGGGTACGAATGATAGGAAGGGCACCGATCCGATCCAGAGCGGGGAACTGCGTGCGCATCGCTGCAGGCACCGGTTCCCACACCGCATCCTCCAACGCGACCTGAAAGGCACGGGTACCACGAGGCACCTCGATCGTGGGGGTCCACAAGGGTAGTCCACCCCGGTCCATATCAAAGTACACCTGCTCGGCCATCCAGTCCTTGGGGTTGGCCGCCCGGGTCGCGGCAGCGGGCGCCTCCCCCCGCTGCGGGGCGGTGACCGCATCACGCTTCGCACCGGCCACCCACGGCAGAACCTTCTTTTCGGTGATCTGTGCGAACAACGTGGGACCCACGCCGAAAGCGAGGATCAGGGCCAGGACGGAACGGCGGATCATGAACAGTGATGAACAGGTTTTCAACAGTTCGGACCGAAAGTACTACCTTCGACCCTTGCGTTCTCGGACCACCCTGCAACGGCAAGTCATACTTGTTATTGCGAAGGATGGGAGAACCGTAACCGGAACTGCTTCGTATACTTGGCGCTTGGCCGCATGGCCTCGAAGATAAAGAGCATGATGGAATGGTCCGTTAGGCGTGCGGCCGTAGGGTGTGCACTGGTGGTGATCGCGGCTCTCCAGGCTTCGGCCCAAGACCCACAGTTCACCCAGTTCTACGCGAACCCCCTCTATTTGAACCCGGCTTTCGCGGGCACCGCCCGGTGCCCGCGCGTGGTGCTGAACTACCGCAACCAGTGGCCCGCACTCACCGGCACCTTCGTGACCACCAGTGCGAGCTACGATCAACATGTGGACGGGCTCAACGGCGGATTGGGGTTGCTGGTCACCCACGACCAAGCAGGTAAAGGCACCCTGAACACCACCACGGTAAGCGGGATATACAGCTACCAACAGGCCATTTCCCGCAAGTTCTCCATGAAGGTGGGATTCCAAGCCACGTATTTCCAGAAATCGCTCGACTGGAGCAAACTCACCTTCGGCGACCAGATCGACCCACGCCGGGGCTTCATTTACCAGACCAACGACGTTCCGCGCGGGGGCAGTGTGGGCAACGCCGACTTCAGCGCCGGTATCCTGGGTTATAGCGACATCTTCTTCGTTGGTTTCGCCGCCCACCACCTCACCGAACCGAACGAATCGTTGATCGTGGGCACAAGCAAGCTGCCCATGAAGCTCACCGGTCATGCAGGTGCCGCCATCCCCATCGGCATGAAGGGGAAATACGGCGAAGCGCGCACACGGATCTCGCCCAACGTACTATACCAGCAACAAGCCGCGTTCCGTCAATTGAACCTGGGGTTGTACGTGGACCACGGACCGATCACCGCCGGTGTATGGTATCGCACACGCGACGCCTTCATCGCCTTGATCGGTTTCCAAGCGGAGAAGTTCAAGTTCGGGTACAGTTACGACGTGACCACCTCGAAATTGACCACTGCCACCGCAGGCTCGCACGAGATCAGTATGCAGCTCACCTTCAACTGCAAGCCCAAGAAGCGCCGCTTCCGGGTGGTGGCCTGCCCGACCTTTTAGAACCGAACGGAACCAGATAGAACCATGAACCATTCCAGGAACCTCGCCTTGCTCACGGTGGCCGCCGTCGCCCTGAGCGGATGCCAGTTCGAGAAGAGCGGCGCCACAGGCTGGAATTACAACGACTCCAAGAACGGGGGGTTCGAGAAGACCGAATTCGCCGAGCAGGAGACCGGTCCGGGCCTCATCCTCGTGGAAGGCGGACAGTTCACCATGGGCCGCGTCACCGACGACCTGCGGCACGAGTGGGACATGATCCCACGCACGGTGACCGTTTCCTCTTTCTACATGGACGAAGTGGAGGTCACCAACTTCTACTGGCTCGAATACCTCTACTGGCTCGATCGCGTGTTCGCGGCCGACTATCCGGAGATCTACAAGAAAGCCCTGCCCGACACCCTGGTATGGCGTAGCAAGTTGGCCTTCAACGAGCCGTATGTGGAGTATTACCTGCGCCACCCGGCCTATCGCGACTACCCCGTGGTGGGTGTGAACTGGCTCCAGGCCAACGATTACTGCGCCTGGCGTACCGACCGCGTGAACGAGGTCATCCTGATCCGCGAAGGACTCTTCGAACACTACCCCAACCAGATCAACGAGGATCACTTCAGCACCGACGCCTACCTGGCCGGCCAATACGAGAGCGGTAAGAAGGTGGATGGCGTACAGGACTTCAACCCGAACAAGGACACCCGGAACATCCGCATGGAGGATGGGGTGCTGCTCCCCCGCTACCGCCTGCCCACCGAGGCCGAGTGGGAATACGCCGCCTACGGCCTGGTGGGCAACACCGTGGACGAGCGCGTGGTGGAACGGCGCATCTACCCGTGGAACGGGCACTGGGTACGTTACGACAGCCGCAAGAAAGGCGGCGCCTTTTACGGCGACTTCCGCGGGAACTTCATGCGCGGACGTGGTGACTACATGGGTGTGGCCGGCAGTCTCAACGACAATGCCGATGTCACGGCACCCGTGTTCAGTTACTGGCCCAATGACTACGGTCTGTACAACATGGCCGGTAATGTGAGCGAGTGGGTCATGGACGTGTACCGTCCGCTCAGCCCCGAGGATAAGGACGACTTCCGCCCCTTCCGTGGTACGGTGTTCAAGACCAAGGTGCTCAACAGCGACGGGGCCGTACAGGACAAGCACGACATCGTGGTGTACGACGTGGATGGCATCAAGTACTACCTCACCGAGTTCCAGACCACCATGCAGGGCCGTGCCACGGACGAGGAGGCCGCCCTCATCGACGAGCTGCTCACCGCCATTGACCAGGCCATCGACTTCAATAACACCCGCAAGCAGGATGCCGCCATGCAGCGCGTACAGGACATGATCGACAACATCAAGGGCAAGGACCTGGAGATCTGTCCGAAACTGCTGAGCGGGATCAGCGACTACCAAAGCGATCAACCGGGCGATGTGCGCGTACGCAACGTAACGGTGGAAGAGAACATCGACCGCCGGAACTACCGTGCGAGCGACAACATCGACTTCCGCGACGGCGACGTGGAGAGCAGCATCTACTTCGAGATCCCGGACTACGAGGGCAACGCCATGTACGATTGGGGCAAGACCAGCTTGGTGAACGACCGCAGCCGCGTGTACAAGGGAGCCAGTTGGGCCGACCGCATCTACTGGGCCAGCCCCAGCACCCGCCGCCACCTGGACGAGCGCCAGAGCACGGCCACCATCGGCTTCCGCTGCGCCATGACGCGGGTGGGAAGCCCCAAGGGCATGGGCGACGAAAAGAACAACAAGAAGCTGGAGCAGAAACGCTGATCCCGGCACACCTAATTTGGACCCCCGGCCCCGGCCGGGGGTCCTTGTTTCATGCCGATCCATCCCTCCATCGCCGAACTGCACAGGTACTACCACGCCTGTAACGGCACCAGCACCGACACCCGCACGATCGCCTCCGGCAGCCTCTTCCTCGCGCTGAAAGGGCCGCACTTCAACGCGAACGCATTCGCCGCCGACGCCCTGGCCAAAGGCGCACGGTACGCCGTGGTGGACGATCCGACCGTGGCGCTGGATGATCGTTTCCTCGTAGTGCCCGATGTCCTATCGGCCTTGCAGCAGCTGGCCACCTACCACCGCCGCACGTTCGACATCCCGGTGATCGGCATCACGGGCACCAACGGCAAAACCACCACCAAGGAACTGGTGCATGCCGTGCTGGCCGCCGACCGCCCCACCCTGGCCACCGAAGGCAACCTCAACAACCACATCGGCGTGCCCCTCACCCTGCTCAAGTTGAAGGCCGAGCACCGCATCGCCATCATCGAGATGGGCGCCAGCAAGCGCGGCGACATCGCCGAACTGTGCGCCATTGCCGAGCCCACGCACGGACTGATCACCAACATCGGGAAAGCGCATTTGGAAGGCTTCGGCAGCGCGGAAGGCGTGATCGCCACCAAAACTGAACTGTACGTATGGCTGCGCACGCATGGCGGCACCGCCTTCGTCAACGGCGATGATCAGTTGCTGATGGCCGAGGGCGAAGGACTGGCCCGCATCACGTACGGCAACGTGGAAGGCATGGACGTTCGCGGGAACGCCGTGGCCAGCGACGAACCGTGCATGGAACTGGTCTTTGATGACAACCACCGGGAGCACGGCCACTACCACATCGCCACGCAGCTCATCGGCAACTACAACGCGCCCAACGCGCTGGCCGCCGTGTGCATCGGCCACCACTTCGCCGTGCCCGACGAGGTGATCGCCGGCGCCATCACGGACTACACGCCCGCCAACAGCCGCAGCCAATTCAAGGACACGGGAAAGAACCAATTGGTGCTGGACGCCTACAACGCCAACCCCAGCAGCATGCGGGCGGCCTTGGAGAACTTCGCTGCCATGCGGAGCGATCGGCCCAAACTGGCCATCCTCGGCGACATGCTGGAGCTGGGTGAAGTGAGCCGCGCGGAACACGAAGCCATCATGCAACTGGTCGCTTCGCTTGGCGTAGAGACCATTTTCATCGGTGCAGAGTTCGCAAAGGCCAGCTCTGGGCCCCACCGCCAGTACCCGGATGTGAAGGCGGCTTTAACAGCGTTGCAGCACACCCCTCCAGTTAAAAAGCTGATCCTGGTAAAAGGCTCGCGCGGGGTGAAGCTGGAAGAACTACAGGTGCTGTTGTGACACTGTGCGGGTGGTCCATGTCCGGCCCTCCTATGCTGAACCCGTCGCATATTACCATTTCGAGATCCAGATCCACCCAGAGGTGCGCCGCGATCTTTTCGCAGGTCGAACCGAACGGGTCGTTGCGTAGCCGGAGCCATGGAACGATCTGGTTGGAGTGATCATGCGGAAAAAGGGCGAGCGGATCGGACCAAGCGTTAGCCGCCTTAGCTAACTGTCCAGTGCTTGGGGAGTACTACACTGCCCGGACTACGCCCCTTTCAGCACACCCCGACTGATCACGATGCGCTGCACCTCGCTGGTGCCCTCGTAGATCTGGGTGATCTTGGCATCGCGCATGAGGCGTTCCACGTGGTACTCCTTCACGTAGCCGTATCCACCATGGATCTGCACGGCTTCCACGGTGGTGCGCATGGCCACCTCGCTGGAGAACACCTTGGCCATGGCCCCGGCTTGGTCGTAGTTCCGGTGTTGGTCCTTGAGCCAGGCGGCTTTCATGCAGAGCAACCGTGCGGCCTCGATCTCGGTGGCCATGTCGGCCAGCTTGAAGGCGATGGCCTGGTGCTCGCTGATGGTCTTGCCGAAGGCCTTACGCTCTTTGCTGTAGGCCAATGCCAGCTCGTAGGCCCCGCTGGCTATACCGAGCGCTTGCGAAGCGATGCCGATACGGCCACCGCTCAGGGTCTTCATGGCGAAGGTGAAGCCGAAGCCGTCCTCGCCGATGCGGTTGGTCTTGGGCACCTTCACATCCTGGAACATCAGGGTGTGGGTGTCGCTGCCACGGATGCCGAGCTTGTCCTCCTTCGCCCCCACCACGAAACCGGGCATGCCTTTCTCCACGATCAGGCAATTGATCCCTTTGTGGCCTTTGGCCGCATCGGTCTGTGCCATCACCAAGTAGGTGCTGGCCGTGCCGCCGTTGGTGATCCAGTTCTTGGTGCCGTTGAGCAAGTAATGGTCGCCCTTATCGATGGCAGTGGTGCGTTGGCTGGTGGCGTCGCTGCCCGCCTCGGGCTCGCTGAGGCAGAAGGCGCCGATCTTCTCGCCCTTCGCCAAGGGAACGAGGTACTTCTGTTTCTGCTCCTCGTTGCCAAATTTCTCCAGGCCCCAGCATACGAGGGAGTTGTTCACGCTCATCACCACGCTGGCGCTCGCATCCACCTTGCTGATCTCCTCCATGGCCAGCACGTAGCTGACGGTATCCATGCCGCCCCCGCCGTACTCAGGGCTCACCATCATCCCCAGAAAGCCCAGTTCGCCCAGCTGCTTGATCTCCGCTGCCGGGAACTTCTGGTCGCGGTCGCGCTCGATCACACCGGGCTTCAGCACGTTCTGCGCGAAGTCACGGGCGGCGTCGCGTACTGCGATCTGTTCCTCGCTCAATTCAAAGTTCAATCCGGTGGTGGTGGCGGTGTCTTGCATAGCGATGGGTGTACCGGGCAAAAGTAGCGGATACCTTCGGCCCCGATGGCAGTTCCCGCAGAAGATCACTACACGGCGTTGGGCATCATGAGCGGCAGCTCGTTGGATGGGCTGGACCTGGCCTTATGCACTTTCACGCTGCGGGATGGCCGCTGGAGCTATGTGATCGATGAGGCACGAACAACACCCTACACCAAGGCATTCCAGGAACGGCTGGTGGCCGTGATGGCGGGTTCGGCGCTGGACCTCGTTCGGCTTGATCGCGACCTGGGCGACCTGATCGGGGGTGCGGCCCGAAAGTTCCTTGCGGGCAGGTCGGTGGACGTGATCGCCTCGCATGGCCACACGACCTTCCACAAGCCAGAGGAGGGCCTCACGGTGCAGGTGGGCCACGGGGCGCGCATCGCCGCGCTCACCGGCCAGCCAACGGCAACGGACTTCCGCACCAAGGATGTGGCCCTGGGGGGCCAGGGGGCACCACTCGTACCGCTGGGTGAACAGGCGCTCTTCCCCGCGCACCGGAGTTTTCTGAACATCGGGGGGATCTGCAACATCGCACTGCACAGTGGCGGGAAGGTCCTAGGCTACGATGTGTGCATTGGGAACCAGGCCTTGAACCTGCTGGCGAGCGAGGCCGGAAAGGACTTCGATGCGGATGGGGCGATGGCCCGGCAAGGCCAGGTACACCCCAGCCTGCTGGATCGGTTGAACGCCCTCCCCTTCCACCGACGCCCCCCGCCCCGCTCCCTGGGCCGGGAGTGGTTCGACGAGGCCGTGGTTCCCTTGATCCGGAACGAGACCATACCGCTGCACGACAGGCTATGCACGGTGGTGGAACACATCGCCGCGCAGGTGGCCTTAGCGGTGGCCGAGGGGGCGGGTAACGTGCTCGTAACAGGGGGAGGAGCACACAACGGCTTCTTGCTGGAACGCCTCAACGCCCTCGGTCCAGTACGTTTCGTGGTGCCGGAAGGATCGGTGGTGGACTATAAGGAGGCGTTGATATTCGCTTTCCTTGGGGTAAGGCGGCTCCGAGGCGAGTGTACCGCCTTGGCGAGTGTGACGGGAGCGGAGCGGGACAGCACGGGTGGTAGCCTGATCGCGGCCAATTAACAGCCCCACGGGATAACCTTCGTCGAACGGTGCTGAAGCTGGCGCATCGGGCGGGCTACATTCGCCCCACCTGAACCGGACCCCGTGATGCGTGAAGCCCTGCGCCGCTTCGAGGAGCGCGCCCCCGAGATCGTATTCGAGTGGCACGATGCCCCCACCGGTGCGCGTGGTTGGGTGGTGATCAACAGCCTGCGCGGTGGTGCGGCCGGTGGTGGCACCCGAATGCGCAAGGGCCTTGACCGACGCGAGGTGGAAAGCCTTGCGAAGACCATGGAGGTGAAGTTCACCGTGAGTGGTCCGGCGATCGGTGGGGCCAAGAGCGGCATCGATTTCGACCCGACCGATCCGCGCAAGAACGCCGTGCTGGACCGCTGGTACAAGGCGGTGATGCCCTTGTTGAAGACGTACTATGGGACCGGCGGCGACCTCAATGTGGACGAGTTGCACGACGTGATCCCGATCACCGAACGGTATGGACTGTTGCACCCGCAGGAAGGGGTGGTCAACGGGCACATCGGCACGGCCGAGGAGGTGAAGCGCACGGCCATCGCCCAACTGCGCAAGGGTGTGAGCGCACAGGTGAATGACACGACGTACGTGCCGGTGGCCGGGAAGTATGCGGTGGCCGACATGATCACCGGTTGGGGTGTGGCCGAGAGTGTGCGCCACTATTATGAGGTGAAGGGTGGTGGCGTGAAGGGCAAGCGCGTGATCGTGCAGGGCTGGGGAAATGTGGCGGCTGCGGCCGGTTACTACCTGGCGCGGCATGGCGCCCGGCTCGTGGGCATCATCGACCGGCACGGCGGGGCACTGCGACCGGAGGGCTTCACGGCCGACGAGGTACGCAGCTTGTTCATGGACAAGGCAGGGAACGCCTTACGCATGCAGGACATGCTACCCTTCGACGAGGTGAACGCGCGGATCTGGGACCTTGGCGCGGAGGTCTTCCTGCCCTGCGCGGCCAGTCGGCTCGTGACCCAGGACCAGGTGGACCGTCTGGCGAAGGCCGGGCTGGAGGTGATCAGCAGCGGGGCCAACGTGCCCTTCGCCGATGAGCGGATCTTCTACGGCCCCATCGCCGAACATGCCGATGGCAAAGTGAGCGTGATCCCCGATTTCATCGCCAACTGTGGCATGGCCCGGGTATTCGCCTATTGCATGCAGCCCGGGAACGACCTGAGCGACCGCGCCATCTTCGAGGATGTGAGCGAGGTGATCCACAAGGCCATCCAGGCCGTGCATGGTCGCAACGGTTCTTCCACCCATTTCACACGCACGGCCTACGAGATCGCGCTCGAACACCTCACCTGACAATTCCGAGCGGCCCGGCCGCGTTCAATCCACAACCTGCTACCATGTCCCTCGAACTATTCGCCCAGATCCAGGATGCCTCGGAGGCTGCCCGCCAGATGTTGGACACCACCGCCACCACACCGGCGATCCCCCAGGAGACCACGTTGTCCGTCTGGGAGCTGATCAAGATGGGTGGCTGGTACATCATGGGGCCGTTGGGCCTGATGTCCCTTGCTGCCGTGTACATCATCATCGAGCGCAGCATGGCCCTGAACCGCGCGTTGCGCGACGAAAAGGACTTCATGGCCAAGCTGCGCGATTACATCCGCGAAGGCAAGGTCGATAGTGCACGCAACCTGTGCCAGAGCACCAACACACCGGAGGCACGCATGCTCGAGAAAGGCATCAGCCGGATCGGCAAGCCTTTGAAGGACATCGAGGTGAGCGTGGAGAACCAGGGCAAGCTTGAGGTGTACCGGTTGGAGAGCGGCCTGCCGATCCTGGCCACGGTATCGGGTGCGGCGCCGATGCTGGGCTTCCTGGGCACGGTGGTGGGCATGGTGGTCACCTTCCACACCATGGAGGTGAGCGGAGCCGGTGTAGAGCTCAGCCAGTTGAGCGGTGGCATGATGCAGGCCATGATCACCACCGTAGCGGGTCTGATCATCGGCATCCCGGCGTACATCGGTTACAACCTGTTGGTGGCCCGGGTGAACAAGGTGGTGCAGAAGCTCGAGGCGCGGAGCATCGAATTCATGGAGGTGCTGGAATCACCCGCGAAGTGATCGGAACCCGTGCGGCTACGGACCAACAATAGGATCGACGCGGGCTTCAGCCTGAGCAGCATGACCGACCTGGTCTTCCTGCTGCTGATCTTCTTCGTGATCATCAGCACCATGGTGAGCCCCACGACCATGCCGGTGGACCTGCCGGTGAGCGCGAACAAGACCAAGGAGAAACCGCGGGTAGGCGTACGGATCGATGCGGACGGGGCCTTCAGCGTGAACGACCGACCGGTGGAGCCCTTGGACCTGGAAGGTGCCTTGAAGGATAAGATGGCCTTGTTCGAAGCGAAGGACCCCAGCCTGGTGATCCATGTGGACCAGCGGGTCCCGGCCGGGGTCACCGTAGGGGTGATGGACATCGCCAAGCGGAACAATTGGAAGGTGATCATCGCCACACGCCCCAAGTAGCATGGCCATTCGCAGCACGCATAAAGTGGACGCCGGGTTCAGCCTGAGCAGCATGACCGACCTGGTCTTCCTGCTGCTGATCTTCTTCGTGATCGTGAGCACCATGGTAAGCCCCTTCGCCCTGCCGGTGGACCTGCCCAAGAGCAAGACCAGTGCGAGCAGGACCCCGCCGAAGGTGGCCCTGCGCTTAATGGACGAGAACGGTGGCACGCTCAATGGTACCCCCATCGGCATGGCGGCGATCGAGGGTGCGTTGGTGGCGGAAATGGCCAAGCATATCGAGAGCGACGCCATCGTGCTGAGCGTGGCACAGGATGTGCCTACCGGTAGGATGGTGGACGTACTGAACATCGCGAAGATCCATAAGTGGCGGATCGTGCTGGCCGCCGCACCCACCCCACCCGGACAGCCCGCACCACCCACGGAATGACAACGGCCGCACCATATCCCCACGAGCGTCGGGACCGGGCCACAGGCCTGATCGCCACCTTGGTGCTGCATGCGCTCCTGCTGATCCTCTTCCTGTTCATCGGCCTCAAACAATTCGACCCGCCATTACCGGAGCAGATGGTGGAGGTGGCCATGGCCGACTTCGGGGTGACCGATGATGGAGGAGGCAACACGCCCACCACCGACCCCGGCGGTGAACAGAGCGCGGCCCCCGTGGTACCCGAGGAGCAGGAGGATGTGGCCACCGACGAGCACAGCGATGTGGAGGTGGTGAAGCCGAAGAAGCCCAAGCCGGTCACGGAGCCGAAGCCGGAGAAACCCAAGGAGCCGAAGGTGGACAGTCGCCTCTCCGATGCCCTGAACAATTGGAATAAGCCGGGGTCCACCCCCGCCAACGGCCAGGACCACAGCAAACCGGGCGATCCCGGACTTGAGGATGGCACACCGGGTGGTATCGGGATGATGCACGGGAACGGCTGGGAGTTGCGCGGTGGGGGACGCGGACTGGCGCGAGGCCCGGACCTGAGCGAGAAACCTGAATTACAGAACGCCACCTGGGTGGAGGTGAAGGTGATGGTGGACCGGGCCGGTGCCGTGCTGCGGGTTTCGGTGGCCAACACCGGAACGGCCGATGTGAGCATACAGAACGTGGCACTGCGGGCCGCCAAGACCTGCCGTTTCGTGGCCCTGCCCAATGGCCCCCCTGAACAGGCGCACTACATCAAGTTGCGCTTCTTCCCCGGCTAACGATGGACTACCCGGAAACGCTGGCGTACCTCTACGCGCAGCTACCCATGTTCCATCGCATCGGAAAAGCAGCCTACAAGGCCGACCTCTCCAACACCCACACCCTGATGGCCCTCACCGGCCATCCGGAGCGCGGGCTGCGTAGCGTGCATGTGGCCGGCACCAATGGCAAGGGCAGCACCAGCCACCTGATCGCCAGTGTATTGCAGGAAGCGGGCTACAAGGTGGGCCTGCACACCTCGCCGCATCTGAAGGACTTCCGAGAGCGTTTCCGGATCGATGGGGAGATGATCCCCCAGGTGGAGGTGGTACGTTTCGTAGAACAGTACCGAAATACGTTCGAGCCGGTGCAGACCTCCTTCTTCGAATGGGGGGTGGCCCTGGCCTTCTGGTGGTTCCGCGAACAGCAGGTGGACATCGCCGTGATCGAGGCGGGCCTGGGAGGAAGGCTCGACAGCACGAACGTGGTGACCCCGGAGTTGAGTGTGATCACCAACATCGGATGGGACCACATGGACCTGTTGGGCACCAGTTTGGAAGCGATCGCCAGGGAGAAGGCCGGCATCATCAAACCGGGCATCCCGGTGGTGGTCGGTGAAGCGGTGGAAGCCGTGGCCAACGTTTTTCACACCACGGCGGCCAGGAACGGCTCCCCGATCACCTTCGCGGACAAGGGTCCGATGGCCCCCTGTCCCAGCGGCTTGCATGGCGAGCACCAACAGCGCAATGCCCGCACGGCCTACGTGGCCCTGTGCCGATTGCGCGAGCGGGGTTGGGTGGTCCCCGATGCGGCCATTCAACGGGGCTTCAAGCACGTGGTGCGCAACACCGGATTGCTGGGCCGCTGGCAGGTGCTCGCCGATACACCGCTCACCGTGGCCGATGTGGCGCACAACGAGGATGGGATGCGCACGGTGGTGCGTATGCTGGAATGCCAGGCCTTCGACCGGCTACACATCATCCTGGGAATGGTGAACGACAAGGACATCGGACGGGTGTTGGCCTTGCTTCCACCCACCGCCCGTTACTACTTCTGCAAGGCCGACATCCCCCGCGGACTGGATGCCGCAGGGCTCGCAAAAAGCGCCGCCACGTATGGCCTCAAAGGCGATCACCACCCCAGTGTGAAGGAAGCCCTGCAAGCGGCTTTGCGCGAGGCGGGATTGAATGATCTGGTGCTGGTCACGGGTAGTGTGTTCGTGGTGGCGGAGGTTGTTTGAAGCGTTCCGCTATATTTGCCGCCCCTTAACGCCAGAAGGCGTATCGTTCTTTAAGGTCATTCCTGGAGGCATAGCTCAGCTGGTTCAGAGCATCTGCCTTACAAGCAGAGGGTCGCTGGTTCGAATCCGGCTGCCTCCACTCCCTTCGGGATCTTAGCTCAGCTGGTTCAGAGCGCATGCTTCACACGCATGAGGTCACTGGTTCGAATCCAGTAGGTCCCACTCCTTACAGCGACAAGCCCTCCGAGTATTTCGGGGGGCTTGCCATTTAGGGGCTGGGGTAAATAAAGGGGCGGATCGAACGGCGCGGGGCACCCGGACCTGTTGGTCCCAACAGACCACCCCATCACCTTGGGAGGCACATGCGAACGATAGCGGATCTTGCGCAGCGGGACAGTTCATTTCCATGGCCTGTCCTCCACACACGGTGAGCACCTTTGGAACAAGCCTGATCCCGATGACCAAGTGGCCGACCAGGCATCCTATTCATCTGATAACCTGTATATTACCAATGTTTCACGCTCACGTGAACGATCCGAGGACCTGGTCCGCCCCCTTTGCCGAACATAGACCACCTTGGAATGCCAGGATAGCACTTTCCGCGTTAAACAATGTCAATTTGCCAGTTAATCCGATCAAGAATGCGAACTATGCAAGGTGCCAGCACGTACATCAGGGAAAAGGACCGATCGGTACCGTTCTTGCTGAACAGCCGGCACCGGAAGTAGAACGAAGTCCGAGAACGACATGCCACCAAAGGGACCTGAACGCATGAGTCGGCCGCTGCCCGAAGGGTGGAAGGCGAACGGTGCCCGGTCGGAAGGACGGACCCTCATCCTGGTAGCTTGTACCGCACCTTGTGATCGGTGCGCACGGGCCTCCTCAAACCTGCAGTGATCGAACGATCATAGCCCAACAGATAATCAAATGCCACGCAAGAAACCCGCGATCATCCTGGAACGTCCGATCAAAGCGGGAGTGAAGGAGATCAAGGTGCGCCTCGATTCGCGTACGATCATCACCGTTTCCTCCCAAAAAGCGCTCGCTGCCTGGAAGCAGCGCTACCCGAAACTGGAAGTGATCGGCTGATCCATGTTCCGGCCTGGAGCGCACAGGTCCGGTTATCCGACCGATCGCCACATCCAAATTAGCAGGGGGTATCTTCGGTCGATGAACCACCACTTGTGGGTGGTCCGATCCGGGCAATGGGCATACTTGTCATCATCGGGATCATCGCGATCACCTTCGTTCTGATGGAAGGGGTGGCCTGGGCCACACACAAGTACGTGATGCACGGCTTCTTGTGGCACCTGCATGCGGACCACCACAAGAAGGACCACTTTGGGGTGTTCGAGCGCAACGACCTCTTCTTCCTGATATTCGCCGCACCCTCGATCGCGCTGTTCGCGGTGGGTTCCAGCCAGGGCCTGCACGCGCCTTGGTTCTGGATCGGCCTGGGCATCCTCATTTACGGCATAGCCTACTTCCTGGTGCACGAGGTCTTCATCCACCAACGCATCAAGTGGCTCCGTAACACGCGGAACGTCTATTTCCTGGGGATCCGCAAGGCGCACAAGCGGCACCACAAACACCTCGAAAAGGAAGGGGGTGAGTGCTTCGGGATGCTGTGGGTGCCGCTCAGGTATTTCCGTGAGGCCAGCAAGGCGGTGCGTGCGCGGCACTGAGACCAACATGGCGTTGTTCGCGGCCAACGGGCCGAGGGTAGCTCGCGAAGAAGTGACCTCCTACCTTTGATCGGGACCCGTTCTGGACCCTTGGTGCATGGGCGAACAACTCAAGCGGATCGGCAGTTACCTGGAACATCTGGTGAAAGCCCGTGGTCGCCATGGCGTACACAGCCCTTTCGTATACGACCTCATCACCCATGTACTACGGCCCGGTGTTGAAGTTCCGGAATTCGCGCACATCGAGGCCCTACGTACCGACCTGCTCGAAAGCGACCAGACCATCACGGTGAACGACCTCGGCGCCGGTTCCCGGGTGTTCCAACGGCCCACACGAGCGGTGAGCGAGATCGCACGCACCGCCCTGAAGCCTGCGGCCCAGGCGCGGCTCCTCTACCGGTTGGCGCGGTACTTCCAGGCCGAGCAGGTACTCGAGCTCGGCACATCGTTCGGGATCACCACATTGTACCTCGCCTTGGGGGCCGAGGAGGGCATGGTACACACGATCGAGGGCTGTCCCCAGACCCAACGATTCGCACAGCACCACTTCGATCGGTCCGGCCGTAGCGACATCCATACCGTACTGGGCAGTTTCCGCAGCCGGTTGCCCGAGGTATTGCGCCAAATGGGCACGGTGGACCTTGCCTTCATCGATGGGCATCATGCCTTGGAACCCACCATGGAATACACCGAGGCCATCCTGGGGTTCGCGCATCCGGGCACTATACTCGTGCTGGACGACATCCACTGGAGCCGGGGCATGGAACAGGCGTGGGCCTGGGTGAAGGCCCACCCCCGGATCACCGTCACCGTGGACCTGTACGACCTGGGTCTTGCCTTCCTGCGCACGGAACAGGTGAAGGAGCACTTCACCCTGCGTTACTGATGAACTGCAATGAAAGGATGAAGGTGCGTGAGGGTGCAGGGAAAACCACCTGAGCACCTATGCACCGTTCACCCTCATAGACTGATCCGACCATGAAGATCTACACCCGGACAGGCGACACGGGCCAGACCAGTTTGCTGGGTGGGCAGCGTGTGCCGAAGGACAGCATCCGCATCGAGGCATACGGCACCATGGATGAATTGAACAGCCACCTTGGGCTCCTGCGTGACCACGCCAAGGGAACGCGCGATAAGCTTCTTGTCCCCATCCAGGAGAAGCTCTTCAGCCTGGGTTCCCGGTTGGCCAGTGGTAGCGAAGAGCAAGCCGAGAAGTTCAAGGTGCCCCAGGTGACCGAGGCGGACATCACCGCGATGGAGGCCGCGATGGATGCCATGGACAAGGAACTGCCGGAAATGCGGAACTTCATTCTGCCAGGAGGCGACCTCGCGGCCTCACAGGCCCACGTGTGCCGCACGGTATGCCGACGGGCCGAACGCTTGGCAGTGACCCTGGCCGCTGCGGAGGCCGTGCCAGGTATCGTGGTACGCTACCTCAACCGCCTCAGCGACCTGCTCTTCGTGCTGGCCCGGCACATCGCCCATGTGCATGGCGTGGCCGATACCCCCTGGAACCCGCGTCAATAGGGCCCTTCCGGTCGGTTGAAAAGTCGGGCGGCACCACGTGGTGATCCGGCTATATTTGCGGCCAATTTCACGGACCCTAACACGGCCTATCGATGTACTGGACACTGGAACTCGCCTCGTACCTGGAGGATGCACCCTGGCCCGCCACCAAGGACGAGCTGATCGATTTCGCCATGCGCACCGGCGCACCGCTCGAAGTGGTGGAGAACCTGCAAGGGATCGAGGATGATGAGGAGATCTTCGAGACGATCGAGGACATCTGGCCGGATTACCCATCAAAGGAGGACTTCTTCTTCAACGAGGACGAGTATTGAAGCCTGTCTTGCATCCTGAAAAAGCCCTGCCTTGATGCAGGGCTTTTTCATTGACCCCTCTTTCCGGACCTCCAGCCCAGTAGCTGGCCTGATGCTGATCAGGGAATATATCGATCCATATCCTTACACTTGACTCTTGTTCATGTGGTCATCAACGGGGTCCGATCCACTTTGCACATGGGGTGATCATTACGCGACGTCCACCACATCGTGTTCGCGAAGTCCTACATCCAGTTGGTCCGGGAGCTGGCTTTGTGGACCGCCCATGTTCCCATCCGGAGCCGGATAAGCACAGCCCTGCATACTTGCCCGTTGACGGCAACGGTCCGTATTGCAGGGCCGGTACTCCAAGCAGGAGAACGTTCCGTAGGATGCCACTGCTGCGAATTGCCCTGTCCGATCTGATCGGCGGAGGCAGGCTTTCCCCTGCCCGGATCCTGGTTGTTCGCACGTTCCTGATGTTGCTCGTGCTGGATCCTTCGAGCACGGCCGCACAGGATATCGGGGCGTTGGGGCAGGTACAACCGGTGCAGTTCAATGCAGGGTTGCGCGCGCAGGCCGGTTTCTACAATGTGCACGGCATCGATCCCCGGCGCAGGCCCTTCTTCTGGACCATCAGTGGCACCCCTACCCTCTCGCTCTACGGCGTGGAGCTGCCCTTCATGGTGCTGCTCAGCGATCAGCAACGCTCCTTCCAGCAGCCGTTCAACCAGTTCGGGCTGAGCCCACGGTACAAATGGGTGAAGCTGCACCTGGGCTACCGCGATGTCCATTTCTCGCGGTTCACCTTGGCAGGGCGCAGGGCATTGATGGCCGGAGTGGAACTGAACCCGGGCCGCTTCCGCTTCGGCTTTGTGTACGGCCGCTTCGCGAAGGCTGTGCAGGAAGACACCGTGGCAGTGCATGACCCGCAGGCCTACCTCAGCGCGGTTCCCGTGCCCAGCTACACGCGGCTCGGCTATGCGGCGAAAGTGGGCGTAGGGAAAGAGAACCGGTACATCGACCTGATCTTCCTGCGTGCAAAGGATGATCCCGGATCCATTCCCGATCCGAAGCGCACCATGTTGGCGCCTGCGGAAAACATGGTGCTGGGACTTGCCTCGAAAATTGACCTGGGCAAGCAGCTGATCTGGGAAGTGGACGTTGCCGGAAGCGGCTATACGCGCGATGTGCACGCCCCGGTGATGGACGAGCCGCCCCAGGTGGCCAACCTGCTGGGCAACTTCTTCATCCCGCGCAGCAGCACGGCATGGCTCACGGCCGTGGAAACCAGCCTGGGCCTGAAACGGCGGCGCGCACGGTACAAGTTGACCTACCGCCAGGTGGACCCCGGCTTTGAGAGCATGGGCGCCTACTACTTCCAAAGTGATGTGCGGCAGCTCACGGCCACGGCCGCGACCACCTTGGCCAAGAACAAGGTGAGCCTCAACCTCACCGGCGGCTGGCAACGGGACAACCTGCGCAAGCAACGTACCAGCACGGCGCAGCGGCTCATCGGCAACATCAGCGTGAACTACACCAGCGGCAAGGCGTTCGGCATGCTGGCCAACTTCAGCAACTTCGGCATCACCCAGCAGCCCGTGCGCGCCAGCTCGCAGGATACGGCCATGCTGCGCCAGGTAAGCCGCAACCTCCTGCTGCAACCGAGGCTGCACTACGTGCGTGGCAACGGCAGCCACACCGGCACGCTCACCGCCAACCAGTTCGCGCTGAACGACCTCACCACCGGCATCACCAACACCGCACAGCTCAGCGGGCTGCACCTGGAGGTCAACTACACGCGCGGCTGGAAACAGCACGGCACCTCCGCAGGCGGCGGGCCCATCTACCGCAAGGTGGACACCAATGCGGGCCATACGCAGAGCACCGGGTTGCAGGTGAACGCAGGGCGGCAATGGCTGAAGGAAAAGCTGCGCACCGGCCTGCGCAGCACCTTCTTGGCGAACGTGCTGCCGGACGGAAGCACCGGAAGCACCTGGCAACTCGGTTTGGACGGGGCCTACACCGTGTCCAAACGCATTGCCCTCACGCTCCAGCTCACCCACCAGAACAACGCATCCCCCGACCCGCTCCTTCCCGCCTTCGCGGAGGACACCGGAGTACTTGGCATCGACATACGCTTCTGACCATGGGCACCCACACTTCCACATTCGCCAACGCCTCGCGCCAACTGCTGTGGGGCCTGCTCCTGTATGCTTCCTTGCCGGTGCTGGCACAGAACACGGTGATGATCACCCCGGTGATCACCCCGCCGTACAGCCCGTACCTGTATAGCTACCAGGACCAGCTGCTGGTGAACCTCACCAACACCACAGGGCAGTCGCTCAGCGTAAAGATCATCGGGGCCATTGAGGGCGACAACGGCTATGCCGTGCGCACCAAGGCGGTGTACCAGCCCCCATCGCCCATTGTGCTGGGGCCGTATGAAACACGCGTCCTCCAGGGCAACAACGCCCTGCTCGACTTCCTCGACCCGCCGAACGTGGACCTCATTGCCCCGCAAAGCATACAGTCCATGGTGGCACAGACCGGCCAACTGCCCGAGGGCAACTACTCACTTTGCGTTCGGGCCGTGGAGTACACCACCGGCACGCCGCTCAGTGCCGAAGCTCCTTCCGGCTGCATCTTCTTCCCCATCACCAGCGCCACACCGCCGTTGTTCACCTCACCGCTCTGCGAAGACAGCATCACCACGCCCTGGCCCATCTTCACATGGACCCCTGCGGTGGGCATGTTGGCGGGTGCCGACATCCGCTACGACCTTTTTTTGGTGAAGCTGCTGCCAGGCCAGAACGCCGTGGAGGCCATGAACCAGGCCATGGACTACCAGGCCAACAACCCGGTGATACGCCGGGGACTAATGGTGCCCAACTATACCTGGCAGCCCTACGATCCCGTACTGGCCACCAATGCCTGGTACGCTGCTGCCGTGGTGGCCACGGACCTCAACAACCAGGTGGTGATCCAGAACAACGGGCGCAGCGAGGTGTGCACCTTCCTGCTGAAGAATGCCCTGGTCCAGCCCACCACTACGGCGAGCAACCCCCAGGTCACCGTTCAGATCATGGACTCATTGCCACCTCTCCCCAATGCGCGTATCCAAGGCCGGCTGCTGTACGCATTCAAGGAAGCTGAGGTGATCAACATGTCGGACCAGCAGTACAACACCAGCGGTGGTTTGGTGGACGTGCCCATCACTGCGCCGGGCGGAGCAATGTCCGACGGCGGTGGCACGGGGATCCTGAACGCCGGGGCACAAACGGACTATCAGGCTTCCGGAACATTCATCGATGCATACTTGGGCGGCTCCACCACGGGCAACACGTGGTACAATGCCGCACAACCCGACCAATACGTGATCGGTGGCCAAGCCTCCGATGCGCTGTTCGGCGGGCTCGGTTTCCCTACGGAAAAATGGGTGGACCCGTTCCCGGTGTCTTCTTCCAAGGCGCGGCCATTGAAGAACATGGAGGTGCGCCTGGTGGAACGCACGGTGATGGAAGGCGTGGTGATCACGAAAGGCAACGAGGAATTGGCCCGGTTGGAAACCATGGTGCTCGGCGTGGATGAACCTGCCGTGCTTCAGGGAACCACACAAAGCACCGAAACAGACTTGGAACCGACCAGCCTCGATGAGTATAACTATCGCCAAGACTCCGTGCAGTCCGGGCGCGTGCTCCAGGTGTTCACCACCGGTGAGGACGGCCAGTTCACCGTGAACTACCACCAACTGGCGCCCACTGCCTACCAGAAGTTCAACGTCACCACCAACGCGTTCCGGTTCACGTTAGGCGTGGACAAATTCAGCGGGGCCACTTCCGCCAACTACGTGTACCAGTGCAGCGTACATGCCGACAGGTCCTACAGGGTGCTGATGTTGGAAGTAGTGTCGCCCTACTACTGCAGCCCGGACCTGCGGATCTTGGCACAACCGGGCGACGACCTGGAACTGCCGGATGCCACGGTGTACGTGCACTCCTACAACCTGCGTGCTGCAGTGCATACCGATGCTTCCCATTTCCAGACGGCCATGGGCCCGTTGCCCAACATGCAGGTGCAGGTGACCCGTCCCGAGGACCAACACCCGTGGGACATTCCCGAGAATGAAGGCCAGGACCTGGGCGGCGGGCCAAGCCTACCGGGCGGCTCGGACAAACTGGTGGGCCGGGGGATCACGAACAGCAAAGGCGAAACCGTGATCAAGAACCTGGTACGGCACACGACCGATGCACCGAACGCCTATCTGGTGCAGGTGCAATCCAACGACAGCGCCGGCTCGGTGACCTACTACTGCGCCGCCAAGAGCTACTGGGAACCCGCATTCCAAGGTTCATCCGAAGCAGCCCCATACATCGGCAAGCGATGGATGCCTTCCGCCAATGCCTTTGTGGGATCACCCCGGTTGAACAGCCAGTTCAAGCTGGAAGAATTCCGCTTGGAGTTCACGGCTTCGCCGGAACTGCCCCGCGTGATCGGCCGCGTGATGGCCTCTTCCATCGAAGCGGTGCCCGGCGCCAAGGTGTCGCTGCTGCTCAGCTACAAGGATCCCTCCGGCGGCGCTGAGACCGCCTTGCCCCCGATGACCATGTATTCGGATGCCCAGGGGTATTTCGAGTTCAACTCCATTCCGGTGCTGGTGCAGAACGGTAAATTCTTCGGGCCGTACGCTGCCTTGCAGGTGAACAAGGCCGGCTTCAAACAGGCGCTTCGCCCCGGGACAGGCAAGCAACAACTGCTCTACGGTTTCCAATGGGACCTCACCGCCGGCATCCAACTGGAACCGTTGGGCCACGTAACGGGCACGGTGGTTGATGAGGAAGGCCGACCGGTGAAAAGCGACATCAAATGCGGCGATGCACCACGGGTGCGCACGGAAACCAAGATCATTCCCGGCGGATCACAGGAAACTGGGCCGGGCGGCAACCTATGGATGATGCTGTACACCGCCGTGGAGGCCTTTGATGCGCCCAGCCCCAGCGGCATGGCGGTGCCCATCCTGGTGGAACCCTTGTCCGACAAGTATTTCCCCGCCACGCACACCCGGTCCATCAGCGGCACGGCCCAACAGGACATCGGGAAACTGGTGGTGAAGGAGAAGTTGCACCGGCTGAAGGTGGTGGTGCACAACATGGGCCATGAAGCCGTGGCCGGGGCCCAGGTCACCTTGGGGGACATTTCCGGCACCACGCAGGGCAACGGTGAGGTGCATTTCCGCTTTGCCAGCAAGGACAATGAATTCCGGCTGAAAGTGCGCCCCCCGGACCAATTGGTGCCCTTGGACACCTTGATCATCAACGAAGTTTCACCGGACTGGACCGTGCTGACGGTACAGTTGGGATACGGAGCCAAGTTGGTGGGCACGGTACGGGAGAAAGGCACAGGCACAACGGTGCCGGGCGCACGCGTGTGGGTGGAACTGGGCAACGATGCCTACGGGCCGATCCTGTTGGAGACCGCTTCGGGCGCTGATGGCCAGTTCACGCTCAACGGCGTGCCCTTGGACGCCCAGGAGGTACACGCCACCAAGCAGGAAGCGGGCGTTGGTTGGGTGGGCGACACCAAAACGATCTCGCTCAGCTACCAGGCCATTCCCAACCCGATCCCCGGACAAGGCTCGCTGCTGTTCTTCAACAGCGTCACCATGGAATTGCAGCGGGTGGCGGACATGGACCTCGGCACCCTGCTGGGCTTCCCCATCGAGGTGGAGCAGTACCAGGCCAACAGCGATGGCACCGCCACCATCAGCGGAGCATTCGTCCAGCTCGCGGCCAACGGCAACTTCGCCCTGGCCGACCCGGCCACCAGGCTTCCTTTCAGCCAGGTGAAGATCCAGAAGGGCGCCGCCGGGCCCAATGGCCTTCCGATGGCGGAGCCGGTGGGCAATATGGTGCCGACCAATGTTCCTCAGCTCGCCCTGAAGCTTTATGGCAATCACGACATGACCCTGCAAGGCATGGCCCTGTTCGGCGGGGTCACCGTGGCGCGGAACAACGGGGCGGGCGTGATCCGCGGGCTGGTGAGCACGGAGCTTTCCACCTTCAAGTTCACCTACGATTTTAATGGCCGGTTCTATTTGGGCGAAGGGCCCGATGAGCTGTCGATCACCGCCTTCAACTCGGGCGCAACGTTGGCCAAGCGCAATTACAACCTGATGGACATCGGCTACCAGCAAATGGGCAACTGGTATGTGGCGATCCCCCAACCCAAGGACATCGCCTTCGATCTGCGCGGCTTCGACGCCCATGCCGACCGCGCGCGCAGCTACGTCACCACCGACACGTTCAGCCTGCGCACCCTGCTGCGCATCCACGACATACCGCAGCTCTCTCCTTCGGAGCTGACCATCGACGTGGGCGCCGTGAAGGTGATGAACGCCGACATCATCGGGCTGCAAGGCGGCGGTGAAGCGCTTTCCTTCAACATCGGGCAGTGGCAGTTGAAGTCCACCACACCCTGGTCCTTCAACAACGACCTGGGCTGCATCACCGTGCCCAAGGCCAAGTTGATCACGGGCAAGGCCGATGCCGATGTGGAGAACCTATTGCTTTGGCCGAACAACATCGACCTGGATGCCACGCAGCTTGGCGAGGTGCGCTTGGGCGGCATTGTGCCGTTGAAGGCCAGCAACAATACGCCTTGGGAATTCGGCTACAGCCAGGCGGAAGGCGCGTGGGTGCTGGGCAAAATGTCCGCCACCTCGGTCCTGTACTTCAGTAGTGTGCCCAACATGTCGCCGGACCGCGTGGACCTGTCGGTGTTCCGGCTGTTGAGCAACGGGCAGATGAAGGCGGGCGTGGTGGAAAGCGACCATGTGCTGGACGGCATCATGGACTTCCACCTCAACGGGATCGACCCCGGCACGGACAATGTGCAGCTGCTCGGCATTCCCTATCTGCACATCCCCAACTTCCCGGCCAACCAAAGCGCCCGCTTCCTGGTAAGCAGGCAGGGAAGCCAACTGCTCGGCGGGTTGGCACCCATCTGGCCCACGATACACACACTGGGCAATGTGGACTTCACCTTCCGCAGCCTGCAAACGCTGAGCCCGGGGAAATTCACGGCCAATGGGATCCTGCGGGTGAAGGATGAGCAACAAAACAAGACCATTGAGCTCGTGGGCCTGCTCACCCACACGAAGAGCGGCACCAAGATCGACGTGATCAAGACCAATGGCGGGGAGCAGCCCGGGGTGCTGGCGCAGGAAGTACACTTGGACAAGGGGCAAAGCATGCTGGTGCGCGACGGGCAGCAGCAGGTGGCCGGCGGCCAGTGGCAGGAACTCTGGTTCGATGCCAACATGAACGGCTGCAAGGCCATCAACGCGGACCAGCCCCCGGTGCACTTCGTGGTGAGCGGGGCCATACAGGCCAATGCAGGGAAGATCCAGATGGACCAGATCGACACGCCTTTCGGCGGCATGACGATCACATACGACTTCAACAAACAGCTGTTGGTGGGCAGCATGACGATGAACCACTTCCCCACGGGCCCGCTGGTGATCAACCAGGCCACCATGGGCCTGATCATCGGGGGCGGAGGCTTGGCACTCTATTGCGGCGATGCCGATGCCTCGGTCGCCATCCTGCCCGAGCCGATCAACCACGTGCAACCCGGCTTCGTGATCGGAGCGCACAGCGGCCTTCCGCCGGAGGTGATCACCAGCGTGATGTCGCACGCCCGCAACAAGAGCCTGCCGCCCCAACTCGCCAGCAACCGGGTGAACGGATTGTTCTATACCGCAAACAAGCCGATCCTGGAAGTGGACCTTCCGGGCATCGACCTGGAAGTGGTTTCTGCTGACGGCTACCTGAAAACCGGGCTGGACACCCGCTTCTGGCTGGACTTGGAGGAGGGCTACCACACGGGCGGGTTGGCCTACTTCGATTTCAAGTATGGAGTGGATGCCACGTTATGCAGCCTGTGCCTGGCCTTGCTGATGGAGTTGCAGGTGGAGAGCTCGATCACAGCAAGCGGTGAGTTCAACGCCACCGGCTGCGGCGTGGCCTCCATCTCCGGCAGCCTGTGCGGCGTGAACGTGAGCGAAAGCGTCAGTGTAAGAGCCGTGATCTCCTCTTCCGATGGGCTCAGCGTCGGGCTGGGCTCCGGAAGCTCGTGCTCCCAACAATCCGTGCCCTCGTGCAACTGAGCCATGCGCAACTTGTTCCTCCCCTTCTTCGCCTTGGGCCTTGCCGCCCATGCGCAGCCGCAACCGGCCCATGCGCCGCAACCCGTTGCCGTGCAGGTGAGCTATGGCGTGCCCGCGCCGGAGATCTCCTGGTACCTGCCGCCCGGCGTGCCCACCGCCGGTTTCCGCGTGTTGCAGCGCCGCCAGTACGTGGGCGAAGCCGGGCCGAGGCAATGCCGCCTGCTCTTCCAGTCGCGCAGCGATTCGCTGTTGCTGCTCATGGTGGATACGTTGCCCCTGCCCCAAGGCATTCATGAATACCGGCTGGAGGCTTTGGACAGCACCGGACAGGTGGGCGCAACTTCCGCGTGGACAACGGTAAGCACCCTCAGTGATCAGGTACGGCCGTTCGCCACGCAGGTCATTGCCAGCTCCGATACCAGCAGCCGGGTCATCCGGTTGTCGTGGCGGATCATCCGGCCGGAGCGGGTGCGCAGCGTGCGGATCTATCGGGCGGAAGCCTATGACGGGCCCTACGCATTGATCGCCGAGCGGCCGGCCACGGACACCCTCTTGGCCGATCCCGTGCGCCGGGTTCGGGAAAACTATTTCTACCGCATTCAAGTGGTGGACATCTTCGGGCCGGGCGCGGTGAGCGTGCCAGTGCCCGCACTGGCGCGCTACCGCACGGTTTGCCTGCCCCCGATCCTTTTGGGCGCCACGGCGGGCACGGGCGGCGTATTGCTGCGGTGGCAGCCACAAGGCGACGACATCAAGGGCTTCTTTGTCCAACGTCGAGCGGCCGGGGATACCGCTTGGCGAACGGTTTCCGGGCTGGTACTGCCCGACACCTTGCACCAATGGAAGGACACCACGGCACAACCGGGCCTGTTGCACGCATGGCGCATGCGGGCCTTGAGCACCGGCGACCGCGCCAGTGCGCCCAGCGGTGAAGCCATGGCCCTGCAGCCATCTGCGGAAGCCCCGCCCCCACCTGACGGGCTGGTGGCCCGGCGTCTGGAACCGGGGCGGGTGACCTTAAGCTGGACCGCACCGGTCCTTTCCAACGCCATCCTTGCAGGCTATCGCGTGGAACGCAGCAATGACGGCGGCACCACCTTCACTGCCCTGAACAAAGAGCCCGTTGCAGAAGGCGAGAACGGCTTCACGGACACCACCGCTGGCACCGGCGCCACAGCGTACCGCGTGCGCAGCATCGGCCCGGCAGGGCAAGTGGGCGTGCCGGGCACTCCGGTACAAGTGGACGGATCCGGCTTGACCGGGGCGCCCTCGGAATTGATCGCCCGCAGATCCCCGAGGGGCGTGGTCCTGACCTGGCCATCGCTTCCGCGCCAAGTAAAAGCCCTGCGGGTGTACCGTTCCACCGGCGGCGGGGAACCCGTTCGCGTGGCGGAGCTCGGCCCGGATGCCGGGCGCTGGGTGGACGGGAAGCCCCCGGGGGGCACCAGCTTCTACGTGGTCCGCGCGGTGGGATTTGATGGAAAAGAAGGCGAAATGAGCACCCCGGTGGCCGTCCATTGGTGATCGGCCGCAGGGGAGCATCGAGGCAAAGTGCCTTCGGGAAGCCGGTTTGTTAACCATTTTCGCCGAAATACCACCCGGCGGCTGGTTAACTTTGCATCCCTTAAAAAGTAAAGCAGCGCACAACCGCATTGCACGGGCGCACGGAATTGTTTTCCATCGCCCTCCAGGAACGCAGCGGTTGTCGGCACCCCTTCTTCCATGCTCGGCACCATCATCAAAAAAGTCTTCGGCGACAAATCCACGCGCGACCTCAAGGAAGTGCAGCCTTTGGTGGAGAAGTGCAAAGAAGCCTTCGCCAAGCTTGCCGACCTGAGCCACGACGAATTGCGCGAGCGCACGCTGGCGTTGAAAGCCCGCATCAACGAGCGCACGAAGGCCAACGACGAACGCGTGGAGGCCCTGCGCACCGAGATCGATGCCGATCCGCAGATGGACATCCAGGAACGCGAACAGCGCTACCAGGAGATCGACAAGCTGCAGGAGGCCAGTGTGAAAGAGATCGAAGTGGTGCTCTTGGAGATCCTGCCGGAAGCCTTCGCCGTGGTGAAGGAGACCGCACGTCGTTTCAAGGAGCACAGCGATATCCGCGTACGCGCCACGCAACTGGACCGCGACCTTGCCATCAAACGGCCGGATGCCATCCGCATTGAAGGCGACCAGGCCATCTGGAAGAACACCTGGACGGCAGCCGGGAACCCCATGACCTGGGACATGCTGCACTACGATGTGCAGTTGATCGGCGGCGTGGCCCTGCACAGCGGCAAGATCGCCGAGATGGGCACCGGTGAAGGGAAAACGTTGGTGAGCACCTTGCCCGTCTACCTCAACGCCCTTACGGGCCGCGGTGTACACGTGGTCACCGTGAACGACTACCTCGCCAAGCGAGATGCGGAGTGGATGGGGCCGTTGCACGAATTCCATGGGTTGCGCGTGGATTGCATCGATAAGCACCAGCCCGGTAGCCCGGAACGCCGCAACGCCTACCTGGCGGACATCACCTACGGCACCAACAACGAGTTCGGCTTCGACTACCTGCGCGACAACATGGCGCATGCACCGACCGCCCTGGTGCAACGCAAACACCACTTCGCCATCGTGGATGAGGTGGACAGCGTGCTCGTGGACGACGCGCGTACACCGCTCATCATCAGCGGTCCTACGCCGAAGGGCGAGATACACCAGTTCGACGAGTACAAGCCGCGTGTGGAACGGCTGTACAGCGCCCAACGTCAGTTGGTGACCAAGTTGCTCGCCGAGGCCAAAGAGCACCTGAAAGGGCTCACCGAGGGTTCCTCACCGAGCAAAGAGCAACTGGAAAAAGGCGGCATGGCGCTCCTGCGTGCCTACCGTGCTTTACCGAAGAACAGCGCGCTCATCAAATTCCTGAGCGAGAACGGCGTGCGCGCGCACCTGCAGAAGACGGAGAACCACTACCTCCAGGACCAGGGCAAGGACATGCCCAAGGTGGATGCCGAGCTCTACTTCACCATCGACGAGAAACAACACGGCATCGAACTCACCGAAAAAGGCGTGGACCTGATCAGCGGCGATGTGAACGACCCCGCCTTCTTCATCATGCCCGATGTGGGCGGCAGCATCGCCGACATCGAGAAGAGCGGTGCGGGGGCCGAAGAGAGGGCCAAGCGCAAGGATGAACTGCTGCGCGACTTCGCGATCAAGAGCGAGCGCATCCACACGGTGAACCAATTGATCCGGGCCTACGCGCTCTACGAGAACAACGTGGAGTATGTGGTGATGGACGGTAAGGTGAAGATCGTGGACGAACAGACCGGCCGTATCCTCGAAGGTCGCCGTTACAGCGATGGCTTGCACCAGGCCATCGAGAGCAAGGAGAAAGTGAAGGTGGAAGCCGCCACGCAGACCTACGCCACCGTTACGCTGCAGAACTACTTCCGCATGTACCACAAGCTGGCCGGCATGACCGGTACGGCCGAAACGGAAGCACAGGAACTGTGGGACATCTACAAGCTGGACGTGATGGTGATCCCCACCAACCGCCCGGTGGTGCGCAAGGACAACGAGGACATGGTCTTCAAGACCAAACGTGAGAAATACAACGCGGTGATCGAGGAGATCGAAGCGCTGCGCAACGCCGGTCGACCCGTGCTGGTGGGTACCACGAGCGTGGAAGTGAGTGAGCTGATGAGCAAAATGCTCACCATGCGCAAGATCCCGCACAACGTGTTGAACGCGAAGCAGCACCAGCGCGAGGCCGAGATCGTGGCACAAGCCGGTCTGGCCGGCACGGTGACAATCGCCACCAACATGGCCGGTCGCGGTACGGACATCAAGCTGGGGCCTGGGGTGAAAGAGGCCGGTGGTCTCGCGATCATCGGTACTGAGAAGCACGAAAGCCGTCGGGTGGATCGCCAGTTGCGCGGTCGTGCGGGTCGGCAAGGTGATCCCGGCTCCTCGCAGTTCTACGTGTCGTTGGAAGATGACCTGATGCGACTCTTCAATAGTGAACGCATCGCCAAGTTGATGGACACCATGGGCCTGAAGGAAGGCGAAGTGATCCAACACCGGATGGTGACGGCCAGCATCGAGCGCGCGCAGAAGAAGGTGGAGGAGAACAACTTCGGCATTCGGAAACGATTGCTGGAGTACGACGATGTGATGAACAGCCAGCGCACCGTGATCTACAAGCGCAGGCACCACGCGTTGTTCGGCGAGCGCCTGAAGCTGGACATCCTCAACATGTTCTACGAGGTGAGCGCCAGCGTGGTACACGAATACCACGAGAGCGGCGACTTCGAGGGCTTCCAACTGGAGCTGTTCCGTCGCCTGAGCTGCGAGAGCCCGGTGAACGCCGATGGTTTCAAGAGCATCAGGACCGAGGAGCTGATCGAGCAGGTGTACGAAGCGGCCCTGTCCAGCTACGAGCGCCACTGCAAGGTGACCGCCGACCAGGCCATGCCGGTGATCACCGACGTGTTCCTGAACCAGGGCCAGCAGTACCAGAACATCGTGGTGCCGATCACCGATGGCATGAAGACCATGCAGGTGGTGACCGATCTGGCCAAGACCTACAAGAGCCAGGGCCGCGAGCTGATCGCCAGCGTGGAGAAGTACATTACGCTCGGTATCATCGACAACGAGTGGAAGGAGCACCTGCGCGAGATGGACGAACTGCGCCGCAGCGTGCAGAACGCGAGCATCGAACAGAAGGACCCGCTGCTGATCTACAAGTTGGAGAGCTTCAACCTCTTCAAAGCGATGATCGAGCGCATGAACGGCGAGGTGATCGGCTTCCTCGCGAAAGCCGGCCTGCCCAGTGCTCAACCACAGGTGCGCGAAGCACAGGCCCCGCGCGCGCCGCAACAACGCGTGGAGACGAGCCGCACCGAAGTGCCGCAATTCGCCGGAGCACGCAGCTCAAGCGCAGCCCCGCGACCATCAGCGGGCGCACCAGCACCCGGCCGTGGAGCGATGCCGCCTCCCCCTCCGCGCCCCACGGCACCGGTGCGTGTGGAGAAGGCTCCGGGCCGGAACGACCCTTGCCCTTGTGGAAGTGGCAAGAAGTACAAGCAGTGCCACGGGCAGGGCGCATAATGCGCTGCGATCCGCGGATCAACTGAAAAGCCGAAGGCCCTCGATCGCTCGAAGGCCTTCCTGCTTATGGTGTATGTAGTTGGGTTCTAGAATTGGACCGGCACACGCATCTGCACACGCACGGGGACACCTTTATCCGCGCCTGGTGTCCAAGGCGAAGTGGACTTGATCACGTCCACCACTTGATCATCAACGGCCTTGTCCTGGCCTTCGATCACCTTCACATCGCTCAGTTCGCCGTTCTTCTCCACCACGAAGGAGGCCATCACAGATCCCTTTACGGTGGAGCCTTCGGGAAGTTTCACGCCTTCCTTCACCGTGCGCACGAACGCGCGTTCGTCGCCACCGCGGAAGGTGGGCATGGTCTCGGCCCGGGTGTAGAGGATATTGGCCAGCACATCGGGGTTATAGACCTTTTCGGCCAGGGGCGCACCCCAGGGATCGAAGCGCAACCATACGCCGGTCTTGTTGCCCATCACGTAGGCGCCCTGGCTTTCCACTTTGCCGTTGGGGTGGTAGAAAACGAAGGGGCCTTCTTCGATCGTTAGCACGGGATCCCGGAAGCGACCCTCGGCTTTCACTTTCCCATCCATGGTGTAGATCTTGCCGATGTACAAGACGCCGTCCATGCCTTCGGGCTGCAGGTAATACGCGGCTTTGCCCTTGGAGGTAGGCTCCAACACCTCACTCAGGTAGATCTTGGCGGCCTTGGGTTCTTTCCCACCGCCGAAGGCGGCCGTGCTCACCAACGAGAGGAAGACGAACGGAATTGGGAGAAGGGGTCGCACGGTATCGCGGATATGGGTGATTCCACACCATCATACGCTGCACCAAATGCCAGGGTTACATTCCGGCTCACCCCGCCCACCCCTCCCGATCCAAACTGCGGTACTGGATGGCCTCCGCGAGGTGTTCCGAGCGTATATCCGGACTTCCGGCGAGGTCCGCCACGGTGCGGCTCACCTTCAGGATACGGTCGTAGGCGCGTGCACTGAGGCCGAGGCGGTCCATGGCCTTTTCGAGGAGGGCCTTGCCGGTGGCATCGATGCGGCAGATCTCACGCAGTTCCTTGCTGCCCATTTGAGCGTTGCAGTGGATCTTCTTGCCAGCGTAACGCTGCTGCTGGACTTGTCGCGCCGCGATCACCCGATCGCGCATGTCGGCGCTCTTCTCACTGGGTCGCTCCGTACTGAGTTCGGTGAAGGGCACCGGTGTCACTTCGATATGGATGTCGATCCGATCCAACAGTGGGCCGCTCACCTTGTTGAGGTACTTCTGCACCACGCCGGGCGCACAGACGCATTCCTTATCGGGGTGGTTGTAGTAGCCGCAGGGGCAGGGGTTCATGGCGGCCACGAGCATGAAGCTGGCCGGGTACTCCACGCTGAACTTAGCCCGGCTGATGGTGACCACACGATCCTCCAAGGGTTGGCGCAACACCTCCAATACCTGCCGTTTGAACTCGGGCAGTTCATCCAGGAAGAGCACGCCATTGTGCGCCAGGCTGATCTCGCCCGGTTGCGGGTACGAACCGCCGCCGACGAGTGCGACATCGCTGATCGTGTGGTGCGGCGAGCGGTACGGACGCACGCTGAGCAGGCTGTCCTCCTTCTTCAGCTTGCCCGCCACGCTGTGGATCTTGGTGGTCTCCAACGCCTCATCGATGTTGAGGGGCGGCAGGATCGTGGGCAGGCGTTTGGCGAGCATGGTCTTCCCTGCGCCTGGTGGGCCGATCAGGATCAGGTTGTGCCCACCGGCCGCTGCGATCTCGAAGGCGCGCTTGATGTTCTCCTGCCCCTTCACATCGGCGATGTCCACCGGATAGCTGCTGCTACTGTTGGCGAACTCCGCTTCGATGTCGACCACGGTGGGCTGTAGCCCGGAGCGACCGTGCAGGATGTCCACCACGTCGCGCAGGTGATCCACGCCATACACGGTGAGGCCGGTGACGATGGCCGCTTCGCGCGCATTGGCAGCGGGGAGGATGATGCCTTTGAACCCTTGCCGTTTCGCTTCGAGTGCGATGGGCAAGGCCCCTTTGATCGGCCGAACCCCACCGTCGAGGGAAAGTTCGCCCATGACCAGGTGTGTCTCCAGCAGGTCCGGCGGCGCTTGATCGGTGGCGGCCAGCAGCCCCATCGCAAGTGGCAGGTCATAAGCCGTGCCTTCCTTGCGGATATCGGCCGGTGCCAGGTTGATGGTGACACCCTTGCCGCGCGGGAAATAGAGTCCGTTGTTGCGCAAGGCGGCATCCATGCGTTGTTGGCTCTCCTTCACGGCACTGTCGGGCAGGCCCACGAGGAAGAAGAAGGCTCCGTTCTCCACGTTCACCTCGGCCGTGACGATGGTGGCGTTGATGCCGAACACGGCACTGCCGTAGACTTTGACGAGCATGGAGGGTCAGGGCTGTTCCACGCGGCGGGGCTGTGCAAGGTCGCGTTCGATGTGGTCGATGAACGCATGGATCACCTTGATGTGGACCTCCTGGATGCGGTCGGCATAGCCGTGGTGCGGCACGCGCACTTCCACGGTGCTGAGTTCGGCGAGTTTACCGCCGTCCTTGCCGGTGAGGGCGATCACGTGCATGTGCTTGTCGCGGGCCACTTCGGCGGCACGCAACACGTTGGGGCTGTTGCCACTGGTGCTGATGGCCAGGAGCACATCGCCCTCCCGGCCATGGGCCTGTACGAATCGTGCGAACACCTGCTCGAAGCCGTGATCGTTGCCCACGCAGGTGAGGTGGCTGGGGTCGCTGATGCTGAGGGCGGCGATGGGTGCTCGGTCGTCCCGGAACCTGCCGGTGAGTTCTTCGGCGAAGTGCATGGCATCGCACATGCTGCCCCCGTTGCCACAGCTGATCACCTTGGCGCCCTGTTTGAGGCAGTAGCTCATGAAGGCGGCGGCCTGTTCCACGGCGGCGATGTTGGCGGGATCGGCCAGGAAGCGGTTGAGCACCTCGCTCGCTTCGGAGAAATGGGAACGGATGTGGTCGACGCTCATCCCGTCAAAGATGCGTCAGATCCGCGAACGGGTCACAAGCTCGCCCTCGCCTCCAGTTGCTTCATGGCCTCCAGGCCGCGTTTGAGGAAACCCGCGTACTCCTCCTTGTCGGGCGTGTAGCCCACCGGGTCGGTCAGCAGTTGGCCATCGGGACTGAGCAGTACGTACAGCGGCTGGCTGGCGCTGGCGAAGTTCTCGGCCTGCAAGGTGGCCCATTTGTTCCCGTGGGTGATGATCGGCTTCTTGGTGCCGTTGGAGGTCTCGTGGATGAACTGTTCCTCCATGGGCAGTTCGCGTTTATCATCCACGTAGAGCGAGACCAGCACATAGTCGTTCTCGATCAATTCCTTCACCCCATCCTCGGGCCACACGTGCTCCTCCATCTTGCGGCAGTTCACGCAGGCCCATCCGGTGAAATCGAGCATGACGGGCTTCTGTACCTTACGTGCATGGGCCATGGCCGCTTCGAGTTCGTGGAAGGCTTCGGCCTTCTTGGGCAGCAACCAACTGTAGCCGGCGGGCGGTGCCAGGCCGCTCATCAAGGCCACAGGTCTGAATGTCTTTTCCTGCTGATCCACACGCAGGCCGAAGGCCAGATAGATGGTGGTGGCGGTGAACAGGGCGATGAAGGCCCACCGCGCCGTGGAGCGTTTCTTCAGCGGACTATCGTGCGGGAAACGGATGAGGCCGAAGAGATAAAGCACGATACCGAGCGCGCAGATCACCCACACCACCATGAAGAGTTCGTAGGGCACGATGTTCCACTGCTTCACGAGGTCGGCGTTGCTGAGGAATTTGAAGGCCAGCGCGATCTCCGCGAAGCCGAGCACCACTTTCACGCTATTGAGCCAGGAGCCGCTGCGGGGCAGTGAGTTGAGCCAACTGGGGAAGAGTGCGAACAAGGCGAACGGGAGGGCCAGCGCCATGCCGAAACCACCAAGACCCGCCGTGAGCTGCCAAGCGCCACCATCGGCCGTGAGCGCGCCGGCCAGCAGGGACCCCAGGATGGGGCCGGTGCAACTGAAGGAGACCAAGGCAAGGGTGAGCGCCATGAAGAAGATGCCGATCATGCCCCCGAACTTGGAGGCCTTCTGGTCCATGCTGTTGACCCAACTGCTGGGCAGGGTGATCTCGAAGTAGCCGAAGAAGCTGACGGCGAACACCAGGAAGATCACGAAGAAGAAGATGTTGAGCCAGGGGTTGGTGCTGATCTCGTTGAAGATCTCCGGATTCACCGAGCCGAGCAGGTGGAAGGGCAGGCTGAAGAGCAGGTAGATGCCGAGGATGAAGCCGCCGTAGGTGAGGGCGTTCGTCAATCCCTTCTTCTTGTCCTCGCTGCCCTTGGTGAAGAAGCTCACCGTGAGCGGGATCATGGGGAACACACAGGGCGTGAGCAGCGCCACCAGACCACCGAGGAAACCCAGGAAGAAGATGGACCAGAGCGACTTGGTCTCGGCGGTGGTGGTCTCTCCGCCCTTGATCACCGGGGCGTTGAGGTCCACGTTGGCCAGCTTCAATTCGGCGGAGCCGGAACGTGTGGCCAGGCCTTGGAAACGGGTATCGTTCGGGTTGAAGGGAACGGAGCCGAGTTCGAACTGACCGCTACCCAGGCCGGGGATGATGAAGTAGACCATGGCCGGCGGCAGGCACATCTCATCGTTGCAGGTCATGTACTCGAACACCCCGGTGAGCGGTACGGCCGGGTCGTTCACCGTGATCCGCTGGGCGAAGACCGCCTGCTCCTTGAACTTCTTCACATGCATATCGAAGTTCACGTCGATCCCTTCGATGATCTTCGGACCGGTCTCGGTCGCCGCACCCACACGGGATAGTCCGGCCACACTATCGATACGGAGCGATGTGGGCCAGGGACCCATGTCGCCATAATTATTCATGGAATACACGGCCCAGCCATGCTCGATGGTGGCGGTCACGCTCACCTCCCACGCGGTGCCTTGTTGCACGGCCGAGACGGACAGTTTCACCGGCTCCTCCGCACCGCCCGCTGAAGGGGGTTGTGCGTGCAGCACACTGGCCAGAAGGAAGAGGAGAAGACCGAGGATCTGCTTCATGGATCAATGCTTCACATCAAGGGCCGGTGCATCAACGCTGAATCGGATGACCTCCGGAGGAAGACAGGTCTTGTCGTTGCATACCATGAACTCCACTTCTCCCTTGATCGGGCTCACCGCGCCACCTGTGGGGTTGAATCGCTGCACAAAGACGGACGTACCCGAATGGTAGCGTACCTGCATGTCGAAATTCGGATCGAACACTTCCTCCGGCACCGGCTCCACAAGACCACCCACCGGCTCCCAGTTGGGATCAGCATCGAATCGGATGGAGGTGGGGATCGGCCCAAGATCGCCATCCAATTCGGTGGCGTAGACATGCCAGCCCGCGTCCGCTTTGGCCGTGAGTTCCACAGCTACCTGGCCAGCCTCGACCGGTCGGGCCTGAAAGGACCATTGCACGGGACCGGTTGGTACCTCGCAAGTCATGGACAGGAAGAGGAGCAGGCTGATCATCCGGCGAATTTCGGGAACAAAATTAGCCCGCGCCCGCCGCAGGTCTCCCAGCCGTTAACAATATAATAGGACTCCTATGGGATATCGACGCTGACCACACGACTGACTGGGATCACCATGCCATACTTCAGTACGATGTGTTCCGGGTCGAAGGTCCAGATGGTCGTTTCCACGGCTTTCAGCCCTTCATCATCCTGGAAGACGATGCGGCATTTGCCGTGTTCGGTGTTGCCCAGCCGGGTGGCTTCCTCCATGTTCAGCAGGATCCCCCGGCGCTCAGGTTCGCTCAACATGAGCGGCTGGCGCGGGAAGCGCAACGACGGGATCCTTTCCTTCGGGATGATCTGTGCGTTGAACGTTGGCATGTGGGAATGGTTGGAACAGGCATGAAGATACACACGGACCCGGCCGATCCCAAGTGCATTTGAAAACTTGTTGGAGGCTCAAGGCCCGAGGAGGTCCAGCCGGAGCACCCGGGTACTTGCGCTGGTCGCTTTCACATCCGCCGCGATGCGGAACCCACACAGCCAGAGGATACGGTCGGTATCGGCCAGTACCAGGACACGTTCTTTCGTGCTCCGCGGCACCTTGGCGTCGATCAGGATATCACTCACCAGCTTGCTGCCACCGAGGCCATCGGGGCGCATCCGGTCGCCAGGGCGCCACGGGCGCAACTCGATCGGCCAGGCGATACGGTCCACATCGAACCAAGCGGTGGAGGTGCCCGCGTTCAACACGATCCGGTTGAATGAAGAGGTGGTGATACGAAGTGGTGCATCCGGGTGCTCGGCTTCGGCATGTGGGAAAGTCCACGAACGCGGAGCGGGACTTTGGGGTGCGATGAGCAATTCACCCCGGTCCACGAACACCTCCACCGTTATACCCGGAAAGCGGGCACCTGTCCGCTGGTCCTGGATGGCATCGATGATGTCGTCGAGCCGATCGGGATGGAAGCCTTTATCGCGCAACAACCGGTGGAGGACGATCCGCGGCGTCCCGTTCATGATCGTAGCAAAGGGGATGTGCATTACCCCATGCTGGTCCGTGGAGATCGTTCGTTCCGCCCCCTCCCCAGCCTGGCGTGCCAGGTGATCCAGTTCGGCGAGCAGGCGCATGTTGCGCACCAGGTTGGCTTGCGAACCCGGTCGCCACTGCTCGAACTGGGGGAGCAACGCATGGCGTACGCGGTTGCGCAGGTAGGCCACATCCCTATTGCTGGGGTCCTCGCGCCAGGTGATCCCCTGGTCGGTGGCGTACGCATGGATGGCCGCGCGGTCCACCCCGATGAGCGGTCGGATGAAGCTCTCGCTCCGCGGTCGCACACCGCTCCAGCCCGCGGCACCCAACCCCTGCATCAGCCCCATGAAAAAGGATTCGAGGGCGTCATCGGCATGGTGTCCAAATGCGACAAGGTCCGGTCCTTCGGCCGTCACTTCCTTGAGCGCGGCGAGCCGCAGGGCACGGGCCGCCATTTGGGTGCTCTCACCGGTCCGTACGCTACGTTCCCCCACATCCACCCGACGCACGACGCACGGGATGTGCTCCTTGTGGCAATGGGCCACGACGTGATCGCGGTCCGCATCGCTACCCGCACCACGCAGGCCATGGTCCACATGGACCACCCTGCACGGATGGCCCAATGCACGCAGCACATGCAGGAGCACCATGCTGTCGATGCCACCGCTCACCGCCACCCACAGGGGCTGTCCTGGCCGGGCCAGGTCGTGGATGCGCATCGTGCGGCGCACCTCATCGATCATCGTGGAGCGCATCGATCACGGATAGGGCCTTCAACTGACATTCCTCGAATTCCTGTTGCGGGTCGCATCGTGCGGTGATCGCACTGCCGGTGGTGAGGGAGAGCTGACCGCTGGTCGCATCGAAGAGCAAGGAGCGGATCACCACGTTGAAGTCCCCCGTGCCATCGGGTGCCAGGAAGCCGAGACTTCCGCTGAAACTGCCGCGCGGGCCCTCCTCCACCTCTTGGATCAGCTCCATGGCCCTGCGTTTCGGCGCACCGGTCATGCTCGCCATGGGGAAGGTGGCCCTCAGTACATCGTGCGGGGTGAGCCCATCGGCGATCCGCGCCACTACGGTGCTCACCATCTGGTGTACCCGTGGGTAGGAACGCACCGCACAAAGCTCCTCCACCTCCACGGTACGGCGTGCCGCGATGCGAGCGAGGTCGTGGCGCATGACGTCCAGCGCCATGATGTTCTCACTGCGCTCCTTGGCGTCGTTCACCAGTTCCACTTTGTAGCGTTGGTCGGCCGCGGGGTCGAGGGAGCGCGGGCGTGTCCCCTTCATCGGTTCCCCGACCACACGGCGCCCCTCGAAGGCCAGGAAGCGCTCCGGGCTGGCGCAGATCACAAAGCTGTTCGCATCGCGTGCGAACGCCGCGAAGGGTGCGTCGGCATGGAGCAGCAGGGAGCGGAAGGCATGGAAGGGATCGAAGGACGTGACGGTTGCACTTCGCGTGGTGCAGTAGTTGATCTCGTAGATATCGCCGCGTTGGATATGGTCCAACAAGTGCCGCACCCGTGTCAGGTAGCGGTCCTGTGGGCAATGGGCATGCCAGGAGATGCGCGGGATGCGGGTCCTATCAGGTGCATCCACGAACGCACGTTGGGCCCAGGTCCGCACGTATCCCTCATCCTCGGTCCGGGCATGGATCCACACCACCTCTCCCTTCCATTCCACCACGAAACGCGGCACCACCCAGCTACAATGGTCGGCATCCGATCCCTTCCCCTGGAAAAGCGCCTCGCCCCACTCGTACCGCATTGCCGCGAAGTACCAGTCGAGCGCCCGCCCCTGGTCATCGAACCGTGGTGCTTCCACCCGGTCCTGCGCACCAACGGCCATCACCGCGCGGTCCTTGTCGGCGATGCGACGGAAGAGGAAGTAGGGTTCCTCTCGCAGCACGGACCAGTCGAAACCCGGCAAGCGGCCCAGGGCGATGGAGACACGCATGGCGACCAAGTTACCGGCTGTGCTCCAGCACGGGCTTTCGGAAGCGCATGACGAGCAGGTAAACGAAGAGCAGACCCGTGAGCGAGACCGCCAGGCGGCCGATCAGATCACCATGCTGTACGAAGAAGGTGATCCCATCACGAAGTTGTACGGTTCGCCGTTCGGCGGTAGGCACCCACCACGCGGTAGGTTGCTGGATAACGCCTCGATGATCCACGAAGCAGGAGATGCCCGTATTGGCCGAGCGCACCACCTGGCGCCGTGTCTCGATCGCGCGGATCGAGGAGTAAGTGAGATGCTGGTGATAGCCGGGTGAATCGCCCCACCATCCGTCGTTGGTGATCACAGCGATCAGGTTCCCCCCATTGCGCACGTGCGCGGCGACATGTTCGCCGAAGACCGATTCGTAGCAGATCGCAGGAACGACACGCAAGCCACTGGCATCATCCACCAGTACCTCCCGATCCTCCTGCACGCCCAAGCTGCCGGAAGTCCCACCCAGGTCGATGGCCAGGTCACCCAGGTATCCGAGGACCTCCTCGAAGGGCATCAGTTCCACCCCGGCCACCAACTTCGACTTGTGATAGATCTCCACCGGCCCTTTCGAGGGCAGGAAGAGCGCGGCATTGTACGAGGTGAACCAACGTTGCGCACCTGGTGGCAGTCCTTCCTCGCGGAACAGCGGGCGAGCGGCGGTGGGACGAGGTTCGCCAGGAAGGAGGAGCTTGTCCGAGGACATGCCGGTCAGCAATGCGGCGCGACGGTGCCTTTGTTGGAACTCCCGCAAACGGACCATGCTCCGCGACCGATCGATGTGATCCTCCCAAAGGCCGGTATACCGGGGTTCATCCCCGCTCAGATCCAGCGTTGCGGTCTCCTGCAAGGCGGTCTCCGGCATTACCACCAACGCGGTCGAGTCGGTCATCGCCGCCTCGGCCAGTCCCAGCATCCGGTCCAACTGCGCCATGGCATCAAGGCCACCGAACTTCTCGGAGTAGGGGTCGATGTTCGGCTGCACCACCACCACCTCGACCTGATCCGAATCAGCCTCATCGATCGTCGTGAACCGGATGAGCGAACCGGTGATCGGCAGGAGCAACAGGATGAACGCCACGGTGGCATTGGCCCAAGCCGTGCGCCTATCGCGCCTGGCGCGGACCACCGCACGATCCAGGAAGAGGGTAACGAGCAGGACCCAGGCGGAACCACCGAGCATGCCGGTGTACTCGTACCATTGGATCCATTGCGGTCGTGTGCCGAGGACATTGCCGATGGAGAACCACGGCCACTTCAGGTCCCAATCGTGGTGAAGGCGCTCGAACGCCAGCCAATAAGCGATGAACGCGATAGCGGCGAGGTTCGCACCGGCGATCCGGCGGGTGAGGCGTTTGAGCCACCAGGGCACGAGCATGAACAGGGCGTTCAGCACCATCGGTGCCAGACCGCTCACGAGGCGTGTGCCGATTGGTTCGCTCACACCGAAGAACCACCAGGAGCAGGAGGCGTTCCAGACGAGGAGCGCGAGCAAGGCGTAGGGTGTGAATGCCCGTCTGCGGCCTACCAGGCGCTTATCATGCAACCGCTCGGCGTGCAGGAGTGGAAGCCAGGCCACGAAGGCCAGGAGGGAGAGACCACCGATGGCGGGCCAGGCCAGCGCCCAGAGCACACCGCTGAGGGCCGCCCAGAGGGCGATGTGAGCACGCGTCAGGGCCATCGGACGCCGAAGGTACTTGGCGGCCGCACGATCAGAGCTTGTACATCTTGCCGAAGCCCTTGGTGAAGTAGCTCGCCGCATCGGTGGCGCGGTACTCGACGTCCTCACCATTGATCCGTGTGATCACCCGGTACAGGTACACCCCCCGAGCGAGCTTATCCCCGAACTCATCGGTCCCATCCCATGCGAACTCGGTGATGTTCCTGCCCACGTGCAGCGGTCCGAGTTCGTGCATGCCCACCTCACGCACCACCCGACCGGACACGGTCATGATCTGGATCTTCATGTACGAGGGCACCGTGCTTCCTGTAAGGGTGAACACGAAGCGTGTGCTGGTGGTGAACGGGTTCGGGTAGTTGAGCACCTCGGTGATCGTGCTTCTATTGATCACCTCGAAGGAGACCTTGTAGTCGTTGTCGCCGGATGCATTGCGGCTCAGGTCCATGGCCTGCACCGTGAGCAGGTACTTGCCATCAACGGCGAAGCGGGGCCGGTAGAAGATGCGGGCCTCATTCTCCGGGCCATCGGCCGGGATGAACTGCAGCACCTCATTCCCTTGCCCATCGCGGAAGTGGATGCGTTCGATGGGCCTTCCAGGCCGCGTGAGGAAGACCTTGAACTGGGCGGTATCGGCCGGGGAATCGAGGAGCAGTATGGTATTCTCATCGTTCAGGGAGATCTCCACCTCCGGCCGTGCCGAAACGATATCGCCATCGAGGATGTGGATGCCATCGAAGGTGACATCGAGCAGCGGGTTCTCCCGATCAATGGCCACATCGAAGCGCCATTGGGCCAGGTTGTTGAAATGGTGCTGTTCGGGCTGGTCGTACACCCCGGTGAGGGTATCCACCGGATTGGCCTCCACGACCAGGGTGTTGATCCCGCCAAAGCCCCAGGTGCTGAAGCGGATGGTGTCGAGCAAAACGGCACCAGCGGCCAATGGCGCATTGCGCTTGTACCATACGCGGTGCCGTTGGTTGGAACCGTTGATCACCCAGGCGGCCACCAACAGACTATCCATATCGTGTGGGCTGATGTTATGGATGGCCACGGACACGGCGGCTTCCTGCCCTTGGAAGAGACCCTCGATGCTCGTGTGCAGACCGAGTTGCGGATCAATGGCACATTCCGGAACGGGGGAGTGCAACAGTTGCCAACGGTCCATCTGAGCGGGCACGGGTTCTGCGGCACCGATGTCGTGGAACTTGCCACGGATGCGCAGCTTGGGATAGACGGTCGCATCGGCCAGGGCACCCAGATCAAGGAACTCCCCTTGTTCATCGGGCCATTCGCCCAGTTCCACCGTCAGGCCGTTGTTGGTGATGCCTTGGATCTGGATCACCGTGCTGTCGGTGGGATCGACCGGTCTGTCGTGCCAATAGAGGCCATGCCAGGCCAATGCGGGACCGGCCTCCATTGTAGCGATGGTGCCACGGTCACCGGCGCTTGCCGCATAGGCGGTGAGACTGATGTCCGTCGTTTGTGTCGCAGCGATCGTATCGACGAAGGTGCCAGAGACCCCCTTGCGCACATAGAAGATGTAGGGCACACTATCCTGCAAGGTCGCGAACGATGGGACTCCCAGGTTGTTGAGCGCCGCGATGGCCGGAGTGCCGGACATGCCATCCTGGTCCATGTAGAACCAGGTATAGGCCAGGATATGGTAGCCGTCGGGGATGCGCTCATTCAGCATGTTGGCCATGGCGGTCATCTCCGTTGCCGAGTTCTGGCGGAAATGGAAGAACACCCGGGGCCGGCCGTGGTTCCCGCAGGGCATGAAGTTGCCGAAATCATGGTCCGGGTTAAGGACCACGTCGGGATCCGGGGCCGTATCGACGAAGCGGGTCTCCCAGGCTTCGAAGGTGTACGGGTCGATCACGGCGATGTTCCAGGCCGGATCACCCCAGCAACCTCCGTAATCCTGATTCACCAGGTCGAGGCGCCATCCGATATCCCCATACGGGTTCGAGGAGGTGAAGCCGGTGATCTCATGTGGCGCCACCGAAAAGTCGAAGTCGCGTTCGGGCCTGTCGTGGATGATCGAATTGTACGTGTCGTTCTTGAACTGGAAGAAATGGGCCTGGCCCCAGCCATACTGGCCTTCGATGAATTGGAAGGAACGTTCATACCAGTTGTAGCCTCCATTGCCTGTGCTGTCGATACTGCATCGCCAGAAAAAGACCGTGCTGTCCTGCGCCCCGTTGAGCGCATAGATGCTCTGCGGTTGCCAGGTGACCACCCCACCCGGTGCGGTGATGGTCGTCGATTCGAGCACCGGGCTGTTGAACAGATCGGTGGTATCGATCTGGAAGATGTAGGTGCGCTCGGCCGCAAGTGGATCACCGGTGCTCGCCCGCAACGCGGGTTGCGGATCGGGAAGGATCGCGAAGTCGTACGGGTAGATGGGCACAAGGTCCCCTGAGGTGATGAACAGCGTGGTGGAGGCCTGATTGGCACCGATCTCGGGGGAGAGTTCGGCGATGAGGTCGGGATCCAGATCCACCCGGACGGTGAATTGATTCACACCCTGCCCACCGGAGAAAGCCAATGTGGGCACACGGAATGAAATGGTATCGCAGAAGCCCATGCCGGTCATCTGTCCGGTGTAGATGCCGGTCGCCGCGAGTCCGGGATTGCTGCGCTGCAGTTGCACCCCCACCTGCCCTGGATACATGCGTCCGAGGTTCCGTACGGCCACTTTCACCGTGAAGGTGTCCACATCAGCGGTCACGTTCGTCGGTTCAAAAAGGATGTCCTCCGGCCGCACTTCCAGATCGGGCTGGAGGGGTGAATTCATCACGAGCATGGGGTCGCCCTGCAAGGTGAAGGTGTGTACGGTGTGGATCGTACCCCAGTTGTTGTTATTGGATAGCAGGTTGTAGGCGGCGTGCTGCATGTGCTTGCCATACGGCTTGCCGTAATTGGGCCCACCGATGCTTTGGTACAACCACTGCCCGTACAAGGCCAGATCGATGTCGACACCCACCTTGGTGGTGGCCATGAAAGCCACGGGACCCGAGGCCTGCCGCATCACCCAATCCTCGCTCGTGCTCGCACCCTCGTCGTTGAGGTGTACGTTCCCGATGTAGCAGGAATTCCCGATCACGAATGGGTAACGACCGTTCCATTCGTAGTTATCCGGATCGTCGATGGTGATATCGAAGCTCTCCGAATAGGCGTGTGCGAAGAAGTTCAGGAGGGTCACCCCGCTCTCGATCAGGTTGCGCACGGAATCCGCTGCGGCGGTGCTGAAGATGGAGGAACTGCTCTTCTTGAACCGCCAGAACTGCGCACCGAACAAGGAGGTATCACCGAGCATCGGCTCCATGAAGCGCAAGCGATTGGCCAGGCTTTCCTGCTCGGCCGCAGTGAAGCCCCCGCTGAGGTGTACGACGTTCTTCATCCAGGCGGCGGGAGCCTGGCCCTCGAGGGTGCTCACCTTATCGAGGTAATCGAACACCTGCTGTTCGTTGACGGCGCTCAGGCGACCGACGGGTACTTCCACACGGCGCGGGTCGGCGGTGGGACCGATGGCGATGGTGAAACATTGGTCACAGGCCGGCGCACCATAACTGGGAACGAGCATCCGCGCATAGGCACCGTTCACGTCGGGCCGGGCACCTTGTTCATAGAAGGTGGTGAACGACGAGGTCGATTTGCCGATCAGGAAAAGACCTTGCGGCGCCTGGTCCCACGAGGTCACGAGGTCCCGCATGAACGACCGGATGGCCAAAGGATGTTTGGGCACACCACCGCCGTACTGGTCGTACAGCTCATCGATATCGGCCAGCACCACCGGCACCGGGCGGGGCGCCTGGGTGGAGCGATAGGCCGCATAGGCCGTGGCCCCGTTCCATAAGGAGCGGTGGCTCACGATCACCATGGCCGAATCCAGACCGAGCGCGACATGATCGGTGAAATAGCCGCTGCCATTCACCGGGGTGAGCGGCCCCACCGGGATCACTGCGGCCTCGGTGTGCAGGTATGCCGGTGTGCGTAGGCTATCCGGATGTGTCGGCACGGCCAGTTCCCAGTTCGCCCCATTCTGTGCGGGCACCACCCGGCGCGGCACATCCCCGAAGGTGTACAGGATGGGTGTGCTCGCTGCGCCACCGAATTGCAGCCGTGCGATCGGGTCGTTCGGGTCGTGCGGGATCCAAAGGTCGTACGGACCGGCGCCGATGCCGTTCAGGTCGCGGGGATACGTGACGTCCAGGGCGATACCCACCTGGAAATCCATATAGTCGGAGATGCTCTGGCCAAGTGGCAGATCGTGCAGCACCTGCATGGTCACGGTGAAGAAGGGCGAGATCTCGGCGGCAGGCACGGCGAAGTCGCTCCGGATCACCTTGTTGCCGAGGAAGATGGTATCCTTCCTGACCGTTTGCTGCGGCCCGGTGAGCAAGCGCAAGTGATGGTCGGGTAGTGCGTAGGCATTCAGATCCTGACCGGCAGTGGTCACCCGCACCCGTGCATCCGGCGCATCGGGACCGGTGAATGCCTGGGGGGTTGCTGCATAAAGGTCGGCGGTCGATGTCGCATCGGTCACGATCAGGCCCGGTCCACCGAAACCCTCGCCGGGCATCATCATCCCGCTGGTATAGTTGTACGGTTGGAGGAGAAGCCCGTACCAATAGTTATCACCATATCCATTCAATCCGCGTCCCCACACCCAGGGTCGTATGGTGTGCGAAGCCACGTCGGGATCCGTGTAGACCTGCACCCGCTCCTTCAACACACCGGGATCCGCATCCCAGGTGAGGAAGTAGTGGATGGTGTCATTGATGAGGCTGTAGTGCGGATTGGTGTGGTAGTACGGGGAGTCGTACATCCGTTCATCGATCCATCCGTCGTTCTTCCTCCCGATGAACTCGATGAAGTCGCCGGCGTTCAACACACCATCATCGCCGCCCTCGATGTAGATCGGCACCTGCTTCTCACGGCCGAAGAGCATGAGGTCAGCGGGATCCACCGAGGCGACCGGGAAACCTGAGGCCGCCAATGTCGCTGAATCCAAGCGGTGGAGTCCGGTGCTGTACACATCGAAACGCCAGTAGCGCCGGTCATGGTCTATCCATTCGTTGCCCACGATCTGGGCGGCCGCAGCGGCCGCCTGCAACAGGACAAGGACAAAGGATAGGGGTCGCATCATGAGCCGGACTTCTTGAACAGGTCGAACTTGAGGGAGAAGATATTGGAGTAGAGTGCCACGCTATTATCGCCCACATCGGTAAGTGCATAATCGAGGGTAACGCTCTTGATCCGAAGGCCCAGGCCGATGTTGGGCTGCATGGCCAGTTGCTTCTTGTCGTTGATGTCGGTGGCGTACTGGAGGTTGCTGACACCGGCCCGCACGTACACCACGTTCGCATAGCCCAGTTCGATGCCCGCACGTGGATCGGTGCTGATGGCATCGGTCCTGAACAGCGTGTTCCGCTTCCCATCGAAGGTATTCTCCAGATCCACCGCCGCGAGCAGGTCGAATTTGCTGCCGAACTTGAACGCGCGTGCCACACCGAGGTGGAGGCGTGGCAGGGTGACCTCGATGCTGTTGGCGGGGATGTCGTTCCCGGTCTGCGCGAACACGTCGATGGTCCGTTGATCAAGGGAGTAGCTCCATGCGTTGAAGGTGCTGGTGACATCGCGTGCCACGGCGCTGAAGCGCCACCGGTCCTTCTGATAGAGGGCAGCGGCATCGAGCCCGAAACCCCAGGCCTTGCCGAAGCTGCCCACGCGACGGTAGATCACCTTCACGTTGCCGCCCACCTGCAGGCCGGGCACTTTCAATTTGCGGGCATAGGAGACCAGGAAGGCATGGTCCGCTGAGCTGAAGGAGGTTATCCGGTCATAGTCGATGTTGCCGCTGGGATCGATCAGGTCGATGGTATTGGGGATGTTATCGATCCCGAACCGGATGAAGGAGAAGCCGATGGTGCTGGCCGAATCGATGGGTTTGGCCAGGCCGATGTAATCGTACTTGGCGATACCGGCGAAGTATTCGCTGTGCATGGCCCCGATCTGCAGATCCCCCCGCACCCCGAGCAGACCCGCCGGGTTCCAGTACCCGCTGGTCACATCATTCACCGCTGCCGTATAGGCGCTGCCCATGCCCAATGCGCGTGCCCCCACCCCCACCGCCAGGAACTCGTTGCTGTATTTGGGTGCATCGGCTTGGGCCACCACGGCCTCCCCAACGAACATGATCAGCACGGCTGCCAGTAGTCTCTGCATCCCCAAGGTCTTCACAGTATCCATTCCTCGTATTGTTGACGCAGGTTCCAACGGCGGGTGGCCTGGATCATTGCCCGAATTTATCCCAACTTCGGCCCTGTTCGCGCCCTGACCATGCATGGCGCGCACATGCTGGATGGCCCGCTTACCCAGGATCCCCGATCTGCTCACCACCGCGAACCTATGTTGTGGAGCGGGGTCCATCCTTCTGGCTTCGCAAGGACAGCTAACAGGCGCGTGTTGGCTGGTGTTCCTGGGGGCGCTCTTCGATGTGTTCGATGGGCTGGCGGCGCGGGCCTTGGGCGGGGGCACCCCACTGGGTGCGCAATTGGACAGCTTGGCGGACATGGTGACCTTCGGGGTGGCGCCGGCCTTTGCGCTATGGATCGCCTATTCCACGGAAGCGTTCAACCCGAACAACAAATTTTACACCGGATTCTACCTGAACGGGATCAGTACCGTTGTGGTCGCCGTAGCAGCGGTCCTGCTCTGCATCGCTTCGGCCTGGCGGCTGGCCAAATTCAACGTCGACACCCGTCAAACCCATGGGTTCCTAGGCCTACCAACACCGGCTAATGGGCTCTTCTGGGTGAGCGCCATCCTTGTGGTCGCCGATGCCGGGACCACCGAGCTTGCCGAACATAGCGGCTTCCAGTTCACGTTCATCATTCTCTTCGGTCAGTTCCCGCAGGTCGTCCTTGCCGTATCGGTGATCCTCTCCGCACTCATGCTCTCCGAACTCCCCCTTCCCTCCCTGAAATTCAAGCACAAAGGCTGGAAGGGCAACGAGGTCATGTTCCTGCTGCTGGGGATCGGCTCGGTGCTGGTGATCTTGTACGGCATCCTCGCCGTTCCGATGATCCTACTTTTGTACCTGCTCTCACCTTTTTGGGGGAGGCTATTCCCGAAACAACCCGCCTGACTTTGCACCGCAACGACGCAACGAACGCAATGGTAGTCGCAACGCATTCCACGTGCGCGGCGTTGCCTTTGCGTCCTTAGCGCCGTGGCGGTGAATGCACCCCGAACCCATGAAGACCTTCCGCGCCTCCATTGACGTGATGCCACATGATAACCTGCTGGACCCACAGGGCAAGGCGGTGAGCGGCAGCATGCAGAACCTGGGCTTGCCCGAGATCACCGGTGTGCGCATCGGGAAACACATCACCCTCCAGGTGGAGGCGAAGGACAAGAAAGCCGCTGAGGCCAAGGTGGACGAGGCCTGCAAGAAGCTACTGGCCAACCAGATCATGGAGAAGTACGCGTTCTCCGTGGAGGAATCCAGCAAGTAGCGATCCTGAACTGCTGATCGCTGGGACCGCCCGGTTCAGACCTTTCTCCGCAGCTCGAAGTTCTTTCCGAGATACACGCGTCGCACGGTCTCATCCGCTGCGAGTTCCTCGGCGGTGCCCTGTTTGAGTATCCTGCCCTCGAAGAGCAGATAGGCACGGTCGGTGATGCTCAATGTCTCCTGCACGTTGTGGTCGGTGATCAGGATGCCGATGTTCTTATCCTTCAGCTTGGCCACGATGCCCTGGATATCCTCCACGGCGATGGGATCCACACCGGCAAAGGGTTCATCGAGCAGGATGAAGCGTGGCTCAGTGGCCAGGGCGCGTGCGATCTCGGTGCGGCGGCGTTCCCCGCCACTGAGCACATCGCCCATGTTCTTCCGCACGTGTTGCAGGCTGAACTCGTTGAGCAATTCCTCCAGTTTGGTCGCCTGCTCCGACTTGGGACGGCCGCTCACCTCCAGGATCGCCTTGATGTTGTCCTCCACACTGAGCTTTCGGAACACGCTGGGTTCCTGCGGCAGGTAGCCGATCCCTTTCTTGGCGCGTTTGTACATGGCCAGGTCGGTGATCTCCTCCGTGTCCAGGAAGATCCGCCCCTCGTTGGGCTTGATCAAGCCCACGATCATGTAGAAGCTGGTGGTCTTGCCCGCACCATTCGGGCCGAGCAGCCCGACGATCTCACCTTGTTTCACCTCCACGCTCACTCCGTTCACCACGGTGCGGCGTTTGTAACGTTTGAAGATGTTCTCGGCGCGCAGCATCGGTCTACCGGCCGCTAAGTAAGGGGATCCTTGCCTGCCCGTTCCGGGTCGGGGTCGGCGGAAGAGAAGGGACGATGCGCTCCACTGACCAGGCTTACGATGTGTTAGAAGTTGATGTACAGCTTGGCACGCAAGGCCCATGGGGCGGTGCCTTCGTGGTCGTTGTACCGCAACCGCCAGATGATGTCCACACGCAACACCTTGAGGATGTTCTCCACACCCGCGCTCGCCTCCATGAAGGGACCGTTGTACAGCGCGTACATGCCGGGAAGGAAGAGCAGGGCATCGCTGTGCTTCATGTCCAGTGCCCCGGCCACGGCCTTGAAGCTCGCCACCTCGCGCCATTTCAGGCGGCGCAACAAGGGGATGCGGTTGAAGAACAGGCCCTCGAAGTGATGTTCGGCGAAGAGCTGGACGTACCGGTCGCTGATGAACTCGAAGAAGTTCATCGTATTGAACGAACCATCGTCCAGGTAGAAGGTCTCGTTGCCACTGTGGATCGCGAGCAGCGGGTAGGGCAGGGTGCCGAAGATACGCCCTCCCTCGATGGTGGTGCGTGTCCACCCGGCGGTGCCGAGCTGCCAGCGTTTGTAGCTGCGCGCCACCACCTTGGTATACTCGTGGTCGCTGTTCAGCAGACCGGGCACACCGTAGGCCAGGTGCAGTTCCACGGTCGGGTACTTCAGGATCCCCACGGCCAGGCGATCGAATTCACCGCTCACGTATTTCTCGGCATAGGCGAAGCGGGAGTTCAGGCTCACCTCGGCGGTGCGGATGCTGCCCACGTTGGCCACCTTGGGCATCGGCTCGAAGGACAAACGCTGGTAACGGAGATCACCCAGGGCTTGCAGGGTACGGTATCGTGCCATCACTTCGGTGGTGAAACCGCTGAACCATTCCCGCTCCAGGCTGGCCTTCCACTGCTCCACATCGGTGAGCTTGGTGTTCGGGTTGCGGCGGAAGAGGCTGCCCAAGAGGTTGTCGTTGCGGAAAGCGTTGGTGCTTTGGCCGAGTTGTTCGATATCGTGCTTGTAGGAGGCCCGGTAAAGCAGGCGCGGTGCCTTGCTGATGAAGCCCCTGGTGGCCAGGCCGAATTTGAACCGTTCGTCGAGCAGACCATATGCCGAGTAGCCTTCGAACTCGACCCAGGTACTGAAGCTGTTGCTCGTGCGCCCACCGACGCGGAAACGCGCGCCCTCCACCGGATTGAAGCTCAACGTGGTGAAATAGGGGCCGAACTCCACCTTGCCCTTCTCATAGTACCCCGTGGCGATGGTGCTGATGATGTCGACATACGTGCGGAAGCGCGGGATCGACTTCATCGTATCCACCATGTGGTAGATCGCATGCTCCTTGGCGGTGAGCGGCACGTGCCGGTTCTGGTCCCAGTAGTCCGCGCCCAGGCTCAGGGGATCGAGCTCCACCACCACATCATCCACCCCTTCGTAGAAGGTGGCCTCGCGTGGCCTGTTGATCACGAAATCGCGGTAGGTGGCGGTGCGTCTCCCGTAGAAACCCTGCACGGCGTTCTTGTTCTTCTCGCCGGTATCGCGGATCACGTTCAGGTCCACCACGAGCTCGTCGCGGGTGAGCATCCACACCTCGTTCTCCACCTGGTCGTACTGCTGCTTCACCCAGAAGCCCTGCACGAAATTGAGGTTGGCCCCGCTGGCGATACCCGCTTGGATCCGGTGTACCGCATAGGTGGTGTCGCTGATCCACATCTCCCCGGAGAAGGCCAGTTCCTGCACCCGCTTCGGGGTGAAGGTGAGCTTGTAGCACCAGTTCTTTCCGACGAAGGCACTGTCGGTGAGGTAATAGTCGTAGTAGCCGCGACCGCCATCGGCGATGGGGCTGATGAAGTTCTTCCCGAAGATCACCAGGAAGTTCTCGTAGATGTTCACGTTCTGGTACATGTCGCCCATGAAACGGGCGATGCTCTCGTTCTCCACACCGCTCACCTTGGTGCCCCGGATGATCTCGCGTTGTTTCTTCGGCTGCTGGCGGTAGAACACCTCGCTCAGGGTCTCGGTCATGAAGATCGGCAAGTAGGGTTTGGCATCCGAACTGTCGATGTTGTCGAAGATGAACGAGAACGGTTTGAAGATCTTCTTCCTGGTGAAATCCTCGGTGATGTTGTTCAGGTCGAATTCGATCTTGTTGTACGCATGGTACTGATAGGCGGCCAGTTTGGCTCGGTTGTTCACCGGTTTGTTCTTGATCACGCGGCGCAGGATCCCGAAGGCCGGATTCTCTTCGGTGGGTTTGATGACCACCTCGGCCAGTTCGAAACTGCTGGGCTGCAAGGCGATATCGATCACCTGCACCTTGTCCTTCCTTACCGCGTAGGATCGCGCCACGTATCCCACGGTTGACACGCGGATACTGTCCGTAGCATAATACGTCTCGATCACATAGTGGCCGTCCGGATCACTGCTGGCCCCGATCCGGCTATCGATGTACGCGATGCTCGCGAAGGGGATGGGCTCGCCCGTCCTCGCATCGGTCACCCGGCCGCTCACCTTCGTGGTCTGCGGCATGGCCGCAAGGGCCGCCAACACGGCCACGCATAAGGATATGCCACGAAGAGTGGTCATCATCGGCCGGAAGTAGAGGATTGCAATGCTTTGGCCACGGCCCCGCGTTGCATCCGTTTCACGGTACGGGCAGCGATGAAGATGCCGAACTCATACAGCAACATCAACGGTGCGGAGACGATCAGCTGGCTCACCACGTCCGGTGGGGTGAGCACGGCCGCGATGATGAGGATCCCAACGAAGGCATGTTTGCGGTACGTGCGCAGGAAGGCCGGGGTGACCAGGCCGGCCCGGGTGAGGAAGAGGATGATGAGCGGCAGCTCGAAGGTGAGCCCGGTCCAAAGCGTCACGGAGGTCACCATGGCGATATAACTGTCCAGGGCCACGGTATTCTGCACCGAGCTGCTCACCTGGTAGGTGCCGAAGAACTGGATACTGAGCGGGGTGAGCAGGAAATAGCCGAAAGCCACACCGATCAGGAAGAGGGCCGAAGCGGAGAAGACCAGGCCCGCCACGGAACCCTTCTCGGAATCGTGCAGGCCAGGTGCGATGAACCGCCAGATCTGCCAAAGCACGAAAGGGAAGGCCAGGATGAAGCCGCCGACGAAGGAGACCATGAGGTGGGTGAAGAACTGACCGCTCATGGTGATGTTCTGGAGGGTGAAGACCAGATCGCCCACACACATGGCATCGCCCATGCCGATGCGGTGACCCAGCGCGCACATGGCGCGATAGGTGATGAAGGAAGCGTTCTTCGGAGCCAGGATCACCTCGTCGAACAAGAGGTCCTTGGCGATGAAACAGCCCACCATGCCGACGACAATGGCGATGGCCGACCGCACCAAGGTCCACCGGAGCTCCTCCAGGTGCTCCAGGAAGGTCATTTCCTGACTGTTACGGGATGTGGCCAAAGCTTGGAGCCGCGTGGGCCAAAGATAGCCGCATGCCCAAGTGGCACTTGAGCCACAGGCCACAGTTTTCAACCATCCCCAACACCCACATGGGTGGGAAAGCCACGATCGTTAAGGAGACCAAATAAGCGTGGCCGAACGGATCCGGCGCCGTACATTTAAGCCACGTAAAAAATAAACGCGGCCAACTTGCTCCGGCCGCAGTTGAAATGATCAAGGTAGACACCACACCTCGGGAAGCTCTCGAACAATTCTTCGGTTTCAGCCAGTTCAAGGGCGACCAGGAAGCCATCGTACAGAACGTACTGAACGGCAAGAACACATTCGTGATCATGCCGACCGGCGGAGGCAAGAGCCTCTGTTACCAATTACCCGCCCTCATGAGCGAGGGGACCGCCATCGTCGTGAGCCCCCTGATCGCCCTGATGAAGAACCAGGTGGATGCCCTCAGGGGTTTCAGCTCGGACGATGGGGTGGCGCACTTCCTCAACAGTTCCCTCACGCGGAACGAGACCCTCAAGGTGAAGGCCGACATCAAGGCCGGGAAGACCAAGCTGCTCTACGTGGCACCCGAAAGCCTCACCAAGAAGGAGAACGTGGAGTTCCTGAGCGAGATCCACATCAGCTTCTTCGCCATCGACGAGGCGCACTGCATCAGCGAATGGGGCCACGACTTCCGGCCCGAATACCGCCGGTTGCGCACCATCTTCGACGAGATCAAACGGGTGCCGGTGATCGCCCTCACCGCCACGGCCACGGACAAGGTGCAGGAGGACATCCTGAAGAACCTCGACATTCCGGGCGCCGTCACCTTCAAGGCCAGCTTCAACCGGCCGAACCTCTACTATGAAGTACGCCCCAAGCGCAACGTGAACCGGGAGATCACCCGTTTCATCAGACAGCACAGTGGTCGCAGCGGGATCATCTACTGCCTGAGCCGCAAGAAAGTGGAGGAAGTGGCCGAAACGCTCAACGTGAACGGGATCAAGGCCCTGCCCTACCACGCCGGCATGGACGCCTCCCAGCGGGCCGAGCACCAGGACAAATTCCTGATGGAGGAGGTGGACGTGATCGTGGCCACGATCGCTTTCGGCATGGGCATCGACAAGCCCGACGTGCGCTTCGTGATCCACCACGACATCCCCAAGAGCCTGGAGAGCTACTACCAGGAGACCGGCCGCGGCGGGCGCGACGGCGGGGAGGGTAAATGCGTGGCCTTTTACAGCTATAAGGACATCGAGAAGCTGGAGAAGTTCCTACAGGGCAAACCCGTGGCCGAACAGGAGATCGGGAAGCAGTTGTTGCAGGACACCGTGGGCTACGCCGAGACCAGCATGTGCAGGCGCAAATACCTGCTGCACTACTTCGGTGAAACGCTGAAGGGAGACAACTGCGGCTCGTGCGATAACTGCACCAACCCCCAGGAAACGTACGAGGCCAAGGACGACCTGGCGCTCGTGTTGGACGCGGTATTGGCCAGCAAGGAAAGGCACAAGGCCAAGTACATCTGCGACCTGCTCACGGGCACCGAGACCAGCGAGATCAAGAATTACAAAGGCGACAAGCTGGCCATCTATGGCAAGGGGGACGAGAAGGAGAACCAGCATTGGATGGGCGTGGTGCGACAGGGCCTGGTACATGGTTACCTGCACAAGGACATCGAGACCTACGGGAACCTGAGCCTGACCGAGGCGGGCAAGAAGTTCAAGAAGAAGCCGGTCTCCATCAAGTTCGTGAAGGAGCGGGATTACACCGATGACGAGGTGGGCGATGACGATGGCCCGACCGCATCGCGTGGGGCGGCCGATGAGAAGTTGATGGCCATGCTGAAGGACCTGCGCCAACAGGTGGCCCGCAAACACAAGCTGCCACCCTACGTGATCTTCCAGGACCCCTCGCTGGAGGAAATGACCATGCGCTACCCGGTAACGATGGACGACCTTACGCAGGTCACCGGTGTCGGACCAGGCAAGGCCTCGAAATACGGGAAACCGTTCGTGGACCTCATCTCCAAGTACGTGGAGGAGAACGATATCGAGCGCGAGGATGAAGTGGTGGTGCGTTCGGTGGTGAACAAGAGCGGGAACAAGGTCCACATCATCCAGAACATCGATAAGCGGTTACCCCTCGATGCGATCGCCCGTGGAAAAGGACTGAGCATGAACGACCTGCTCACCGAACTGGAGAGCATCGTGATGAGCGGCACCAAGCTGGACATCAATTACCACATCAACGACCTCCTCGAGGCGGACGTGCAGGAGGAGATCATGGACTATTTCCGCAAAAGCGAGACGGACGACATCGAGACCGCCCATCAGGAGTTCGATGGGGACTACAGCGAGGAGGAGATCCGCTTGATCCGATTGAAGTTCATGAGCGAAGTGGCGAACTGATGAGCCCGAACGATCTCGTCCTCGTCGCGAAGCACGTGATGAAACTGCTCGTGGAACGCCGGTTCGAAGAGCTCGAAGCGGCCACGGGCGGCACCCGGTTGAGCACGGACGACATGGAAGCAGCGGTGGACGATGTGGGTGCCGCGTTGGTGATGCCACCCGAGAGCGTGTGGCGTGACCTGCGGATCACCCCGGTGCGCAACTGGCCGGGAGCCTTCAACCTGCGGATGGACCTGTGGACGGCACGTGGCCGCACCACGAACAGCGTGGAGCTTACCGTTCACAGCAGCAACGGTAAACCAGTGATCGAGGTGGACGACATCATCGTCGCTTGATCAGCGCGCCAGTTCGCAGATCCCCGCCCACGCCATCATGCCCGCGCCAAACACAAGGGCATCCTCGTCAATGTCCATCTCGGCGCGGTGAAGGCCGCTCTGGGTGCCGGGTAGGGCCGGGTTACCCGTGCCCAGGCGGAAGAAGCAACCGGGCATCACATGTGTGTAATAGGCGAAGTCCTCTGCGCCCATGCGGATGTCCATGTCCACCACATTCGCCTCGCCGACGTAGCCCACGGCCGCAGCACGGATGCGTTCGTTCAGCTCCGGATCGTTCTTCACCACGGGTGAACCTTTCACGATGGTGAAGTCCACGGTGGCCCCCATCCCTTCACAAATGCCACGTGCGAGGTCGGGCAACAGGCCGTGCAGTTCGGATCGCCACGCTTCATCGAACGTACGCATCGTGCCTTCGATGCGCACTTCGTCGGGGATGATATTGGTGGCACCATTGGCGATCACCTTGCCCAGCGAGAGCACCATCGGCTGGCCGGGCTTGTTACGGCGGCTCACTACCTGTTGGAGGGAGAGGATCAGCTGAGCCGCGATGGGGACCGGATCAATGCAGAGGTGCGGGGATCCGGCATGGCCACCACGGCCCTTCACGGTGATGTACAGTTCATCGGCCGCTGCCATGAAGGGGCCTGAACGGAAACCGAGCTTGCCGGTCGGTAGCTCCGGGGTGACGTGCTGGCCGAGGATGCCTGATGGCTTCGGGTCATTGAACACTCCTTCCTTCACCAACAAGGAGGCCCCGCCAGGTTCCTTCTCCTCGCCGGGTTGGAACACGAGCATCACCGTACCGCTCCACTCCTTCCGTACGCGATGCAGGGCGATACCGGCACCCAGCACCATGGCCGTATGGGCATCGTGGCCACAAGCATGCATCACACCGGGATGTTTCGAGCAATAGGCTTCCTTTCCCACTTCGGTGATGGGCAGCGCATCCAGATCGGCCCGCAGTGCGATGCAGGCGTCGCTCCCACCCTTCTCGCCGCGCACCAGCGCGATGGCCCCGGTTCCGGGCGCATCTGGTCCGAGCTTTCCGACACCCTCGCGTACCTCGATCCCCTCGGCCCGCAGCGTATCCACCACGAAGCGCACCGTGGCCGTCTCCTGGAAGGACAGCTCAGGATGCCGATGCAGGTGCCGACGCCAGCCGACCAGATCGGCCTCCATGGCAGCAACGAGGGCCTTGATGCGCTGGATCACTTGCCAAAGATGAGCTTGAGCGCGACAAGCAGGGTGATACCACCGAAGACCTTGCGCACGGTATCCATGGGCAGTGCCAGGGACCATTTGCTACCGAAGTAGGAACCGACCACGAACGCGGCCGCGATCACCAGCACCACCTTGGGATCGATGACGCCGGCGCGGTAGTAGTTACGCACGGCAAGGAAGACCACCGGCAGCAGGAGCACTCCAAGGCTGGTGCCCTGGGCTTGCTGTTGGGAGAAACCGAGCAGCCATACCAGAGCGGGCACCATGATGATCCCGCCTCCCACGCCAACGAAACCGCTGAGCACACCGGCCATCAGCCCGACCAGGAGCAGGAGGAGAACGGAGTTCATGTCGAATGTCATCAGATGTCGAGGCTCAAGGAGAAGTGGAACACACGGGGTTGGATCACTCCATCATCGATGCCCCAGGCCCAATCCGCACGCACGAAATAGCCCAGGAGGCGCGTGCGCAGACCGAAGCCGTAGGCGGCCACGACCGGTTCGCGCTTACTATCCAGTGTGATGGTGAGCGGATTGCGTTCGATGATGATGCGGTTGAAGCTATTGTCCACGGCGTACGGATGCGTACCGGTCCAGGCCGAACCCAGGTCGCCGAAGCCGACCACCTGGAAGTTGTGGATCAGGTCCGACCGGATGGGCCGGTTGATGAGGTAGCGGAAGATGGGTACGCGCACTTCCGTATTGAACACCCCGAAACTGCTCCCGTTACGTGCATTGTAGAAGAAGCCCCGCATGGGCACTGCCATGGACTGGTAGAAGTAGTTCTGGGCAAAGTCCACGGGTATGGAGTTGTCCGTCTTGGCGAAGAGCCAATTGTCCACCCCACCGAGGAAGTAGGCGACCTTCCGGCTGCCGAAGGAGCGACTGCCGGCCAGGCGCGTCACCCAGATCATCTCCCGGTGGATCCGCAGGCTGTGCCGAAGGTCCACACCCACCACTTGCATGTCGCTGCGACCTTCGGGCCGTTGGTAATACTCGGCGAAGGCCTTCAGCTTCCAACCGGTCCAAAGGTTCAGTCCCACCGGCAGGCTGCTGTCGTACACATACTCGAGTTTGGCGCCTGCCATGTGGTCGAACGTGTTCGGTTCGCGCAGGCTCAGCGGATCGATGCTCTGGATCACACGGCGGTCGTTCCGGTACACGACGGAGGCCCGCACGCTGGCCAGTTCGCTGAACGGCCAGCTCAGTTGGTAGCGCAGGTTGTGGGTGTTCACCTTTTCCACACCGAAGTCGGTGATGTTCTGGTAGGTCTGCCGCTGGAATGAGATCCGCTTGTCCAAACGGTACTTCAGGTTCTCGTAGCCGATCAGGTAATCGTTGTTGTTCAGGTCCAGCGCCAGGCGGAAGCCACCGATGATATGGTGGTCCTCGAAGAGGTCGCTCACGCCCATGCGCGTGAGTCCGCTGAGGCCGGGATTCAACGCCCCCGGTCCGATGAAGGGTTGGTAGAACTGGTTGGAGAAGGAATTGTCCAGTTGGGTCACCACGCCGTCGATGGCGAAATTCAAGTTGTAGTTGCGTTGTTCGGGATAGGAGAAGGGCTTCGCGGCGGCGGTGTCCGCCACGGCCTGGTGAATGGCGACGGCCACGGTGTCACTCCCCTGCGGCACGACGATCGTTCCTGCATCCCTGGTCTCATCCAAGAAGACATAATGCCGCACATCGATGGCCCCTTCACCGGTTGGCCTCGGCTCACGGGGCGGCACCTTCACCACCTGGCTCATATCATCGGTAACCCCTACCCTACCCGGTGGTTCGGTCACGACGTTCCCATCCGTGGTCACGCCCACGGCCTGGCTGGTCCGCTCGTCGGAGATACGTCCGGTATAGAAGTGATAGCGGCCGTCGCGGTACTGGAGCTGGGTGTACCGTCCCCGGTCGGCATTCACCTCGTGTTCCAGCAACGATCGGCGCAATTCGGTGGAACGTTCCTCCACGGTGAAGTACCGGTAATGGACCACCGTATCGATGTGGCTGATGGCACTGTCGTACCGTACCAGGAAGCGGTCCTGGATCCCGTTCGGGTCACTGAGATAGGTGTAGGTCGTGCTGTCGTACTGGTCGGGTTGCCGCTCATCGATGGCCGCCGTGGCGGATAGGCGCGTCAGCAAGTTGGAGCGCGACTCCAGATCGAACAGGAAAATATCCTTATGGCCATTCACCAGGGCCACATCGGCGTTCGTCCGCAGGGTATCGTCCTTGCGGTCGCTGCTGAAGATGATCCTACGGCCGCCATCCACGAAGCGGGCCTCCAGGTCATCGAACTGATCATCGGTGAGCTGTTCCTGCCGGTTGCCGATCACATGGTAATAGTACAGGTCCGTGCGACCATCGCGCACGGCGCTGAACACCATGTTGCGGCCATCCGGACTGTAGTCCATGTCCAGGATCTTCTCCAGCAGGAGCACGGATCGTTCATCGGTACGACGGTCTTCCAAGGTGTAGGAACGCAGGAACAACTCGCCCTTTCGTTCCACGGCATAGGTGAGCACCTGGCTGTTCGGGTGCCAGGCGAGCACGGGGTAGCTGCGATCGACGATGCGCTCGAGCTTCTTCTCTCCCTTCGTGATCCGCCGCAGCTTCCCTGTGGCGACCTCGTAAACCCACACCTTGTACTGCCCTTTCTCGTTGCTCACCCAGGCCAGGTAGCGCCCATTGGGACTTTGTTTGAACTGGCTGTAGTCGCGCGTGCGCTTGGTGCGGATGGGCAGTTCATCCAGGGCGATCTCCTTCCGGAAGCGATCCTCCTCTGCGAATTGTTGTTCGTAGTAGGCCAGGCATTCCTGTGTCAGCGTCTTCAATGAAACGCCGAGCACGAAAAGGAAGCCGCTCTCCGGATTGCGGCTCACGCGGGTCATGTACAGGATGTTCGGGATCACCCCCGACCCGTACACGTCGGCCACGTACTTCCACACCATGTGTCCGGCGTAGCGCGCCTCGTCCCCCCGGATCCGGTTGAACTTGTCATACCGACCACTGATCACACCATCGCGGATCCGGTTGTTCAGATCAGCGTCCCAGTCGCGCGAGGTGTATGAGATGATCCCATCGGTGTACCAGTCTGGCAGGCTCATGAAGGTGGAGCTCTTGAGCATGTCGCGCCAGTTGCCACCGAACATCATCTGATCCACGATCACGTGGGCGATGCCGGATCGGATCTGCTGATCGAGCAGGAGGTGATCGCCTTCATAATACACGAAGATCTTGGTGCCCACGATCCGCGTAAGGCCACCGATGTTCTGTTGGCCATCCATACCGGCCACCCCGATGTTGCTCTGCCGGAAATCGGTGAGCGAGTTGTACACGATGAATTGGAGGCGTTCATCGAGCACGAAGTCGAACCGCTTCTCCAGGTCCTTTTGGTATACGGTGGCGGCCTGGGCCACGTACCGCGCAAGATCACGTCCTTCCTTGTAGAAGAAGACCTCCATGGATTTGAAGCGGTACTGCTGCCAGAGAAAGTCCTGGTACTGCACCCGGTTCTTCCCGTACTCCTGCTGGGAGCCGGAGTAGAACTGCGCCAATGCCAAGGTGCTCCCCAACACCACCCCGGCCAGAAGGGCGATGCCGCGGATCGGGAACGAATGGGAGCGTACGGGCACGGGATGAAGTTAGCTTTGGACCGCCCGTGACCGAGCGCAATGGTGCGAATTTCGGGCATTTCCGACCATGCTCCACATCGTCCGGTTCACCTTCAACCCGTTCCAGGAGAACACCTACGTTCTGCACGAGGGCCAGGAGGCCATCGTGGTGGACCCGGGGTGCTGGAATCCGAGCGAACAACGCGAACTGGAGGACTACCTGACGCAGAACGCCTTGAGGCCGGTGCGTCTTGTGCTCACCCATGCCCACATCGACCATATCCTCGGCTGTGCTTGGATGCGTGACCGCTATGGCCTGCTGCCCGAATTGCACCGGGCTGACCTTCCTGTGCTGGCGGCCGGTGAGCGGTCCGCAACGATGTATGGCCTGCCCTACGACCCAGCACCCGAACCCAAGGCGTTCATCACCGAAGGCTCCACCATCCTGTTGGGCAAGGAGGAGTTGCAGGTGCTCTTCGTGCCAGGGCACGCACCGGGGCACATCGCCTTCTTCCATCCGGCCGGTCGCTTCGTGGTGAGCGGGGATGTGTTGTTCCAGAACAGCATTGGTCGCACGGACCTGCCGGGTGGCAACATGGACACCTTGCTGCGCAGCATCAGGGAGCAGTTATTCCCTTTAGGCGACGATGTCACGGTGTACAGTGGCCATGGGCCGGAGACGACCATCGGGCGGGAACGCAAGCACAATCCCTTCCTGCGGGAGCGTTGATCACTTCGGGTGGTAACCGTCCTGCTTGTAGGACTTCATTTGGCCCTTGTGTTTGATGGGCGGCGGGCAGTCGAATCCTTTGCGGGGGCGCAGGAAAAGGAAACGTACGCTGAGGATAAGGGGGCGATAGTTGCTGCTGAACCATTGCAGCTTACCGAAACGACCGGCGTCCCCGGGTAGTACGCTGAACACCGGGGTCTCAACAGCGGGGATCACGAACATCTTGCCGGTGAGCTTGAAACCATAACCCAGCTTGAAATGGGCTTGTGCCCAAAGGTCAGGCGGGAACTGATGGTCGTTCAGAAGTGGGGAGGCGGTGTGATCATGTGCGGCGCTGAGGCGGTAGTCCACGTTGGCACCGAGCGAAAGCTGCACGAACTGGTAGCGCCAGGTGGGAATGAACTTGTTCGCGTTGAAGTGGGCCGTGAGCAGGCGTTCAGCGAAGGCGCCTTCACCGGCGAGGTCCACCGCACTATCGGCGATCGCATAACGACCGGTGAGTTCCTCGCCACCGCGCAGGTTCTTGTAGGCGATGCCCAGATCGAGGTAGTCCACGATCACCGGATCCCGGGTGTACCAGGCCATGCCACCCTCCAGGTGGATCCCGAAGCGACCGTTGGGATCGTAAGTGGCCACATACGACGTGTCGGCGTTGCGGAAGACCTCCTCCTCTTCATCGGAGAAACGCGGCAGTGTGTAGGTGAGGCCCGGTGCCACGTACCAACCGATGCGACGTGCCTGGCCGTCCAGAGGGATCAGCTCCGGGCGCTTGCGTTCCATGAGGCGTTGCGCGGTGGCGTGACCAACGAGCGCAAAGGCGCCGATCAGGAAAAGCGACCTGGACATGGAAGCGAAGGTGGGGCGCAGCACCCTTGGATAACGGACCACAGGCAGCGAAAGTGTGAACGCGGTGGTGTGGGGATCCGGCCCGCAGCGACCAAGGGATGGTCCAGGTTCAACCTGACATGCTCTCCAGCAATGCGAGTGCCTTCCTCTCCACCTCTTCGCTTTCCCACATTTCCCCGATGTCCGGCATCGAAAGCACCTCTTCCATGATGCGGTCGTGTCGCAGCCCTTCGTTCCACGCATCCTTGTAGGCGATGTCGCTGAACTTCACCTGGCTGTACAACGGCAACCACTTGTCGGGGTGCCTGGCCTGGATGTGGCCCTCGATCTTCTTGCGCAGCAGGAAGCGGGGGTCGGCCACGAGGTCGCGCATCTCCACGAAATTGCGCAGGGACAGGTCGGCGATGGCGTCGCCGTTGGGCTTGCGAGCGGCGGCGTAGCGGTGCAGCACCTCGGCCCAGTTGTCGTCGCCGAATGTGTTCAGAAGATCATTCAGCACCTTGCAGTCCTCGTAGCCAGCGTTCATGCCCTCGCCATAGAAGGGCACGATGGCGTGGGCCGCATCACCGATCAGCGCCACCCTGCCATTCACTTGCCACGGACTGCACCGGATGATGACGAGGGAGCTTTGCGGATTGCGCAGGTATTGTTCCACGATGTCGGGCACGATCGGCAACGCGTCGTGGAAGTGTTCGCGGCAGAACGCCTGCACCTGCTCAGGCGTACGCACCGAGTCGAAACCAGGGCTCTGTGCGGTAGCGTTGTGCGGCATGAAGAGCGTGCCGGTGAACCCACCGTCCTGGTTGGCAAGACCCATCATCATGAACCAGCGGCGCGGCCAGATGTGCAGGCACTGCGGATCCATCTTCGGCGTGCCATCCGGATGGGCCGGGAAGGCCACCTCCTTGTAGTCGTGCTCGATGTACTCCTGGCTGTAGGTGAAGCGCCCCCAGGCCATCTTGCTGCGCACCGCGCTGAAGGCACCATCGGCCCCGAAGACCACATCGGCCTTCACCTCCACGGCCTCCTTTCCATCCAGCTCGAAGCGGCAGGTGGCGTGTTCCAGGTCCACATCCAGGCAGCGATGGTCGAAGAAAAGCTTTACGTTGGCCAGCTTCTCCGCTTCGCTCAGCAGGCGCCGGTTCAATTCGCCGCGCGACACGGAATGGATCGCCTTATTGTCGATGCTGTACGGCACACGGTTCAGCTTGCCCTCGCGGTCGTGCATCATGCGCGCATATACAGGCACGGTGATCTCCTTCACGGCCGCCTCCACACCTGCAGCGCGCAGAGCGGTCCACCCCCGATGGCTCACCACCAGGTTGATGCTGCGCCCCGCGTACACATCGGTCTTCCGTGGATCGGGGCGACGCTCATATACGTGGACCGTATGGCCGCGTTTGGCCAGGAAGATCGCGAGCAGACCGCCGACCAGTCCGCCGCCAACGATGGTGATCCTGCTCATGGCCGCGTGCAAGGGTTGTAAGGTAAGCGGGTACGAAGGGACAATCGAGTGACCGCGGCCTCTCCTGCATCTTCCCTCCTTCTCACCCTTTCGTGCATTCAGCAAGTATTTCCCCGAAACGCCACACGTCCTCGAAACTGTTGTACATCGGTACGGGTGCCATACGCAGCACATCGGGTTCGCGCCAATCGCACACCACGCCCCGGGCCGCGAGCCGGTCGAAGATGCCCCGTCCATCGCCGTTCACCAGGATGGATAACTGTGCGCCACTTTGCGCGGGGTCCGCCGGTGTGATGATGTTGAGGATCCCGCCCTGTGCGGCGGAGATGCCCTCGATGATCCAACGCAGGTATCCCGTGAGCTGGATGCTCTTCGCCCGCAGGCGATCCATACCGGCACGACCGAACTGCTCCAGGGCCACGCGGTGGACGGCCATGGGAAGAACAGGCGCATTGCTCACCTGCCAGGCTTCGGCCGTGGGCATGGGCTTGAACGCGCGCTCCATCTTGAACCGCTCGTACTTGTCATGCCCCCACCACCCGGCGAAGCGCGGCAGGTCGGTGCCCAGATGGCGTTGATGCACGAAGGCCCCGGCCACACCGCCAGGCCCACTGTTGAGGTACTTGTAGCTGCACCAGCACGCGAAGTCGGGACCATCGTCGTGCAGCTTCAGTTGCAGGTTGCCCGCGCCATGCGCCAGGTCGAAACCAGCGAACGCACCCACCTGGTGTGCGGTCGCGGAAATTCCCTTGATGTCGAAAGCCTGGCCCGTAAGGAAATTCACGCCTCCGAAACAGACCAATGCCAGCTCATCGCCAAGCTCGTGGATCTTCGCGATGATGTCCTCCGGTCGCAGGATGTGCTCTCCAACACGCGGCTGAACTTCCACCAGGCATTGCTCCGGATCCAGGCCGTGGAACTCGATCTGCGAAGCGAAGGCATACGTATCGCTGGGGAAAGGCCGCTGTTCGGTGAGGATCTTCACGCGCTTGCCCTTGGGTCGATAGAACGACACCAAAAGGAAATGCAGGTTGCTGGTGAGCTGGTTCATCACCACCACCTCTTCGGGCAAAGCGCCCACCACACGCGCCGTGTTCGCCGTTAACTCCTCGTGGTAGCTGTACCACGGGTGCTTCGCATGGAAGTGGCCTTCGACCCCGAAGGTGGCCCAATCGCCAAGCTCCTGTTGGATCGCGGCCGCTACGGCCCTGGGCTGCAGGCCAAGGGAGTTGCCGGTGAAGTAGATGACATCCCGGCCATCGTGCTGGGGAAAGTGGAACTCGGACCGGAAGGCCCGCAGCGGATCCTTGGAATCGAGGTCCTGGGCATGGGCCAACGAGTTCGTGTATGCCATGCCTACTCGGTATCGAGGTTGGGATTGATGATGAGCTGCCGAACGGCAAGCCCCACGGCCACGCCCGCGAAGGCGGAGACCAGAGTGCGGATCACTCGTTTCGATCGTGCCACCCGGGCATAACCCGTGGCATAGTACATATCGCCCTCCATCACCGGGTCGGAGATGGAGCCGGGCGTGACATGTACGCGGGGCAGTGCCATCGCCCCCGCCACGATGGGGGGGATGAAGAGCCCGTTCATCTCCCAATTCAGGCCGATCACGAGTCCGGCACCCGTGGCGAAGGCGCCGATCATGGGCCAGGTGGGCTTATACCCGTTCCGGGCATCGCGTTCACCGTTCAGGAACCAGCGCATCTGGTCCACGGTGAGGTCGTTGCCGAAAACAGTATCATGGAAATACCAGACCCGCTCCTTCCCCAGGCTATCGATCACGGAGAACACCTCTTCGGTGGGTTCCGCCCGTTCTTTCAGCCGGCCGCTCCTGGTCTTCTGCAGGTAACGCACCTCCAAGGTGCTTTGTCCAAGTACCTTGCCTTCGTGGATCTCGCCATTCATCATCAGGATCCGGTCCTGGCCGGTCGCCAGGTCCACCACACACACCGCCAGCAGGAATAAGGGAACGCGTAGGAGGAAGGCCATAGGCAAGTGGCCAAAGATAGCCGTTGGCCCGGTGTTGGCAGGGGAGCCATGCCTGACGATCCCACACATCCACGGATCGAGGTCCCAGTATATTTGCACGCCATTTTCCGGCATCCCGACCATGTCATCCGTCACCTACCAGGAACGCCACATCGGCCCCAATGCGAAAGAGACCGCCGCGATGTTGAAGGCCATCGGCGTATCATCGCTCGACGAACTGATCCAACGCACCGTGCCCCAGGGCATCCGCAGCAAGGGTGCGCTCAACGTGGGCCCGGCGCTCACCGAACGCGAGCATCTGGACAACATGCGGGCGCTGGGTGCGAGGAACAAGGTGTTCCGGAGCTACATCGGCCTGGGTTACAGCGGCACCATCCTACCGCCACCCATCCAACGCAACATCTTCGAGAACCCCGGATGGTACACCGCCTACACGCCCTACCAGGCGGAGATCTCGCAGGGGCGGCTGGAAGCGCTGTTGAATTTCCAGACCATGACGAGCGACCTTACGGGATTGCCGATCTCCAACGCCTCGCTGCTCGATGAGGCCACGGCCATCGCCGAGGCCATGAGCATGCTTTATGCGGCACGTCCGAAGGAACTGAACGAGGCGCATCGCTTCTTCGCGGACAAGGGCCTGCTACCCCAGAACATCGATGTATTGAAGACCCGGTGTACACCGATCGGGGTGGAACTCGTGGTGGGCGATGTGAATGACTTCGACCCGAGCGCCGGTTTCTTCGGCCTGGCCTTGCAATACCCCGCATTGGATGGCAGCATCCACGATCACCGGGCCATCGTTGCGAAGGCGAAGGCTGCTGGGGTACGCACAGCGGTTTGCGCTGATCTGCTCTCGCTCGTACTGCTCACGCCCCCCGGCGAATGGGGAGCCGATGTGGTGGTTGGCAACAGCCAGCGCTTCGGGGTGCCCATGGGCTATGGCGGTCCGCACGCGGCCTTCTTCTGCACCACGGAGGAGTACAAGCGCCTGTTGCCCGGACGGATCATCGGGGTGAGCCAGGACCGCCGTGGCGAACAGGGCCTACGTATGGCCTTGCAAACGCGCGAACAGCACATCCGGAGGGACAAGGCCACGAGCAACATCTGCACCGCACAGGCTTTGCTCGCGGTGATGGCCGGCATGTACGGCGTGTACCACGGCCCGGAAGGACTGACACGCATCGCCAACGAGGTGCATGCCATGGCGCGCCGGACGGCCGAAGGGGCACGAAGCCTGGGGTACACCCTGGCCAGCGATCGCTATTTCGATACCGTCACCTTGAGGTCGGTGAAGGACGTATCCAAGGTGAAGAGCGCCGCCGAGAAGCGGGGGATCAATCTTCGATGCACGGGTGATCAGGTATCCATCGCCTTGGACGAGACCACGCGCGCACAGGACGTGGAGGACGTACTTGCCGCATTGGCCGAAGCGATCGGTGCGACCGTGGGAAACGTGGCATCGACGGGATCCGCTATTCCAGCGGAGCTGCGACGCACAAGCGGCTTCCTCACGCACCCGGTATTCAACAGCTACCACACCGAACTGGAGCTTCAGCGGTACATCAAGCGGCTGGAGAACAAGGATTTCAGCCTGATGCACGGCATGATCCCCCTGGGTTCGTGTACGATGAAGCTGAACGCGGCGAGCACCCTGCTGCCCCTGAGCTGGCCCGAGTGGGGTGGGCTGCACCCCTTTGCACCGGTGGAACAGACCGGCGGGTACCAGGAGATCTTCGCCCAGTTGAGCGATGCGCTCGCCAAGGCCACAGGGTTCACCGCGGTGAGCCTGCAACCGAACAGCGGTGCGCAAGGGGAGTACGCCGGTCTGCTGGTGATCCGGGCTTACCACGAGGCACGCGGCGATCACAAGCGCACCGTGGCGCTGATCCCCAGCAGTGCGCACGGCACCAATCCTGCCAGTGCGGTCATGGCCGGCATGCAGGTGGTGGTGGTGAAGGCCGATGCGGAAGGTCACGTGGATGTGGCCGACCTGAAAGCCAAGGCCGAACAATACAAGGACACGTTGAGCTGCTTGATGATCACCTATCCGAGCACCCACGGGGTGTACGAGAATACCATCAAGGAGATCACCAGTACGATCCATGCACATGGCGGCCTGGTGTACATGGATGGCGCCAACATGAACGCACAGGTGGGCCTGACCAGTCCGGGCGAGATCGGTGCGGACGTGTGCCACCTGAACCTGCACAAGACCTTCGCCATTCCACATGGCGGTGGTGGCCCTGGCATGGGACCCATCTGTGTGAACGACAAGTTGAAGCCATTCCTGCCGGGTCATCCGCTGGTGAAGACCGGAGGTGACCAGGCCGTTCCCGCCGTGAGCGCCGCCCCCTGGGGCAGTGCGCTCATCCTGCTCATCAGCTACGGGTACATCCGGATGCTCGGTGGTGAAGGACTCACGGACGCCACGCGCTATGCCATCCTCAACGCGAACTACCTGCGTGCCGCTCTGGAGAAGCACTACCCCATCCTGTATGTGGGTAGCGAAGGCATGGTGGCCCACGAGATGATCCTGGATTGCCGCGAATTCAAGCGCACCGCCGGGGTTGATGTGAGCGACATCGCCAAACGGTTGATGGACTATGGCTTCCATGCGCCGACCGTGAGTTTCCCCGTGGCCGAGACACTGATGGTGGAGCCGACCGAAAGTGAGGCCAAGGCCGAGCTGGACCGCTTCATCGCCGCGATGATCAGCATTCGGAAAGAGGTCGCTGAACTGGAGAACGGCCGTGCGGACAAAGCGGACAACGTGCTGAAGAACGCACCACACACCTGTGCGGAGGTTTGCGGCGATACCTGGGAGCACAGCTATACACGGGAGCAAGCAGCCTTCCCGATGCAGGTGAACCGCGAATGGAAGTACTGGCCTGCGGTAAGCCGTGTGGACAATGCACTTGGCGACCGCAACCTGATCTGCGTTTGCCCACCCATCGAGGAGTACGCGACCGCGGAAGCATGAGGAGCCAGACGATCCGGCGACTCGGCCTGGGGATGGCCGCATGGGCGATGGCCGTCACGGTAGCGCACGCACAAGCCCGCGCGGAGGCCTGTTTCTTCAGTGCGGACTTCGAGGAGGCCGATGCACTCACGGGCTGGGAGATCGGCCCTGCTGTGGAGCGACGTACCCCGGAGGGTGTGGGTCTTGGGGAATTCGTTCCGGCGTGGACCCTGGGGAATGCGGACGAGGCCGATGCAGCGGGCTATTTCGCCGTGCCCGACAGCCCGATCGGCAACCGCTTCGCAATGGCCAACGATGCGGCCGCACCCTGTAATTGTGACCTGAACGACGTGGCGCTCACCTCGCCTCTGATCGACCTCTCGGGTCGCACGGGTGTGGCCCTCGAATGCCGTGTGTTCCACGATGGCATTTTCGGATCGGGGCCTGCGGTGATCGAATACAGCATGCTGGATGGCCAGTGGCTGGCCCTGGACACGATACCGACCGTGGATGGTCAGTGGCAGCGACTCTTCATTGACCTGGGTGCAGCCGATGGCAGCCCGACCTTCCGGCTCCGTATCCGCTGGAGCGATGGGGGCGTGTGGGCGGGCGGCTTCGCGATCGACGACGTGTGCCTGCGCGAACGCCGATCGCATGATCTGGTCGTCGTGCGAGGCCAATTGGGTTCGCAAAGCGCATCGGCTTTCGAGACCGGGGATCAACTGCTGCACTATACCGATCTGCCGGTCACCCAAGTGGCACCGGTCACCTTGGCGGCCCTGGTGAAGAACGGCGGGCGTTCCGCCTTGCATCAGGTCCGACTTTCCGCCACCATCGACCACAACGGGACCACTTACGGGCCATTCACATCGGACGTGATCGGCGAGTTGTTCCCAGGGGAGGAACGTGAAATGACGATCCCCACGGGTTGGCAGCCAATAGCCCCCGGCCAGGCCACACTTACCTTCACGGGTACGTCCTCCGAGGCGGACGAGGCACCGTCGGATGAGGTGGCGGTCGGTCATGTACGGTTCACCGCACCCGGCTGGGCCGATGGCTATGCGGCGATGCGATGCGACCAGGGCGTGCCCACGGCCACCGTAGGGGGCACCGAAGGTTTCATCGTGCTCAACCGGATGGAGATCGTGCATGCGGACGACCATGCTGCCGGGATCACGGTAGCGTATGGCCATGATACGGAAGTGGGTGCAGTGGTACGTGCCGTACTGATGGATGGCTCCTTCACCACGGTGGACACCTCCATGCGCCGGACCTTGAGCCAAGCGGATATCGATGCCATCCTGAACGGAATGCCGCTGTATGAGGCCTTCCATGGGGCCCCAGCGCTTGCCCCAGGCGACTACCACGTGGGGATCCAGCACCTGGCACAGGAAGAGGGCCGCGCTGTACATGTGCAAGTTGGCGGTGAGGCTTCGGAAGGAAGATCGGTGATCATGGAAGGTGCCACCTTCCTGGTCTCTGAGCTGTCCAGTACGCCGATGGTCCGGTTGCACCTGGCCGAAGTGGCGGTGGCCATACAAGAGGCGCACAGCCATGGTCGGCTACAACTCGTCCCCAATCCGGCCGTGGACCACAGCACGATCCGCTTGCCGGGAACCGAGGTGATGAAGACCTGGACCTTGACCGATATGGCCGGCCGGATGGTGCTACAAAAGAGCGCTGCCCAGAACAGGAGCGGGACCGGCATGGTCATCGAACTGGCGGGCCTACCAGCCGGGACCTACCTGGTCCGTGTGGAGACCGGCGCTGGTGTGCTTACGGCCCCGTTGGTCGTGCTTCGCTGAGGTCCGGCACCTCTCAGCTTTCCTTGACCGGTCAACATCCTGTCACCACAACTTTGGCGGCCCGCCCCAACGGCAGGTCCGGCGATCAAGGTTGCCGTGTAACTTGCTCCCCGCCATAACGGTCAAATGAACATGAATACACGCCTTACCCTGCTCGGCCTCTTCGCAGGCTCCTTCACGCTGGCGGCATCCGCCCAACGTGTCTCTTCCAACGACCAACCACTTCTTAGGCCCATCGGCCTGTTCCAACCCGATCGCGATACCCAGCAGGAGAGCGGTGAACGAGGCGGAAGCACCGTGGTGTGGTCCGAGGACTTCTCCAACGGCATGGCGGGGAACAACCCTTCCGGAGCATGGACCACCGATGGCCCCAACGGCGACATCTGGAAGATCAGCACCACCGGACCACTGGGATTCTACACGCCCGCTTCGCAACGGATCCAGTCGGCCACGTTCGAGAACGGATTCGCCAAGTTCGCTTCGGATTCGGCGAACTGCACCTGGAGCGGCGACACGCCGACCGCATTGCCCCAGAACCAGTTCACCAGCTGGGAAGGAAGCTTGGTCTCCCCGGTGATCGACCTGTCGCTCAACCCGCAGGTCGAGGTCGTGTTCGAACAACGCTCACGGTTCTGCTGCGGCACGAGTCCCTTCTTCTTCGAGGTGACCACGGATGGTGGCACGACCTGGACAGCCTTCCTCTCGAACGACGGGCTTTCAGCCAACCAGGACCCCACCTTCACCGAGACGCGCCGGTTCAGCATCGCTTCGCTCATTGCTGAAAGTCCGTCGACCGTTCAGTTCCGGTTCCACCACAACAGCGAGGCCGGCACCTCGCACTACCATTGGCAGGTGGACGACATCCGGATCATGATGCTGCCCGAGTACGAGATGCGCATGAATTATGCGTACACCTCCACCACCGGCACAGGCGAGGAGTATGGTCGGATCCCGGTCACTCAACTGCCCGCGACCATGAACATCGGAGCGGAGGTCGTGAATTATGGTGCTACGACCCAGACGAACACGAGCGTGGAGTGCGTGATCACCACGCAATCCGGGACCGAGGTGCTTACACAGACCACCCCCTTGGGCGATCTGACAGCGGGTCAGACCCTGGTGAGCGATGACTGGGTCAACTTACCCTTCATGGACCTTGGACGGTACAACGCCACCTTCTCGATCAACAGCGACTTCATCGACCAGGACGGGGATAGCACGGACAATGCCAAGGTGCGCAATTTTGAACTGACCTCCGGACTCTACTCACTGGATGCATTGGGCAACTATCCTCCCGGGGAAGAGGTGCGGCAGCAGCTCGGTACGGCGTCCTTCACGGACAACACCACGCTGAACATCATGACGATGTACCAGATCTTCGCCCAGACACAAGCGCTTAGCGCGACAGTGGTGCTCGGTACGAATACGCGTGCAGGAGCCGCCGCAACGATCGAGGTCTTCCTACTGGACACGGCGGATGTGTTGAACATCGCCAGTTCGACCGTCGACCTGCCGATCGACGGGGTGACCTCTGATCTGGTGACCATCACGCAACAACATGTGACAGCGGGTCAGATCACCATCCCGCTGAGCCAGCCGGTCCCCTTGGCACCTGGAGCTTACTACCTGTGTGCACGTATCTCCGGTTCCGGCACCGCGGCCGCGAGCGATCCCGAAGTATACATCGCCGACGATAACACCGTACCACAGCCGGGTAGTGGCACCATGATCTGGCTGCCCATCGACTTCAACGACGATGGCACGGAGGGACGCCACGTGTATGGCAATGGGAATGCGGCCGCGATCCGCTTGAACGTGACCCCCTTCGTAGGGATCGAGGAGAACGACCTGGCCACTTCCGTGAGCCTGTTCCCGAACCCCACCACGGGCCTGTTGACCATCCAGAGCGACCTTACCGGCAAGCTGAACGTGGAGGTGATCGACCTGTTGGGTGCCGTGGTGCGTACCACCACCTTCACCGGCCGCTCGACCATGGACCTGCACGACCTTGCCAAAGGGGTGTACAACGTGCGTGTGAGCAATGGTGATCACACCACCGTGGAGCGCATCACCCTGCACTGATCGGACCTGGAATGCAGAAGCCCCGTGGAACCGTTCCACGGGGCTTCTGCATGAAGGGGGTCATCGCCCTCGCGTCATGGCCTCCTTCACCTGGCGCATGAGGTTGCCAGCGAAGACGAACTCGATGAGTTCCTTGTTGTCGGTGTGCAGCAGTGCCTCCCGGTCCCCCTCCCACCATTTCCTTCCTTGGTGGATGAAGAGGATGTGCTCGCCGGTCTCCATCACACTGTTCATGTCGTGCGTGATGACCACGGTGGTGGTACCGAGACTTTCGGTGAGTTCCTTGATCAGGTCATCGATCACGATGGCCGTCTGAGGATCAAGGCCGCTATTGGGTTCGTCGCAGAAGAGGTACTCCGGTTCCAGCACGATGGCCCTGGCGATGCCCACGCGCTTCTGCATCCCGCCGCTGATCTGGGCCGGGAAAAGGCCATCCTTCTCATGGATCCGGACCAGCCTGAGGCATTCGTGGGCGCGGTCCTGCATCTCGCTCTTGGCCATGGTCCCGAACATGCGCAGGGGGAACATCACATTCTCCAGCACGGTGAGGCTGTCGAACAGCGCCGATCCCTGGAAGAGCATGCCGATCCGCTGGCGCACTTGGCGTCGTTCCTCTTCCTCCATATCATGGAAGGAGCGGCCTTCGTAGAGCACCCGGCCCTCCTCGGGCTGGTACAGCCCCACCATGCACTTGGCCAGCACACTCTTGCCCGAACCGCTGCGGCCGATGATCTGGTTCACCCGGCCTTTGTGAAAGGCGGCATCGATGGCGGTGAGCACCTGCGTGTTCCCGAAACGTTTGCTCAGGCCTTCCACGACGATCATAGCAGGAGCACGCGTGTTAACACCAGATTGGCCAGCAGGATCACCACGTTGCTGTACACCACGGCACGGGTGCTGCTGATGCCCACCTCGCGGGTACCACCACGGGTGTAATAACCCTGGTAGGCGCTTACGGTCGTGATGATGAATGCGAAGACCACCGTCTTCACCAGGGCATAGGTAACGTGGAAAGGCTTGAAGCCGGTCTGGATACCCATGATGAAATCCTCGCTGGAGATCACCCCGGACTGGACCCCGGCCAGCCAACCGCCGAAGATCCCGAGGAACATGCTGATCATCACCAGGAAGGGATTGATCATCGTGGTGGCGGCCAGTTTGGGCAGGATCAGGTAGCTGGCGGAATTGACCCCCATGATATCGAGTGCATCGATCTGCTCCTTCACGCGCATGGAACCGATCTCGGCCGCGATGTTGCTTCCCACCTTCCCGGCGAGGATCAACGAGATCACCGTGGGGCTGAATTCCAGGATCACGCTCTGTCGGGTGGCGAAACCGACCACCCAGGCCTGAATGAGCGGGCTGTCGATGTTCGTCTTGGTCTGGATGGTGATCACCGCACCCATGAACGCACTGAGCAGGGCCACGATGCCCAGGCTCTGGACCCCCAGCAGGTCCATTTCCTCCACGGTGCGGCGCCAGAAGATGGACCAACGTTCGGGGCGACTGAAGGTCTCCCGCAGCAGGTTCAGGTAGCGGCCGAAATGAACGATCATCCCCATGGCACGAATGGGGCGAAAATAGGCCTTGGCCGTGGCTCGCGGACCCTTCCCGTTCCTCAAACGGGATCGACCGCACACTTGCAGAAGTGGACTCGTTGCACTAATTTCATCCACCCCACAACCAAAATGAACATGCGTCCGCTCGTCCGCTCGTCCGCTCGTCCGCTCGCGCATAGCGCTCGCGGGATCCTGACCACCTGCCTTGCCACGTTAAGCATGGCCATGTACGCGCAGGTCTACGTGATAAGGAATGGGAACGCACCGCTGGCCTGCCCGACGCCCTCAATTGGTCGGCCACCAGCTTCGACAACAGCGGCAACATCCTGGTGACGGGCAACACCGTGGTAGCTCCCGGTAATGCAGACATCCTGCTCATCAAGATGGATCCGCAGGGAAACATGCTCTGGCAACACACCTACGGCGGGCCGGATGGCGCACAGGACTACGGTGTTGCCCTCACCACCGACCAGTAGGGCAACATCTATGTGAGCGGTGTGGTATCCAACATCAGCAGCGCATTGGATGTGGTGGTCTTGAAGTACGCAGCGAATGGAAGTCTGGTCTGGAGCCAGCAATTCAATGGAGCGGCCAACCTGTACGATGTGCCCAGCAGCATGGCACTTGGGGAGGATGGCAGCCTCTACATCGCAGGGACCACATACGCCTCCGCAAGCAACCCGAACTACCTGCTCTGGAAATTGAACGTGGGCGGTGCGCCGCTCTGGCATGCCACCTACGACCATGTGGGCCTCATTGATGTGGCCACCGGCGTAACGATCGGGAACAACGGCGACCCCATGGTGACCGGTGGCTCGGCAAGCAGCCTGGACGCCTGGGACTGCGCCACCGTGAAGTACAACGGCACCACCGGCGCACAGGTGGACCTGGCCCGTGTGACCATTCCGGGTCTGGGACTGGACAATGCACTGGCCTTCACCCGGGACAACACCGGCAATGTCTACCTGACCGGGTTCCGCGAAGTGGCCGGCGCAAAAGACCTGCAGACCGTGAAGCTGAACACCGCATTCGATGTGGCGTGGGTCCGCTCGTACGACTACGTGGGGCGGGACGACGAGGCACGTGCACTGGACACGGATAACGTGGGCAACACCTACGTCTGTGGTTCGGTGGGCAATGCCGATGGGGGCACGGAGATCGTTACGATCAAGTACGATGCTTTTGGCAACGAAGCCTGGGTGAAACGGTCCAAACCCGATGTGGCCGCTTGGAACGCACAAGGCCGCAAGGTGGTGGTGACCAATGATGGGGGTGTGATCGTACTGGGCACCGTGTACGATGGAACCAGCACCAACTTCCGCACCATCAAATACAAAGCCGATGGGAAGGTGGAGTGGACGGAGGAGTACGACAAGCTCAGCGGCAACGAACAAGCACTGGACCTGCTCGTGGACAACGACAAGATCTATGTGAGCGGCACCAGCCAAACACCCAACGGCAACGGCTATGTGACGGTGAAGTATGCCAGCACGAAACTGGATAATGGGGTGCTGTACAACAGCTCAACCGGTGCACCCTTGTGCATGGCAGGGCAGGTGCTGGTGGCCTTCCATCCGCAGAGCCTTGACTTGGACTTCATCAACAACAGAGACCTCCAATTCGCCTCGTTGGGCGATGTGGTATCATCATCCATTTCGGACGCCATCGGCAACGCGCTTGGAATGCCATCGGGCACCGCAAAAGGCATCAAGGCCTACAAAGTCCACCGCGATCTCACCTCCACCGATACCATTTCCATTTCCCGCTTAGGTGAAGAGGTACGTGTACCACCGTTTTGGAGCACCCTCTTGTTGGAGTTGCCCATGGACACCCTGCCCGAACTGGTGATGGATCAATTGAATGCCTTGGACAATGCACTGCAATACGCACAGCCCAACTTCGTGTACCAGTTGTTGGGCGACCCGCTCTACCCTGGCCGCCAGCAGAGCTTAACGCCCGTTGTCCCGTACGCAGAAGCGGGCATCAACATCGAACCCGCTTGGGCCATTACCACCGGAAGGCCGGAGATCAAAGTGGGTATCGTGGACGAGATCGTGCAGTCGGGACATCCGGATTTCAACATCGGGTCCTCAACAGGTTCGCGCGTGGTAGCAGGCAAAACGTATTGGAATGGGGCACCACTTTCTGAGTTATTGTCAGAAGACGTAGCAGACTCACATGGTGCAGCATGTGCGGGCATCATTGGTGCCATCCGGAACAATGAGGAAGGCATTGCTGGAATAGCAGGTGGAAATGCGGAATATGCTGAGGTGGGTTGCTCACTGATAACCTTAGGCATTGCAAACGAAAATGGATTCGTGCTTACGACAACAATCGCAGCAGCCCTTCGAGAAGGATCGAATTCATCCGGCCAGTACGTGGATTTCGGCTGCCATGTATTGAACAACAGCTATGGCGCGGGCGGCTTTCCGAATGAATTGTTCGATCATGAGCTTCGGCGGGCGATCGAGCATGTTCACCGCAACCAGTGTGTGTTCGTGGCGGCACGGGGCAACGATGCGAACCTCTGTTGCATACTCCCTTCTGGCTACACGTCTGGTGGTGTGCTTTCCGTTGGCGCCAGCGGGCCGGATGGCAGTTTGATGACCGCTGCGAATGGCGGGCACGACGTGAGCTACGGAGGCGAAATGGACATCATCGCTCCCGGCGCCAGCGAAATGATCACGAGTACCGCGAGCATCACCGGCAACCCGTTCTTCTACAACGATTGTGCCCCCCTGCCCGCCAACTACACCTGTTTCAGCGGAAGCTCGGCGGCGGCTGCACATACCAGTGGGGTGGCCGCCCTGCTGCTCAGCGAACACAACCAACTGAACGGCTACCAGAACAACCTGAGTCCGGAGGATGTGGAACAACTGATCGAAAAGGGGCGACGGACATCATCGGCACTCCAATGTCCAACCCGAACTACGCCACTGGTTTCGACAGTTGGAACGGATGGGGGCGCCTGAATGCCGGCGAGGCAGTTCGCCTGGCCAGCACACCCTATCGGGTCTACCACTCCAGCGATCCCACCTCCACTGCGCAAGTGGCCATGCCACCCACCACTCACGAGTTCTACGATAACCAGGGCTGGAACGAGATGTGGGGACTCTTGCCCGGAACCTACCAGATCCAAGAATACCGAGTAACGCACACCTATACGCTGGATCTAGGACTGTTCACCACGGTGGTCGACCTTCCCGGATCGCCTGGTTTCTGGGGCAGGCGTAGCGGCGTGTTGGGTGTGTTCAATGTGCAAAGCATGAACAATGCGGCTTGGGAGTATTCCATCTCGGGCACCGTTGTAACCGTTACGGGCTTCACAAATTGCTTCAAGGTCAGCAACCTACCCGGACAGCCCGAGGTGAACCGTTGGATACCCGGGAACCCGGACGGATTGAAGACGCCATGGTCCTTGCATCTGCTGGACGCGTTCCCCGTAGGATCAGCAGAACCAGAGGCCCAAGAACAACTATCCACCTATCCCAATCCCAGCACCTCGGAGGTGACCGTCCGTTGGCACGACATCAAGCCGATACGGATCGAGGTGGTGGACGAACTTGGGAAGGTCTGCATAGCGCAAGCAAGTACTTCCAAGGAGAGCGGCTCAGTTGTAGTACCTATTGAACACCTCGCCAGAGGGATCTATGTGGTCCGCCTGGTTGGCAGAACATCGTCGCTCGCCACACGGTTCATCAAACGCTGAAGGCCATGCGACTCGTCCTCAGCGTTCATGCACTGGCTGCAGCAATAAGTCTGTACGCGCAACCAACCATGGATTGGCAACGGCTCTATGGTGGTGCGCTCCAAGATAATTGCCACAGCATGGACCGCACACTTGACGGAGGATACATCACCCTTTCCGTCACGAGAAGCACGGACGGGCTTGTCACTGGCTTCCACGGGGGCGAAGGGGTGGACCTCTGGGTCGTTAAACTGACCGCGGAAGGAGATCTGCAATGGCAGCGCTGCCTTGGCGGCAGTGACTGGGAATCCGAGGGTAGCATTCGCACATGTGCAGATGGAGGCTACATCCTGATCGGCTCCACCCGGTCAGAAGATGGGGATCTCGACACAAATGGCTTTGGCCTGGCGGACATCTGGGTAGTGAAGCTCACCGCCATGGGTGCTATTGACTGGCAACGACGATTGGGTGGCTCGTATGCCGACGCCGGCCATCGGATCGAGCAACTTCCTTCTGGTGGTTTCGTCCTTATGGGCATGACCAATTCAAATGACATGGACATCAGCGAGAACCACGGTGGCGTTGATCTTTGGATAGCTTGGCTGGATAACACTGGCGCCATACAACAGGCGAAATGCTACGGCGGATCGCATGACGAGTTGCTCGTAGGCGACCTGTTGGTCCTACCCAATGAGGCTGTCGTTGTCACGGGTTCAACCTACTCCAACGATGGCGATGTGTCCGGCAATCATCTGAGTTCCTTTCTCTCTACCGATACATGGGTATTCTCCACGAACTCCGTAGGCGATCTGCTGTGGCAGCGCTGCCTAGGTGGATCTCATAGCGAAACAGGTGAAACTATTCAACTGGCGCCAGATGGCACCATTCTGGTGGCCAGCATGGCGGGGTCCACTGATGGTGATCTGAGCACCTTCTTCGGCGAAGTGGACACATGGCTTGTTCGCCTGAGTGCCGATGGAGTATTGCTGGACGAAGTCTCGCTCGGCGGTTCTGCGGGGGAACTGCCCTGGGATATCCAAGTAGCGGGCAACGGCAACATCTACGTGCTGAGCCAAACCCGCTCCACCGATGGCCAGATCACCGAAGCTTTTGGCGTCCATGACTCCTGGCTCTGCAAACTGAACCCCGACTTCGACCTGCTCTGGCAGAAGAGCTATGGAGGTTCAATGTCCGATTTCGGCTGCGAACTGGTCTTGCACCCCGATGGCAACTTGTGCGTTGCGGGCAGCACCGCCTCCACGGACAATGGCATAACTGGCAACCACGGCAGCTCCGACCTGTGGGTGGTGAAGTTCCAGCCGGAGGATGTGGGGGTTTCAGAGATCCAAGAGAGGGAACAGATCAGCATCACACCCAACCCTGGCACCACCGAAGCAACGGTCCATTGGAAGAAGATCGTGCCACAGCGGATCGAGGTGGTGGACGAACTTGGCAAAGTCTGCATAGTACAAGCAAGTCCTTCCAAGGAGAGCGGCTCAGTTGTAGTACCTATTGAGCACCTGGCCAGGGGGATCTATGTGGTCCGCCTGGTTGGCAGAACTTCGTCGCACGCCACACGGTTCATTAAACGCTGAAGGCCATGCGACTCGTCCTCAGCATTCATGCACTGGTTGTAGCAATAGGCCTGTACGCGCAACCAACCATGGATTGGCAACGGCTCTATGGTGGTGCGCTCCAAGATAATTGCCACAGCATGGACCGCACACTTGACGGAGGATACATCACCCTTTCCGTCACGAGAAGCACGGACGGGCTTGTCACTGGCTTCCACGGGGGCGAAGGGGTGGACCTCTGGGTCGTTAAACTGACCGCGGAAGGAGATCTGCAATGGCAGCGCTGCCTTGGCGGCAGTGACTGGGAATCCGAGGGTAGCATTCGCACATGTGCAGATGGAGGCTACATCCTGATCGGCTCCACCCGGTCAGAAGATGGGGATCTCGACACAAATGGCTTTGGCCTGGCGGACATCTGGGTAGTGAAGCTCACCGCCATGGGTGCTATTGACTGGCAACGACGATTGGGTGGCTCGTATGCCGACGCCGGCCATCGGATCGAGCAACTTCCTTCTGGTGGTTTCGTCCTTATGGGCATGACCAATTCAAATGACATGGACATCAGCGAGAACCACGGTGGCGTTGATCTTTGGATAGCTTGGCTGGATAACACTGGCGCCATACAACAGGCGAAATGCTACGGCGGATCGCATGACGAGTTGCTCGTAGGCGACCTGTTGGTCCTACCCAATGAGGCTGTCGTTGTCACGGGTTCAACCTACTCCAACGATGGCGATGTGTCCGGCAATCATCTGAGTTCCTTTCTCTCTACCGATACATGGGTATTCTCCACGAACTCCGTAGGCGATCTGCTGTGGCAGCGCTGCCTAGGTGGATCTCATAGCGAAACAGGTGAAACTATTCAACTGGCGCCAGATGGCACCATTCTGGTGGCCAGCATGGCGGGGTCCACTGATGGTGATCTGAGCACCTTCTTCGGCGAAGTGGACACATGGCTTGTTCGCCTGAGTGCCGATGGAGTATTGCTGGACGAAGTCTCGCTCGGCGGTTCTGCGGGGGAACTGCCCTGGGATATCCAAGTAGCGGGCAACGGCAACATCTACGTGCTGAGCCAAACCCGCTCCACCGATGGCCAGATCACCGAAGCTTTTGGCGTCCATGACTCCTGGCTCTGCAAACTGAACCCCGACTTCGACCTGCTCTGGCAGAAGAGCTATGGAGGTTCAATGTCCGATTTCGGCTGCGAACTGGTCTTGCACCCCGATGGCAACTTGTGCGTTGCGGGCAGCACCGCCTCCACGGACAATGGCATAACTGGCAACCACGGCAGCTCCGACCTGTGGGTGGTGAAGTTCCAGCCGGAGGATGTGGGGGTTTCAGAGATCCAAGAGAGGGAACAGATCAGCATCACACCCAACCCTGGCACCACCGAAGCAACGGTCCATTGGAAGAAGATCGTGCCACAGCGGATCGAGGTGGTGGACGAACTTGGCAAAGTCTGCATAGTACAAGCAAGTCCTTCCAAGGAGTGCGGCTCAGTTGTAGTACCTATCGAGCAACTCGCCAGGGGGATCCATGTGGTCCGCCTGGTCGGCAGAACCTCTTCGGTGAGCGCACGGTTCGTAAAACACTGAAACCGGAGCGTAGACGCCCAAAGAACTGCGGGGCTGGGCGTTGTAATTTCGCGCAGCCATGGTCCTACTGCTTTCCATCCCGGCCAAGAAAGCGCTATGCACCACCTATGCGGTACTGGTGGTGCTCTTCTGTTCCTGCTCCTCCCAACCGGCCAAATACAGGCATTCCAACGATTGCAAGTGCCCCAAATGGAGCCAGGCGGCCGCCCCTGCGATTGGCGACCAACAGGCTGCTGCCCATCCGGCCCCGGCCCCGTATCATTGTGGCACGGCCCAGCCTACCTGAGCCTCTCCCCCATCGTGCCTCATTTCACTGCACACGATCCGGAACGCCTGCGGGATCACCTGCCAGCCGCAGCATGGCCCGTGGTACTGGACTGGCTTCGGAAGAATCCGGTGCAGGTGCGCATTGCCCGGCCACGGCAGACCAAGTTGGGGGATTATCGCAGCGCCACCCGCACCCGACCGCACCGCGTGAGCGTGAACGCCGACCTGAACAAATATGCCTTCCTGGTGACCCTGGTGCATGAGTTCGCCCATTACAGCACCTTCACCACCACCCGGCGATGGACCGCCCCGCATGGCCCGGCCTGGAAAGCGGAATACGCACGACTGATGCGGCCCTTCCTGAGCGATACGGTTTTCCCCGCCGACGTGCTCGGCGCGTTGCGCAAACACCTTGTGAACGCACCGGCAAGCAGTTGTGCCGATCAGGCTCTGATGCGGGTGCTCATGAGCCACGACCGGGAGCCACGACAGTTGTTGGAGGAATTGCCGGACCGATCGGTGTTCCGCTTCAATGAACGCGTGTTCGTGAAGGGCCCCCAACTGCGTAAACGATACAAATGCCATTGCCTCAACGACCGGCGCAATTACATCATCGACCCGCTGGCCGAAGTGCAGGTGAACGGCCCCATGGTGGTACTCAAGTCCACCTGAGCCCACCCTTGTGAACATGACCAACGAACACACGTACTGCGTGATCATGGCCGGCGGCGTTGGAAGCCGCTTCTGGCCCATGAGCCGTAGCGCCTACCCCAAGCAGTTCCTCGACTTCCTTGGTCTTGGCCGCACCTTGCTCCAACAGACCTACGATCGTTTCCTGGGGATCTGCCCGCCGGAGAACATCCTGGTGGTCACCAACGACCGGTACACCACGATCGTGCGCGATCAACTTCCAGACCTGGCCCCCTCGCAGATCCTGGCCGAACCCTCGCGCCGCAACACGGCACCCTGCGTAGCCTATGCGAACCATGTGATCGCTGCTCGTGACCCAAAAGCCTTGGTGATCGTGGCACCAAGCGACCACTTGGTGACGAAAGAAGAAGCCTTCAAGGAGACCATCCGTTTGGCCTTGCAGCAGGCCTCCAGTACGGACTGCCTGGTCACCTTGGGGATCACCCCGAACCGACCGGACACGGGGTACGGATACATCCAGTTCGATGACACGGCCGCGGGCCATACGCGTGTTCGACCGGTGAAGGCCTTCACCGAGAAGCCCGATCATGACACGGCGGTCCGCTTCGTGGACTCCGGGGAATTCCTCTGGAACGCGGGCATCTTCATCTGGAGCCTGACCAGTATCCGCAAGGCATTCCAGGCCCACCTGCCGGAAATGGAGGAGCGGTTCAAAGCAGGGGCGGGCAGTTTCGGCACGGATCGAGAAGCGGGCTTCATCGCCTCCATCTACGACTCCTGCGAGAACGTGAGCATCGACTACGGGATCATGGAGAAGGCACACCATGTGTACACCGTGGTAAGTGATTTCGGCTGGAGCGATCTGGGCACCTGGGGTAGCCTGTACACCCATCTGCCCCAGGACGAACATGGCAACGCCGCGATCGGCAGGGCCGTGAAGCTCTACGATTGCGCGGACAACATCGTGCATGCCCAGGACGACAGGCTGCTGGTCCTTCAGGGACTGGAGGGCCATATCGTGGTGAGCACGCCGGACGCCCTGTTGGTGTGCCGGAAGCAGGACGAACAACGGATCAAGCAGTTCGTGAGCGACCTCACGGCCGAAAGTGGGGATCGTTACGTTTGACCCACGACCAATTCTATTCGAGTATTCAACTGATCTTCAGGACATTAGCGCCAAGTCGACCGCGATTGTAGGTAGCGGTGGAAAAGCAGGTCGGGAACGCTTGGATCAAGGTCAACGCACCACCTACCTTGGCGCTCCGCACAGAAGCCGCGGAACAAGCCGTGCCCTCCTATTCCCTCATCACCACACCTGCGGAGCTGGCGGCCTGTACCGCGCTATTGGCCACGGAGCCGGTGATCGCGCTGGATACGGAGGCCTCCAGCTTTCACCGGTACCGGGAGAGCGTCTGCTTGATCCAATTGAGCACCCGGAGCCGCACGTTCCTGGTGGATCCCTTGCGGGTCGCGGACCTGGCGCCCTTGGGGGCATTGCTGGCACGTCCGGACATGGAGGTGGTGATCCACGATGCGGATTATGACCTGCGCATCCTGGCTCGACACCACGACATTCGGGTGGAGCACATCTTCGACACGTTGGTGGCCGCCGAGCTGTTGAACGAGCCGGAGATCGGATTGGCAGCCCTACTGGCCAAATACGAGGGTGTGAAAGTGGACAAGAAATACCAGAAAGCGGACTGGAGCAAGCGTCCGTTGTCCAAGGACATGCTCGACTATGCTGCGGGCGACACCGCCAACCTGATCGCCTTACGGGACCGGATGGGTTCCATGTTGAAGGAGAAGGATCGTTGGTCGTGGGCGGTGGAGGAATTCGGTCTGCTCACCGATGCGCCCTTCGACCTGCCGGTCAACGAAGAGCCACCCTTTCTCCGGTTGAAAGGCGCGAAGACACTCAAACCCCATCAGCTCGCCATCCTACGGGAAGTGCATGGCTGGCGGGAGGGCGTGGCCGAACAACAGGACAGGGCCCCCTTCATGATCCTGGGCAATGAGGTCCTGCTCTCCTTAGCCACCGATCCACCTTCCACCCTGAACGACCTCACTGCCCGGAAAGGGGTGAACGAGCGCACGGTTCAAAAGCACGGCAGGCAGATCCTGGCGGCAGTGAAGAAAGGCCAGGAGCTGCCCAAGGACCAATGGCCACGGTTAGAGCGCCCGAAACGGTGGCAACGCGACGACGACTATGAGGACCGGTTGAAACGGTTGAAGGCCACCCGCGATGTGCTGACCACACGGTATGACCTTCGTCCTGGAATTGTGGCTGCGAACCAGTTGTTGATGGAGATCGCCAGGACCTTGCCGGGAGACCTTCAGGCATTGTCCGGTATCAGCGGCATCCGCCGGTATCAGGTGGAGCACTTCGGAGCAGAACTCCTGCGATCGTTGTAGGGTATACCATCTCGCAAAGAACTTGACCCGGTCTGCTTGCCCTTTCTCCGCATGACTTCGCCAACCTGGTCGTTCCGCAGCTCCGGCGACGCAACGACCCTTTCGGATCGTCCTGCGAACCGATCGCTGCGCATCCTTGGACCGATCCGTAATGCGTATTGGTAGAAGTCCCCACACCGGGCCATGCCGAACAACCGCGATCGGTCCTATCCCGGCTTGTTGAGCTCGATCAGGTCCATGATCACCCGCAATTGGCCGGACAAGCGTTTCCAGGCACCACGGCCGGGCCGGAAATCCAGAGCGGTGGATCGGGACGCGACCGGGGAGAACCGGGGCACCCCATCTGCTACGGGGCATTGGGTCCATCGGGTCAATAGGTCCGCATCCACCTCCGCCTCGTAGCGTTGCTTCCAACGCGCCCCTTTGCGCTCCACGAAGAGCCGCCGCACCGGAACGGTCGCTCGCAGGGCACCGCAGACCAACCGCAAGGAATCCACCTCGGACCGTTCCTTCTCCAGCAGTGTGAAACGCACCACGAAATGCTCCCAGGTGCTGTGGCGGGTAAGGTCGAAATCCATCCGGCCCGTCTCCCCTTTGAACCCATCGATGGAGTAGATGTAGTAGAGGGTTCCAGCGGTATCGGTCTTGGATACGAACAGGTGCCCCACCCGTTGGCCCACCGCCACCGAACCGGAAAAAAATGTTAGAAAGAACAAGAGGAACGCCCAATGCGTTCCTCTCGTTGGAATGGCCAGGATGGATCGGTTATTCACCGTAAACCACCACCTTGTACTTCGCGATGATGCCGAGGATGCCGGACACATGCTCATCCACGTGGTGGATCTTGGTGATACCGGCGGACTTGGCGGCAGATTCGATGCTGGCATCACCCGTGGCCAGGATGCCCAGGATGGACTGGGCCTCGGACGTACCGACCTTGCTGGAACCGGTATTGTCGGTGACCGCCATCGGCGCCTTGAGGTCGGTATAGATGAAACCCGTGAGGGGTGATTTCACTTGAGCACAGCTGGTCATCAACAGGGCGGCGCAGGCCACGCCAAGGGATACGAACGGACGTTTCATAGGAGTTAGTGGTTTGGTTTCAGAGAGGCAATGATAGGAAACTTCGGCAAAACACTTCCAAGCACCTGTCATGGCGCCCAGGAATGCCCTCTTGCTCGTAATTCACCTTGGACTGGTAACATCCTGTAGGATACCCTCCGTGCATCCCCGTTCCATTTCATAGGTTCACGCTGCATCTGAACGGTTCGGGTGCCTAAAAAACCAAAACAGACCATGAAGATCATCCGTAAGTCGGCGTTCATGCTGGCCATGAGCTCATTGCTCATCACACAAACGGGTTGCTTCGGGGAGTTCGCGCTCACCCGGAAGGTATACAACTGGAACGATGACATCAGTGATAGCAAGGTGGTGAAGAGCCTGGTGATGTGGGTGATGATGATCATACCGGTTTACGGCGTTGCCGGGTTCGTGGACATGATCATCCTGAACCTCATCGAATTCTGGAGCGGCAGTAATCCGCTCTCGATGAACGAAGGGGACTACGAGATGCAGATGGCCACGATCAAGGGCGAACATTTCAGGATCGAGGCGACGAAGGACACCTTCACCACCACGCAGTTGACCGGGGATCTGGCCGGCGAAGTGCGCGTGATGAAGTACGACCGTTGCGACAACACCTGGAAATACTCGGACAGCGAGGTGAGCGACATGGCCGTTCTGACCTTCGTGGGCGGCGACACGGAGAATGTCCGCATGTACACCACGAACGGCGCGGTGGAACTGAACGCTGCCGACCTTGCGGATGCTTCAGCACTCGCTGCCAAGTTCGCGGGATGCGAAGTGGCGATGGCCCGGTGAGGTCGAGTCGGATCTGGAACGAGGAAGCCCGGCCGATGGCCGGGCTTCCTCGTTCCAAACGGGTTCCATCAACCTTCGCTGCACATCTTCGCCGGATCCACCCACTTGTCGAAATCCGCAGCGTTGACGTGACCGAGCGCGATCGCCGCCGCCTTCAGCGTGGTGCCCTCCTTGTGTGCCTTCTTGGCGATCTCCGCTGCCTTGTAATAGCCGATGTGCGGGTTCAAGCTGGTCACGAGCATGAGGGAATTCTCCAGATGGCGCTGGATCACGGCCTTGTTCGGTTCGATGCCCTCGGCGCATTTCACCGTGAAGCTCACGCAGGCATCACCGAGCAGGCGACCGCTTTGGAGCACGTTGGCCGCGATCAGGGGTTTGAACACGTTGAGTTCGAAATGGCCTTGCATACCGCCCACGCTTACGGCCACATCGTTGCCGATCACTTGGGCGCACACCATGGTCAACGCCTCGGGCTGGGTGGGGTTCACCTTGCCGGGCATGATGGATGAACCGGGCTCGTTGTCCGGGATCACCAGTTCGCCGATCCCGCTGCGCGGACCACTGCTGAGGATGCGGATATCGTTGGCGATCTTCATCAAGGATACCGCCAGGCGCTTGTAGGCCCCGCTGAGCTCCACCATGGCGTCGTGGGCCGCGAGTGATTCGAATTTGTTCGGAGCGGTCACGAAGGGCAGGCCGGTAAGGTCCGCGATCCGCTTCGCCACCAGGATGCTGTAGCCTTTGGGGGCATTGAGGCCGGTACCGACCGCTGTTCCACCAAGGGCCAGTTCACGTACCACTTCGAGCGCGTTCTCCACGGCCCGCAACCCATTGTCCAATTGTTGCACATACCCGCTGAACTCCTGCCCCAAGGTGAGTGGCGTGGCATCCATGAAGTGCGTGCGACCGGTCTTCACGATATCGGCGAAGCTCTTGGCTTTCCCGTCCAGGGTGTCGCGCAGCTTCTTCACACCGGGAATGGTCACCTCCACCGCTTGTTTGTACGCGGCGATATGCATGGCCGTCGGGTAGGTATCGTTGCTGCTCTGGCTCTTGTTGACGTCGTCGTTCGGGTTGAGCACCTTCTGCTCATCGGTCAACTTGCCACCATTGATCACATGGGCGCGATAGGCGATCACCTCGTTGAGGTTCATGTTGCTCTGGGTCCCGCTGCCGGTCTGCCAGATCACGAGGGGGAACTGATCGTCCAACCGGCCCTCGAGGATCTCGTCGCACACCTTGCCGATGAGGTCGCTCTTCTCCTTCGGGAGCTTTCCGAGCTCCACATTCGTCAACGCCGCGGCCTTCTTCAGATAGGCGAATGCGCGGATGATCTCGCTGGGCATGCTCGCCGGCGGCCCGATCCGGAAGTTGTTGCGGCTGCGCTCGGTCTGTGCGCCCCAGTACTTGTCGGCGGGTACCTTCACCTCGCCCATGGTGTCTTTCTCGATGCGGTATTCCATGGTTGATGGGGCGCGAGCTCTTGCGCCCTTACTGTTTGTTGATGAGTTCCAGAACACGTTCGATGGGCCGGCCGATCACGGCCTTGCCCCCTTTCACCACGATGGGACGTTCGATCAGGATCGGGTGTTCGTGCATTGCCTGGATCCACCCCTGTTCGTCCAGGTCACGGCCTTCAAAGCGCTGCTTGTACAGGTCCTCGCTCCGGCGCACCAGTTGTTCTGCCGGGATCCTGAGCTTGGCCAACAGTGCGGTCAACTCCTCCACCGTTGGAGGCTGGGCGAGGTAGTCCACCACTCGATGGTCGGTACCATTCGCGTGTAGCAGGTCCAGTGCGCAATTGCTCTTGCTGCACGCTGCATGGTGGAAGATGGTCACGGTCGTAGGTCCCGAAAGAGCCCCAGGCCTCCTGTCGACGGTGGCGGTACTGGGCGGTTCGTCGTCCTTGACCTTCCCGACCGATGGGTCCACAGCGTTCTCCATCAGACCTTCTGGGATTGCCCCTGCTGCATGAGATAGGCCTTCAGGAACTCGTCGATGTAACCATCAAGCACATCGTCCACGCTGCTGGTCTCGTGATCGGTACGCACATCCTTCACCAGCTTGTAGGGTTGCAGCACATAGTTGCGGATCTGGCTGCCCCACTCGATCTTCTTCTTCCCGGCTTCGATCTCGCTCCGCTTGCTGCGGCGCTTCTCCAATTCAGCTTCGTAAAGCTGGCTCTTCAGCAATTGCAGCGCCTTGGTCTTGTTGTCCAGCTGGCTGCGGGTCTCGGTATTCTCGATGATGATCCCTGTGGGTGCGTGGCGCAGGCGTACACCGGTCTCCACCTTGTTCACGTTCTGGCCACCGGCACCGCCACTGCGGAAGGTATCCCAGGTGATATCGGCCGGGTTGATGTCGATCTCGATGCTCTCGTCCACGAGCGGGAACACATACACGCTTACGAAGCTGGTGTGGCGGCGTGCATTGCTGTCGAACGGGCTGATGCGCACCAGACGATGCACCCCGTTCTCCCCTTTCAACATACCGAAGGCGAATTCACCATCCACTTCCATGGTGGCCTGTTTGATCCCAGCGCCTTCGCCGTCCTGGTAGTCGAGCGTGCGGGTCTCGTAGCCGTTCTTCTTGGCCCACATCTGGTACATGCGCAAGAGCATGCCGGCCCAGTCGCAGCTTTCGGTGCCGCCCGCACCGGCGGTGATCTGCACCACGGCGCTCAGCGGATCCTCCTCGGCACTGAGCATGTTCTTGAATTCCAGTTCCTCCAAGGCATCGGTGGCCTTCTTGAACTGCGTCTCCAGTTCTTCCTCGCTCACCTCCTTGGCCTTCCAGAAATCGAACATCACACCCAGGTCGTCCATCTCACGCTTCACCCCCTCGTACAGCCCCACCCAGCGTTTGAGCTCGCGTATGCGATGCATGACCTGCTGGGCCTTCTTCTGATCGTTCCAGAAGTCGGGGTCCAGGGTATACTTCTCCTCCTCCTGGATCCGCCCGCGTTTCTCCTCGATGTCCAGATAGCCTTTCAAGGCCTCCAGGCGCTCGTTGAGCTCGTCGATCTTCTCGATGGTGATCATTGGGGCCGCAAAAGTAGGTGCGGGGATCGGAAGGCACCACCGCAACGGCGCATCGGGCGTCAAGTCCGTGCAACGAAAGTCCGGAATGGCGTGGCGGAACTCGTTGCGCTCGTTGTGTCTTTGCGGTATTACCCTTTCGCCATACAGAGGCACCTGAAGATGCGCCGCTATTCTTCCGTTTGACGATACGGCAAGGTCGCTACGTAGCGGGGCCTACGGAACGACCTTGCCGAAGAAGCCGCACGGACAACGAGCAAGCAGGTCGGGGGGGCATGTATGGTGAAGGGGTATGAAAGGATCAGAGGCTCCCGATCGCCCTCTCGACCTCGGAACTGGAGTACCCTTTCCGCAGGAAATACGTCATCACCTTCTGCCGTTTCATGAAGGTGTTCGGCTCCTTCTCCTTCACCCACCGTTTCGACACCAGCTTATTCAACTGCCCTGCCTGTTCTTCCCGGTCGATGGCATTCAGTGCGGCGCGGATGCACGGCTCGCTCACCTGTTTCATCTTCAGCGCGGCCTCGATCTTGCGCAAGCCCCACCCCTTTTGCCGTGATCGGCTCACCGCGTAGTGCGCTGCGAAACGTGCTTCGTTCAGGAACCCATCACTGATGAGCTGGCTGATGATCGGATCGATCTCCTTTGCAGGCACCTCCCACGCGTAGAGCTTGTCGCGCACCTCCTGCTGGCAACGCTCCTGGCGGGCGCAGTAGTTGCGGGCCTTGGGGAGGGCCTCGTTCGTTGACGGCTTCTTCGGCATGATGTCGGGGCCAAACCTATCATGCAGGCCGATGCATCCTACATTTGTTTCATGAAGCTCGACGAGCGGACACTGGAGCGCCTGCAAGCCTACTTTGCCGTACAACCGGTCAAGCACGCATACCTGTTCGGCTCGTTCGCACGCGAATGTGGCGATGAGCAGAGCGACATCGACATCCTTGTGGAACTGGACCACACCAAGCCGATCGGGCTGCACTTCATCCAAATGGGTCTCGATCTCGAGGCGATGCTCCAACGCCGTGTGGACCTAGTGACCACAAAAGGACTGAGCCCACATGTGAAGCCGTACGTGGACCGTGACAAGCGACTGATCTATGCGCGCACCTGAGGTCGATCGTGTTCGCCTGATCCATATCCTCGACGCCATTCGAGAGCTGGAAACGAACGCTTACGATGTCACCGAACAGCGGTTGGATGAGGATGCGATGATCCGCTACGCCACGGTAAAACTCATCGAAGTGATCGGAGAGGCCGCGAACATGCTCACCAAGGAATTGCGGCAAGCGCACCCTGAAGTCCCTTGGCCACTGATCATTGGCATGCGGAAGCGGTTGGTCCATGACTATTTCCGCATCGACACGACCGTGGTTGCCGAAGTGGTGCGGGAGCACATACCGCCACTGAAGCTACAGGTGGAGACCATCCTAAGAGGACTACCAGCAGGATAGCCTCAACCTGCCGGTTCAGAACTGCCCAAGGTTCGAGGTAATCGCGCAGCTCCTGCTGGCAACGCTAGTGGCGGGCGCAGTAGTTGCGGGCCTTGACCAGCGCCTGGTACGATGGTGTTTCCTTCGCCATCCGGAGGGAGCGACCCATGGCCGGTGGGCTCTTACAGCGGCACCTCGTTCCCCGCGCCATCCTGCACGGTGAAGTCCAAGTACTGGTGCGACCCCTCGCCTCTCACCTTCACCCATTTCCTCCAGCGCCACCACCACTTGTGCTGGATGCTGGGCAGGCCCTTGGTGAAATAAGCGGCGAGGAAGGGATGCACGCTCAGGGTGAGGCCGTTCATCTGCTTTTCGCCATGGAGGTAATTGAGGGCGTTCTCGATCTCGTCCACGATGAGGACGGGGGCGCTCACCTCGCCGGTACCATTGCAGGTGGGGCAGCTCTCGCTGGTATCGATCTCCGTTTCGGGGCGCACGCGCTGCCGGGTGAGTTCGATGACGCCGAAGCGCGAAGGCGGCAGCACATTGTGCTTCGCCTTGTCGTCCTCCATGGCGTCCTTAAGCGCCTTGTGCAGGGTGCGTCGGTTCTCAGGTTCGTACAGGTCGATGAAATCGATGGCAACGATGCCGCCCATGTCGCGCAGGCGCAGGAGGCGGGCGATCTCCCGTGCAGCCTCCACGTTGATGTCCAGGGCGTTCTTCTCCTGTGCCTGGTTCCCTCCCTTGCGGCTGCCACTGTTCACGTCGATCACGTGCATGGCCTCGGTCTTCTCGATGATCAGGTACGCACCGCTGGTGAGCATGACCTGTTTACCAAAGGCCTGCTTGATCTGCTTGTTGACGCCGAAATGGTCGAAGATGTCGAGCTTGTTCCGATAGTGTTTGACGATGCCCTTCTTCTCCGGTGCGATCTTCTCCAGGGTCTGGGTGATCTCTTCGGCGAGTAGTTCATCATCCACATGGATGCTGGTGAAATCCTTGTTCAACACATCGCGCAGCACGGCACTGGTACGGTCGAGTTCACCGAGCACCTTCTTGGGTGCTTGAGCGTTGCGCAGGTTGTGGAACAGCGTATCCCAGCGCTGGAGCAAGGTCTTCAGGTCGTTCTCCAGGTCCTCGGTCCGTTTGCCTTCGGCATTGGTGCGGATGATCACTCCGAAGTTCTTCGGCTTGATCGCGGCCATCAGTTCCTTCAGGCGCTTGCGCTCCACCTCATCGGTGATGCGTGAGGAGATGCTGGTCTTGTTGATGAACGGCACCAGCACCATGTAGCGCCCGGCCAGGGTGACCTCGGCGGTGAGGCGCGGTCCCTTGGTGCTGATGGGTTCCTTGGCGATCTGCACCAGGATGCTCTGGCTGGCGCTGATCACATCACCGAGCTTGCCTTCCTTGGGGATGTCCTGATCGAGTTTCCAGGATTCGAGCAGGCTGGTGGGTACCGTACCTGTAACGGCACCCTTGGCGAATTTGTAGGAGTTGCGGTACTGCGGGCCGAGGTCGAAGTAGTGCAGGAAGGCATCCTTCTCGTGGCCCACGTCCACGAAGGCCGCATTGAGGCCGGGGGCCACCTTGCGCACCTTGGCCAGGTACACATCCCCCACGGCAAAGCCGCGTTCGGTCTTCTCGCGGTGCAGTTCCGCGAGCACCTTGTCCTTCATCAGGGCAAGGGCCACTTCTCCGTCGGCGGACCGGATGATCAGATCGATGTTCACGATGGAACCATGGTATAGGTGGGCACTGGGCGGCACGTGGCCACCCTGCGAACGATCGGGCCGAGATGGTCACATCCCGGGCCCGGTCGCTCCACACCTCGAAGGACCTACCGGTTCTTCTTCTTATGACGGTTCTTCCGCAGACGCTTCTTGCGTTTGTGGGTGGCCATCTTATGACGTTTCCTCTTCTTTCCGCAGGGCATGGTGCTCCTTATTTAACGTTCTCCAATTCAAGCAGGAAGCGGTCCACCCCGTTGATGATGGCCGTATCCTGCGTCAGTGTTCTGTACTTCTTCAAGCTCGCGATCGCCTGGGGCGTACTGTCCAGTGTCGCGTAGGTGCGCCCTAGGTAGAACCAGGCATCGGGAAACCCGACGGAGTCCAGTTCCAGCACTTTCTGGAAGCGGGCAAGGGCCTTGTCGTACTGGCCGCTCTGAATGGAGAAGAGGCCCAGGTGCATGTGAGCTTCCGCATTGTCGGGGTGCTCCTCCACGATCTCGCGCAGCATCATGATGCCGCGCATGGGGTCCTGTCCATTGACCAGGACGATCGCCTCTTGGGTCTTTGCTTGTGCGGGATCCATGGAACGGACCTCCGCTGCTTCCTTCCCGGCTGGTGTCCGGGGCGCCATGAACAAAAGAACGATCACCACCAACGCGCCCAGGAGGGCCAGTAGCTGGGGCTTCTTCAAGCCCATCACTGCTGCCCGCCGGAAGCGGGACGGTTCTTCACCTTGTCGACGAAGGTGTCGGCAGGTTTGAATGCCGGCACGTCATGTGCCGGAATGATGATGGTGGTGTTCTGGGCCAGGATCCTTCCTGTCTTCTGAGCCCTACGCTTCACCACGAAGCTCCCGAACCCGCGCAGGTGTACGTTCTCACCTTTTTCCAAGCTGTTCTTCACTTCCTCCATGAACGATTCCACCGTGGTAAGGACCACCTGACGTTCCACGCCCGTGCGCTTGGAGATGATACTGACCAACTCTGCCTTCGTCATACCCGCTTCGGTTTGGGGCGGCAAAGATAGCTGTTCAAGTGGATCGCGCAACCGATCTTTACCCCTGTATGTCAACAGCTTGGTTCAGTAAGGCCCTTCTGCCTTGGTACCGGGAGCACCAACGTCCGTTGCCTTGGCGGGCCGACCGGGATCCCTACCGGATATGGCTGAGCGAGGTGATCCTGCAACAAACACGGGTGGACCAGGGCACGGCCTACTGGCACCGCTTCGTGGACAGATACCCCCGGGTGCAGGACCTGGCGCGGGCCAGCGAGGATGAGGTGCTGCGTCTGTGGCAAGGGTTGGGCTATTACAGCAGGGCGCGGAACCTACTTTTGGCCGCCCGACAGGTGGTGGAACATCACCATGGGCTGTTCCCCTCGGACCACGCCGGGTTGTTGGGGCTGAAGGGGGTGGGGGAATACACCGCCGGAGCCATCGGCTCCATGGCATTCGGGACCCATGAACCGGTCGTGGATGGGAACGTGTACCGGGTACTGGCAAGGGTCTTCGGCATCGCCACACCGATCGATTCCACGGTCGGGCGCAGGGAGTTCCGGGCGTTGGCTGCCTCGCTCCTGCCCCATGACGCGCCTGGGGACCACAACCAGGCCGTGATGGAATTGGGGGCGTTGGTCTGTACATCCAAGGCACCGGATTGCCAGGAGTGCCCGGTTCGAGCGCGATGCATCGCCCATCGAAGCGATCGTATCGGGGAACTCCCTGTGAAAGCTGGAAGGACGAAAGTGCGCGAGCGTCACTTCAACTTCCTCCATATCCGATCACATGGCCGCCTGTTCCTGGAAAAGCGAGCGGCCAAGGACATTTGGCAGGGCCTGTACCAGCTTCCACTGATCGAAAGCACAGGGGCACTGGACCCGAAGGGGCTGGGCCGCCGCCTCAAGACGGACCATGGCGAAGGCTGGAAGATCGTTGCACGGCATGGCCCGGTGAAACATGTGCTGAGCCACCAAGTGATCCGGGGCGTGTTCTGGGCGTTGGACCCGCCACAGGGTTTCAAGCCTCCCGCCCAATGGATACCGGTGAGGTCGAAGGACCTGGAGCGGTACGCCCTACCGCGCTTGTTGGAGCGGTACCTGGTTCCGGCATAGCCTTGGACATACGCTATCTTCGTGGCCCTACCTCATCAGTCATGGCCGGAGTGAACAAAGTGATCCTGATCGGCAACCTCGGCGCCGACCCGGAGATCCGACATCTACAGAACGGTGCCAGTGTGGCGAACTTCCGCCTGGCCACTACCGAGACCTACAAGGACCGTACGACCGGTGATCGCCGCGAGCAGACCGAGTGGCACAACGTGGTGGCCTGGCGTGGCCTGGCCGAGATCACCGAGAAGTACCTGCGCAAAGGCAGTAAGGTGTACGTGGAAGGGAAGTTGCGCACCCGTCAGTGGCAGGACAAGGAGAATAACCCCCGTTACACCACGGAGATCGTGGCCGACGAGATGACCATGCTGGACCGTGCCGGAGGCGAGGGCGGTGCGCCTCGACCAGCGGCCGCACAACCTGTTGCCTCCAGCGACCCGGCGCCGTCCGCGAACGACGACCAGGACGACCTCCCGTTCTAAGTGGAGCCTCCCGCGTTCCCGTTCTTCCTGCTTGCCATGGCGCCGGGCACCGTGGTGGTGCTGTGCATCATCGGCCTGTTGCTGGTGGTCAGCGCCGCGATGTCGGCCAGTGAGGTGGCGCTCTTCGCCCTTTCGCCGTCCCAATTGCGCGAGGTACAGGAACGTGGTGGCAACAGCGGCCGCCGTGTGCTGGACCTGTTGGCGAAACCCCGCCGTTTGCTGGCCACCATCCTGATCGCCAGCAACCTGGTGAACATGGGCGTGGTGATCCTGAGCGCGGTGATCGCACACGACCTCCTCGACCTTGGCGGCCTCCCGGCCTACCTGGTGGTCTTCATACAGGTGCTGGTGATCGCGTTCGTGATCGTGCTGATCAGCGAGGTGCTGCCCAAGGTGTATGCCACCTCCGACCCGGTGCGGGTCGCCCAGGCGATGAGCGGCCCCTTGTTGTCGCTTCGCTGGTTCCTATGGCCGGTGAGCGAGACCCTCGTACGGAGCGCCAAATTCATTGAACGACGTTTCCAACGGCGCAGTACACAGACCATTTCAGTGGACACGCTCGGACACGCGCTCGACCTCACCAAGGATGCGAACACCACCACCGAGGAACAGCACATCCTGCGGGGTATCGTGAAATTCGGTGGCATCGAAGTGCGGCAGGTCATGCGCCCACGCACCGAGATGGTGACCTTCGAGAAGGGCATCGGTTTCCAGGACCTGCTCGTGGCCATCGTGGATTCGGGATTCTCCCGGATACCCATCCATGACGGTAGCCCGGACCGTGTGATCGGTGTGCTGTACATCAAGGACCTGTTGCCACACCTGCGCAAGGACCTGTTCGACTGGCATACCCTGCTACGCACACCATACTTCGTCCCCGAGACCAAGAAGCTGAACGACCTGTTGAAGGAGTTCCAGTCCGAAAAGACCCACCTGGCGGTGGTGGTGGATGAATACGGTGGCACCAGCGGCATCATCACCATGGAGGATGTGATCGAGGAGATCGTGGGTGACATCACCGATGAGTACGATGACGAGAACCTCTTCTATAGCAAGGTCGATGACCACACCTGGATCTTCGAGGGAAGGACCGCGCTGACCGATCTTTACCGCGTGATGGGAGTGGACGGCAAACTCTTCGAAGAGAACAAGGGCGACAGCGGCACCTTGGGTGGCTTCATCCTTGAAATGACCGGCCGGATCCCGAAGAAGGGCGACCGGATCGATCTGCACGACCTCACCTTCGTCGTGGAGACATCGGACAACAAGCGCATCCGGCGTGTCAAAGTGATCCAACAGGATGAGGCGGCCGATTGAACGGATCCTGGCGGCGGCGGTACTGCTCACCGCATGCACGGCCGACCCGGTGCCCAAGCCACGCGGGTACTTCCGTATCGACCTACCGGAGCAGACCTATCGCCAGTGGACGGACAGCATCACCTTCGAGGCCGCGCTCCCCACTTACGCACAGGTGGGGATCCGCAAGGCCAAGGATGATGCACGGTGGTTCGATATCCGATTCAAGGGACAGCGGGCCACAGCCCACCTCACCTGGTCGCCGGTGAACGGCCAACTACAGCACTTGATCGAGGATGCGCACACCTTCAAGAGCACGCACCAGGCGAAAGCGGCACGCATCCGGAGCGAACGGTTGATCCTGGACAGCACTCGGGTCTTTGGGACCCTGTTCGATATCGAGGGCGATGTGGCCAGTCCCTTCGTCTTCTACGTCACCGACAGTACGCACAACTTCCTGTACGGCTCCTTGTACTTCGACAACCGGCCGAACGGGGATTCGCTCGCCCCGGTAACGGAACGGTTGCGAAGCGATCTTCGGCACATGCTGGCTACGTTGCGCTGGCGGTGAACCGTCGCCCGGTCCGGTGCAGGGCCTTCAGGAGGAAGGCCAGCAGGATCAATGCCCCTTGCTGGTGCAGCACACCGGCCCACAGGTCCACCTGGGTCAGCACGGTGATCACGCCCAGCAGGAATTGCAGGAGCACGACCAGCAGGATGGGGAACCAGACGACCTCCATGGAAGCCTCGCGACGGAACCGCAGCACGTAGACGATGAAGCTCACGGCCACGAGGTAGGCCAGGTTCCTGTGAATGAACTGCACCCCATCGCGGTGATCGGAAAGATCGGTGATGAGGTCGCCGAAAGCACGCACGTTCTCCGGCATGAACTCCCCGTTCATCAGCGGCCATGTATTGTAGATGCGGCCCGCATCAAGCCCGGCGGTGAAAGCCCCCCAGACGATCTGCACCACGAGCAGCACCAGGAGCACACGCGCCCACCGGCCCTCCCCCGATCCACTGGAGGCGAAAGAGGTACGCCCATCGCGGATGTCGAACACCGTCCAGAGCACAAGGGCGAAGACGGAGAACGCCGCGACCAAGTGGATGGCCAACCGGTAATGGCTCACATCGGGGTTCTGTTCCAGGCCGCTCGCCACCATGAACCAGCCCAGGGCACCAACCAGGCCACCACCGATCAGGATGGACCAGCACCGATCGAGCAGCCAGCCCTTCAGCAGTCCTTTCCGCCAGAAGAGGAAGAAAGGGATCGCGAAGGCCAGGCCCATCAGTCGGCCCCAGTTGCGGTGCAGGTACTCCCAGAAGAAGATCCGTTTGAACCCCTCGAGGTCCATGTGCTGGTTCTTCAGCGTGTATTCCGGAATGGCCTTGTAGCCATCGAAGGCCCGGTTCCAGTCCGCCTCATTCAGCGGTGGGATGGCGCCCATGATGGGGTCCCAGACCGTGATGCTCAGTCCACTGCCGGTAAGGCGCGTCACCCCGCCGATCACCACCATGAAAGCGATCATGATGCACCCGGTGATCAACCATGCCACCACCGGCCGCAACTTCCTCCGCTCGAAATGGTCCATCTGGGGCGCGAAGCTATCCACCCGCCGTCAACGGCATTCCACCTGCCATCGGCTCGGCGAACCGGGTGATCAGAGCCGTAGCACGTATGAGAGCAGCCCAAGGATCCCGGGCACTACGATGGCTGCTGGGTCGATCGCCCCCACCGTCCTCACCTCCGCCCCCTTCTGCGGTTGGGCCACGGCACCTACGGCCGGCACCCGCTTCGTGATATGCACGGCCACCACCTTGTACTGGCCGTCGTAAAGGCTTTGTATGGCCGTGATCATCTCCTGATCGCTCACCTTGCTGGCATCGTAATCCACCACGGCATGATCGCGCTCATCGCCTTCGACGAAACGGATCTCCGTGGTGTTCACGCCCGGCAATTTCGCGAGCGCCTTCTTGATGGAGCTGCCGCACATCATCTCACAGCTCATCCCATCGATGCTCAGGTCGGCTATCGCGCCTGCTGCACCATTCACCACTTCCTCCACCACCACGCGCTCAATGGTCGTGGTCGACACTTCGTCCTTGGGAGCCTTCTCCCCAGCGGAGCAGGCGGAAAGGATGGCCGTGAACAGCAGGAGGCGTGGGAGAGGTTGCATGGGTGGGAGGTTCATATATCCTATGACGCACGAACGTCGAAGTGGTTACAAAGGTAATGGTGGGCCGCCTGGAATACTTTCGCGCGGCATGTTCGCCGGGCGCACCCGCCGGACCGACTGGTCCCTCCTGCTGATCCTGGCATTGATCTGGGGCAGCTCCTTCATCCTCATGAAGCGCGGGCTCTTCCATGAGGGCCGTCCGGTGCTCAGCGGCATGCAACTGGCCTCCGCCCGTTTGCTCATCGCCTGGCTGGCGCTCCTCCCCCTGGTCCTGAAGCACTACGACCTGCTCCTGAAGCATTGGCGCCCGCTGCTGGGGACGGGGGTGCTCGGCAACGGCATCCCAGCCTTCCTCTATGCCTTGGCGCAAACGCGGATCGAGAGCTCCTTGAGCGGCATGTTGAACAGCCTCACACCACTATTCACCCTGTTGGTAGGTGTGCTCTTCTTCGCAAGCCGGGTGCGCATGGCCCAGGTCGGGGGCGTGCTCCTGGGCCTGATCGGCGCGGTGGGCCTGGTGCTCACCGACCCGGCCACTGGTGCTCCGGTATGGTCGCCCTTTGCGCTACTGCCCGTGCTGGGTACACTTTGTTATGGGTTCAGTGCGAACATCGTGAAGCACCACCTGTACATGCTACCCGCATCGGCTACGGCGGCATTGGCGCTCACCTTCGTGGGCCCCGTCGGTGCGCTCGGCTGCTGGTACACCGGGGTCGGGGAGACCTTATCGAACGACCCTGATGCATGGGGCGCCATGGGATACGTCATTCTCCTGGCGGTGCTCAGTTCGGCACTCTCGCTCGTGCTCTGGAACATATTGCTGAAACGCACCAGTGCGATCTGGGCCTCATCGGTCACCTACCTCATGCCCCTCGTGGCCATCACCTGGGGCCTACTGGATGGGGAGCCCATGGCGTGGAAGCAATTCGCGATGATCGGGCTGATCCTCGGCGGGGTGTACCTGGTGACGGCGGCGCGGGATGCGCATGGTTGATCGTTGCGTGCTTCCCATCTTTGGGGCATGTACCAAGGGAAGAGGGTCGTGGTGGTATTACCTGCCTATCGGGCCGCGCTCACGCTGAAGCAGACCTATGGGGAGATCCCCTTCGACCTGGTGGATGATGTGGTGCTCGTGGACGACCGCAGCCCGGACAACACCGTGGAGGTGGCCCGGCAGCTGGGGATCAGGCACGTAGTGGTGCATGAGGTGAACAAGGGTTATGGCGGCAACCAGAAGACGTGTTACGACACGGCGAAGTCGCTCGGTGCGGACATCGTGGTGATGCTGCACCCGGATTATCAGTACACGCCGAAACTACTGGCCAGCATGATCGCCCTCATCGGCAGCGGGGTGTACCCGGTGGTCTTCGGGTCTCGGATCCTGGGAAAGGGCGCGCTGAAGGGTGGTATGCCCCTGTACAAATACGTCGCGAACCGTTTCCTCACCTTCATCCAGAACGTATTGTGCGGGCAGAAGCTGAGCGAGTACCACACCGGCTACCGCGCTTTCGACCGCAAGGTGCTCGACGCGTGCCCCTACCATCTCTGTTCGGACGATTTCGTCTTCGACAACCAGATGATCGGGCAGATGTTCTGGCAGGGGTTCGAGATCGCCGAGATCACCTGTCCCACCAAGTATTTCGACGAGGCCAGCAGCATCAATTTCAGCCGAAGCATGAAATACGGCTTCGGTGTGTTGCACGTGAGCTGGCGTTACTTCCTGGCGCGTACCGGCATGCTGGGGTGGAAGCTCCTGGGCGAACGTCGCTGACCAGCCGATCACGGCACTGCCTACCTTGTTCGCTGTCCTGAACGGACCTGGACCCGAAGCCACATGCCCTCGAAAGGCCGCCTCCGCCTCTTGATCATCGCGATCGCGTCCCTGCTGTTCATCCCTGGCCTGGGGGCGGTACACCTGTTCGATTGGGACGAGATCAACTTCGCCGAGATCGCGCGCGAGATGCTCGTCACCGGGAATTGGATACAGCCGCGCATCGACTACCTGCCCTTCCACGAGAAGCCACCCTTGTTCATCTGGATGCAGGCACTGTGCATGTCACTCTTCGGTGTTGGGGAATTCGCAGCACGGCTGCCGAACGCGATCGCGGGGATCATCACCTTGCTGGTGCTCCATCGCATCGGTTCGAGGGTGCGTGGCCCGCTCTTCGGAGCGCTCTGGGCATTGGCCTATGCCGGTTCGATACTCCCCCACCTGTACTTCCGAAGCGGCATCATCGACCCCTGGTTCAACCTCTTCATCTTCCTGGGTGTCGATGCGGTGATCAGCTGCATCCGCGAGGAACTCCCTCCGGCCACCGGTCACGCGCGTCGCTATGCACTGCTGGCCGGACTCTATCTCGGCCTTGCGGTGATGACGAAAGGCCCTGTCGGCCTGCTCATTCCGGGCGTCGCCGCAGTGGTCTTCTGGATCCATTCCCGTTTCAAGCGCTTGGCCGGTTGGAAGAGCATGGGTATCGCAGCAGGCGTCTTCCTGATCACCATCGGAGCATGGGCCGCGATCGACCTCATCCAGCACGGCCCCGAATTCATGGTGGGCTTCTTCTGGAGGCAGGTGGCCATGCTCACCACCGAGGATGCAGGACACGGCGGCTTTCCGGGGTATCATTTCGTGGTGCTCCTGGTCGGATGTTTTCCAGCCTCGGCCTTCACCCTAAGAGAATTGATCCGACCGACCCTTGGGCAAGGTGCGACCCAGGACATGCACCGTAGCTGGATGGTGATCCTCTTCTGGGTGGTGCTCATCCTCTTCAGTTTGGTACGCACCAAGATCGTCCACTACAGCAGTATGTGCTACTTCCCGCTCACCTATCTCGCGGCGATCCAGCTCGAGCGCGCCTGGCGCACACGTGAAGCGATCGGCTGGCCGCGCTATGTGGTCGGAGCGATCGGCGGTCTTATCGCCGTGGTGTTCATCGCCGTTCCGTTCATCGGCAAGCGCATCTCCATCCTCGAACCGCTCTTGGCAAAGGATCCTTTCGGACAGGCGAATTTGCACGCTGATGTCCAGTGGACCGGTTTGGAAAGTCTCGCTGGCATCCTCCTTGGTGGGGTACTTCTGTGCCTGCTCGCCCTGAACCGGCGTGGTCGTGTCCGCCAGGCCCTGCTCGTCCTTTTCGGGGGCACCGCGATCTTCATCACCACGGCGCTCTACTTCTTCATCGACCGGATCGAAGGTTACTCCCAACGTGCGGCGATCGAGTTCTACGAAGCGCGGCAGGGTGAACGATGTTATGTGATCACGAAGGAATTCAAGAGTTACGCCCACCTCTTCTACACGCGCAAGCCACCGGTATCGGACCCGCGTGCCCATGACGAGGAATGGCTGTTGCATGGCGCGATCGACCGGCCGGTATACGTGGTGTGCAAGATCACCGCCGTGGAGGAAGTGAGCGCGATACCCACCCTGCGCGAGATCGGTCGCAAGAACGGTTTCGTATTCTTCCAACGCTTGCCATGAACGACGACCTCTCCCACCTACTGAACCACCTCGGCGAAGAGCGAGAGCTGGGCTACCATGCCGTGGTGCCCCCGGTGGTACAGAGCGGCAACTTCGCGTACACCACCGTCGCCGCCATGCGGGCCATCGTGCAGCAGGAGATGGAAAAGCCCTTGTACACACGCGGCGCCAACCCAACCGTGGCCATCCTGCGCAAGAAGATCGCAGCATTGGAACATGCGGAGGATGCCCTCATCTTCAGCAGCGGCAGTGCGGCGATCGCGGCTGCGGTCATGAGCTTCGTGAAGGCCGGCGACCACATCGTATGCGTGAACAAGCCGTACAGTTGGACGAAGAAACTGCTGGTTGAACTGCTCGCCCGTTTCAACGTGGACCACACCTTCGTGATGGGGATCGATCCGGAGGACTATCGGCGTGCGACCCGGCCGAACACCACCCTCTTCATCACCGAGAGTCCGAACTCCCTCACCTTCGAGCTCCAGGATCTCCGGGCTGTGGGCGCGATCGCCAGGGAACGTGGCATCATCACCCTCTGCGACAACAGCTTCAACAGCCCGCTCTTTCAAAACCCGATCGACCTCGGCATCGACCTGGTGGCACATAGCGCCACGAAGTATCTGAACGGCCACAGCGACGTGGTGGCCGGTGTACTTGCGGGCAGCAAGGCCCACATGCGGCAGGTGATGAGCAAGGAGTTCATGACGCTTGGTGCGGTGCCTTCCCCGCACGATGCCTGGCTATTGATGCGCGGCTTGCGCACGCTCGAACTTCGTATGCACCGCAGTGCGGATAGTGCCGCCTTGGTTGCCAACCACCTGGAGGCCCACCCACGGATCAAGCGCGTGTACTGGCCGGGTTTGGCCTCTCATCCACAACAGGAGCTCGCCAAACAGCAGATGAAGCGCGTGGCCGGTCTGATGACGATCGAACTGGACGCACCGGACGAAGCCGGTGTGGAACGTTTCTGCGATGGCCTACAGCGCTTCCTGATCGCGGTGAGCTGGGGCGGCTACGAAAGCCTGCAATGGCCGGTGTGCGCATTGAAGGGGCCGAGCGGGTACTACACCGACCTGCCCTTCACCCTGGTGCGGCTCTACATCGGCCTGGAAGACCCCCAGTTGCTCATCGCCGATCTGGACCAAGCCCTGGCACGGATCTGAGCTTATACCATCTCGCAGTAAGATCGAGCCCGATCCGCTTGCCCCTTTTCCGCATTGCTTCACCGCCGGGCTCGTTCCGTAGTCCCCGCTACGCAACGAACGCGTCGTATCGCACTGCGAAAGGAGCGCAGCGCATCCTTGGACTATCCCTATACTGCGAAATGGAATTACTCCGTGACGCTTTGAAAGCCCATATTCACCGGTGTGGTGATGATGCAGATACCAAGCATGGCCGTGACCGTCGCGGACGTGTTGCCGCAGGGAGCAATACCCGGAACGGTGTATACGTAGGCACCTGGGACGTCAACCCCCGGTATGAAGGTCGGACCATGTGCGTTCCCTCCGAAGGTCCATGTGCCGCCGGGTGAAGGACTACCACTAAGCTGACCGATCAGTGTGAATGGCACGTCGGTCGGGCAATAGGTGGCGGACCCATCAGTGCCGGCATTTGGTGCTTGCGTTACAGCGATCATCAACGTGGAGGCCTCGTTCAGGCACGGGGGATCACCAGCCACGGTATAGGCATAGAACCCTGGCGGATCGACCGATGGATCGAAGACACCGCTCACCACAGCACCATTGGGTGCCGTCCAAGCACCCCCGGCATTCGGCGTACCTCCGAGTTCTTGATACATCGTGAACGGTGGGTCCGTGGAACAGACCGTGATCATCGCGTTCGTACCGGCGTTGGGTACAGCGTTCACCGCGACCGTCACTGTGGCCTCATCGGTACAACCAGCCTCATTCACCGTGTAGGTGAAAGTATAGGTCCCTGGACCAAGGAGAGCAGGGGACAGGACGGAACCCGAGAGGCCCCCGGTCGCATTCGGGTCGTCCCATGTACCACCCGGCGTGGCTCCGGGCAGTAAGGGGAAAAGATCGGTAGGCGTGCCGGATGTACAGAGGGTGAGAAAGGCATCCGTACCAGCGATCGGTGCCGCGAGGGTGAGGCTGGTCGCGTAGGGAGCCGAGATGGAAGCCGGACTCGTGCTTCGCACACGGACCAGATACCCAGCACCGGGTACTAACGAACCCCAGTCCGCACCGGACACAGTACCGGAAACACCACTTACCAATGAACCGATCGCGGTCGCTGGCGCGAACACCCCGCCCGGATCCGAAAGCTCCACGACGAATGTATTTCCAGGATCGAACGTGCCTGAGGCAATGATCGGCACGTCAAAAGGAGTTCCCGCACACCACACGGTGGAAGGCAGGATGCCCACCTCAACCTGCGCCATGCAGGTGATGGTGGATCCGATCGTAAGGAGGCAAAGGGCAATACGATCGCGCTTCATGGTGGTGGAACCCAAGACGAAAGATAGCCTTTTCCCACACCGCACCTGTTCCACGTGTGGCGGTCGCTACCCTATCCGCATCATTTATTCCGGAAGAACAACCGGATGGGCACCCCGGAGAAGCTGAACAGTTCCCGCATGCGGTTCTCCAGGAACCGTTCATAGGAAGGTTTGACATACTGTGGGAGATTGCAATAGAACACGAAGGTGGGCACCACCGTTGGCAGCTGATTGATGAACTTGATGTTCACCTGTTTCGACTTGTACATCGGTGGGGGCTGCCTTTCGATGATCGGCAGCAGGATGTCGTTGAGCTTGCGCGTCGGGATCTTGCGGCTGCGGTCCTCGTACACCTTCATGCCCATCTCCATGGCCTTCAGGATCCGTTGTTTCTCAAGCACCGAGATGAACACGACCGGTACATCGGTGAAGGGTTCCATGCGTGCCTTCACCTCGGCTTCGTACTGACGAAGGGTGTTGGTCTCCTTCTCGATCAGGTCCCACTTGTTCACGAGCACCACCAGCCCCTTGCCATTCTTCTGGATGATGGAGAGGATGTGCAGGTCCTGCTGCTGCACCCCGTCCTTGGCATCGATCATCAGGAAGCAGACATCGCTCTCCTCGATCGCACGGATGGATCGGATCACACTGTAGAACTCGATGTCCTCGTCCACCTTCTGCTTCTTCCGGATCCCGGCGGTATCAAGCAACATCACATCGAAGCCGAAGACGTTCCAGCGCGTGTTGATCGGATCGCGGGTGGTGCCGGCTATGGGCGTCACGATGTTCTGTTCGCGGCCGAGCAGCGCGTTCACGAAGGAGGATTTGCCCACATTGGGTTTCCCCACGATCGCGAACTTGGGGATGTCGGCCATCTCCTCCTCACTGGGTTTGGTGAAGCTGGCCACGAGGGCATCGAGCAGTTCGCCGGTACCGGCGCCGCTCTGTGCAGCGATATTGAACACCTCACCAAGTCCCAAGCCATAGAACTCGGCCGAATCGTACTGACGGGAATGATCGTCCACCTTGTTGGCGGCCAGGAAGACCGGTTTCTTCGCGCGACGCAGCATCGAGGCGATGGCTTCGTCCATTCCCGTGAGGCCATGATGTACATCGACCAGGAAGAGGATCGCATCGGATTCCTCCACGGCGAGGTTCACCTGCTTGCGGATCTCCTCCTCGAAGACGTCGTCGCTTCCGCTGATGTAACCGCCGGTATCCACCACGCTGAACAGGATCCCATTCCACTCCGCTTTGCCATAATGGCGATCACGGGTGGTACCGGCCACATCGTCGGTGATGGCCTCGCGGCGTTCGATCAACCGGTTGAAGAGTGTGCTTTTGCCCACGTTCGGGCGGCCTACGATCGCTACGATATTACCCATGATGAAGAGAGTGGCGAGTGGCGAGTGGCGAGTGGCGAGTACAGCACGGATCAGCATGCTGTACTCGCCACTCGCCACTCGCCATTCGGATCCGCATTTCAGTATCCGTATTTCTTCAGTTTCGCTTCGTTCTCGCGCCAGTCGGGGTCCACCTTCACCTTGAGGTCCAGGAACACTTTGCGGTCGATGTACTTGCTGATGGCAATGCGTGAATAGGTGCCGAGCCGGCGCAGGGCATCGCCGCCCTTGCCGATGATGATGCCCTTCTGGCTGTCGCGCATCACGATCACATCGGCCTGGATCCGCACGATATCGGGGGCCTCCTCGTAGCTGTTCACCACCACCTGGGTGCTGTACGGGATCTCCTGCTTGTAAATGGTGAGCACCTTCTCCCGGATGATCTCGCTGATGAAGAAGCGCATGTTCCGGTCGCTCAGCTCATCTTTCGGGAAGTAGGGCGGGTGTTCCGGCAGGCGTTCCACCAGGTAGGTGCGTAGCTCGTCCACGTTCAGGCCGTGCAAAGCGGACAGGGGCACCACCTTGGCCTCGGGGAACTCGGCCTGCCAGGTCTCCAGTGCCGCGAGTACCGCATCCTCATCGCCGGTATCGACCTTGTTCACCAGCAGCACGGTGGGGCCCTTGAACCGGTGTGCGCGTAAGAGCAGGCGCTCCGAACGTTCGGGGCGCTGGCCCAGTTCCACCATCACGAGCAGGATGTCGGCATCCACAAGGGCCTCATCCACGGCATCCATCATGCGGGCCTGCATGGGGTACATCGGGTCGAGGATGCCTGGTGTATCGCTCAACACGATCTGGTGGTCGGGGCCGTTCAACAAACCAAGGATCCGATGCCTGGTGGTCTGTGCCTTGGGGTTCACGATCACCAGGTCCTCGCCCAGCAGGGCATTGAGCAGGGTGCTCTTGCCGGTGTTGGGTTCACCGATGATGTTGACGTATCCGGCCTTGTGTCTCATGAATGGCGTTGCGAAGTTCGGGAATGTTCTTATCTTTGCCGCCCATTGCGGGGTGGAGCAGATGGTAGCTCGTCGGGCTCATAACCCGAAGGCCGCAGGTTCGAGTCCTGCCCCCGCTACGAAGGAAGCCCTGGATGACGTCCGGGGCTTCTTCTTTCCATGCTGACCATTGCCACGAATGTCCGCTCGCCGTTGCAGGCGCAGGGCGGCACCGTGCCGGTCGCTCTACGCGGCGATCAGACCTCCTCGGCCAGCGCCTGCAGCTCGGTGGAGGCGTTCTCCCACTCCTCCATCACCTTGGCGATCTGCTGCGCCAGGGTGCCGAGGCGTTCATAGCCCTTCTGTAGTTGTTCGGCGGGCATGCCTCCCTTCATCACCTCGGTCTGCAGTTCCTTCTCCTGCTTCTCCAGATCGGCGAGCTGTTTCTCCAGCCTTTCCACGGCGTTCTGCGCTTTCCGTCGTTCCTTCTCACGGTCCCGCTTGTCGCGTTGGTCCACCTGTTTCTCCGTCTTCGGCGCCTTGGGCTGCACCGCGCTGGACTTGCCGATGTCAGCCGTTTGCAGGGCCTTGCGTTTCTCGATCAGCTCCAGGATGTCCATGTGCTGATCGCGGATCCGGTGGTCGTCGAGTTCGAGGATGCGCGTGGTAAGACCGGTGAGGAAATCGCGGTCGTGGCTTACGAGCAGGAAGGTCCCATCGTAGCTCTTCAAGGCTTCCTTCAGCACATCCTTGCTCTGGATGTCCAAGTGGTGCGTGGGTTCGTCGAGGATGAGGAAGTTGAGCGGCTTGAGCAACATGCAGCACAGGGCCAGTCGTGCACGTTCGCCACCGCTGAGCACCTTCACCTTCTTGTCCACATCATCCCCGCTGAACATGAATGCGCCCAGCATGGCCCGCACGCGGATCCGATTCTCTTCACTCGCGGCGTATTCGGCGGTCTCCATCACGGTGCCTTGCGGGTTCATGCGTTCCGGCATGTCCTGTGCGTAGTAGCCCACGATCACGTTATGTCCCAGGCGAATCTCGCCCTGGTACGGCTCCTCACCCATGATCATGCGCACCAGGGTGGACTTCCCGGTACCGTTGGCGCCGACCAGGGCCAGGTGCTCACCCTTGGCGATGGTGAGTTCCGCGTTCCGGAAGATCACCTTCTCACCACCTGGCCTGTTCTTGTCGGGATAGGTCTTGCTTACGCTCTTCACCTCGGCGACGATCTTCCCGCTCTGCGGGGCCGGGGGGAACTTCACCAGCATCTTGCGCAGGTCCTCGTCCTCCACCTCGATGCGATCGAGCTTCTCGAGCTTGGTGATCAGGCTCTGAGCGAACGCGGCCTTGCTGGCCTTCGCGCGGAACTTGTTGATGAGGGCCTCGGTCTCCTTGATGTACCGCTGTTGATCCTTTGCAGCGGCGGCCTGTTGTTCACGTTCCACCTTGCGCAGTTCCACATACTGGCTCCAGGGCACCTTGCGATCGATGAGCTTGCCCCCGCTGACCTCCAAGGTGCGCAGGGTGAGCCGGTCAAGGAAGGTCTTATCGTGCGAGATCAGGACCAGGGCGGCGGGATAGGTGCGCAGGAGGTCCTCCAGCCACTGGATCGCGGGCAGGTCCAAGTGGTTGGTCGGCTCATCGAGCAAAAGCAGGTCCGGGCGCATGAGCAGGAGGCGGGCCAGTTCGGCACGCATGCGCCAACCGCCGCTCAGTTCACTCATCAACCGGTGCATGTCGTCACCGACGAAACCGATGCCCTTGAGCATGCGTTCCACCTGCATGTCGTGATCCCCGGCGCCGATGGCATTAAGGCGCTCGTGAGCGTGAGCCAGTTGTATCGCCAATTCGATGGCCTCCTCGTCGGTGGTGGCCTTCTCCAGTGCCTTCTCGATCCGTTCCAGCGAGGCATTCAGGGTGAGGGCTTCCTCAAAGGCCTTCTCAGCCACCTGCCAGGGTGTGAGTTCCAGGTTGTGTGCCATTTCCTGGGGCAGGTAGCCCACTTTGAGCTCCTTGGGCTTGCCGATGGTGCCCTTGTCGAAGGGTTGCACCCCGGCCAGGGTCTTCAGCAGGGTGCTCTTGCCCGCTCCATTGCGGCCCACCAGGCCGATGCGGTCATCGCTCCCGATGAAGAAGTTGAAGTCGTCGAACATCGGCCGTTGACCGAAATGCAGGGTGAGGCCTTGGACGGTGATCATGGGCGGGTTGGAGGAAAAGCGTGCAAAAGTACGGGAGTGCGGTAATGAGGAAGCCCCCGGCGTACCGGGGGCTTCACAGGTATAAGGTTGGCCGGGGTCAGAAGTTCCAGAGGTCGTGCTCGAACTCGAAGAGTTGTTGCTTGATCTCCTCCCCTTCCAGGAGCGCGTCAAGGCCGGTCTTGTACTCGTTGATGTTCCGGTCGTACACGTTGCTCCACTTGGTGATGCAGCTGCTGAACTGCCGCTTCCAGAAGATGTCCTCGAAGCTGCGGCGCTCCGCATCGTTCTCCCGGTTGAAGGCCTCCCAGTTCGCGAAGACATAGCGGCACTCCGGATAGTAGAGCCAGAAGAGCGGCGTGTAACCACGCACCTCTCCGTCCTCCCCCTTGACCTCCTTCATCGGCGCGATACCGATGATCCGGATGTCCATCGTGCTCCGTTGTTTGTCGAAGATCCAATCCTCCTTGAGTCGGTACATCTTGATGTCGCCGCTTTCCACGGAGATCTCCTGCACCACCGGCACCAATTCACCCGTGGTCAGGTCTTCGGTGTATTGCGTATCCATCCGCGTGAAGAGGTCCTTCAGATCCGCAGCGAGCAGTGGCTTCCGGAACTCATCATCCTCAGCGGTCGGACCCACATCATAGGCGGTGATGGAACCATCCACCAGCAAACCCTGGCGTATCACATCGAAGAGGCTCTTGCGATCATTGATGGCCTCGGTGGGGAAGTAGAGCGGGTGGTTCAGTTTCTCCCGCAGGTCGATGGTACGCCATACCCGGCGCGCCCAGAGCACATCCGCTTCGCGGATATGGGTGTAGGGCACCACACGTTTGGTCTTGGTGTGCTCTTTGATGTAGGCCCCATCGAGCACGGTCTGGCCCACGGCTTGCGTCGTGGAACAGGTGGCCACGACCGCGAAGGCGGCGGTGGTCAGAATGGTCTTGCAGGTCCTCATCATGATCAGGTTCTCAATTGGTCACACCACTTTGAACGCGAGCGAGCCCAG
>Ga0209573_1000189_pt1 | contig 154440 bp, 158 predicted proteins | sample TNRBio252014_DNA_FD_185870 | JGI IMG/M metagenome (GOLD analysis project Ga0209573, IMG submission 185870) | Wastewater treatment Type I Accumulibacter community from EBPR Bioreactor in Madison, WI, USA - TNR Reactor_6/25/2014_ DNA (SPAdes)... | ecosystem: Engineered > Bioreactor > EBPR >...
GTTTGGTGATTCGTGGCGGTTCTTGCGGCACTTCTGTGATTTTGACGACCATTTTGAGCCTCCTGTGGTGGATTTCCCACAGATTAGACTCTTTGCTCGTTTTTGTCCATCCCAACTCGCGATTGCCCTACCTTTGCAGGAGGAAAGAAAGACCAGTCGTTTTATTCATTTTCAGAATCCCGGATTGCCGATCCCCAACAGCCACAGGATGGGAATCAATAGGGCAAAGAGCACGGGCTGGTGCAGCAGATAGATGGGCAATGAGTGCTGGCCCATACGCCGCAGCGCTGCCACTGGCCCCCACCCGGAGAGATCGGGCAGACGCAATACCCGCCCGTCGGCCCGGTAGAGCAAATTCCCCGCGGCAATGCCAAGCAACACAACGCCGTACCAGGCGATGGCCGGGAAGTAGTCCACGTAGGCGTGATTGGCCGGTTCAAAGCCGAGCCAGACCAGCCAGGGCAGGTCGAAGGTGTATTGCTGTAGCATCCTCCCGGCCACAATCAGCAGGATACCCACCGACACATTAAGCCAGCTATAGCGCAGGAAAGGGTAGCTGATGGCAATTGAAAAGCCGATAAAATGGAGTATGCCGAATTTGATATACAGCGCCGGCCCCAGCGCGAAATACGTGCCCAAAGAGATGACCATCCCCCAGCCAAAGATGCGCGTCCCCCGTTGAAAAAGCCTCCAGGCTAGACTGCGCCCGGTTCGATTCTTGACCGCTGCGCGCTGATAGATGATAGCCAACGAAACGCCCACCAGCATTATAAAAGTTGACGCGGTTATCCGTTGAAAGTAGAACCAGAAGCGATTGGTGAAGATGACATCTGTGATTTGGAAGAAGTAGAGATCGTAGACAAAGTGATAGATCACCATCATTACCACGGCCACACCCCGGACCGCGTCGATCTCCCAGAAGCGGTCGGCGGTGGCTTTGGCTGTGAACTTCGTTTTGAGATAGGTGGCTGCCAGGGTTGCATTCATCAGTGGTGATCAACCCCTTCGTAGCGGTCGACAAATGCCCGAATGCGGTCGGCGTCGAAATCGTCAAACTTGTCGATGCGTTGCCACGTGACCAATGCAATACGCGTACCCATGTCCTGATGCAACGGCTGGCTGCCGCCTTCCGTCCAGGTGGGATCATTGGGAACAAGCATTACCTTGCGACCGGCATCCGCATAGGGCTTGAGCACGCCGGTCAACTGATCGATCAATTCTGGGCAGCCATCGGCGCACTGGTAGTAGACAATTACGCCCCCATCTTCCAGATTGTGGATGACCTGTTCATAGCGTTGGGGCTGCCGGTTGACGCCCCACGGGGCAAGCCCCGGGTAGTGGGGGCCAGAAGTGGGCGGGGTTGTGTTATAGCGGACCGGCGACAGTGACCCCTGGGCAATATGAGTGTTGCCCATCGTCGCCACACTTTCTTCCCCACCCACAGGCTGCGAACCTTGGATGTTCAGGTAGATCACAACCACTGCCACCAGAACCAGAAGCCCCCCAATACCAAAGACCATCAAATTATTATTGCGCCTGCGTTTGGCTGCTAACTCGCGCAGTTCCTCCCGGCTGGCGCGGATTGTGCTGGATGCCTTGCTACGCTTACGGCTTGCCATTGTCCCTCCCCTTTTGAGTAATTGTCGGTAAAACGAAGGGTGACTGTCACTGCGCCCAGTGACAGTCACCCTTCCCTCTGCGGCTGTTCAAGCCTTGCTACGAAGCTGCTGCGGTTGCCGGTGGGCCATTGCGGATATAGGCCAGTGTTTCGTCGGGGTGGTCCGCCGCTCTCCAGCCCCGCTGTCGCCAGAGCAGGCCCGCAAGGCCGATAGCGACCGCGCCAATCGCAAACCACTGGGCCGTAGCCAACGAACCAATCGTCCAGGCGTCCGGACGGAACATCTCCACCCAGAAGCGCCCCAGCGGATAACCAATCAGATAGAGAAAGAGGCCATCGCCCCGGCGCAGACGCGCCCCAAAACGCCACAGGACAAAGGCCACCAGCCCAAAGATCAGCAGATTCCAGCCCGCTTCGTAGAAGAATGTGGGATGAAAGCCATTGCTGGCATACCAGTCCAGGGTCTGTTGGGTCAGGCCGAGACTGCCGCAGGCTTGCACGTCCGCAGGCAGATTTTCGGGAAGCATACACGAAAAGCGGGGATTGATGTGAAACGCCCAGGGCAGGCTGGTGGGCTGCCCGTACAATTCCTGGTTGACGAAATTGCCCATGCGCCCAATCGCCTGGGCCAGGAAGATGTTGGGGGCGATGAAGTCGAGATAGCGCCAGACATTGAGTTTGTGTCGCCAGGTATAGATGAGTATGGCAATCAGCCCCCCGATCAGCCCGCCATAGATGCCCAGCCCCCGGAAGCCGCCATTCCAGAAGTTGATGGCCTCGATGGGGTTCTCCCGATAGTAGGACCAGCCACCGCCGCCAGCCGGGGAACTGAAGACGTGATAGGCCCGGGCACCGATGATGCCCAGCACCAGCGTCCACGCCAGCAGATTCCAGATATGATCCGGGTTCTCGCCAGCTTTGGCTGCATAGCGGCCGGAGAGCCAGGCTGCGAGTACCGCGCCCCCTACAATAAAGACCCCATACCATTGCAGGGCAAATGGCCCCAGATGAAAAATGACCGGATTCATGGCCGTGCCTTCCTATGTGAGTGGGTTGCTTCGCGCCGCGCGTAGAGTAGGCCCACCAAATAAAAAAGTGTGCCGCCGCCCGCGGCTGTCAGCCAATGCAGTGGATGGGGACGGGTAGAGAGTGTGACCTCGGCCCCCAGGAAAAAAGTGAGGAAGCCCCCGGCCAGACCGTCCAAGGCGAGCGGGGGGGCAAGAGATCGGTCTCTGTTGAATCAGCCTCATGGACATGGGTGCGCGAAGTGTGTCGTCGTTTACGATGTGTTGTCATGGGTCTTTCCTGTTGTGCCAATCTGTCAACCGAGAATCAGAGGATCGCGTCTATACAACCAGCGAAGCGCAGGCAATTGTCTGCGCTTCGCTATTTGAACGATGCGATTGCTGGTATTTGTGGACAGCAGCGAAAGTACTTCGATAGAGAGTATAGGAGGGTGCATACCTATCGAGCAAGAGACGGGTTTGTCACGCTGAATCAGTACACGATTCGTGAAGAAATCGACGCGTATGCGACAGAGATGCAGGATTTGCACCACCGGGTACGGGAAAGCCCAGTCTACGCCAGCACCTGGGCCGAGTAGTGGTGATGGCTGTCGTTCCCAGCCGCGGCCACCGCATCCGGCAATCGCTCTGCCTGCAAGCGGGCCGGATCGTAGAGAACCTGGGCCAGTCCCCGTTCCAGATTGACCTGGGCATCCAGCACGCCGTTCAACCCCAGCAGACCGTTACGCACCCGCAGCGCGCAGGTGGGGCAACCCATCCCCGATACCAGTAGAAAGGTGCCCACTGCTGTGCTCATCTCCTCCGGCGTCACCGCGGGTTTCTGGACTGTTTCCACTTGACAGCCACAGTGAGACGTGGAATGTTTCCGAAGTACGATCATCGCTTTCCTCTTCTTTCGCTGGCAAAAGCATCTCCTGTTTGAATCGATGATAGAGGAAATCGAGCCAGAGCGGAAGGGCAAAGATGCGGGGCGGGAGTAGGCGAAATGGCCCGTTAGGAGGAGTGGGAGGGGAGTTCGTCGGCGATAGGTGGCGTTGGTGCAGTTGGCAGCCATGCGGTGACGGTTGTGCCCCGGCCCGGCTCAGTCTCTACCCGCAGCCAGCCGCCGTGGAGTTCGGCCCGCTCGCGCATCCCCAATAGCCCGTAATGGCCGGTTTCGGCCAGGTGAAAGGGATGGCTGGGTGGCCGGAATCCCACGCCGTCGTCTTCCACGCGCAGGGTGATTCCGGTGGACTCAAACAGCAATTCCACATGCACCCAAGATGCCTGAGCGTGGGCAGCCACATTGCGCAGGGCCTCCTGCGCAATGCGAAAACCGCTGATCTCCACCGCCGGCTCCAAGCGCCAGCTTTCGTCACTGCACTCGAAGTCGCCGATCAGCCCGTTCTGTTCGCACACCTGGCGCATGAGCATCTCCAGGGCGGGCACAAAGCCCAGGTCTTCCAAATAGAGGGGGCGCAGGTTGTGAATCTGGCGGCGCAGATCGGAGATCGTCTGGCTGATGAGGGGACGCAAGTCCGAGAGACGGGCTGTAGCATCTGCCGGATCGCTGGCTACCCGCCGTTCGATCAGCTCGGCCTGCTGGTTCAGGGCAATCAACGCCTGCACTGTATCGTCGTGCAGTTCCCGGGCCACCCGCTTGCGCTCCTCCTCCTGGCCCAGGGTCATGGCACCGATGTAGCCCTGTAACTCCTGCTGGTGACTGCGCAACTGCTCGGCCATCCCGGCCAGGGCCACCCGCAGTTCCTCGATCTCCTGCACACCGCCTACCGGCTCCTGAATGGCGTCGAAATCACCCCAGCCCACCCGGTTGGCCGCTGCATCCAGCTTTTGTAGAGGCTGCACGATATTGCGCAGGCCAAACCAGGCCGAGAGCAGAGAGACCACCACAGCCATTGCCACCACGACAAAAATCACATTCTCGAAGCGCAAGAGGGCAGGAACCATCCCCTCCCAGGATTCTTGAAAATGAAGCTGCCAGCCTGGCAGGGGAATGGAGACTTGGGACGAAACGACTTTCGGGCCACTCGCCGGTGTCTCATCTCCCAATTGCAATAGGGGCAGGCCATCGGCGCTGCGGATGAGTAGCGTGGCCTCTGGGTGGAGGGAGAGAGGGGCGAGGATTTCGGGCAGGGCGAAAGCAGAGAGCGGTGTCCCGATGATGAGAACCCGTTCTGGCAGACTGTCGGGAACAGATGCAGCCAATAGGAGGAGGGGTTCCCGACCGTCGCTTTGGGTAGCTGCGAAAATCTGTGCGCCCGTCGCGGCCTGAGCCAATAGGCTGGCCGCCTCGCTGGCAACCCAATCTGCGCCACCGCTTCGGGCCAGCAGGCGGCCAGCCGTGTCATAGATGGCCGCACTGGTAGACAGGCGTGCCTCCATCTCCTCCACGGCCTGGGTCCACTGTTCAGGCCGGCTGCTGGCGAACAGTGGATTCACTACTGCCAGTAACAGCATATCCCGCTCATCATCCAGCCGCATGGCGACCAGCGCGGCCGCGGCCTGGGCCAGATTATCGGCCCGCTCCTGCACCAAATGCTGCATAGCCTGTTCGTGGCTGCGCAGTTCGGTGAGGGAGAGGGCGAAGATGCCAATGGCCACAGGCAGAGCCACCCAGAGGAGAAGTTGGGCGCGCAAGCTGCGCAACGAGAAAGGGAGCCGGATGCCTTTGGGAAACCCCATTGAACTGCGCCTCTTATCCTCGTTCAAGCCTGAGTGTCTTCCAGCGTTATTAGCCCCTGCTGCAAACCCATTGTTACGGCCTCTGTGCGCGAAGCCACGTGCAGTTTGCCAAAGACATTGGCCAGATGGCCCTGGACTGTACGCCCGCTGATGTCCAGCATCTTGCCGATTTCCCGATTGCTGCGCCCTTTGGCCACCCAGCGTAGAACTTCCAACTCTCGCTCGCTCAATGGATCGATGGTCCGATTACCCGATAGGCTGGCGATGACTTTGGGAGCTACATCCGGATCAAGTACACTCTTGCCCGCGGCCACGGTCTTGACAGCCTGCAAGAGATCCTTGCTGCTGGCGGTTTTGAGCACATAGCCGTCGGCCCCGGCGCGCAGCAGGGCAAAGATGTACGGTTCGTCATCGTAGGCGGTCAGAATCAGCACCCGCACCTGCGGGTAGTGGGCTTTGATGCGTTCGGTCAGTTCGATGCCTGTAAGACCGGGCATGCGAATGTCCAGCACGGCCACATCCGGCTGTTGGCGGGCCAGCAATGCCCAGGCCTCCTGACCGTCGCTCGCTTCAGCCAAAACCTGAATCTGTGGGTCCTCCTCCAGAAAGTCCCGAATGCCCTTGCGTACCACCGCGTGGTCGTCGGCCAGCATCACCCGGATTGTCGATTTTTGTATCCCGTTTGTCATCGTTGTTTGCGTCCACTTGCCACGTAGAAGAAGCCAAAGAAGCGTTCTTCGAAGGTCACATCGCCCAGCAAGCTGCCAAAGCGCAGCCAGGGCTGGCGTCCCAGATCACCGGCGGCCACACCGCCCACCAGATCGGCCAGCAGGTTGAATGGCCGCATAGTTGGCCGCTGGCTAAGTTTGACATCACCCACGACCAGCCGTGCGCCTGGTTTGAGTAGATTCGCGGCTCGCTGCAATGCCTCTTCCCAGCCGGGAATCACACAGAAGGCAAAGGTGGAAATGACAGCATCGACGCCCTCGCTGCTCTCTGGAAGGGCTGCGCTAATCTGCTCTCTGGATAGTTGGGCCGCATCGCCTTGCAAAAGCGTCACATTCCGCCAGCCCTGCGCATCCACTGTCTGTTGGGCAGTTTGCAGCATTTCCGGTGTGTAGTCAAACCCGATCAGCCGTCCCTCTGCCCCGATGTGGTCCATAATATAGGGGAAATTGCGCCCGGTTCCGCAGGCCAGGTCCAGCACGATGTCGCCCGGTTGCAGATCGGCCAAAGCAACGACCCGGCGTCGGGTTGACCCTTCCTGCCCGAAAAGGAAGAGATTGGCGACTGCATTGTAGACGTGGGCGAAGTAGCGGTAGGTTGTGCGGACGCGCGGTTCTGTGGGCGCGGGCAAGCGCGAGCGGATGCCGTCCCGCTCGATATAGAGAAGGCTGGCCGCGGCCAGGGAAGCCGCTGTCCACCCCAGCGTGCGTTTTGTGTTCATTTGGCAGTCTCCTTGGGGTGAGATGTGGTCGGCAGATCGCAGCAACTGCGTATGGATTTGCCACGCAGATAGCCGACCAGACCAAAGACAAAGAATGCACCGAGCAATCCAACGACAACAACACCGGAAATTGTATCCATATCCATCTCCCCAAAGGGTTCTTCCCTTTTCTTGGAGCCACATCTGGCTGACCTGAGCCTACCACGCCGATGGTTGCCCTGCCAGCGCCGAAAGGGAAAGAGACGGCAGGCTATTTGGCCTGCCGTCTCGCCACACGATGGATAGAGGGATGAGGTGCAAGAAGGGTTGCTGGATCACCCGGTTGGCATCGGCGTATAGCTCGCTCTAGGCATTAGGGCACCCAATTGGAGCGGATGACTACCTCCTGCTCTGGCTGTTGTGGATCGTTAGTCCGTACATGGACACGAAAGTCGTGCTGCCCATCCATGCCTTCGTGCATCATAAATTGCAGCTTGACGGCTGTTTCCGCACCCGGCTTGAGTGTCGTCGAACCGACGACGGCGCGAGGCGGTCAGCACCCCTCTACGACTTCGACGATGGGTTCCCCATCGAAGACAAGCACCTGGTCACCTACATTCTTGACCCGAAAGACCGTCTCGATTGTTGTGCCGAGTTTGACATCGCCGTAGTCGAAAGCTGGCTGGTCAATGGCAGCACTTGGCTGGCCTGTCACTTCGGGTGTGGAAGTGACGGTTGTCTGTCGTCCCTGGGCAAGCCAGATCACCAGCGCAATCACAGCCAATGCGGCTACGCCAAGCACCGTCGGCAGCCACTGGGGTCTGGCCGCTTTCTGGGATTTGGGGGGTATGGGTACGGATGTATGTTTGCTGCTCATTTACTCTCCCTTTTGTATGTGCGAATCTGACCTGAAGATAAGGACACGGATTGTCACGGATGGGGTGGATTCACACGGATTCAATCTGCGTTCCTGTTGTCTTCTTCACTGGCTGCCGTCGAACAAAAATGTATTCAGATAATCAACCAGCGCCCATAACTCATCTTCCCGGAAGATAGTGCCCCAATTGGGCATCCCCGTACCCATCCCGCCCCGGGCAATTTTGGCGTAGTAGAGGGCCGGGGAAGCGCCTGCAGCCGTCGCTGCATTCCGTAAATTTGGGACCGCCACCGGTGCAAATCCGGCGGCGAAACCGTCACCCGCGCCGTCCTCCCCGTGACACGAAGCGCAGTTCTGGCGGTAGATGCTTTCGCCCAAAGCCAGACTCTTCGGCGTTGTCTGGGCCTGCCAGAGATAGGCGATCACATCCCAGCGCTCAGCTTCCTCAAGCTCAGCCGCGCCGGGCAGCGGGGAAGCGTCCCCTGTGCTGATCTGCCGGTAGACATCTGCCGGAGAAGCCAGGGGCCAGCCCATTGGGGCGCTGACTTCGCTGGCAGAGAAGCCCGGCCACATCTCTTCCCAAAGCAGCGCGCCCGCCGCTGCGCTGGGCGGCTCTTCCGGCCAGAGGGGGGCAGGATGGGGCGCGTCGATCTCCAATTCGGCCAGGCGCAGCGAATAGCGGGGCGTCTCCTGGGCATAGACCAGCCCGGCGTCGGGGTTCTGCGGGTCCACCACCTCCAGGACGGTGCGCATACGCCAGTGGTTGGGACTGCACCACTGGGTACAGTAAAGCACGTAGCGCCCCGGCGCAGGTGCGGTGAATTCCACCACCTGTTTCTGGCCGGGCAGAATCAGCCCGCTGGCAATGTCCGTATAGCCGATGGCGAAGGCGTGGCTACCCTCCACTCCAGTCACAACGAGTTGTACCGGCTGCCCGGCCATCACCCGCAGGTCTTCGCCCAGCCAGCCACCATTTTCCGGCTGGGCAGCCCGCAACATCAACACGGCCTGCTTCAGCGGCAGCGTGGCCCGCCACTGTTCGACAAACTTTCGACCGCCCCACAGGACGAGGGCGAAGGCCAGAGTCAGGGCCAACACCTGTCCTGGCGGGTATCTTTGTGCAATAAACGCAGGCAGAGAGCGCAGATTTGCCATCAATGGGCTTTCAGGGCAGTGCCGCAACCGGCGGTGTGTCGGTGGAAGGGCCGAAGCGGCTGTAGTCGTCATCGATCTGCGCCCGGATTTCGGCCAGAGAACGCCCTTGGCCCAACGCCTGGCGCACATCCTGGGCAATGTCTACGCAGATGCCACAGCCGGTGGCGTGCAAATCCACGACGCCGTCCGCCTGCCAGAAGCACTCATAATTGGATGTATGGCCCATTGAACCGCAGCCGCAGTAGCAGGGAATTCGGGAAAGCACGTCCGGGTTGGCCGCGGCAAAACGGTAGGCTTCGGTCACGCGCTTGGGTTCGGCCTTGACTTCTGCGGGCAGAGAGGCCAAGTCAGCCATCGCCACTTCGAGTGGCGCAGGAGACTGGCTGCACCCGGCCACGGCCAGGCTGGATGCCAGCAGAACCAACAGCAAGATCGTGCGTACTGCTTGTTTTCCCACGGATTGCCTCCCCAACAGACCGATTCAGAATATGCCTTCAGTCAATCGGATCGCGCGCGGTTCCACAACTGTCTATGGGCGGGGGCGGAACAGGCATAATGGCCTACTGCTGGTGTAGTAACGCAAATCAGACACTTGTGTGGTATATGCAACAGATCGGCAAAGGGTGGCTCGCACATAGGCGGTAATTTGTCGAAGGCACCACACAGGCGATAGATTGAGAGGATAAAAAGGGTTTCTTGGGGTTCTCGTTACAATCAAACCTGGATGGAGAGAGTTGATGAAGTATGCGCTTGTATGGATGGGGTATGGGCTGCTGGTGTTGTTGCTGTCTGCCTGTGCTGGGGAGTCTATGGCGACAACCCCAGACCCACAAATGATTGAAACGGGCAAAGCCGTTTACAATGCCAATTGCGCTGCCTGTCACGGACCAAAAGGAGAGGGCGAGCCAAACTGGAAAATTCCCGATGTCAACGGTGTCTACCCCGCACCGCCCCACGACGGGTCTGGTCATACCTGGCATCACGCGGACGCGCTGCTCCTGCAAGTGATTCGGGAGGGCAGCGGTATGCCCAACAGCAAAATGCCGGTCTACGGGGATATCCTGAGTGCTGATGAAATGGAGGCCGTATTGGCCTATATCAAAACCTTTTGGGGAGCGGAGGAAGTGGCATTTCAACAACAGATGAACGCCCAATGGAAGGAGCAAAACCAATGAAATGGATGATTCGCCTGACCGGTTTCACTCTGTGGGGAGTATTATTGCTGGCCCTGCTCGCCGCCTGTGGCACAGGCAGCCCACAAGCCGTCATCCCGGCGGGCGCGGCCCAGGGGCAGGCCACATTCCTCTACTTCTACACCGAAGCCTGACCGGCTTGAGCAATGATGCAGCCCATCGTGAATGGGCTTCAAACAGAATACAGTGGGCAGATTGCCTTCGAGAAGATTGATGCCAACACGGAGACAGGCCAGCAACGCCTACGCTTCTACGGGCTGCGGGGCCATCCCAGCTATGCGATTGTGGACGTGGAAGGCAAAGCCCTCTGGTCTGCCACCGGCCAATTGCGTGAGGAGCAGTTGCGTCAGCCCATAGAAACGCAGTTGCAGTAAGTAGGAATTTTGAGGTGGAGCGATGACATTACAACAGTGGCGCGTAACGCCGGTTAGCCGACGAATTCATCTGTTGCGCTGGCTGCTGCCTGCGGTCATCGCCGTAGTGGTGCTCGTCTACCAACTTATCTTTGCCGCCTATGCCCACGACAATTTCGGCCACACAGAACATACGCTTCTAGAGCTTCTTTTTTATGCCGGCTTGGGGCCGGCCGTGTCCTGGGCAGTTTTGACCCAAATTGGTCGTTGGTTGAACGAAAAAGAAGAGGCCGAGCGTGCCGTGCGAGCGGGTGAGCAACAATTGGCCGTCATCATCGACGCCTCGACAGACGCCATCCTCAGCGTGGACGCCCAGGGCGTCATTCGCTCCTGGAACCGGGGAGCGTCGTCGCTCTTTGGCTACACCGCAGATGAGCAGATCGGCTGCCAGTTAGCCGCACTTCTGCCTGACGCAACAGAGCCGACAGAGGACAGAACAACGGCAAGCGTGGAGGAGAACCTGACCACCCGCCACTACGAGACGGTTGTACAGACAAAAGAGGGACGACGGCTTCCGGTCGATGTGAGTCAGACCGCGCTGGTGGATGGACAAGGCCGCCCCCAGGGCGCGTCGGTGATTGTGCGGGATATCAGCGAACGCAAAGCCAGGGAGGCTGTCCTGGCCGAGGAACGGGCGCGCATCGCCAGAGACCTGCACGACGGTCTGGCCCAGAATCTCTACTTTGTGGGCCTGAAGCTGGACCTGATCCGCAAGCAGGTGCGTAGCGCGCCCGATGTGGCGGTGCAGGAGGCTGCCGCGCTCAAACAGACGGTGCAGGCCAATATCAATGATGTGCGGCGCACGATTTTTGCTCTGCGCCCGGTAAACCTGGAAGGGCTGGGCTTTGCAACGGCTATCCAAAAATATGTGTCCGAGTTTGCCGAGCAGACCCGGCTGGAAATTGATGTGCGCGTGGAAGGCGAGACGGAGCAGATTGCCCCGGTTTTGCAACCCCAGATTTTTCGTCTGATCCAGGAAGGGCTGAACAATATCGCCAAACACGCCCAGGCCCGTCAGGCGCAGATCCACCTGACAGTAACAGCCGACCGGCAAGCCCATCTCTCCATCACCGATGATGGGGTCGGTTTTGACGCTGCCGCCCTTGCCACATCTACCGATGGGCGTATGGGTGTGCGCCAGATGCGGGAGCGGGTGCGCAGGCTAAACGGTCATTTCTCTCTGCAGAGCAGCCCCGGACAGGGAACGCTTCTGGAGGCGACGATTCCGCTATGACGAAGAAGATTCGCATTCTGATTGCCGACGATCATACGATGGTGCGTCAGGGACTGAGCCAGATATGCGACGCTGAGGCCGATCTGGAAGTGATCGGCCAGGCGGCCAATGGAGAGGAAGCTCGCCGTCTGGCCAATCGCCTGCGCCCCCATGTGGTGATTATGGATATCAATATGCCTGTGCTGGACGGCGTGCAGGCGACCCAACGCATCACCGCCGCCTACCCGGAGATGGGTGTGATTATCCTGACGATGTATCGCCAGGACGAACACGTCTTCGAGGCCATTAAAGCCGGTGCTCGAGCCTATCTGCTCAAAGAGGCGGACAGCGACGAACTGCTGGCGGCTATCCGCGCCGTGGCCGCGGGCGAGGCCCTGCTGGATCCAGCCATTGCCCGCAAAATGATCGATGAATTCCGTCGCCTGCAGAAAAGTCCCCTCGGCGCGGATGGGTTTACTCCTCTGACGCCCCGGGATCTGGATATTCTACGTCTGGTGGCCCAGGGGCTGGACAATAGCGAAATTGGTGAGCGCCTTGCGCTTTCAGACAAAACAGTGCGCAACCGGCTGACAGGCATCTTCGAAGCGCTGCACGTCTCCAACCGCACCCAGGCCGCGCTCTACGCCCTGCGCAAAGGGCTGGCCCGGCTGGATGAATCGGCCCCCTCCACCGAGGATGTCAAGCCCTGAAGGCAGACTACCCCACACACTGCTTCTTCTCCCCCGCGGGACAAATGTCCCTGACCCGCGGGGCTGCTGTCCCTTGTTTTCGTCTCCTTCCCAGGCTAGACTGAAGGCAGAACGCCTGTCTGTTCGGTCTGCACAGAGGAGGTTTCGATGACCCGCTACACCTACGGCTTCAGCCGCGATCTGGAACTCCCCTTCGTCGAAGCAGTGGAAAGGACCACCTCGGCTCTCCGGGCAGAAGGATTCACCGTCACCCCTCTCGCCCATCCGGCCAACGTTGCTTCCAATGGGCGAGGGACTCAGGACTACCTGGTGATGGATGTGTGCGATCCTGAGTTGTTGGAGCAGGCCGTGCAAGTACGCCCCGATTTCGCTTTGCAGGCGTCGTGTCGCGCAGTTGTGCACAGCCGGGGGAAGGGTTCAACGGTCTGTATCTCGGATCCCTACCAGAGCGTAGGGGCAGCGACAGTGCCCGCTATTGCTGGTGACCTGAATGGACGGCTGTGGAGCGCCTATCTGCGGGTTGTCTTGGAGGGAGATCCACTTTCACACGAACCGCGCAGCCCATGCGCACCCAAACGAAGGAGTAAGTGATGCTTTCGAAGAGCCGCCTGAATACGTTCCTTGCACTCTGTATCGTTGTTCTGCTGGTGGCTGCCTGCGCCGTCGAGACCCAAACGGCCGGTGACACTGCCGCGCCCCCGGCGGTCGAAGCGGCGGATATCCATTCCGAAGGAGAGGGCAACAACGAAGAAGCCAAAGCGGAGGCGGATGAACACGCCGACGAAGCGCCGTCGGATGACGCCCATCAGGAGGGCGACGATCACGCTGCGGACGAACACGCGGCAGAAATGGATATGCACTCAGAAGGGGATGAACACAGCGAAGGGGACGGTCATGCAGAGGGAGATGAACACGGCGTGCCCGCAGAGGCCCTGGCCGTGGAGAACCCCATCCCCGCCACCGAGAGTTCGATTGCCGCAGGTGCGGCGACCTATACCCAATTCTGCGCGGTCTGTCACGGCAATGAGGGCAAAGGCGACGGGCCGGGCGCGGCTGCGCTGAATCCAAAACCGGCTGACTTCAGCGCAGAGCACGTGCAGGTATTGAGTGACGGAGGGCTTTTCTGGTTTATCACCAATGGCGTGCCCGGTTCGGCTATGCCTCCCTGGGGAGAGGTTCTCAGCGAACAGCAGCGCTGGGAGGTCGTGAACTTTCTACGCACCTTTGATACTGAATAAGACTGGTGTGATCATCTGGTCTATACACTGCTTCCTTCCAACCGCGGCAGAAACAAGACGCTCCGCCTGACCAGTGTAGGTCAGGCGGAGCGTCTTGTTTCTGCCGAACCGAGCGGTATCCTCAGTTCGCTTTGATTTTGGCGTCGATCCAATCCAGCGTGATATATCCGATCTGCAAATCCTCAATCACACCGTCAGCGTTGATGAAATAGGTTGTGGGTGTTCCCCGTAGTCCATAGGTTCGTCCGACTGCGCCGTTTTCGTCTAGGAGCATTGGACTCTCCAACTCATATTTGACAGCGAAATCATTCACTTTCGATGCGGTTTCTTGCTCACTGACGTGGAGAAACACCACATCCTCTTGATAAAGGTTTTCGGCCCGTCGAAACTCGAGGGCATTCGCGTTACAAACGGGTCACCAGGTGTGGAAAAAACTGACGAAGACTGGCTGGCCTCTAAAGCTGCTCAATGCGATCTCTTCACCCGACAGGCTAACGAGGGCGAAGTCCGAAGCAGTGTAACCTGGCTGGGATCCGGTTGGCGGCAGCGCGTGCGGTTCTTCTTCAAGATTTGAGCTGGATGTGTTCGCAGTCGATTCTTTGGTTTCTGGTTGTTGGGCTGCCGATGTCTGTACGGTTATGTCTGAAACCAGTGTCTGCACTGTCTGGTCGTTTTCCCGCACTGTCAGATAGATGATACCGCTCAGAACGACCACGACCGCAATGCTGACAATACCCACCCACCCGCCTGGAAACCACTGCGCCAGGGTAAAGCTCTGGGACTCCTTACTCGATGGAGTCTTCTCCCTAGCCAGGCCCGCACTCGGTATAGATTCCCGGTTTCGGGTCGAGGGCTGGGCTTTCCGTTTCTTCGTCATACAATCCTCCTTTTAGATTAGTCATGTACAATGACGAGAGTCGCGTTTTCGTCCGTAGGCTTGAACCAGCCGGGTGAATCATCCCACTGGGGAAAGGCCCAGTCGAAGAGCCATTGGGCGTCTTCATTGGTCATATTCACACAGCCACGACTCATGGGCTGCCCAAAATTGTTATGCCAATAGGTCCCATGAAAGCCGTAGCTCTGGTAAAAATACTGTACCCACTGCACATCTTCTAAATAGTAATAATTACCCGATGCCCGGTTGCCGCCCGACATATCCTGCATGGGTGTGCGAATCCACATGCGAAATTCACCGGTGACGGTGGGTGTACCGGGCAACCCCGTGGAAACCACAAACTCCTTCACCTGCTCGGTTCCCTCGTAGGCGTAGACCTTCTGCTCGCCCAGGTCCACTTCGATCCACTTCTCGCCTGTCGCCCTGGCCGTGGCCACCGCTGGCGAGGTTTCCACATCCACCACAGCCATACGCCCACGCACCCCTGACAACAAATCTGGCGTAGCCGCACGTTCCTCTCCATCTGTAGATATGGCTGGGATGGCCTGTGCTGTAGCGAGGGGGGCCGGCGGCTCAATCCCCCGCACTGCCATGCTGGCTTTCGTAAAGGGCAGAGGTGGCAGATTGACCACATCCGTCTCGGCCCTGGCGCTCTCCGGCGCGAAAGCAGGCCACAGCAGCAGTCCGCACACCACAACCGACAAAATCCTGTAGACTCGATGCCGCATCCAATTCTCCTTTTGTTTGATTTGGATAAAATTAGCGCCAGGAGACACCCCGATCCGGGCTGCGGAAGATACGCCCGTCTTCTGTTCCCACCCATAACACAGCGGGATTTCCCGGGTCCAACGCCAGGGCAGCTACAGATACATCCAGCGAGCGCTGCCCCCAACCGCCAAAGGAATCCATATTCATAAAGGATAGGCCGAAGGGCGTGCCCGCAAAAACGATCCCATTGGCGTCATCGTAGGCCAGTGCCCGCACATCGGTGCTGGCGATGGCTCCGTTGGCTGTACCATTCATTCCGATCCAACTCGCCCCCCCATCCTCGCTGCGGAAGACGCCCCGGGAAGTGCCTGTGAAAATTTCCCCCTGCCCTAATGCTAGCGCCCGCACCTGACCAGGCAGGGTGCCGCCTGGCGACCACCAATTCTGCCCCCCATCCTCGCTGGCATAGAGCATTTGCTCATCAGCACCAATCAGTAATTTGCCTCCGCTGGGCAGACCGGCCAATGCCAGCAGATTGATCCCCGGCGGGAGGTCCTGCTGCTGCCAGGTTGCCCCCCCGTCTGCGCTACGCCATATCTGATGGGTGTCGGCTGTGAGCAGCAGCATTTCCGTACCGCCCAATGCGACAAGGGTTTGCACAGCCTCTCCGAAGGATGGGGTATTCCACACCTCGCCATTTTCCGAGATACGCAGTCCATCTGCTGCCCCGACAAAGAGATTGCCATCGGCCACCGCCAAAGACTGAACGGCAACATTCGGCAGGCTGGCCAGGGGTGTCTGGTTTTCCTGACTGGCCCGGCTGTTCAGATAAAAACCGACAATCCCCACCACCCAGGCTATACCTACCAGTGCAGCCACCCACCACAACCAGCGTCGGGGGGACGAGCGGGAAGGCTGTTCTGTCTGGATGGAAGGCGCAAATGACCGGGAGGGTTGTCCTATCTCCACAGAGGGCGCTGGCGTTGCGGCGGGTGCGGGCGGCGTGTGCTGAATGCTGGATTTCCCGTTCGCTGCATTTTGTGATAGCTGGTCCCCATTGGGGGGTGCTGCCGGGATAGGACCGGTGAGCGTCGGCAGTTCGTGGCCGCAGCCGGCACAGAAGCGGAATGTAGACGCCACCGATGCGCCACAGGAAGGGCAGAAACGCACCCGACTGCTCTCTCCATCAGGGTCAATAACGACTGTTCGCCCCTTTCCTGGCTCGGTCGCGTGGCGCAAAGAGAGAATCTCCGCCTCTAGCTGGGCATCCAAATCCCCTGCACTGGCCGCGCTAGCCGCTGAAGAATGCGGGGCAGCGTGGGTTGCCTGGAGTTCCAGCGTGCGCCGGGCGCGCTGTTGCAATGGAGCAGCCAGGGCCCGGTAATCTTCCGGTGTCAGGTTGCCCAGCCTGAAATCCAGGGCCAGATCGCGCAGGGCATCCAGGGCCGACACCTGTTCCTGACGCAGCGCCTCTTCGTCGCCACTGGGCACATCCAACAGCCAGGGCCGGCGCACGCCTTGAATGACCGGCCAGAGTACAGCACTGGTAATAGAAATTGTGAATAGGAAAAGAAGGGCAACGGTAATCATCCCAGGAAATCCTTGTCATATTGGGCTACCAAATGGCGCAAAGCCGGGTCCAAAATTTCGCTGTCCGCGGGTGTTTCTTCGGTGTTGTCCGCAGTCGCAGGGACGATAGTCCTGCCAGACATCTGGCGCAGCTTCCAGAGCAAGCCGAGCAGGGCCAGAACAAAGCCGAGCACAGGTGTGATCCAGAGCCAGGCCAGCAGTCCGGTGCGCGGCGGTTCACGCAGAATTTTGATTCCATAGCGGTCCACAAAGTATTGGATGATGGCTGCGTCATTTTTTCCCTCGGCCAGTTTATCCTCAATCGTGCGTCGCATCTCCGTTGCCAGTTGCGAATTGGAGAAGGCCACCGATTGGCCCTCGCAAACAGGACACTGTAATTGTTCAGCAATACGGATCATTTGCTGATCGAGAGCGACGATTGCGCTGGTAGTAGACGCCTCCGGGTTATCTCGGACCAGAGCGACACCGGCCAGCGTCAAGCCCAAAATCAGCAGGGCCAGAAGACCAATTGTCACCCACGGAACAGGCTGATTGGATAAGGGCAGAGAACGTTTAGTCATGGGCTGCTCCCTGGGCCAGCGGGGTAACGCTCTCTGCTTCGACCCGCGTCGTGACCTCTTTGGGGTGACCTACAGGCCACCAGGCGATCAGACCGCCCAGCACCAACACCAGGCCGCCGAGCCAAATCCAACTGACCAGGGGATTGACAAAGGCGTAGAAGCTGACGCCGTTGTCATCCCACCCGGTGACGACGACGTAAAGGTCCTCCACCAGTGTGCTTTCGATGGCGATATCGCTGACCGGTTGCTGTTCGAAGCCCTCCAGCGTGCGCTTGCCTGGGGCAATCTCTCGCCAGGGCGCGCCGTTGCGCTGCACAGCCATCCGGGTTGTAACTGTCTCCTGGCCGATTGTGCGCGACTGTTCCATACGCAGGTAGGTCAGAGAATAGCGCCCGATGGTGGCGGATTCGCCAGCCGCCAGGGTGAAGCCCCGTTCCTGGCTGTAGAATTGGCTGCCGATGATGCCGAAAGCGATGAAAACCAGCCCGGCATGCACCAGATAACCTCCATAACGCCCGCGAGCACGGGCTACCAGGCGCACAGCAGCCAGCCACCACGACTCACCGGCCAAGGCCCGCCGCGCCGAGATGCCCTGGGCAAATTCCTGCACCAGCGTAGCCGCGGTGAAGCTGGTGACAGCCAGGGCCAGCACTGGCCAGAGCGAACGCAGAACGAAACTCAACACCACAAGAACCGCGCCAAAGACTGTCAGCGGCCAGCGAAAACGGCGGACGAACTGGGCCCGGCTGATGGTGCGCCAGGGTAGGAGGGGACCCGCGCCCATGAGCGCCATCAGCGCTAGCAGCAGCGGGCCATCCACCTGATTGTAGAAGGGCGGGCCAACCGTAATCTGCACGCCCTGGAACAATTCGCTGATCATCGGGAAGAGAACGCCGACGATTGTGGCAAAGATGACAGCCAGCAGCAACAGATTGTTGAAGAGAAAGCCGCTCTCCCGGCTGAACATACTGTCCAGCGAGCGCGCACTGCCCAAGTGGGGCAAACGATAGAGGAGGGCAAAGAGGCTGAGGATCAGGGAAAGTCCCAGGAAGATGAAGAACCAGGGGCCAATGGCCGATTGGGCAAAGCTGTGTACAGAAGTGATGACGCCGCTGCGCACGATAAAGGTGCCGAAGATGGAGAGGACGAAGGAGAGAATGACCAGCACCAACGTCCAAACCTTGAGCATCTGGCGCTTTTCGGTGACGATTACCGAATGGATGTAGGCGGTGGCAGCCAGCCAGGGGATCAGCGCCACATTCTCCACCGGGTCCCATCCCCAGTAGCCACCCCAGCCCAGCACCCGGTAGGCCCACCAGGCCCCAAAGAGCAACCCCATACTCAACACACCCCAGGCGGCCAGGGTCCAGCTACGGGTGGCCCGTATCCAGCTTGCATCCAGCCGCCCACTGAGAAGGGCAGCCATGCCAAAGGCGTAGGGGATGCTCATGCTCATATAGCCGAGCAGCAGCAGGGGCGGATGAAAGGCCATGCCAGGGTCTTGCAGAAGAGGGTTCAGTCCCAGTCCATCGGGCGGATAGAAGGCCAGACGGCGGAAGGGGTTGGAGACAAAGAGCATCAGCAGCAGGAAAAAGAGGGCGATAATCATCAGCACGACGATCACATAGGGCATCAGCCGGTAGTGGCTGCGCCAGTTGGCGGTGACAGCGATACTGGCGAAGATACTCAGACCGACGGCCCAGAAGAGCAGACTGCCCGCATTGCCACCCCAGAAGGCTGTCCAGGTGTAGAGGAGGCTCTGGCTGTCCCTGGTATTCTGGTAGACGTAGAAGACACTGTAGTCTTTGGTCAGAAAGGCGTAGAGCAGGGCCAGGCTGGCCAGAACCAGCAGCCCGCAGACAGCGTAGAGTGCGTTACGGGCCGAGAGAACCCAGGCCGCCCGTCCACTCCGATCTCCAAGCCAGGCGGTCAGGATGGCGTAGAGGGCAAAGAAAGGCGCCAGTTGCAGCGCCCCTGCGCCCAGGTTGACAACATCGAATGTAGCAGACATAGCGGACTCCTTGCGGGAAGGAAAGGGTGAAGGGGTGACAAGGTGACAAGGTGACAAACCGCAGTCCCCGATCCCCAGTCCCCAGTCCCAGGCCCTAATAAAATAGAGTGTAATACAGCCGTTGCATGGCAATACTTAGATAGAAAAAACGGTCGGTGACAAAGAGCAGACCCATTGCCACCAGCAATCCGCCGCTGGCCCGGGCGATCCACGGCCAGAAGCGACGCAGGCGGCGACCCGTCCCCAGCACCCAGGAAGCCGCCAGCCCGCTGAGGATGAAGGGGATGCCCAACCCCACACTATAGGCAAAGAGCAGCCAGATGCCAGCGCCGACTGTGGCTGTGCTGCTGGCATAGAGCAGAATCCCGGCCAGAATCGGCCCCACGCAGGGCACCCAGCCAAAGGCGAAGGTCATACCCAGCAGCAGAGGGGCGTTGGGGCCGAGAGCGCGCGCGTCCAGGTGCAGGCGGCGCTCCTGATTGAGCAGAGGGATACGCACCACCTCGGCCATCACCAGCCCGATGCCGATCATCACCACGCCGGTCACACGATTCAGCGGCTGGCGGTAGGCATCGAGCAGACCGCCAAAGAGGGCCGCGCCTGCTCCCAGCATCACAAAGACGAGGGTAAAGCCCAGCACGAAGACGAGACTGAGGCTGGTGATGTGCAGGGCGCTACGCATCCGGTTGGGGGCCGGGGCCGCCGCGCTGCCCGCCTGCGTCGTCGTCACTCCGGAGATGAAGGAGAGATAGCCCGGCACCAGTGGCGCCACACAGGGTGAAAAGAAGCTCACAATGCCTGCGCCAAAGGCCAGCCACAATCCAATCTCAGGTAGACCGTCCATTAGCGCATAGCCTCACTGCCCTGGCGGGCGTCGGCGATATTCTGCTCCAATAGAGAGAGGGAGATGGCGCCGATGACCTTGCGGTTGATCATCCCGTCCGGTGTGATGAAGAAGGTCTCTGGGATGCCTGTCACCCCATACTCCACGGCGATGCTGCCCCGTTTGTCGATGAGGTTGGGAAAGGTGATACCGAATTCATCTATATAGGCTTGGGCGTCCTGCTCTGTGTCCCAAATGTCCACGCCGATAAACACCACATTGTCATCCTGGTACTTCCGCCAAGTCTGCTCCAGAATCGGCGCTTCTTCCCGGCAGGGCGGACACCAACTGGCCCAGAAGTTGACCACCACCACTTTGCCCTGGTAATCGCTCAGATTGAACTCACTCTTGCCGTTGAAGGGGGCGTAGAGCGCGCCGGAGAAATCACTGGCCGGGCGTCCCAACACAGCCACCGCGGCCGGACCGTCGTTGGTACTGAAGCTGCTGGTCCCAGCCTGCTGATCCCGGATCAACCCCCAGGCCAGCAGGCCAAGCAGGGCAAAGAGGGCCAGGAAGACGGGGATCCAGACCAGTGGATTGGCCGCGCCGGTTTCATCACTGGGTGGCGTTTCGTCCAATTGGGCCAATAAATCGCCTCGCGTCATTCTCCGCCTCACTTCCCATCAAGTGCGTTTTCGATTGCCTGGGCAATGACCTCAAAGGGCTGCGCCCCCACCAACATTTGTCCATTAATAAAGAAGGAGGGCGTGCCGGTCACACCCGCGGCCTGTCCCTCTTCCAGGTCGGCCTGCACTTCATCGCTGTAGATGCCGTCGTCCAGACAACTGTCGAAGGCCGCGCTGTCCAGCCCCAGTTCGGCGGCGTAGCCTTTGAAAACAGCCGCAGCATCTAGGTTGTCAGCCCATTCGTCTTTGCCTGCAAAGAGACTGTCGTGCATCGGCCAATAGGCGTCCTGCGCGCCGGCGCATTCGGCGGCTTCGGAGGCCAGCCGGGCCTGGGCGTGGATGCTGTCGATGGGGAAATCTTTGTAGACAAAACGGACTTTGCCTGTGGCGATGTACTGCTCGTCGATCTGGGGCTTTGTCTCCTGGGCAAAGCGCAGACAGAAAGGGCACTGGTAGTCGCTGAATTCGTAGATCGTCACCGGTGCGTCGGGCGAGCCGTCAACCGCGAACTCTTCGTCTTCAAAATCCGTGTCGGGCGGCGGCGGGGTGGGGGCCAAGACATAACCGGCAGGCAGCTCCTGGCCCAGGGCCTCGGCTGCGCTGACGGCGATTAATCCCAGAAAAGTCTCGGCGGGTAAGAAACCGGGGATCAGCCGTCCATTGAGTACAAAACTGGGCGTGCCCCGAAAGCCGAATTTTTGGGTTTCCTGAAAGTCGGCCACGGCGGCCGCCATCGTATCCGGCGCATCCAGACAAGTGTCGAAGGCAGGCGCGTCATAGCCCAGCGCGGCCACAGATTGGGCTATCACTTCCCGCACATTGCCTGATCCTTTCCACCCGTTCTGCTGCTCAAAGAGCCAATCGTGCAGCGTCCAGAAATCGCCCTGGGCCAGCGCGCACTCGCTGGCCAGGGCCGCGGTGACCGAATCCGGCCCCAGGGCAGGAAATTGCTTGTAGATAAAGCGCAGTTCGCCCCCTTCGATCAGCGGCTCCAATTCGGGCATTACTTCGCTGTGAAAGCGGGTACACCAGGGGCATTGAAAGTCGCTGTACTCGACAAGTACGACAGGCGCGTCCGCACTGCCCCGGCTGGCAGCCGGTTTGTTGTCGATGCTCTGCCAGTCGGGAACTGGCGCGGGCAGTTGCATCGGGGGTTCAGATTGGGCCGGGGTTGGCGTCTCCGCCGGTTGCGCAGCGACAGATGCGCTGCTCTCGCCAGCCACAGCAGTCAGTGTCGCCTGCACCGCGGCGGCGACGGCTTCGTCGGATGAGGCAGCGTTTTGTGCCACGGGCAAGCCGGTGCAGGCAGCCAAAAGCAGGACAAGAGAGAGCAGGAGCAGAAGGGTGGGCAGCGGTTTCATTCGTTTCTCACTGGTGGTTGAATTTGGCGTTGAAAAAGACGGTCGAGCCAGGGGAAGGCGAAGAAGGCGACACCCCAGGCGGCAAGCAGGCCGGTGGCCAGCCGCGCCCACCAGTTGAATGTGCCCAAATGATCCCCGGTATAGAAGGCAGGAAAAGCATTGTTTGTCAGCGCAGTCAGCCAGACATTTGTGTCGCGAAAGCCGCCATTGGACACCCCCGAAATCAGGTCGCTGAGGATGTGAGTTGTTCCGTCTAAGGTCATCGGAAGCAGGGCGATGACAAGAATTCGCCAGGAGATAGGGCGCAGCCGTCCCCGGCCCAGAGCCGCGTAGAGCAGTCCAAAGACAGGCGTCATTGTATAGAAGCTGATCATCCGGTCGCTCCAGGCCACCTTCCAACCCGTTTCCGGCGCGCCGTAGAAGGAGCGCAACTGCCAGGGATCAGTAGAGGGGTAGACGCTGCTGATCTCGGCCAGGGTGTAAGTCAGCTTCTCACCGAAAAGAAACCAGCTTCGTTGGGGCAACTGATGGCAAAAGGGAGTATAGAGCGTATACAGCAGCTTTCCGGCTGCGCTCCAGCCCGCGGCCATCAGAACCGGAGCCAGAAAGGGCAGAAGGGTAACCGCCAGCATTCCACCCAGAAGCAGGCCCAGCCAGTGACGTTCGATGGCCGCCGCCAGTCGGTCCACAGCGACGACCAGCCGGGATCGAGGATGGCGCTCTCCTTTCTCATCCGGAGGGTATGGGGTGGGGGTGGGGGTGGGCGATGGGATTGTGGATGTGCCTGTGTGTAGCCTGTTCACAGTGTTTGTTCGCTCGTCTGTAAAGGTGGGGACGAAGCGTCACTCCCCTGCTGTTGGCTTCGGGCGTAATAGGAAAGCACAAACATTGCCACCAGCATACCTGCCAAAGAGAACACCTGCACCAGCCGAATACCGGGTCCCCAGATACGCGGATTGGCCTGGTATGCGCTGAGGAAGAGGTCAGCCCAACCGTAGAGAAGCACAAAGCGCCAGAAGATTTCCCCCGGCTGGGCGCGCCGGCGGCTGAGCAGAAGAAGCGCAAAGATCAGGAGCAGGGCCGCGGCAAAGTAGAGCTGTACCGGATGGCGCGTGGCCTGCCATAGATAGACGCCCCAAGCTGCGGTAGTTGATGTGCCAAAGGCGTCACCTGTGAGAAACTGGCCGAGTTTCACAACCACCAGCCCCGCCGTCAGCCCAAAGACCGAGGCGTCAATACTGACGCTGAGGGGCACGCCCCGCCGATGCAGGACAAAGAGCGCAGTCCCTGCGCCCAGAAGAATGCCCGGCCACAGAGCCAGCGTTCCGGGACGGATGGAGAGCAGCATCGCCGGGTCTTGCCAATAGAGGCTGGCGTACTGGGTCGCGTAGACCAGACGCGCGCCGATGAGACCCACAATCAGTCCATAGAAAAGTGCGTTGCCATAAGTATCCATCCATTCGTCCCGGCGCGATGCCGGGACCGAGGACGCCGGCAGCCAACCAATCGCCCGTCCGCCGATGTCGCTGGCGACCAGAAAAGCCAGCAGAATCGACACCGGGCCGACCGGAATCGTAAAACCGAGAAACCCAATCACAGGGGCCATCGCATTATCTCTTTCCCTCGGATTTGAGGATGCCGTCCAGAATGGACGCCAGGTCCAGGGGGCCGCCTATTTTTAGCTCCTGAATGCGCCCGTCAGCGTCGATGAAGACTGTAGTGGGCAGGGCGCGCACCGCGTAGATAGCCCCTACCTCCGTCGTCTGATCCAGCAACAGCGGGAAGGTGGTCGTCACTTCTTGGCGGGCAAAACGTTCGATGGTGTTTTTGCTCTCGCCCTGATTCACGCCCAAAATCAGGAGACCGCTCTCTTTGTAGCGTTGCCAGGCCTGCTCGAAGGCGGGCATTTCAGCCCGGCAGGGCGGACACCAGGTGGCCCAGAAGTTGACGATTACCGGGCGTCCGCGCAAGGAAGAGAGGCTGAATGCCTCGCCGTCCGTGCTGGTGAGGGTGAAGTCCGGGGCCAAAAAGCCTGCTTTGGGCGCGGCGATGGCCTGATCCGGCCCGGTCACATCTTCGGGCTGGCGGCTCAAATTGATCCAGGCCAGGCCAAGCAGGAGTGTGACCAGCATCAGCCCGCGCCATTGGGCCGGGGCGAAATGCCAGAGCGAACGGGGCAGCGTGGGCGTAGGGGATACAGAGTTGGCTTGCATTGTTTTTGCCATAGGATTCGTTGTGTACCTTCACCTGTTACTGATGCACCATCGTCAGCGTACCCGGATTGTCTGAGTCGCTAAACAGCCAGCCACCGTTCGGTTGGTTTGGGCTGGCCCACTCGAAGAGCCATTTGGCGTCCTCATTGGTCATGTTGACACAGCCCCGGCTCATGGGTCGGCCAAAGTTGTTATGCCAATAGGTGCCGTGAAAGGCATAATCTTCGTAGAAATATTGCACCCACTGCACATCCTTCAGATAGTAATAGTTGCCAGAGGCCCGGCTGCCGCCGGACATATCCTGGATGGTTGTCTTGGCCCAGATACGGAATGTGCCCGTGACGGTTGGCGTGCCAGGCAGACCCGTCGAGACAATAAAGGCGTGTATCGGTTGGGTGCCTTCGTAGGCCACCACCCGTTGTTCGCTCAAGTCCACGTCGATCCATTTTTCGGTAGTGGTAGGGAAATCCGTATGCGCGTGATAGCCGGTCTCGTCGACCGCAGTCGATAGCCCGGCCCGTTCGGCCAGGCTGGGCGGCACAATCGCAATCTCCTGCCCCGGCACAATCAGGCTGGGATCGTCCAGGCGGTTGGCCTGGGAGAGGGCGCGGGCCGTCGTCTGATAGCGCACGGCAATGCTACCCAGGTTTTCCCCCGCCTGCACCCGGTGGATGACTTTGGGCACAGTCAATTCCCGCCCTTCCATCAGTCGCTGCCCCGGATTGATGCGGTTGAGTTCCACCAACTGGGCCAGACTGGTGCGGAAAGTGACAGCGATTTTCTCCAGATGATCGCCAGCCTGCACCACATACGTCATCGTTTCAGCCTCAGGCGCTGGCTCTTCCGCCCACACGGGCAAGGGATCGGCTACGCCGGTGAAAAGCGCGAGGGCAAAGAGGGCCAGGGCAAACAGCCACAATCGGCGCATCGATTTCTCCTTTGCAATGAGAGATGGATCGGTGAGTGCAAGAATGGGTCAATGTTGTGTATTGATTGTAGAGAACCATAGGCATTCAGGACAACCCCGCGGGGAGAAACGCTAGACAGGGCACTGATTGGAAGCGACGGACAGCGTCGAATGAAGGATATGCCGCGTTGGTGGCGCATTTCCGACAGTGGCAGAAGCCAGGAATCCGGCGGCCTGGTGCGGAAACCAGCGGCGTTGGCACGCCAGTGGCACTACACCCGGGGGCGTGATAGGATTAACGTATGAACCGTTTGGCAAAGATACTCCGCAAAGACAGACTGCCGACCCATACTCCCATAGGGAGTATGGACCTGGTTATCATTGGTGCATCCCTTCTGCTGGTGACAGGGCTGCACTACTCCACGTGGCCGGGCTTTCGAGAGCTACACGCGGTCTACCGCTATTTCTATTTTCTGCCGATTGTCTATGCTGCCCTGCGTTTTGGTTTTTGGGGTGGGCTGCTGGCTTCTCTGGCAGCCAGCCTGCTCTTTGCGCCTCACATCTTTTTCAAATGGGGCAGTTTTCCCGAAGACGGGCTGAATGACCTGCTGGTAGTCGTGGTCTTCTACGGCGTGGCCATGATCACAGGCGTGGGGGCAGATCGCCTGCGCGAATCCCAAGCAGCACTGGCGCGCACAGCCACCGACCTGGCCCGTTCCCTGCATCGACTGGAAGCCCAGGGGGAAGAGCTGCGCCGGGCCGAACGCTTGAGTTCCCTGGGCACGCTGGCAGGTGGGCTGGCCCACGAAATCCGCAATCCGGTAGGGATCATCCGGGCCACAGCCCAGATCATCGCAATGGAGTGCGGGCCGGAGGCGGCAGAGTCGGTGGGTATCATCCAGCAGGAGACAGAGCGTGTCGAGCGGCTGGTGCAGGAATTGCTGACTTTTGCCGGGGACGTGGACATCGATGCGCACCCCACAGATGTGCGGCTGCTGTTGGATGAAGTGCGCCACCGTCTGGAACCCCTGGCGCTTCGCGGTGGGGTTGCGCTGGCGTTTGCCGCCTCAGACCGACTGCCACTGGTTTCTCTGGACGCCAGACGTATGGAAGACGCGCTGGTCAATCTGTGTATGAATAGTCTGCAAGCGCTGGATGGGCCAGGAACGATAGCCATCGACGCCAGCCAGATCAATGACAACAGAGCGATGCTGGAGATGCGAGTGAGCGACGACGGGTCGGGCATTCCAGAGAGCGTGTTACCCCTGATCTTCGATCCCTTCTTCACGACAAAAGACGATGGCGTGGGGTTGGGCTTGAGTATGGTGCAGCGCACCGTTGAAGATCACGGCGGGCGCATCTGGGCTGAGAAACGGATGGGTGGGGGCAGCCTCTTTGTGCTGCGTATTCCCTTGAATCGGGCAGAAATAGAGCCACAATGACACGCACTGTGCTGGTGATCGACGACGAAGACAATATGCGCTGGGTGTTGGAGCGGGCTTTGTCCAAAGCTGGCTATGAAGTGTTGACAGCCAGTCGGGGCAGCCAGGGGGTGGAACTCTTCTCTCTCAATCCTGTAGACCTGGTGCTGGTCGATCTGAAGATGCCGGGGATGGATGGTCTGGCCGTTCTGCGCCAAATCCGTGAGGCCAATGCAGATGTGCCCATTCTACTCTTTACGGCCTATGCCACTGTGCCCACTGCGGTAGAGGCCATGCGTGTGGGGGCTACTGATTATTTGCGTAAACCCTTTGATCTGGAAGATGTGCTGGCAAAGGTACATCACTATCTGAGCGCAGCCATTGATCGGCACCCAACTGTAGAGACGCCGGCGCCCCTGCTTGGGTTCGGCGAATTCGTGGGCGCGGCCCCTTCCCTGCTGCAACCCCTGGCGCTTGCAGGCAGCGCGGCCCAGCTAGACAGTCCCGTCCTGCTGCGTGGGCCAATGGGCAGCGGTCGCCGCCATCTGGCCCGGCTGATCCACCGCAACCGGGGAGAAGGAACGGCAGGGCGTCTGGTGGCCGTGGACTGTGGCGCGTTGCCGCCTGCCCTTGTGGAGAAGACGCTGCTCTCTGCCCCCGACGAAGCAGGATCGCCATCGCTCTGGCAGAAGGCCCTGGGCGGCTCGTTGCTCCTGGCCAACGCGGATGAACTCTCCCCGGCCCTGGCACAGCAATTGGGCCTCCATCTCAGCCAATTCCTGCGTGACGACAAACGACCCCACGGACTGCGCCTGCTGCTCACCGCGCAGAAGGCACCAGACCCGGCCTGGGATGCGCTGTTGGAGAGTGCTCTGACCGTCGAACTGCCTCCGCTCTCCCAGCGTATGGACGATCTGCCCCTGCTTCTGGCCGAATTTACGCCGGGGGTCGTTTGGCCCTCTGGCATTCGGGCGCTGTTGGCTGCCTATACCTGGCCGGGCAACGTAGCCGAGTTGAAGCGGGTGGCGGAGCAGGCTGCGCGCCTGGCTGGAGAAGGCCCCGTAGAAATTGCCTATCTGCCCAGCCATCTGCAGGAGACAATCGAGACGTTGCCTGGGCGCTTTGTCCTGCCGCCGGAGGGGATTCAGTTGGACGAAGTGGAGCAAGACCTGATCCGCCAGGCATTAACCCTGGCCCACGGCAACAAGACCCAGGCCGCCCGTTTGTTGGGGCTTTCCCGGGCCACGCTGCTCTACCGGCTGGACAAATATGGACTTAACGATGAAGACGGCGCATAAGCAAAACCAGAGGCGGTTGATCGATGTCGGCGACGATTGTAGTAATCGAAGATGACCGCCAGATTCGGCAGGTGGTCGAAGGCTATCTGCAGAAGGCTGGCTACCGGGTCTTGACGGCCATGGACGGCGTCGCCGGGCTTGCTCTGGTCGAACGGGAACAGCCCGATATTCTGGTCCTGGATATTATGCTGCCCGGACGCGATGGCCTCCACATCTGCCGCAGCCTGCGCGCCAGCAGCAACCCGGCGCTGGCGGGCCTTTATATTATTCTGCTCACAGCAAGGGTGGAAGAGACGGACCGGGTGGTAGGGCTGGAACTGGGGGCCGACGACTACGTGACCAAACCGTTCAGTCCCCGGGAACTGGTGGCGCGCATCCGCTCTGTCCTGCGTCGCCAGGAGAGTCATCCGCAAATAGCAGATAGCCGGGTGCTGGAGGCAGGTCGCCTACGCCTCGATCCTGTCTATCGGACGGTCAGCCTGGATGAACAGCTCATCGATCTGACGATGACTGAATTTGAACTGCTGCACCATTTTTTGCTGCATCCCGGTCGCCCTTTCACCCGTTCCGAACTCCTCGACGTGACCCAGGGCGATGCCGTTGGCGATGTCTCCGCCTACGAGCGCACGGTTGACGTTCATGTGAAAAACATCCGGCGCAAGCTGGGGGATATGGGCCGCGATAACCGCTTCCTGGAGACGATTCACGGCATCGGTTATCGGCTCGTACCCCAGAACGAGGCCCAACGATGATGAATCGCTTGTGGATGAGACTGACGGGCGCGTTTGTTTTGGTGATCGCAGTCGGCGTCATTGTGACGGTGACGCTGACCCGCCAGGGCGCAGCTACCCAATTCTCCCACGTCATGGCTGGCGGCCAGATGGTGCAGATGGCGAATCTCTCCAATACCCTGGCCGATTATTATGCGCGGCAGGGCAGTTGGGATGGGCTGGACAGGGCGCTGGGGCAGGTGCTGCTGGCCGCGTCGGACGGTGGAATGATGGGTGGGATGATGGGCGGGATGATGGGGATGTGGGAGAGCCGCATCCGGGTGGTGGATGAAAATGGCTTTGTGGTGGCGGATACGGCGGGGACAGTTGGTGAACGGCTGTCGCCGGAAACCCTTCGCAGCGGCGCATCGATTGAATATCAGAAGCGCACGGTGGGAAGAGTGCTGGTTGATGGCACGCGCATGACTTCGACCGACGCGCAGGCAACTTCGTTGCTGGATGGGATCACCCGATCTGTGCTGATTGCGGCGCTGGCCGCGGGCGCGGTGGCCCTGGCTCTGGGCGCGCTTTTCATCCGCCAGATTACCCGTCCTCTGCTCGCCCTGAGCCAGGCTTCCCGGCGTATCGCCGCCGGTGATTTTTCTGTGCGGATTCCCCAAACCGGCCAGGATGAACTGGGCCAATTGGCGGGCGCTTTCAACCGCATGGCCGCCACGCTGCACACCCAGGAGGCGCAGCGCCGTAATCTCATCTCGGATATTGCCCACGAGTTGCGTACCCCGCTGGCGGGGATTCAGGGCAGCGTCGAGGCGCTGCAAGATGGGGTTTTCCCCCTAACGCCGGAGAGCCTGGAGCCAATCCACGAACAGACTCTGCTGCTTACCCGACTGGTGGATGACCTGCGCACGCTGGTCCATGCAGAAGCCGGACAGCTCTCCCTCGACCTCGGCTCGGTGGACCTGGCTGCGTTGGCTGCCCAGCATGTAGCGCTCTTTCTGCCCACAGCCCAGGAAAAGGGTGTCGTTCTGCGTCTTGTGGCGGACGATCCGCAGTTATCCGTTTGGGCGGATGCCCAACGTCTGGGGCAGGTGGCTGGAAATCTGCTTGCCAACGCTCTGCGCCATACCCCCACTGGCGGCGAGGTGATTGTGCGATTGCGGCGGGTCCCAGAGGGTGTGGAAATGGCGGTTCTGGACACAGGCGAAGGCATCGCCGCCGAGGAATTGCCCCGGGTCTTTGACCGCTTCTACCGGGGGGATCGGTCGCGCAGTCGCCAGACGGGCGGCAGTGGTCTGGGATTGGCAATTGCCAGGCAGATTATCGAAGCCCACGGCGGACGTATTTGGGCCGAGAGTCCACCCCAGGGCCAGAGACAGGGGAGCGGATTCTATGTCTGGTTGCCAATGCCAGGTGAAAAGGTGTAGGGATTCAGAGCAGAAAAGGAGAATTTCGCATCCGACGACACCTGCCTGGCTTGGCCTTTCCTGCACTCCCATACAGAACGCCCTGACTATGCGGTCGGGCGTTCTGTATACTCTGGGGGTGTAAAGGGAGGAACAATGTATCACAGTAGTTACTTCAAGCGTCATTTATCCTACAACTGGGACTCGAACCACTTGATCAGAGGCTGGCTGATGCGCACCGTACTCTTCTCCAATTGGGAGACAGCCAGAAGTGCTTCGTGCCGATCGATGTGGCCCTCCTGGTAGGCCGCGAGCAGAATCCCCAATGTGCCTTTGAGCGGAAAGCCCAGCGCCTGTGCAACCCGACGCCCCAGCTTCTCGTCGATGATCACCCAATCGGGCTGAATGACGCCAGCCAAACGCAGTACATCCCGTTCGCCCGCATCCAAACCAAAAAAATCCATCTGCCAGTCTGCTTCTTCTGGCAGCGTGCGCCGGATGAGCCAGGTCGCCTGCCGAATTTCCTCTGCGCCAGGGCGACCTTCCTCACCCGCGATAGATTCCTGGTAGACGACTTCGGGAATGATCACTTCGTCAAAAAGCTGACGCAAGAGGTCCAACCGACCGATTTGCCCCAATGCCACCAATGGCGTCGTGTTGACAACTGCTTTCACGGCGTTCTGCCTCTATGTCTTGGCGACGAGCGGTTGGGCTTCCATCTCCAGATCGGTTTCATCATAGTCGATCACGGAGAAGCCATTTTCGGATAACAGCCGATAAAAGGTGACTTTGTCGCAGTTGAGTAACTGCGCGGCATAGCCGGCGGATATTTTGCCCTGCTGATAGAAATGCCCAAGCGTATAGAGCATCACCTGGCGGGGGAAGAGTTTCCGCTCTGATTTGGTCGCCAACAATAGACGTTCAGGAAATTCCACTACAACAGCCATCCGTGTATCCTCCATCGGTTGTTTTCGTCGTCCACGTATCTGCAAGCATTATAGCACGTTTCCAAACAGGGATGGTGGCTCATCTCGCAATACCGTTGCGCCCTGACCCCTATACCAGCGCCGCCAGCCCCGGCTCGTTCTGCACGTAATAACGGTAGGCGTTGTAGGTGAGAGGCTTCTCCATCTGGTTGTTGACGATTGTGCGCACCGCGGCCAGGTTCAACCCCATCTGTAGATACTTGCGAATCTGCTCCTTGTAGGGGTCCAGCGCCCGCTCTTTGTTGCGGCTGCCTTTGGGTCGTCCCAACTGCTTGCCCTGGGCACGGGCCGCGGCCAGTCCCTGTTTGGTGCGAAGGGAGATATACTCCCGCTCGGCTTCGGCGAAGTAGCTATAGATAGCCAGGAGCAGTTTGGTGTGGGGTCCGGTGGTGGAGAGTTCGGGCTGGCGCACAAAGATGATCTGTACACCCTTTTCGCTCAGGTCGCTGATGATGTTGAGGGTTTCCAGCATATTGCGGCCCAGCCGACTCAGTTCGGCGGCCAGGAGGATATCCCCCTTCTGCAGGCGCGTCACCAACTCATCAATGCGCCGCTCGCGCACATTCTTGCGCGAGGAGATTTCCACCTCGATGAAGTCGGTAATGAGCAGTTTGTGCTGTTGGGCATATTCCAGCAGCAGGTGCTTCTGCTTGTCCAGGTCTTGCTTGTCGGTGCTGACGCGGATGTAGCCGATGGTCTGCATACCGTCCTCGTTTCAGGTGATTGAAAAAGAAACATATTGACGGTATTTATTTTAGATTATTTGTGCAGAATATGCCAATGGATTTATTGCAAAATAGATGAACAAGAAACGTCCGATTGTTTTTCAAATGTAACAACCAAGGCGTGGATTACTACTCATACGATATATCGAAAAAGATCAGGACACCACGACTGTAGAGTGCAATTCGTTACCTCCCAACCATGTTGAAACAGGAGATCATACTCGGTTTCGCTTAATCGTCTAAGCGTGGTTGGAAAATTGACTGCCTTTTTCACCTCAATGTCGCTTAAGCAATCGCGTGTCAGCTCATCCATGAATTCTCGATCGGTACCTGCATCCGTGAAAATTTTTCGACTCGTATTGCCCATCTTCAGGTAAACACCACGATTGGCTTCTTCCTCAAAATAATTTACCAGTGTTCGGGCGCGCAACCCTCTCACCTGGTCCATTGCAATTCCAACTAGACGGAACGCCCGCTTTGACAAGAGGAATGGGTGGCGTTCCAACGTAATGCCTGGCGAGGCATCGCTGGCTAACAGGAAATTGATCTCATCACGGTATGTACTCCCCTGAAGCTTGAATAGGGATTCCATTCCCAAATTATCGTACAGACCGCCATCCCATAGATGTAGTGTTTTGAATGGTTGTTCTGCCGGAACTTCTCTCTTGCCTTCATAATTGAACCATTCGTACTTCTTTGTATCCAATCTCAGTGGACCAATCAAGCCTGGATACGCGGCTGATGCTGCCATCGCATCGGAAAGAAGGATGTCTGGCTCTTTTACATAATTGGCGATATAGTCTCCCATTCGTTTTTGAGGAATGAAACGCCAATTGCGACCCGTCTCGTAGGTAGTGGCATTGAGCACCCACCGAGGCTCCAATGGAATGTCATTGAGTCGTCCCGAAACCCCCCAACAATGTTGCATGCTCAGGCTAACGACTTTTGCTCTCCCCTGGCGAAGATACCAAGGGCGCATGATCGAACGCATAATTACATCCTTCTGCAGGTCAAACGTGGTGAGGTAATACTTTGCCTGCGGTTCACTGTAATTTAGAAAGACTTCACTGGTAGGCCACCGATTGTCTGAAATTGAGTAGATGAGTCCTGTGACCAAAGTTCCACCTGAGACAGTGGAAATGAAAGTAACGTTTTCAAGTAAATTATCGGCGGCAAGCCGCGCAAGAACACCCAGATGAAACACCGAGGCGCGCACCCCGCCGCCAGAAAGTGCCACACCAATTCGTAGGTCGCGTTTGGTTATTTTCAGCATTTCAACTACATCTCCATCTTTTCCAAATATACGGCGTACTGTTTGTTGTCTCCGACAATGATCGTTAGTGCAGGATGCCCATTGGCTCCCATCCTCTCTGATAGCCATTGAAAAGCTTTTAAGTCGGCTTGGCTGGGACTACATCCGACGCCAGCAGGGTGTGAATGCCACTCGCCAATATATTCAAGTCGGTTGTCTGTAATTTCCGTAACCCGTTCAAGTTCATCTCTCAGGCCTTCGTAGCCACGTATATAGACCGTTGGCCACTCCTGGCTGTCTGGCGGTGATAGGATTGTATCAACAATGTAGATGATTTTGCGCTGCATATCATATGAGCCGAGTAAGACCCCACCTGTCTCGTTTGGCAGTTTATCCATACGGGCAGAACTGAGTTTATCGATAAGCCATTGATCAGTGCGTATGGTCCACTGACCGATCTGGTGAGTAAAGGTTAGCGATGCTGGGAAGCTATACCGTTTGACATTCATTTCATCATCACTGTGCCAAACAGAAATCATGCACTCCTCTTTGGATATGACATCGCGCAGAACACGGCTGCAGAGGGCAGATTGCAGAGCGATCAAATCTTGCGGGATCGTTGCACTCAGGTCTCGGCACGAATGTGCATAACGTACTGGCTCAGCAATTCGTTGAAGATGCTGTTCAAGGGCAGTTTCGTGAATCAGGCTTCGGTAGTACTGCATTTCCAACATATCAAGAGGAACGGTTCTTTTTTGACCCTCCGCAAGCACGACTAAATCCGTGGCCGTTGGATTTAGAAAAATAGAAATACGTCTCGCCGACGAGTCAAGTTCGTGAGTCAGATGTCGTGCAGCAGGGATAGAGGTGGAAGCGTCAATGATAACCTGCGCAGTTTCCAGAGCAGTGGCAATCTCAGGGATATCGGCTGATGCCATAATATCCGCTGTGATACCAGTAGCTATTGATTCGTCGTCGAGCAGAGCATTTGCCGTAGCCGCCTGGGCCAGGGCTTTAGGATATCCAACTGACATGCCGCCAAGCGCGTGTCGAGCAAGATTGTGTGGAAGTAGAAGGTCATTGTCTATCAGTGTCCATTGACCATATCCCATGCGAGCGAGGTTCATAAGCACTTGTGAACCAAGCGCACCAACTCCAACCAGTACAATCTTCTTGTCGGTGAAACCGACAAGTCCGCCCATCCTTGTCGCTTGATTCCGAGAGAATGAAGCATGAATGTTCAATAATCGGACTGGTACGTCCTGTCCCCTCTTGGTATCATCCGGGACAAAAAGATTGCCGATACCAATATTGGGATCAACAACTTCCCATACACCTATTCCCGCTCCAATATCCTGAATAGGCATGTCGAGCAAGAACGCACGTTCCTCAACGATTTCAGGGAGTTCTTCTTTGTCTCGTTGTTTGGGAAGCCAAACGACGAGAATAAGCCCCGCTGTGACCACTTCCGGGATGTCACTCTTCCACTTTTTAAGCCGCGTTCTCAGAACACCGATTAGATCAATCTGTGCGTTCAGCAACAAATCATGAAGATCGAAGAGATTGTCCGGTACTGCCGAGATGATGCCATGTGGCTGTGGTTTACCGGCGATAGGGGTCACCACATAAGGTACTTGTTCAATGTGATGTTTCTCGATCCTAGAGGCTATAAAAGTTTTGCGACCATTCCCGCTCTCTATCGGCTGCTTGACCATTAATAGCTCACTACCTGGGATGGCTGTGAAAAGATCGTGGGGAACGACAATCTGATGGAGCGAGAATGGTAGCAGAGGTTCCAGCGGCTGATCTCCGGCGTGGAGTTTCCCTTTGGCAGTTAATGCAAGCCACAGACGGATACGTTCAACAATCAATGGAGCGCTCCAATGCAACCTAGTAACTTCGAGTGGTTCGTCAAAGATACATAGGCTGCACGGGTACCCTTTTGGCCGAATGTTGAGGTGTGGAACCTGGGGGAAATCGGAACGAAGAGCAAGAATCTCTGGAACGACCGTCTCGCTCTCGTTACATAGAATGGCAATCCGTTCATATCTCTTGATGTCATGAATACGCCGCTGACTAAGCTCGATTTCAGCGTCAAAGATAACCACTTCTTCCCCGAGGTCTGTTCTCTGGCACTGAATCAAATGTGTATATGGCCCTTGGACAATGGCTTGTACCAATTCCCTGGTATCAGCGAATCGAAGATCATCAACGGGAATGGGTTGTCCCGAGATCTCAATGTATTCGTTGCTCATGCCACTTAACCCACTCTGTATGATGGACGACTCGATACAATCCCCACTGTGCTTACCGTGGACTTCTTTGAGGTAGCCTTACTGTCATCAATGGTGATAACGAGCGGTTCCGGTGCTCTCTTTTTCGGATGCTCCATTGTGACGATAAATTCCCCACCGATGGAGGCAGCACAATCTTTGTAGTAGTTGGCCGCTTGGCGATGCGGGGGTTGCTTGTCACCATCGTTTGTCGGGATAGGTTTACTGGAAGACACGAGGATTCCCTTATCCTGTGCCTGTTCTTCATACAGCCATTTCAATTGTGGCACTGGTTCCGTTTTCTCTTCCCCTTTTTCCGCTGCCAATGAAAGATAGCTGCAATGATGGGGAACATCGATGATGTCCCATTCGAGCCGATCATCATTGCCATAATGCCGAGTTACATCGATCATCTCCGCCATAGCCTCGTGTGGCAGGTCTGCGGTCAAAACGAGTTGGGTCATCACACTGTTGTAGACAAATCGTGCTTGAACAACGAGCGCATCTATGTTTCGGTCCAGAATAGTTCCATCGTCCAGCCGATGTGCGAAGGGTGAATGAACGAAAAATTCAATCTCCTGCTCGTCCAGCGTAAACTCTGGCGGGCACTCACCTGCATCAGTGATAAGATCCTTTCGGTCATCGATCGTCAGCCCCTGGTCTTCGAGCCAGTCTTCTAGCTGCTTGGGGCGGGAAAAAACTCGAATTCCACTTCCCGCACGGAGCCGATGCTTGGCTTCGGCTTGAAGAATCTGTGCCTCATCCTTGCAGTTTGTCTCGATAATGGCTGCGGCAGGCACCCATAGGATGTCAATCTTTATTCTTCCCTCCCCCTGATATTTCTGGGCGTGTTCAAGATGGAAGAATTCGGACATCCCTTGAATGTGATCATCGTCGAGATGCGTAAATGCAACGACATCAAAAGAATCACGCTTCGCTGCGCGCAAGTCGTCTCGAAGTGCCTTGGCCAAGTCGATGCGTAGATCCTCGGAATTCTCCGGATCGCCTTGATTGGCGTAATCAAAGAGAATCTTCTGCCCGTTGTCTAATTCGATTTGAACGGATTCAGCGTTACCTATTGGATAAAACGTTACTTTGTGCATGATGTGTTATCGTTATCTTTCTGCTCATAGCTGCTTTCAAGATTGCCGTTTACGGTAATTCGATGAGAACCCGAGTGATCACCGTGGTATAGGTAATACCAAGCGGGAGAAATGGTCATTGATTGCCTCGTATGCGTATAGGAATTTGATCTCTGGACCTTTACCGGTAGCGAATGCTGGTTTCTTTGTTAAATTACCTATCCAATCCGGCGGTACCGATACCCCATCTTTTTGACGAACGTATCAAGATAACTGCCATGAGAACTGGCTGCCATCAGCCCGGCATGCACGTTGGGTGGAACATTGTAGTATTGATAGACCGCACCACTGTGAAACGCAACCTCAAGAATCCGCTGTCCGGGATCGTACCCAACAGAAGCCAGATTGCTGGATGACACTGCTGTTCTGTTCATTGATTCAACCTCCAGATATAAAAAACCGACACTACGCCAGTGCCGGTTAAGAGACGTATTCGATCTGGTGCGCCCCAGAGAGCGGCCAGATATCAGTGCTGGTCAGTTTCCAAGAAAATGCGCTACGGAACATGTGTGCTATGGTAGCACAGATGTTAATTCGATGCAATAAAAACGCATTTTGCTTACGGTAAAATTGGGAGAGGAAACGAAAACAAATAGCAGATAGCAACTGTTATCTCCAATCACACAGGCAATGGGTGATACCTGGCCACTATATCAACGGCACTCAGCTAGGTTGAGCAGATTGTTCGGCTCTACCCCATCGCTGGTGGTCTTGAGATATTTGTGACCAAAACGGCTGGTTGCCACGATGACATCTACAGTGTGCCACCCAGTTTTGACGTAGAATTGCCATTTCCCACCTTCAATCCTATTGATAGCTTCCTGCTGGGTCAGTTTCCAGGCAGTGCCATCCGCATTTTGACCGCCGATATGTGTGATCCGTTCGTGGGGGTTGTAGCGATCACTTTTATTCACACAAAGAACCTGATGCCGTGAAGCCATGCCTGACTATCCTTTCTCGTGTTAGTCTGTAGCGGAATTATTGAATAAATTACGCTTGTGGGTGAATTGTATATGAAACAGCGGATTCCTGTCAAGGCGAAAATGTGTTAGAGTTATGTTAGAGGCGGAATTTCAACAGGGGAATCCAAAGGGGCGAGCTATGAAAATTGGGGAAGAACTACGCAAATTGCGCAGGTATCGCGGTCTTACCCTGTCACAGGTGAGCGAACAGACCGATCTATCTGTTTCTTTTTTGTCGGATGTGGAGAGGGGAAAGACAAACCCGTCTCTCGACACATTGCAGAAATTATCGGAATTCTATGGTGTCGCTGTCAACGATATTATGAAAGGAGCCGAATCGGATGTGGTCTCTCAGAAGGTCTATCCGCCTGGTTTTGAGGATTTTCTAAAAGGGATGGCGGGGCAAATGGACCCGGATACGGAGGAATTGCTTCTTTCGATTGAGCATCGTTCCAAGCGACATATGGAGACCAAAGAGGATTGGCTGCAACTCTACTATACGGTGAAGTCTCTTCTGGGGAGATAAAATTTTGAAATCTATGCCACTCTCTACCCTGACCGAACGCGAGGCGAAAGAAAGGGTTATAGCCCTCGTGCAAGGCGTAAAGAATGCTGTCGGAGCCAAGTCTCCCCTTTGCTATCAAGGCGTTGATGATCCAATCACCAGGCATTTGGAGATAACGGTCGTAGAACAAAATCAGGGGAGCGATGCCAGCGAAGGGATGTACGTTCGTCCGGGACAAAACTCGCCAGAACGACCAACGATCATTGTGGACACACGCGTCAGTGATCCGGATCGCTTGAATTTCACCTTTTTTCACGAAGTAGCCCACCGTCTAGTGGGGGAGGATACGGGCCTGCTCGAATATCTGAATGAGCGCGCCTATGCCAATTATGATCAAGTGCTGGAGAAGCTCTGCAACGTGGGGGCTGCCGAATTCTTGACACCGGCAGATGAGGTCCGGGCTATCATTGACGAGCGGGGATTTAGCATCTCTCTAATTGAGGAATTGGATCAATTGTACGCGGCGTCAAAGCCAGCGATCGCTATTCAACTGGCCCAATGCGCTCTGCACGAGTGCGTTGTGGTCGTCTGCGAGTATGGCAAGTTGCCAAGTGTGAAGGTGGATAATCCACTTCTGCCCGATAGCGTTCGAACGACGAATTGTCTTTTCACAAGCTATGCATCTTGCTCTCCTTCATTCAGAAAGTCCGCTGGGCGCTACGTAACTATTCCGCGAGACCATTTGCTGTGGGCTATCTATGAGAGCAGGTCACCCAAAGCAGGTATGGCGAATATCCCATTCCGTAGTGGAACTGTGTGGCCTGTAAGATGTGAGGGTTTTTTCTATTTGGGGAAGGTATATGCGGCGTTTAACGTGACGGAGCCACCTTCCCCTTGGCAGATGTCCCTGTTCGGGTAAACAAACTTTCGACTACCCCCAATGCGTATTATCCAGCGTGGCGGGCAGCAGGGCATTCAACTTCATTTCCCCCGACAGCCCTACTTCCTCACATCCCCTCTCTCTCCCGTTTTCGTGCTATAATACTCCCTACTTCTGCGCCAATCTGTAGAAAAGAGAGTACCCACCCCCACCAGAAAGGCCCCGCTTTGGCGTCCAGCAAGATCACCCTCTCCCAACTCGAATCCTTTCTGATGAAGGCCGCCGACATCCTGCGCGGCTCCATGGATGCATCCGAGTACAAGGAATATATCTTCGGGATGCTCTTTCTCAAGCGCATGTCCGATGTCTTTGACGAGAAGCGCCAGGCCCTGCGCCGCACCTATCGCCATCTGCCCGCCGAACAGGTGGCTCAACTGCTGAGCGAAAAGCAGACCTACGGTGAGACCTTTTTTGTGCCCCCCTACGCCCGCTGGCACGAGGGCTACATCGACGAACACGGGACGCCCCAGCCCGCGCTCAAGCATCTGCACCAGAACATCGGCAGCCGGCTCAACAAAGCCCTGGAACAGTTGGAACTGGAGAACGACGTGCTGGCCGGGGTGCTGCGCCACATCGACTTCAACGCTTCCATCAACAACCGGCGCAAAGTCTCCGACACCCAACTGCGGGACCTGATCGACCACTTCAACCAGCCCGGTTTTGCCCTGGTCAACGACAACTTCGAGTTCCCCGACCTGCTGGGCGCGGCCTATGAGTATCTGATCAAATACTTTGCCGACAGCGCGGGCAAGAAGGGGGGGCAGTTCTACACCCCGGCCCAGGTGGTGCGGCTGATGGTGCAGATTCTGCGCCCCGGCGAGGGCATGAGCATCTATGACCCTACCTGCGGCTCCGGCGGGATGCTCATCCAGTCCAGCCAGTTTGTGGACGAGCAGGGGGGCAACGGGCGCAATCTGGTGCTGCACGGCCAGGACAGCGACGGCGCGGTGGTCTCCATTGCCAAGATGAATCTAATCCTCCACAACATTCTGGACGCCCAGATCGAATTTGGCGACACTCTGCAGGAACCCCTCAATGTGAGCGGCGGGCGGCTGCGCCAGTTTGACCGGGTGATCGCCAATCCCCCCTTCTCCCAGAACTACAACCGGGCGGCCATGCAGCGGACCGAACGCTTTGTCTATGGCTTTGCCCCGGAGACGGGCAAGAAGGCCGACCTGATGTTTGTCCAGCATATGCTGGCCAGCCTGAAGCCCACGGGCAAGCTGGCGGTCGTCATGCCCCACGGTGTGCTCTTTCGGGGTGGCCGGGAGAAGGAGATTCGCCAGGCCCTGCTGGCCGACAACGGCGGTGTCATCGAGGCCATTATCAGCCTGCCGCCCAAACTCTTCTATGGCACAGGCATCCCCGCGGCCATTCTGGTGCTGACCCGCAACAAGCCGGACAGCCTGCGCGGCAAAGTCTTTTTCGTGAACGCCGACGCCGAATATGCCGAGAGCAAGAACCAGAACAGCCTGCGTCCGGAAGATGTGGAGAAGATCGAGCAGGTCTACCGCAGCAAACGGCAGGTGGAAGGCTACGCCCGGCTGGTGGATGTGGCCGAAATCCAGGCCAACGACTGGAATCTGAACATCCGGCGCTATGTGGACAACACCCCGCCGCCGGAGCCGGAAGATGTGCGGGCCCATCTGCTGGGGGGCGTGCCCAAAAGCGAAGTGGCGGCCCAGACCCCCCTACTGGCAAAGTTCCGCCTGGACCCGGGACTGATCTTTCAGGAACGGGACGCTGGCTACTACGACTTCCGCGAGGAGATGGGGGAGCGGGCGGCTCTCAAGACGGCCATCGAAGGGGATCTCCATGTGCAGGCCGTTCTGGTCGAGATGCGGGCGCGTCTGGGTGAATGGTGGGCTACGGCCCAGGACGATTTTGCCCGACTAGCGCCGGAACCGTCCCCCTCTCCGGCTGGGGGAGAGGGCCGGGGTGAGGGGGTAAAAGAGAGCGGCGGGGCCTACCTGACCCTAGGCGGGGAGCGGCTGCCGGAGGTGCGCCGCGCCCTGCTCGATTCTCTGCTGGCTCGTTTGACGCCCCTGGGCGTGCTGGATGGTTTTCAGGTGGCGGGCGTCTTTGTCAACTGGTGGGATGGCATCAAATATGACCTGAAGACGATACTCACCAACGGCTGGAGTCCCGCCCTCATCCCCGACCCCTATCTGATCGCAGCCTTTTTTCAGGCTGAGGCCGACGAGTTGGAGCGGCTGGCCGCCGAACTGGGCGAGGCCGAGAGCGGGCTGGAGGAGGCAGTAGTCGCGGCCCAGGAGTTGCTGGAATACGAGGCCGACGAGGACGAGACAATCAGCGCCGCCCTGATGAAGCGGGAGCTGGCCGCGGCTGTGAAGGAGTGGAAAGAGCAGCGGGGGGCGCAGGCGAGGGTGGAGGAGCAGCGACACGAGAAGGCCCTGGCCGCCATCAAAGGAGGCGAGGAGAGCATCCGCAGCCTGAAGCGAACCAGCAAAGAGAAGCAGTTTGAACTGGAGTTGAAGCTGGTGCTCAAACGCTTTGGCCCGGAGGAGGAGAGCGCAGAGAACCGCCAACTCTTGCAGCAGGCCGCGGCGGAACTGGCCGAACTGGAAGCCATTGCCAAACCGGACGCGGAGCAGAAGAAGCGCATGGCCGCCCTGAAACGGGACAGCAAGACTTTGCAGGAGCGCATCGACGGGCTGGAACGGTTGACCGCGGAGGTGGGCGGGGTGATCAGCGAGGAGGAGGCCCGCACGCTGATCCTGCGCAAACACCACGACCTGGTGGCTGAACAGTTGGAGCGCTATCTGGGCGCGGAGCAGCGGCGGCTGGTGCAGATGTTTGAGAATCTGTGGGAGAAGTATGCGGTCGCCAATACAGTTTTGGAGTCAAAGAGGGAAGATACAATGGGTCAGTTGTATGGCGTGCTGTCACGTTTACGCTACTTGGATGACGTAAATGCCCATTCGATATGATGAATTGTCTGTTCCAGCAGGCTGGACAAAGGACAGAATTGGGAATCGTTTGAAATTGAACTACGGCAAATCTCAGGCTGCCATTCGAGCCGACGACGGCACGATTCCGATTTATGGAACAGGCGGTCTGATGGAATATGGCAGACAATCACTCTATGACGGCGATTCAGTGCTTATCGGGCGGAAGGGGACTCTGGACAACCCCCTATACATCGACCACCCATTTTGGCCTGTAGACACCACCTACTACACATCAGATTTCGATGGGTCCGTGAGGTGGTTCTACTACCTTCTCCAGACAATCGGTCTGGCGAATCTCAATGAGGCAACAGGCGTCCCCAGTCTATCGCGCGAGACGTTTTATAACGTCGAGGTTCTGTTTCCGCCGCCGGAAGAACAAGCTGCCATCGCCGACATCCTCGCCACCGTAGACCGGGCCATCGCCCAGAGCGAAGCGCTCATCGCCAAACAGCGGCGCATCAAAGCCGGTCTGCTCCACGACCTGCTGACCCGGGGCATCGACGCCCAGGGCAACCTGCGCCACCCCTCCACGCATCGGTTCAAACCGTCGCCGGTGGGTCCGGTCCCGGAGGAATGGGAGGTTGTGCGTGTCAGGGATGTCTGCGATTTTGCTTCGGGCGGCACGCCTGCAAGGACGAAAGCTGAGTATTGGAATGGCACGATTCCGTGGGTGAAGACGGCTGAAATTGACTACAATTTCATCAAGGAAACAGAAGAATACATCACTGAATTGGGTTTGCAGAGTTCTTCCGCCAAAGTGTTCCCAAAAGGCACACTGCTTATGGCGATTTATGGAGAAGGTGTTACGCGTGGAAGAGTCGCAATTTTAGGGATCGATGCGGCCACGAATCAGGCGTGTCTGGCCTTCTTCCCGAATCCGATTTTGAGAACCGACTTTCTCTTCCACTGGTTTATGGCTTCCTATTCCCGCTTGCGTGACTTGAGTCACGATGGTAGTCAGAAAAACCTTAGCGCTACTTTGTTGGGCGATACTCATATCCCGCTACCAGATTGGAATGAACAGGCAGTGATTTGTTCAGCGCTCCAATCACTTGCAGAGGTCCAATTGGGTGAACAGACATACTTGTCCAAACTCCAACGCCTGAAAACGGGCCTGATGCAAGACCTGCTCAGCGGGCGGGTGTTGGTGGCAAAATTATTGACCTGAAGCGACAGGAAAGGTATAATAGAACAAATATTCTTTGCTTGGTTGATGAGGAGGAAAAGTTGTCAGAGAACCTGGATTTGGATGTTCAGGAGAGAATTGATTTTGTATGGTCTGTTATTGAGCACACCAGCGCCTGGATACAATCTGCTGACAACAAAGCGGCTGCTTCTATAGCAGTTAATAGCCTTATCGCCGGTTTTTTGCTCACAAATGCATCAGGGCTTGCAATAAACCCAAGCTACACTTCTCTCACTGCCGCGATGCCAATCGCTGCAGTTCCGTTTCTGTTGATAATGCTGATTGCCCATCTGTTGTCAATCCTGTTTGCGTTTTTTTGTCTCACCTCAAGAACAGGTTTGGGTGCTATTGGCAAAAGGCTGTTGGAGCCAAACATTGAACGACCAGGCGAAAGCCTGGTTTTCTTTAATAGCATAGCCAAACTTGGACGGCAGGGCTATCTTGCCCGGCTCAACCAAATGGATCGAAGATGGCTGCTCAATGACCTTGCAGGACAGGCTTACGTCCTGTCGGCTCTGGCCTCGCAAAAGCATAAATGGAACAATCGGAGTTTTACCTGTTTGGGGTTGACGCTGTTTCTGCTGATCTGTTTCGGATATGCAGTGATGATGTAAAGATGGGATGAGGATTGACAATGAGTATTGCTGACCTGTTGCAAGACTTGAAGAACGAAACACAGAATATTCTTACACCAGACTTTCAGGTAGAAGTCGTTGAAACAAAAACTGTTCCCGACTTGGCCGATTCGACAATCACATTTGCGAATGTAGAAGGACAACGCATCCTTTGCAAGACCATTGAAACTTGTATCTTGTTCATCGACATTCGTAACTCCGCCAGTATCAGTGTAGAGAGACAACCCCAGACATTAGCGCGAATATACTCGTCCTTTGTGCGCTCAATGATATTGGCGGCACGATATTTCGACGGACATGTGCGCGATATCATCGGTGATCGTTTGATGGTAGTGTTTGATAGGGAGCGATGCTTTCAGCGTGCAGTGGACACAGCTATATTGATGAACACGCTCTCTCAGTACGTAATACGGCCCGCGGTCAAACGACTGGTTCACGATCTGGAATTTCGCTGTGGAATCGGAATCGACTTTGGTCGTATGTTGGTGACAAAGGCCGGTGTGCCGCGGAAAGGGAATGAGAGGGAGTTTTATCGTTCGTTTGTGTGGTTGGGTAAGCCGGCCAATATTGCATCACGGCTCACGGATATCGCGCACAAAGAGTTTTCATACCAACAGCAGGGCGTATCTGTAGGCTTTTACTATCCATCTACCGAGACTTGGCGCTGGGAGGATATATCCTATGAACGGTTTATGGAACATCTTAAGCCGACCTACTCGCAGGTGTTGAAATACGATAATGAGTATTTCAGCACCTTTTTCAAGACATCTTTGCCTGCATCTCGGACTACATATCCACCGATTTTGATGACGGAAGCAGTCTATACCGGGTTGAAGTCGGAGAACCCAGATTGTGATTCAGTGAAAAAGAACCTTTGGGCAAAACAGGGGAATACTATTCCTGAATATACCGGGCATATTTATGGCGGTGACGTGATCTTCACCGCAGGTAAGGAATTGTAGACACATAACTTTTGCCGGATGCAGTTGTTTGCCAATGGATGATGAGGGAGGTGCTTTTGAGATGAGTCTGAGCAAAGAACAGATCGATCAGTTGGACCAATTGATTCAATTATCACTGGATGCTGCAAAGGGTATTTGGGGACAGGTTGAGCCACTTCTGGTTCAACGACAGCTTGCGGAAGCGATCAAATCAATCTCTTCACAAATTCCGGGCTATCCTACAGTAGCGCGATTTTCGCCGCAGGTCGATCGGTTTATTGCTATGATGGCAGATATGCGCGATTCGACAAAACATTTGATGCAGGCCATCAGTGGGCGAATCACGCAAGTCAATCAACTTCAGCGCATATTCTACGAAACTTCTGCTTTGCTGCCAGCTATGGCATTGGCTATCTCCTTTGAAAATGGAAATGTGACAGAATATTTGGGTGACGGAGTGCTTGCTCTGTTCAGAGTTCCTGACGAGCAGATGGAAGAAACGATATATGCGGCTCACCGGGCTGCCCAAAGTTGTCTGAGTGAGGTCAGGGATTTGGTGAATGATGAGATCGGTAATCGTTACAATCTGCCTCCTCTCGATTTGGGTGTTGGATTGGCAATGAGCAAGGCGATTGTTACGGTAGTTGGCACTGAAAATTTTGAGCAACCGAAAGCAATTGGCGAATGTGTTTACCGTGCCACAAAGCTATCTAACGGTAGAAACGAAATCCTTGTTGATGAGGCCGTCTACAATGCCTGGCCACGTTCCGAAAACGGAGTTCTTCGGTTTCGAGGACGACAATATGGGGATGTAAACGGCTACGTGATTGAAAGGAAGAATTGATGACATGCCACCCCGCTTCTGTACCGGTAGAAAGGGCGCTGTGTATTCCATTTTGTCCATAGACTGGCAAGCCTTATGGCCTGGTAATGAGAGTTGAAGCTATGAATCTTGACGAACTCAAAGCACAAGTCGCGCTGGGCGAAGACAGCCGCCGCCAGTTCAAACAGGACATGACCAACGCCGACAGCCTGGCCGCAGAGATGGCGGCCTTTTCCAACGCCGAAGGCGGGGTCATCTATCTGGGCGTGGCCGATGACGGCGGCCTGCCGGGGCTGAGCCGGGCCGATGTGGCCCGTCTCAACCAACTGATCGGCAACGCCGCTTCCCAGCACATCCGCAGCCCCATCACCGTACAGACGGAAAACCTGGAGTTGGAGAATGGGCGGCTGGTGATTGTCCTCACCGTTCCCAGAGGCATCGACAAGCCCTATTTCGACCGCAACGGCGTGATCTGGCTCAAGAGCGGCAGCGACAAGCGGCGTATCAACTCCAAAGAGGAGTTGCGCCGTTTATTCCAGAGTGTGGACCAGTTCCACGCCGACGAACTGCCCACCAAAGCCGGTATCGACAAACTGGACAAGCTGCGCTTCCGGGACTTCCTGCGCGATGTCTACGGGATGGACTTCCCCGACGCGCCCCAGGAGCGGCTGACTCTGCTGCAAAATATGAACCTGGCCGCAGACGACGGCTCTCTCAACCTGGCCGGGGTGCTGCTCTTTGCCGAGCGGCCTGAATGGGTGAAACCCCAGTTTATCGTCAAGGCCATCCGCTACCCCGGCAACGACTTCCCCGGCAACACCTATCTGGACAGCGAAGACTTCGCTGGTCCCCTGCCCCGCATCTTTGCCGGGGCTATGGCCTTTGTCATGCGCAATCTACGCAAAGTGCAGGCCGGGCAGGGCGTCAACGCGCCGGGTGTGCCGGAGATACCCCCTTCCGTCTTCGAGGAACTGCTGGTCAATGCGCTGATGCACCGGGACTATCTGATCAGCGCGCCCATTCGTCTCTTTGTCTTTGACAACCGCATCGAAATCATCAGCCCCGGCCACCTGCCCAACAATCTGACTGTGCCCAAAATCCGCGCCGGCAACTCCAATATCCGCAACCCTATTCTGGTTTCCTACGTCGCCAAGGGGCTGCTGCCCTACCGGGGGCTGGGTTCGGGCATCAAACGGGCGCTGGGAGACTGGCCGGATATCGACTTCACCGACGACCGGGAAGGGAATCTTTTTGTCGCTACCATTCACCGCAAAGCCTCGGCGGAATGGGTGGACAACGAAAATGGTTCGGAGAAAAGTTCGGAGAAAAGTTCGGAGAAAATCCTGACGCTGTTGAAGGCCAATCCTGAACTGGCCGCGCGAGAAGTAGCAGACAGTCTGGGTATCACACAGCGGGCAGTGGAAAAGCAAATCTCGAAACTGCGCGAGGAAGGACGGCTCCGACGTATCGGCCCTGCCAGAGGCGGCCACTGGGAGGTGCTCGGATGATCCTCTCCAACGACAAAGCCAATGCCAGCCTGCGTCTGGACGAAAAGAGCAATGTGGAGGAACCCCTCCTCGTCCAACTGGAAAGCCTGGGCTGGAGCGTTATCCGTCTGGCCCAAGCCCAGTCTCCCGCCGACAGCCACCGGACCAGTCTGGACCAAGTGGTGTTGCTGCCCAAGCTAGAAGCGGCCCTGCGTGCCATCAACCCCTTTCTCAGTGACGACCAGGTGGCCGAGGTGGTGCGCCGCATCACTGCGCCTCCGGCGGCCAACCTGATCGAGAACAATCAGCACGTCCTGCGCCTGCTGTTGGAAAATACCAGCGTGGCGGTCAACCACGCCACCGGCGAGAAAAGCCCTACGGTGCGCTACGTGGACTTCGCCCACCCGGAGAAGAACGATTTCACGGCCATCAGCCAGTTCAAAGTGCGTATCCCCGGCACAGAGCATCATATCCTGCCCGATATCGTCCTCTTTCTTAACGGCCTGCCCGTGGCGGTCATCGAGTGCAAATCCTCCCGTGTCAAAGACCCTATGGGCGAGGCCATCGATCAACTCCTGCGCTACAGCCAGCAGCGGGGCGTCAACGGCGAGGGCAATCCCGCGCTCTTTCACTACAACCAATTTCTGGTGGCTACCTGCCGCAGCGAGGCCCGTTTTGGCACTATCACCACCCACATCCCCAAGCACTGGTATCGTTGGAGCGATCCCTATCCCCTGACCCTGGACGACCTGCCCCACGGCAGCACAGCCCCCAACGATCAACAGCGGCTGGTGGCCGGGATGTGCCGCCATGCCAACCTCTTGGAGATGCTCCAATCCTTCACAATTTTCAGCATCAACGACAAGGGCAAAACCGTCAAAATTGTGGCCCGCTACCAGCAGTTTCGGGCGGTCAAGCTGACCATCCAGCGCCTGCTGACCGGCCAGAATGCCCGGGAGCGCAGCGGTATCATCTGGCATACCCAGGGGTCGGGCAAATCCCTGACAATGATGTTTATGGTGCGGGCCATGCGCCGCCTCATCGACTTCGCCGACTGGAAGGTTGTCTTTATCACCGACCGCACCCAGTTGGAGGAGCAGCTCAACGAGACCGGGGGCAGCATCGGCCAGACGGTCAAGGTGGCCGACAGCATCGCCCGGCTGAAAGAGTTGCTGGCCACCGACTCCCCGGACCTGGTGATGGCGATGATCCAGAAATTTCAGGAGCGAGAGCTGAGCGAAATCTTCCCCCGGCTGAATCCCAGCCCCCACGTCCTGATTCTGATCGACGAGGCCCACCGCTCCCAGTACAAATTGCTGGGGGCCAATCTGGAGCGGGCGCTGCCCAACGCGGCCCGGGTGGCCTACACCGGCACACCCATCGACAAGACCGAGCAGACCTTTGGCGATTACATCGACAAATATACTATGCGCCAGTCCATCGCCGACGGCACTACGCTGGAAATTGTCTACGAGGGGCGCACCCACAACGCCGAGATCAGCGACAGGCCGGGGTTGGACCAGCGCTTTGCCGATGTCTTCAGCGACTACGATCTGGGCGAGCGGCTGCAAATCCTGGGCTTTGGCTCCCGGGACGCCTACCTGGAAGCCCAGGAGACCATCCGCGCCAAAGCCGCGGATATGGTGGAGCACTATGTGGAGTTTGTCTTCCCCAACGGTTTCAAGGCCCAGGTGGTGGCAGTCTCACGGGAAGCAGCCGTGCGCTACAAGGCCGCGCTGGACGAAGCCCTGGCCGCCAAAGTCGCTGAGTTGGAGCGGCGCAATCCCCGCAGCCTGCCTGTGGACCGACTGCGCAGCCTGGAAACCGCTGTAGTGATTTCCGGCAGTCACAACGACCTGCCCCACATCAAAGCCTACACCGACAGCGGCTACCACAAGCGCAGCATCCAGCGCTTCAAGCTGCCCTTTGACGCTGTAGAAGGCCAGGGCGAGAGCCAGGTGGATGGTCGGGTGGGTATCCTTGTGGTCAACAATATGCTGCTCACGGGTTTTGATGCGCCGATTGAACAGGTGATGTATCTGGACAAGGTGGTCACCGATCACAATCTGCTCCAGGCGATTGCCCGGGTCAATCGAGTAGGCGACGAATTCAAAGAAAAGGGCTTTGTGGTGGACTACGTGGGCGTGGGCCATCATCTCAAGCGCGCCCTGGACGCCTACGCCGAGCGGGAACAGCAGGAGATCGTCGAGGCGTTGGGCAACGACCAGGCGGAGATCAACGACCTGGTGCAGGCCCATCGGGAAATCTGGGAGCTTTTGGGCCGCTATGGATTGACCGACTTCAGCGACCCCGACGCCTTCTTCGATCTCTTCTACGACGAAGAGATTCGCTTCGACTATATCCTGGCCTTTCAGCGGCTCACCCAGGCCATGAATCTGGTCTTCCCTCGTCAAGAAGCCCTGGACTATTGGCCCGACTATTTGAGCTTTGTCGAAGTCAATGGGCTGGCCCAGCGCCATCTCCACGACCAGCGGCTGAGTATGAAGGGAATCCCGGCCAAACTGCGCGCCATCGCCGATGAGTATCTGGTCTCCCGTGGAATCGTGCAGAAGGTCGCCCCTATCTCCATCATGGACGACGATTTTGAAAAGGGCGTGCAGCAGCGCCGGCGAGACAGGACCAAAGCGGCCGAGGTGGAGCACGCCATCCGCCACTACATCGACATCAACATCGACGAAGACCCGGAGCTTTTTACCTCCTTCGCCGAAATGCTGGCGCAGATTTTGCAGGAGTTTGCTGACAACTGGGAGATGATCTATCAGGAGTTGGAGAAGTTGCGCCAGAAGATCGTCGCCAAAGAAAGAGAGCAGACCTACGGGCTGGACCGCAAGCGCCAGATGCCCATCTTTCGCATCTTCTGGGCCGAGCTGTGGGAAAGCCGGGAGTTGAACGAAGACGAGATCGCCCAGAATGTGGACCTGACCCTGAACACCTTCAACCTCATCGAGCGGGAGATGCGTTCAGCCGGTTTTTGGGATTCTATTCCTGCCCAGAACCGCCTCAAAGCCGAATTGCAGGAACTCTTTCTTTCTGAGCAGTTCAACAACACCCCCCATATTTTCGCCAAACGTCATGCGCTGGTTTCCCGGCTGTTGGAGTGGGCCCGATCGAATCGAGAGACGATTGGCCGCTAACGGCACTCGAACTATGCAACTCGACTACCGCATTGTCTACACAGAACGCAAAACTATCGGCTTGACCGTCGAGCGTGACCGCTCGATAGTTGTGCGCGCGCCTGTTGGGGCATCCGAAGATGCGATCCGCCAGGCAGTTGAAGCCAAAAAGTTGTGGATCTACCAGAAGCTCAACCACATCCAGAAGTATCCGGCCAGACCTGTGCGCAAGGAATTTGTGACCGGTGAGACGCTGCTCTATCTGGGGCGTTCCTATCGCCTGGAGATCACCGACGACGATGCGCCGGGGGTACGTTTTCACAATCGCTTTTACATCTCCCGGCAGCGGCAGACTGAGGCCGGGCGATTGTTACAAGAGTGGTATATGGAACGGGCAAGGGAGAAGCTGACCCCGCGCATTCGCCAGTTCGCTGAGTCAATGGGCGTGGCCTATCACCGGATTCTGGTCTCGGATTTGCGGGTGCGCTGGGCCTCCTGCACGCCGAAGAACAATCTCAATTTCAACTGGCGTATCATCAAAGCCCCCCAGTTTGTCATCGATTACCTGATCGTCCATGAACTGGCCCATCTGCGCGAGGCCAACCATACACCGGAATTCTGGAATGTGGTGGCTGTGCAAGTACCTCGCTATACAGTTGCCAAAGAGTGGCTTCAGGAGAATGGGAGTATGCTGGAAGAGGAGTTGTAGAGGAAGGGTACGGACAGCCGTCGATCCCCAGGGCATCATTTTCACCAATAGAGAGAGCGGCTGGAATATTCCAGCCGCTCTCTCTATTCGCTCTTATAGAGGGGTTTTCCGCCTTCTTCCGCCGACGATCCCACTCCCCCACCGGGATTCTTCAGGAGTGTGGAACGATCTGGACTGCAACGATCCACCGTTCCGATGGTCCAGCAGACGGGGCGTTCCTGTGGGCCTATTTTGGCAAATAGCTGCGTAGCAGGTCGGCCTCGGCCTCGGCCAGGTCAGCGCCTTCGCTCAGGCGACGTAGGAATTCCGGCATGGCCAGCTCTTCGTAGAACTCCCAGCCGTCATGCACGCCGGAGAGTTGGGCCAGGGCACGCGCCCAGTTCCAGCGGCGCACGGTCAGCCCCAGCACGTCGATACAGTTGGCCCGGCTGGTGCCTGTGCCAGCCAGAAAGAGACCGTACATCAACTGCACATCCCGGTGTGCCCGGTGTACAATCGTCGAGTAGCTGGGGCGTACCCGGCGTACCCGCCGGCGCAGATTCACATTCTCCTGGCGCAGGCTCTCGGCCTGGGCGGCCACCCGTAGCAGGCGCGCTTCCAGTTGGACGATCTGGTGCTGATATTCTATGTTGGTCATCCCGTCATCGTGGGAGATCCCCAGCCCGCCGAACCACTTGGTCAGGGGTGTCTTGAGGCTATCGAGAGGTTGCGCCGTCATGGGTGTACCCTTCCAATGCGTCGAGGTAGCGCCGCAACATCTCCCGGCGCAGTTCGTGATTCTGTACCATTTCCAGCCGCTTCAGTTGATAGGCCCGGTCGGCCCGGTGGCGCTCCACCCCACCCCGGCTGTACTCGTACTCTCGCCGGTCATGCAGTAGCCAGGTCACAGCGGAGAGCAGCCCCCAGAAGATGAATATCCAGGGCCATTCTACGGCCAGCAGCCAGACCATACCGATACTCAACACCAGCCAGACAAGCAGCAGCGGAATCGAGCGGATGACCAGCCCCACCGCCCTGCTGCGGGGTGTGGACTTCTCGTCCGCGCCCGGCTGGGCGTGAAAGGCAGGCTCCACCAGCATGGGCGGACTCTTGACCACCTCCATGGGCATGGGCGGCGGCGGGGTTGGTTCATTGAACCAACGGGTGTTGGGGCCGGCCACCAACTCGCGCTGGCTGACCAGTGCAGCGTCATACTGGTTCTGTCGAGCCATCTCGCCTCCCCTGGCGTTTCTTGCACCTAGCTACACAGCGAAAATGTGCTACAATGTTGTGACCTGACCGTTTTGTTGCGGTTGCAGGCTACAAAGCAGACTGTTCCCAGTTGCTGAGAGCAAGTGTATCACGCCTCTTGTAGCCCGTCAAGCAACAGATTGGAGCTTTGCAGCCCTTGCGGACGAAAAGATAGCCTGCACGACCTGTATGCCATTCGGGGGCTGCAAACCCCCTTCATTCTGGAATTTTGTCTGGCCTTTTACGCCCTTTATAGCCTTTGCAGACATAAAAATGGTCTGCCCCATCTTCAAAGACGACAATACCCTATGGCACAACTCTATGACCCTGCAGAAGCCGCCCGTATGACCGGTCTCAGCGTTTCCAGCATTCGGGGTTACACCAATCGCTTTGGCCGTTATTTCAGCGACCACGCTACAGGCCGTCCCCGTAAGCTGACCATGGAAGACATCAAGCTCTGCGCCTTTGTCAACCAGTTCAGCAACAACGAGACCTATCAGGAGATTGAGCAGCGTCTGCGTTCCGGGGAATTGCGTGACTTCCACTTTCAGCCTGACATCAGCGAGACCCAAGCCGAGAGCCGTTCCGGTGAGAGCGAGCGGGATTTGTTGGTGCCTGCGGCGATGATTTCAGTTATCGAACATCAACTCATCGAGGCCCGTCTGCGGGAAGAACAGGTGCGCACGGAACTGACCGATGAGCGCAGCCACAACCGTTCTGAGACCCGACGCTTGCAGGATGAGCTGCAGAACTTGCAGCGGGAAGTGGGGCGGTTAGAGGGGCAGATAGAGGAGTTACGCAGACAGCAGGGCGACGAGAAGAAATCATTCTGGCAGCGTTTGTTTGGAGGTTAAGAAGTGAGAGACAACAGATAAAAACCTCCGCCACGAGATTTCGTGTAGCCAAAAATATCACTCAACCACCAATTATGGCTACACGAATAAAAATAGACCATTAATCGAACAATCCTGCATTCTTCCTCAATCACCTTCAAGGTTTTTCAAAAGTCGCGATGTGGCGGAGATCGCCCGGTGCTAAAGACGCCGGGCTACCAGGCAACGCCCCGTGAACAGGGCTGTGGCGTCTGACCATTACCGCTTCTGCCTATCCCAAGCCCGCTTGAGCGGGCGTCGCTCTCTAGCCCTGTCGTTGACGGCGGGGCGAATGGACGTTTTTCTATTAACTTTTGAAAAGCCCTGAATCACCTTCAACCCTGCTTGATTCCTCTATTTCTCTGTGTTATACTCCCAAACAGAAAAATCGAGTAAATGATTCTGGGAAATACACAGGATGAGTGACTTGTTTTCTGTTGTGCGCCGCCTCTACGCCGCTGATATCTACTATCTCACCCCCCGCTTGCTGGCAGGCATCTGCGATCTGGACGCGCCCCAAGCCTATGCCCTATTGGAACGGCTCACCCGCCAGGAGTTGGTCGTTCCAGTGGAAAAGGGCAAGTATCTGTTGGTGGGGCTGGAGCCCGAACGGGTATTGGGTAACCCCCTCTTCATTGCCACCCAGTTGGCCCACCCCTCTTACGTCTCCTACTGGTCGGCCCTCCACTACCACGGACTGACTGAGCAGGTTCCGCATACGGTTCTGGTGGCCACAACCCGCAAGAAACGTCCCCTTGCTTTTCTGGGCCATCACTTTCGCTATGTGACCATCAAACCGAGTAAATTCTTCGGCTACCGCCGTGAATCCGTCGGCGATCTGCCGGTGGTGATGGCAGATCCGGAAAAGGCCCTGATCGACTCGCTGGACCAGCCCCGCTACGCCGGCGGGATAGCCGAAGTGGCCCAGGCGCTGGCTACCGCTGCACCCGACCTGGACATCCCCCTGCTCCTCGACTATGCGGCCCGCATGAACGATCAAAGCCTGGCTTCTCGTTTGGGCTATCTGCTTGCTGCTCAGGGCATCGAAGCCGATGGCTTGCCGATCTCCGCTACACCGGTTCTCCTGGACCCCCACACCCCAGCCCAGGGCGACTATGACGCCCGCTGGCGGGTGCGTGTCAACCTGTCTCAGACGCAACTACACAGGGAAGGAATCGGCTGATGTTGACCCGCCAACAGATTCAGCGGCTGGCCCAGCGCCACGCCATCGGCCTGCACGCCCAGGAACGGGACTATCTGCAACACCTGATTCTCTCTCTCCTCTACAGCCGACCACAAAACCTCGTATTCAAAGGCGGCACCGCACTGCGTCTGGCCTATCGGGGCAACCGCTACTCGGAAGACCTGGATTTCAACGCGCCAGAGATGAATGCCACGGGAGTAGAAACCGAATGGCAGGCTGTTGTCACAGATCTGGCCGCCTATGGCATCGAAGCCGAGTTGCGCAATCCCTGGCGGGCCGATGTGGGTTACAGTGTGGACCTGAGCTATCGGGGACCCCTCTTCGATGGCCGGGACCGCACCAAAGGCAAGGTTCGCCTGGATGCCAATCTACGCCCGGAGGTGGTGGATGTCCAGTCTGTCCTCGTCACCTCTGAATACGACGACATCCGTCCCTTTGTGATTTCGGTGATTTCACGGGAGCATCTCCTGGCCGAGAAGGTGCGTGCATTGCTTGTGCGGGGCAAGGCTCGCGATCTCTACGATCTCTGGCTGTTGGTCAATCAGGGCGTAAACGCCCCAGAAGCGCTGATTCAGACAAAACTGAACCTCTACGACCTTGCGTGGTCAAAAAAGGCGTGGATCGCTGGTGTAGCCCGTGTGGAGACGGAATGGGAGCGTGACCTGCGCCCGCTTATCCCCCAGTTTATCGACTTCGCCAATGCGAAAGGACAGGTGGAGGCAGCATTGTCCTTCCCACCAGAGTAAGTGGCTGGTTCAGACACCCCCAAATCGTTGTTGAATCTCTCCGACGATCTCTGTCACAAAATCGCCGTAACCCCACCCCAATCCGCCAGCCTCCCGTTCCAGTTCGATCAGCCGCTGGGCCAGGTCCCCCTCTTCATAGCAACCCGGGTTGGTCAGCAACAGGTCCCGGAAATCCGCCAGCATCAGTTCCAGTCCCTCATAGAATGGCTCGTCGATATCGCCGTATTCGTTGGTAAACCGGTTCCCGGCCTCTACAAAGGTCAGCATCAGTTCCAGCGCGCCCAGAACATCACCGGTTTTCTGCCGATAATCGGCGATAGGCCAGGCTGCCACCAGCATATTGGGCGTCTGCGGCGTGCCCCACTCATCTTCAGAAAAGAAGCTCTCCTCGATGCGCTGCCGGCATTTCTCCAAGAGAGTTTCATCCCGCTGGCCCGCAGCCCCAGCCAAACGCTGGCCGCACCAGGGACAGAAACGGAAAAAGACCCCCTTGTACTCTCTGCCGTGGGTCCATCCGAGGAGCAGCAGGCTGTCCAGATGGCGGATATTCTCTGTCCAATTGGTGCAGGTGCAGCCTCTCGTAGCATCCCGCAAGGTCTCTTGGGTCATCGGTCATCCTTCGCGAAAAATACCCCTCAATGCCGGGGCATCTGGGCTACCTGGAACTCCACCTGCACCTTCTGCCCCACCACCCGGGAGAGCGTCTTCTGGATGTGGGCGGCCATGCGGTGTTGCAGCCAATCCCGGTTCTGGGAAGTACGTGTCCCCACCTGATAGGATTCCTCCTCAGCCGAGATGAGCCAGGTATCCACTAGCCAGGTGTCCATGGTCGAACGGGGAAATTGCAGGGACAGATCGTCCAGGACCTTCTGCCAGATGGTATCTTCCGGTTTGACAATCGTGGGCTGACGCCGTTCCTCCATGGCGGCCTGGTACTCGGCCCAATCAAAATCGAACTCAGGTTGGGCCTTGCCCTTTACCCGACTCCCCTGCCGGCCTTCGGCCTCCTGCTTGCGTTTGGCCGTACCCACCAGCCAACGGCCAAGCGCGTGGATGGGCGCGCGCGTGGGGTCTTTCAGCCAAGTTCGGGCCGCGTCGAAGGCATCCCGGATGGTATGTTCCGGGTAGGCGACCAGCTCGACCAGCGCGGCCCGGTCTGCACCGGTCATCTCACGCTCCTCTCCCAGCATCTCTTGGAAGTTATCCAGAATCCAGGCCCGCGCCGGATCTGCCAAAACATCCACAACAACAGAGTCGCTCCTTGTCCTTGCTGGATCGGGATTAACCCTGATCGTTGTTGTGTTTGTTGTATTCTCTGATGTAGTCTCTGTTGTAGTCTTTGTACTATATAGTAATGTTTGGCGGATTCCGCCATCTTTGTCTGGCGGAATCGCGCATTCTAGAATGTACGATTCCGCCAGACTAGAATGCGCGATTCCGCCATCCTGTACGGGGCCTGTACAATCAAGGATGTACGATTCCGCCATCCTAGGATGTACGATTCCGCCATCCTGGGATGTAGACCCATTCACATCCTCTTTTTCATCCTCTGAAGCCACATCCACCGGATTTTCAGCAATTGCCAGACTGACGGCCCCTGCTTCCGTATCTGTGGCTATGGCTGTGGATTTGGATGCGGCGCTCTCTGTGTGCCCCTTCACGTTTCCTGCATCTGTCTCTGGCACAGAAGTCGATGTGTCTTTGGTTTGTATCGGGACAATGGGCGGCGGTTCATCGGGGCTAACTGCCTGGTTGAGCATGTCAAAGAGTACGTCCAGGTTGAGGCGATAATAGAGCTTGGCGGGTACACCCATCCGTTTCTCTTCTAGCACCCGGATATCCCGCAACCGCTTGCGCGCCGTCTCCTGGTTGCGTCGGGTCAACCCTGTCTCTTCCAGTATATTGTCCTGGGTTTTGTATACCCAGCCTTCGGGGTCATGGCCCTTGCCGTACCAGTAGAAAAACTGGGAAGCAAAGATTCCAGGTTCAATGCCGCCCAAAACCTGGGCAAAGATTGGGTAATAGGCAATAGGGCTGCCTAGAACGGCAATGATCGTTTCTTTTCGCAGCATGGTCTGATATCCTTTCGCAGGATGACGGGTGCAAAGGGATGACCCAGACGAGCGCAGACACGCCGCCAGGAAATAGCCCAATGCGACCTATAGATTAATAATCAGACTCGTGTCGAGCGCATATCTTCCCTGTAGAGAATTCACAAAATGGAAGATATGCTCTTGCAATGCGGGGAAAAGTGCGGTAGAATTGCGCGAGTTGGAAGATTTGATACGCTTGACGCATTTGACGCCTTTGAGAGATTTGGCGCATTTGCCCGTGGACTACCGCACTTCTTCAGTTGTGCAAGGTCTGCAAGAGTCTTTTCACGAAACCCGCCTTTGGCAGAGGCGGGTTTTGTGTTGTTTATGCTACATTCACTGAGTCTTGGAACGGTCTTGTTTTGCCTCCAGCAAAGCCCTTGCTTCTTCGGTAAGAGGAATGTTGTTCTTGTTGACGTACGACATGAACTGTTCAGGAGTTATTCTATAACGATTGCCGGGAGGCATCACGAAACTATCGAGCTTCTTCGCGCGGATCATGCGGCGAACGGTTGCTGAGGAAACGCCCAGTATCTTGCTGGCGTCCTCGGGGCTGATGTATTCGTGGGCGAGGCTTTCCGACATCAGTCATTTCTCCTGTGGGCATTCTGTCGATGTTGATCGCGATGATCGAAATGTGTGAAGTGTCGTTTTCGTTCGCGTCTAATATACACCACCCAGGACAGATGTCAAATTGGATTCGCGCTGCTCCCGACAATCGAGAGCAGCGCACCCAGGAAAAGGACTACCACCGCAGGTACACTCTGTTGTTGCCTGCGCAGGCGCAGCCCGACGAAACAGAGGAGGAGAAGCCCCCCGCTCCACAGCACCGCCTGGGGCAGCAGGGCAGCCAGGGCTGTGGCGATCTTCCCATCTGCCGCGCCCATCCCCTTCATCTGCCAGGCGAACCAGCAACCCACAAAGAGGGCAAAGGTAAAGAGCAGCCGATCCTCGCCCCCCTGCCAGAGCGCGGCAGGCCAGGCTAACACAAAAGCGGGCAGCGTCAGCCAGTTGGAGACGTGACGGCTGCGCCAGTCCTGCAGGGCACAGGGCAGCAGCCAGGCCAGGAGGCATAGGTGCAGTAGAAGGTCGGCCATCGCCTATTGTCTCCTTATCGCCGTTGGTTGAGCGGCGACGGTTACCAAATCGGGCAGCCAACCCTCAAAGTACGCACTGTATCCCTCCTCTGTGGCCTGCAACGGCATAGCCACCCACTCCCCTTCCAACCAGACCAGCACAGCGGTTTTCCCTTCCCCTAGTCGTTGACCAGACCCAATACGCAAGGTGAACGTATCCCCATCTCCTTCTACCTGATAGAGAGGCGATAGGGCGGTGACAGGCGCAGGCAAAGCCTTGTCTGCTGCCCAGGCTATCGGCCTCAGTGTTGTGGCCGGACGTTCGTTGTGGCTCCCTGCCCAGACCACCACGTAGGGCCAGAGCAGTCCGATGACGACGGCGACGGCCACGCCAACAAGCAATGCGTCCCCGGAGATGGTTTCCACACTGGTAGCCTTCCTGCTTTGGTTAGACATCTCACGCACATCCCTTTTGGGTAGTGACCAGTCATCAGTGGGTACGTTAACGCTCACCGATGACTGCTCACTGATAACTATTCACACTCGCTCTATCCCAGCACCGCCATGACGGGCATGAGCAGCGGTGTGAGAATCAGAAAGAGAAAGGGCAGAAAGAAAAAAAGCACGCTGGGCACGGCCAGACGGCTGTCCAGCTTCTCCGCCTCGCGCAGGGCCTGGTCCTTGTAGGCGATGATCAGGGACCGGGCTAGCCCCTCCATCAATTCGGGACCCGCAGCCCCCTTCTGGGCGGCGATGTCCACCTGGGCGGCAAAGGCGCGCAGGCTGGGCAGGCCATAGCGCTCCACCACCTCCCGCCAGATGCCGGGCAGACGGCCCCGGCCAAAGAGCGGGCGTCCGTTGAGCCGGGACTCGGCCACGCTCATAGCAATCAGCCGGGCCAAGGGACCACCCCACTGCCCGGCCCGTTCCAGCGCCCGATCCGGCGGGTTGCCCGCGGCCATCTCCGCGGCCATCAATGCCGAGAGTTCGGGCAGGGCACGCTCTACCCGCTTCTTGACCCGGTTGGCCCGGTTGCGCAGACGCACAAAGGGCCAGGCGAAGCCGACGATGCCCAGCATAAAGAGCGCCGGGATGCCGTTGATCAGCGCGGCGGCGACCCCGGCCAAGCCCAGCAGGGCAGCCGTTCCCGCCACCCGGGCCGGCGCAGGCGGCGGCTCTTCCAGGGCAATCCAGGCCAGATAGCGCTCCATGTCGAAACGCCCCGTGGGCAGACGTTTGAGCACCACCTGGCCCATGCGCTCTACTGTGCCGTCTGGTCCATCGCCTCTGCCTGCCTGGTAATAGGCGTCCAGACGGTGGGTCACATCGTCGGCGGCAAGGGAGAGATTCCATGTGCGCAACCCGACGGCGACGGTCAGCCCTGCGCAGAGCGCGGCGGCCAGAATCAGAAGTTGTTGGTCCATTCCGAAAGTCTCCTTGCTTCAATTGGTTGTCAAGATTCCAACGCATCCTGGATCATCCCGTTCAGAAAGAGATAGCCGTAGGCCATGGCACTGAGCGCGCCCAGCGCCACCAGTTGGGCTGTCGGATCGTTGAATCCCGCACGGATCGAAGGCGACGAGAGCATCAAGCCCATAATCACGGCCATAATCACCAGCATACTCAGAACGGCTGTGCGTGCGCCTTCAGCTTTGGAGGCGGCCACGGTCCGGGCTTCCAGAATCGAGGAAAGCTCGTCGGCGGTGGTGGCAAAGGCCTGGGCAAAGCCTGCGCCGCCGGTCTCGTAGAAGCGGCCCAGTTCAAAGACGACCAGGGCCAGGGAGGGTGAGATCACCGCTGCGTGGGTGCGGGCGTGTTCCATAAAGCGCACCCCCTCCTCCCGGATGCCCAGCAGAAAGGCTTCCATCCAGACCCGCAGAGGATTCTGGGCTTCCAGGGTGTCGATGACCTCCTCCAGAGCACGGGTCGTCGATTCGGTGACCAGGAGCAGGCCAGCCAGACGGCTGACGAAGGTGGGCAACTCCTGCTCAATACGGTTGCGAAAGGTGCGCCAGCGCCCTTGCAGCCAGGCATCGACCAGCACATAGCCCAGCGCGCCCCCGGCCAGGGAAGGAACCAGCGGAAAACCAACCAGCAAAAGCAGCAGCGCGGGAAGCAGGGCGGCGGCCACCCGTAGCTGGCGCAGGCGTCCGGGACGGAAGGGCAGCCCCAGCCCGGCCAGGATCACTGCCTCCGGGTTGATGTGCAGCCGATCCGGGCGTTCCCCGCTGGCGGCGTAGGGAGCCAGGTAATCAGCCAGTACCTTCGCTTCGGGCGGTCCTAGCACCATACCAAGGTTGATTTGACGTACCAACAACGTGACGGTCAGCCCGGCCAGCCCCGCCCCGGCCAGGAGCAGGGTTTGGCGGTTGAGCAGGACGAGTAGGGTTTCAGGGTTCATTGGGGTCTCCTGTGGCAGGTGGCAGGGATAGGGTCGAAGTGTCAGGTATCAAAGTGTCGAAGTGTCGGCTTTACGAGTGACACCGGATACCCGACACCCGACACCGCTCTGGACACCCGACACGTCTTGTCACGAGCGCTTGCGCGTAACCGGCTGCATCATCTCGTCCCCGCTCTGCCAGAGAGTTTGGAAGCGTACATTGCCGCCCGCTGCATCTTGGACTTCATGTACAGCCACGACCTGGCGGCGTCCCTCCCGAAAGCCCAACTGCACCACCAGGTCGATGGCCTGGGCGAACAACCCTTTGGCCGCCTCGAAGCGCACGCCAGCGTCGGCGAAGAGAATGACGCCCAGTCGAAAGACCGCCTCGTCCGCGCCTTCGGCGTGGAAGGTGGTCAGCCCCGCGTGGTCGGACATGAGGGCGCGGAAGAGGGAGAGGGCCGCGTTGCCTGTGCGCACTTCACCCACGATCACGTGGCTGGGGGCCAGACGCATGGCGTCGTCCACCCCATCGGAGACGGTGTAGCCGGGCACATTGGACCCCGGCGGTGCGGGCCGGGCTTCCAGGGTGGTCACATTGGGATGGGGCAGCCATATCTCCTCCGGGTCCTCGATTTTCACAATGCGGGCCTCCTCCTCGATGCCGTGGCAGAGGGCAGAGAGCAGGGTCGTCTTGCCCGTGCCCGTGCCGCCCACCACCATCACCCGCAGCCGATCCGTGACTACTTCCAGCAGATGGTCCATCAGAAAGGCGGGCATCATGCCCCACTCGACGATCTGGGCCGGGGGCACGGGTCGGTTCTCATAGAAACGCAGGGCAATGGTGGGGAAACCGTCCCCTGCACCGATGTTGGGGTGGATGATCTTGACCCGTGCCCCGGCGAAGTTGTGGCCCTTGTCCCTGGCGATCTTGGCGTCCACGTTGGGCGTGGCCTCGGTACAGGCCCGACCCAGGGGAGCGAGGAGCGCCTCCACTGCCTGCCAGCATTCCTGGGGACTGGGATGGATGGCCAGCCGGGTAAAGTCCATCTCCCCTTTGTAGCGCCCCCAGACCCCGCCGTCCCCGTTGACCAGGACATCGGTGAAGTCCACACAGGCCGGGGGCATGAGACTGTCGAGAAAGCCCAGGCCACCCAGCCGGGCCACCACCCGGCTGACCGCACCCTGGAACTGGCTGGGGCCGAGGGTGGTGATGCGTTGCTGGCGCAGGGCTGTGCGTATCGCGTCCTGGGCCAGACGGGTCACCTCGGCCCGGTTGCGCAGCTGGGCCAGGGGCATCCCGCCGACGGCACGGCCCGCCTCTGTGACCAGTTCGTCCATCTGCTCGGCAGAAATGGCTTCACTCTGTGATTTCCAAGGCATAAACACCTCCTTTGAATGCGGAACGGCGAATGGGGAATGCGGAATTGGGCAGGGTCGGTGCGAATATTCCGCATTCCGACTTCCGCATTTGATTAGCTCCTCTTGAATACGACCGGTCCGACCCGCAATAGCTCCTGGCTTTCCCGTCCGACCCGGGCTGCCTGTGCGCTGCGACCGGGCGCGGGGGCAGCAAAGAGACGGTCGCCCAGGGTTTGCACGGCGCTGCGCAGGGGGTCCGACTGATAGTAGGGCGGACGGCGGCTGTTGAGCGCCTCCTCGATGGCCGGGTCATCGGGCACGGCTGCGGCTAGCTGGGGCAGGGCCGGATAGGAAGGGCGGGTGGACTTGAGAAATAACTCTGCCGACAGGGTGGAACTGCGATAGCCGTTGACCAGCAGATGACAGTTCTCCGGGGGCAGGCCACACTCCTGGTGAGCCAGCCGGGCCGCTTCCACTGCGGCCAGCGCGCCCTGGATGGTGGGCGATGCCACCAGAAGCAGGGTATTGGCGGCGGCCAGGGCCGGTGCGGCCAACTCCTGGCTGGAGATGTCCAGGATCACTACCGGATAGCCGAGCCTGGCCGCCTGACCGGTCAAGGCAGCCAGGGAGCTGGGTCCGTCCATAGACTCCGGTGCATATTCCCCCAGGCTGGGCGGCGACGGGAAGCCCGCCAGCACATCCACCTCCCCATCCTTCTGTACACAAGCCTGCAAGCCCTCTGCGTTGGGCGCGGCCCGCCAGGAGAGCAGATTGGGTTCTGGGGAGAGGCCCGCCTGCAAGGGCAGCATATCCGGCGCGCCCAGCCCCACCAGCAGCACTTGCAGCCGTCTGGCCGCGGCGTCCTGGGCCAGGGCACGGGCGATGGTAGTCTTGCCCACGCCCCCTTCCAGCCCCCAGACCGCAATGCAGCGCCAGCCGGTGGTTGCCCCATTAGCAGGCAGGGCCGGAAAGGGGGTGGCTGGGGCGCTCTGTTGAAAGCGCGGGGCCGGGCGGGGCGACGAAGATGCAAGCTGGTACAGACGCTCAAAGACGGTCGCCGCGTCGCTCTGCTGGGAGACCAGTTCGGCCACGGAGGGGACAGCCCGCAGCGCCCTCTCCTGGTGGTCGTCCAGACGGGGTGGAATGACCACCACAGCGACGCCGGTATACGATTCGAGCGCCTGAATTAGTTGGGACGGGCGGGGAAAGAGACGGGCGTCCACCAGGGCGGCCTGGGGTGTATGGCTTTGCAGCAGTCCCTCCACTTCTTCTCCGTTCTGGGTGGCGACTGCCACCTGAAATCGGCCGTCGCTGCTCAGGCTGGCATAGAGTTCCTGGTGGAAGGGTGAGGCCAGGAGCAGGGAGAGAACTCTGGTCTTCTGGGGCGGCTGGTTGGGGTCAAGCCATTGGGCCGGGTTCTGTACGGGTGCAATCGGCGATGTCCAGTGGTCGTGCATTGGGAACTCCTTGGGTGGCAAGTGGCAGGTGGTCGGAATAGTGTCAAAGTGTCAGGTGTCGAGTGTCATCGTCAACAGCGACACTTTGACACCTGACACTCGACACATTTTTCGCCTCTCACCGGTTGGCGAAAAGGCTCTGGTCCACCTCTGTGCTGATGGGCGATAACATCTGTTTCAGATCAAAACCAGGTGTGGTGTAGGGAGCAGCGTCCTCCGGCTGTAGAACCAGGGTGAAGGAAGCATCGGCTGCGTTGAGAGCGGCAATCATCTCCACGGGTACGCCCCAGACCACCTGGGGCGGCTGCTCTTCCGGGATGGATGCGCCCAGGCCAAAGGGGTCTTCCTGGTTAGAGACGGTCAGATTCTCCTCGTCCAGCCCCAGCACTTTACGGATGGCGCGTACATGGAGGGTCTCCTGGGCTTCGTAGAGGATGGGCATGGGGTCGGTGATGGCGGCCAATACCACAATGCCCTCGCTGGCTGCGGGCTGATAGCCCTGGGTCTGGGCGTCGGCCTCGGCGCTCTGGCCGTTCTGGACACTGGCCCGGTAGGTGATGGGTTGGTCCGGGCGGGCGCGGAAGCTGGGCGAGACGTAGAGCACCCGCACATCTTCGATAAGGGTCTTGGCAAAGGCCTGGCGGCTCTGGCGCTCCTGGACGGTGGCGACCAGACCTACCTTCTGCCCCGGCTGGATAAGACCGGCCAGACCTGTGTCCGCAGCCACTTTGACGGCGATACCCCGCTCGTTGGCCTGTAGGGTCACAGCCACCCCGATATGCCGGGGGGTGATAGCCTCGCCGCTGAAACGGACCACCGCCAGACTCTTGCCCAAGAGGGCGTCGGGGTCGGCCACCCCGTCGCTGGGGGCCTGGCTGACCGGCAGGGAGATGGTGGTCAGGTCGGCGCTGCGCAGGGTTGCCCCCGCGCCCAGGTCTCGCGCGGCCACCACCACCGTGACTCTAGCCTCCTCCTGGGGCCAGAGAGCCGCAGCCAATAGGACAGCAGTGACCAGACCGAGAATCAAGGAAAGCGATTTGTTTTTCATAGATGATTCTTTCTTGTGCTTATGGATGTTGAGCGGTCATTGAACGGACTTTTCGGTGTCGGGTATCGGGTGTCCAGTGTCATCGTCAACGGCGATACCCGACACCTGACACTCCGACACTTTTGCGACCACCAGCCACCTGCCACCTGCGACTTGCCACCTGCCTCTCCTCACGTCTTCACCTGCACAACACAGGGCGGCGGATAGTTGCCGTCCCGATAGACGGCGGTCAGCTTCAGCCGGTAGTTGCCTCTGGGCACGGTGGAGATGTTGAACTCCATCAGCCGCCCGCCGGCGACAGGCGTCTCGCTGCGGTAGAGTTGGGTCCAGCCTACTCCATCCGGCGATAGCTCCATCTTCCAGTACCAGAAGGGGTCTACGGCGGCGCGGCCGCCCACCAGCCACCAGACGCCGGAGGCAGTGATGGCGGTGATGCGGGCCTCTGCGCCGGGACAACTCTCCACCTGAAAGGCCACCGGCCCCTGACTGCTGCTCCCTCCTGGCTGGCCGAGTGTCACCGTGGGCACGCCGGGCAGCGGGGGCAGAACCGGTGTGCCTGTGGGGAGACTCTCCCACCAGTCCGGCGTTGGGGTAGCTGTCTGGGTAGGCGCTGGGCGGGGCGTCCAGGCGGGAAGTGCTGCCGGTGGGCCGGGAATCTGGGCCGCGAGCAAGGCGGTGATGGTGAGTCCCAGGCCCAGGACGGCAAAGGGAATGAGAATACTGGTATGCAGGGTTTTGGGTTCTCTCTGTGAATTGTTCATCTGTGCTATACTGGATGTGCTTACACCGTTTGTACGTAAAGGAGAATCAGCCAATGACCGTCGCCACCCGCAAAATCTTCAAGACCGGCAACAGCCTGGTCATCGCTCTGCCCAGGGACATTCTGGACCTGCTCCATCTGCGAGAAGGGGCAGAAGTCTCTGTGGATATAGACCAGAGCCAGAATCAGATTGTCATTGCCCCCACCGAGACGGCTGCCGCTGAAATCGACGCCGAATTTGCTCGCCAGGTCTCCGACTTCATCGACGCCTACCGCCCGGCCCTGGAGGCCCTGGCCCGGTGACTTACCTGACAACTGTCCAGATTCTCTTTCTGCACAGCCGCCTCATCGCCGAGACCGGGGGCAGCCCCGGCGTGCGGGATGTGGCGTTGCTGGAATCTGCCGCGGCCCGCCCCCAGGCCACCTACGGCGGCGCGGACCTCTACCCGGACCTCCTGTCCAAAGCAGCGGCCCTGATGCAATCCCTGGTCAACAACCATCCCTTTGTGGACGGCAACAAACGGGTGGGCATTGCTGCCACCGCCCTCTTTCTGCAGCGCAATGGCCGCCGTCTGGTCGCCTCCAATCAGGAGGTGGAGGATTTCACCTTGGCTGTAGCCCGGGGCGAGCGCACCTTTGACGAGATCGCCGCCTGGTTTGCGGCCCAGACCGAAGCTCATCGGTAGTCGGTCCATCCCCTCACGCCTCCTGTTTCCCGTTTGCCTCCAACCTCTCTGCAATCTCCCCATCCGTCGGTTCGGCCAGTTCCAGGAGCAAGGGCTGGATGTAGCACGGCTCCACTTCGGCCCGGTCGAAGGTGTAGCCCAGCTTGGCCACGCTACGGGCCACAGGCAGACTGGCCAGAAAGCGCCGCCAGCCCTCATCCACAAAGCCCTTCTCCGAACGGTGCAGCCCGGCAATCACCAGGTCCCGGTCTTTCGGGTTCTTGAGCTGGGTGATAAAGAGATTGTTGCAACTGGACAGAATGCCCTGGGGAATCTCGGCGGGTGACTGGGTGATCAGGTGCAGCCAGATGCCGTACTTGCGGGAATCCCGCCACATGGAGGCGAACTGCTCGGCAGTGGATGCGCCGCCCCCGCTCTCGTCCCCGCCCCCTGCCCGATCCAGCCCGGCCAGGATTTTGTTGGCCTCCTCAAAGACGATCTGGATGTGGGCCGGATGGGTTGCGCCCCGGCGCATACGCAGGATGACCGCATCGGTGTAGAGATGCCAGGCTGCCCAGCCCAGGAGAAAGGCTTTGGAGAAGTCGTCCAGAAAAGCCCCCCCTTCCAGCACAGCCATGCCCCACTCCCCCGGCACAATTTCGTTGATGTCGATGGCGTCGTCCCCAGCCGCATACTGGACAGCCGCCGCGCCCTGGACCAACGGGTGCAGACGAAAGAGGATGCCCTCCAGGACACCCCGCAGCATAGAGTCCCGGGGCGGAACCGTCGCCAGCTTGTCGGCGATCTGTCCATACAGTTCCCCCAGCCCGGTGGTGCGGGAGCGATGGGCGGCCAGATGCTGGCGTTCCGCCGGGCTGAGCATACCGATGGGCGTGCCTGCTTCGACGTGGATCAGGGCGACCTCCTCCGCCTGTACCCGACCCCAGCGGCTGTCCCGACGACAGTCGGGATCGTCCACCAGCACCCCGTGGGCCAGATAGAGCTGGCGCAGGGCGTCCCGCAGTTCGTGGATCTGGCGCTTCTGGCCCAGCTGGGCGATGCTGCCGAAGATGTCGCAGAAGGCCCGCCACTGGACTTCGGGCAGGATGTTGCGCCCGATCTGCAGGGGATTCCAGCGCAGGGGACGCACCCCGCCGGGGCTGAGCTGGCGAATCTCCACGTGGTCGGCCAGCCCCGGTGCGTTGAGCATCTTGCGCCAGCCCGCACCAAAGTCCAGAACAATGGTCTTCAGCTGCCAGCGCAGGGTCGTTTCGTAGGCCATACGCTCGGCGGCCACACTCTTGCCATAGCCCGTATCCCCGCAGAAGGCAGTGTGGAAATGACGCTCCCGGCTCAGACGCAGGGGCACACGGGTCAGGTCCCCGGTCTCCGGGCTGACCAGGTGGCCCAGCACCACATCCCCGGCCCGTTCGGCGTAGAAGGCCAGGGGCGGCAGCTTCTCCTGGATGGTGACCGCCGTACCCTCCTCAAAGAGATTGGGCGCGGTGTAGGCGGCCAGCATCCCCGGCGTGAGCAGAGTCCCCCAGCGGCTCCAGAGCAGGGGCACGGCAAAGGGATTCGCTTCAGGCAGGAGCGACGGACGAAAGGCCAGGGCGTGCAGACGCAGGTGCTCATCGCCAGGCACCGTCAGCACGGGTGTGGGCACATTGGGACCGTGAAAAGCCTGGGGCACAAGGGAGGCTGCGGCCCGTTCCCCCCGCTCGCCCACAAAGAGCAGGGCGGTGGTGAGAAAGCCCCCTTCCATAGATGCCTGGTTGAGCAGACTTTCCAGCCCTCTCGCTATCTCCGTGAGGCGGATGGCCGTGTCGTCCTCGGTCTGCCAGCTGCGCCCGATGCTCAGACCGGGCACGATGCCCGCGGAGAAGCCCCCGGCGAAGTTGTGGCTGGCGGCCAGGGCCAGGGCCTGCCCATTGGCTGTGTTGCTGCCGTGGCTGCGTGCGATCTGGTGGCTGCGGGAGACGGCCCGCCCCTCGGACCAGCTTTCGCTCACCCCCTCGGCCCAGGATTCGGTGTCGGCCACGCCGCTGGAGACCGAACGGGCGCGCACCACACTGTCGGCCTGACCCTGGCTGCGGGAGTCCGTGCGGGCCTGGCTGGTGGAATCGGCCCAGCCTGTGGAGTCGGCTGTGCCCCAGGACTCACTGTTGGTGGTAGAGCGGGAACCGCCTTTGCTCTGGCTGGTGGAACTGAAGGAGCCGGAAGTGGAGGAGACGCTGCTGCTCTGGGCCACGCCCTGGCTGCTGGAACGGCTGCCGCCGATGGCCTGGCTCTCGCTCACTCCCTGGCTGACGCTCTGGTTCTGGCCGGTGGTATCGGCCACGCCTACGGAGGTGCTGCTGGCCTGGCCCACACTCTCGCTGTGGCCCGCAGAGCCGCCGATGGTCAGGCTGCTGCCCTGGCTCTGGGAGAGACCCATAGATTGGCTGCCGCCCGCGCTCTGGCTGGCCCCCTGACTGCTGCTCTGGCCCATAGAGGCGTTGACCCCGCCCCCGACGCCCCCGCCCAGGATGCCGATACCGGCATTGAGATCGGCGCTGGCGCTGGCCCCCAGGCTGGCGCTCTGGCTCTGGCTCTCATTGACACCGCTGGACCAGTTCTCACCCGCCGAGATGTCCACCCCCCGGCTCTCCGACTGGCCCACGGACACACTCTGGCCCACGCTGTCGGAGACGCCGATGCTGGTGGTCTGGCCCGCGCCTGCCGAAACGCTCTGGCTGCGGCTCTGCCCGGCGGAGACCGCCGCGCTCTGCCCCTGGCCCTGGGACCAGGACGACCCTTCCCCGCTGCTGCTGCTGCGGGTTGTGCCGGAACCGACACTGGTGCTTTGGGATGAACCGGAGGTGGTGGAGGTGCTCCAACTCTCTCCTTCGCTGTGGGCAACGCCGGTGCTGTGGCTCTCCGTGTGGCTGCCCGAATCCGTATGGCCTGTGCCTGTGGAATCGGCCTGGCCTGTGGCCTGGGAGAGGGTGCGGCCTGTGCTTTCCGTGTCGGTGACTGCACTCGATTCTGTGTGGGCGAAGCCGTGGCTCTCCGAGCGGCCTGTGCTGTGACCCCAGGAGCGGGACTCCCCTTGCCCCCAGCCTTCGCTCCAGGTGTCCGACTGGCCGCTGGCCTGGGATTGGCTGCTGCTCTGGCTGCCCCCGTAGGCGTTGGCCAGGGCCGCGGCCAGGGGAATGGCGATGGAGAAGCCTACATTGATGGCCCCCCGCTGGCGGGATGCGTACTGGGAGGCGATCTGGCTCATGCGCACCAGGGCGTCGGCCAGGAGGGGGCGTCCAATGTGGGCGGCGGTGACCAGAAAGACGAAATCCTCCCGCAGTTTGGCTAAGCCTCGTAGAAGAATCTCCCCCTGCTGGCTGGACAACTCATCATCTTCTTGGCCAAGCGCACCGTCCCGTCCCAGCCCCCGTTGGGCCAGGCGTGGGTCCGGGTGGCCGAGGATGGCAAGCAGATGTGGCAGACTCTCCATCCGTTCCAGGAGCAGTTGCAGCCGCTCCCCGTCGGGCTGAATGAGACGGGAGAAGGGATAGTTGGCCAGCACAGCTTCCACCGCGGCCATGCGCTTGAGGGCCTCATCCACGGCGGCCTGCTCACTGGCCGCTTCCGCGGCTGCACCGTAGAACTGGGCCACGCCGATATGGGTGGGCGCAAAGATACCGGCCACAGTGTAGAGAAAGTCCACATCCCCGTTGTAGAGACCGCGCAGGGCCGCCCACTGTTTGCCCAGCAGGTCCGGGTCGTCCCTCGTCTCGATGGGCAGGTAGGCCAGCTCCTTGAAGGTCACCACCCGGAAGCGCTGCCCCCCGTGGCTGTCCCACAGGCGAAACCAGGAGTAGCAATAGCGCCCGCTGTCCAGGCAGAGACCGGTATCTTGGAGGGTGAATTCGGGATTCATTGTCATCGTCTTTTCTCTCTGGGATGCGAATTGCGAAAAATGTGTCGGGTGTCAAAGTGTCGCTGTTGACGATGACACTCGATACCTGACACTTTGACACTATTCCGACCACCTGCCACCTGCCACCTGCCCATCAAAACGGTATCCGGTCGTCTTCCATCCCGTACTCCTCCACCCACAACCCCGCCGGTTCCGTATAGCGCAGGGTGTGCAGGTCGGTCAGCAGCATGCGCCGGTGGTGGAGGCTGCTCAACTCCCGGCGGGTGTAGTGCAGGGCTTCGGGGGTCATCACACAGACGGCCACAAAGCCCTGGATGCGGGCCAGATTGCCCCACTTGGCCATGCGTCCATAGCGGCTGCCGCCCCGGCGCTGCACTTCCACGTAGACCTCCTCGTCTCCCCGGCGGAGTAGAAGGTCTGGCTCGGCAAAAGGATCGTCCAGGATCGGACAGACTTGGGTATACCAGCCTCGCCGTCGGGCCTGCCAGGCAAAGGCACAGAGCGCCGCCGTATGTTTTTGCTGCAAACTCGTATCCCCCCGGTGCAGCCGTTCGATGCGCTCCCATTCGGACTCTACCGGCTCTATTCCCACCGCCCGCAGACGTTCCTTTGCCTCTGGGCTAAGACGAACGAGAGTGTAGGTCCCCACTGTGCGGATGGTCTTCGCCTGCCAGGCGCACCCTTCCAGACGGCGCACAGCCCGTTTGATGCTGCCGCTCTTGGGGCCGATGCCCCGCACCTGGGCCTCCCACTCGGTCAACGCCCAGCGCAGGGACCAGCCGGTCAATGCCAGCAAAGCCAGCAGCCGGTATTCCAGCCAGACTCGGGCCGTTTCCAGGTTGCTCTGCCGCTGCATCTGGGCCACGCTCAGCAAGGAATGCAAGGGTGCGGGGATGGCAAAGGGCTGGGCTGGGTCCGTGGGCAGGAGGCGCAGCCGCTCCAACAGGGCCGTGCTCTCCGGCGTGGCGGTCGGTGTCAGCATCTCCCGGCCCCCCTGCCTGTTATTCGTTCCAGGCCCTGAGCGACGACACACTTGTTGGCCTGTTTATGGGTTGTGTTGTTGACCACCCATTCCCTCACCTTCTGCGTATTGCGTATTTCGTATTGCGTAGGTGATGGCGATCTTGCCGTTGATGGAAATTTCTCGTCTGGGAAACGTGATGCGTGAAGCGTGAGATCAGACGAACCTCCTCACGCCTCACGTTTCACGTTTCATCAACGAGATATCCTCGTCCTCGGCGTCAACCTCACTACCTACGCACTACGCAACACGCAATAGATTCCCTGACCGCTGGAACACCTGTACGCCTGACCGCTGGACCGTTTCGTCCCATTTCGTTCCACTCTCCTGCTATCCATGGCCGCGGGTGCGTACAGAAGTGATAGTCTGGGCCGGTCGTTGGCCCATAGGCGGGTGGATGAGAATGCCCTGGGCCAGCAAGGAAAGATAGGCCAGGGGCAGAATCAGCCAAAGACCCCAGGTGGCCAGGGTGTTGAGAAAGGCCCGTCCCTGGGCCAAAGCTGTCTGGGCCTCATTCTGGCCGCCGATGGCCTGGGCCCAGGCCGCCGCGTCGATGCCCGCTAGGTAGCGGCTGTAGGCCAGGTAGACGAGAGCAGCACCGGCGTAGAGGCCAATACCGCCGCTCACCCGCCAGCCCAGGGCATCGGGATTGAATCGGTCCAGGCGCACGGCTCCTGCTCCGGCCACGGCCATCCCCGCCAGCAGAAAAGGTGCAGGAGGTGGCACCGCCAGCGCTGCCAGCGCCGCCAGCACCCCGATCCCGCCGATCCAGAGTCGCTGGCTCTCCGGTGCTCGCCATCCCAGGGCCACACAGGCCGCTGTGGTGATCACGGCTGCAATCTGCGCCCAGGCCACATAGAACAGGAGCAACCCGCCGTTGGCGATGTAGAGGAGGATGGTCTGCACGTTGTGCAGGAACTCGTCGAGCATAATGGTCTCTTGCTGTGTATGTGGCGTGTGGCAGGTGGCAGGTGGCACACGCAACTCGCAATTCGCAACCCCCTGCCTTTTGCCTTGCCCTTTTGCCTTTTGCCTTTTCTCCCCTACGGCTCCGTCAGCGTTGTATCCCGCAGATAGACCGGCACGGTATAGGGTTCAATCGCCGTCTGGGGCTGGTTGAGGGGCGTGCCTTTGCTGGTGATCACCCAGCGCCCGGCATAATTCCCCGGATCTTCGGGCCGCCAGTCAAGAAATTCGTCGTAGAGACTCATGGCCTCGCCGCCCCAGACATGGATAGGGTCGATGAGAGCGAAATGATCCTGGCGCGTGTAGGCTCCATAGTAGCGACTGCGTAGCGCCTGATTGATCCAGGCGCTGGAGGGCTGGCTCAGAGGCAGATGGATATCCAGACGCACGATGGGGTCATCGTAGGGACCTTCTGTCACTCTGTCATAGCAAGCCCAGGTCCAGTCGTTGGGACAGTCGCCAGGAAAGCTCCCTCCATTGCGGCATCGCTGTTCCAGCACTGTCTCGTACTGGGTGGCCCGACCACCTGTTGCCCAGGTGAAGAAGTCGATTCCAGGCTCTGGATCGTACGGGTGCTGGCTGTCCAGCACGGGAAAAGGCGGCTCCCAGCGTACCTGGGTCAGGCGTGGCTCTTCCAGGTCCACCCAGATGCGGCCCACATCGCAGGCAGGGGGCGGAGGGGTAGGGGTGGCCGTGGCTGCCGGGGTGGGTGTAGGCGGAATGGGCGTCGCCGTGGGCGGGTCCCGAGGGATGCAGTCCTGACTGCGACACCACATCACATAGCGCCCGCAGCCGCCCAAACCGGCCCGGCATTGACACTGGCCGGGACTGGTACAACTGCCCACACAGCCAATGCAGCCCGACGGTTTGCCGTTGACGTAGCACTGGCCGTTGACGATATCTTCGCAGTAGCAGGCCTGACAAAGACCCGAACACTGGGCAGATGAGACAAGTCCCATTGTCTGGGCCGCCTGCAAGAGTCCGACACGTCTGGCCTGCACCGGATAGGCCTCGATGAACCAAACCAGAGCCAGAGAGAGCACCGCAAGCAGGGCGGTGGCTGCCAAAATGCGCAAGCCGATGGGTGAGATGCGTCGGATGGGATTGGTTATTTGTCGTAGAGTGTCAAGCAGGCGCTGCGCCATAGGTCACCTCCGGCGGGACGGATGAGGGGTTCAAAACGATGCCAGTCCCAGGCGGGCTGACTTTCGGTGGCTTCCTGGCTACGCACCCGGTAGGCGTCCCAGATGGCATAGCCCAGGGCGGCGGAGGCAGCCACATTCACACCATTGCCCGCAGTTGCCTGCTCCACGGCCACCTGGCAGGTGAGCGCGTCGCCCACCACCTCGCACCAGGCCCGGGCCGCGGCGATGACTGAGCCAACATCGGGATAGGCGACGCCCAGAGGCAGTTCCGTGGCGTTGTCGGTCAGGGTCACATAGAGAATCTGGGGCGGATAGGCGACCAGATAGGTGGACAACGGCCCTTTGCAGGCTGAGACCTCCCAGTTCCAGCGGCTGCTCTCGTCGATAAAGGCCACCCGGCGGCTGTCGCTGGCTTTTCCACCCAGCGGCGTTGTCGTAGCCGGGGGCAGAGTGGGCGTGGGCGCAATCGACTGGGGCGTCGGCTGGGCCAGGGTGATATAGAATCCCCCGGCCAGCAGGAGCAGGATGAGGGCGGTGAAAAGTGTGGAGCGATGTATGGACATGGCTGATTCCGTATTGTGTGTTGCGTAAAATGTGGCAAGTGGCAGATGGCAAGTGTCAATCGCAACTCGCAACCTTTTTGCCTTGCCTACTTTTCCAACGTACTGTCTCTCAGGTAGACGGGGACTGGGGTACTCTTGAGCCCATAACCTTCCGGATGTGCCCCATCGCCCGCGGTGTAGAGATGGATCCTCACCCCGTAGATGCCGGGGTCGAGAGGTTGCCAGTCTGGATAGCTGGTTTCCACCCGCTGGCTGCGTCCTTCCCAGACAGTGACGCATTGAATGCCCCGCTCCTCTGCCCGGCTGTAGGCGTCGTAGTAGCGCTGGGAGAGCGGGCCTTCGATCCAGTGTACTGATGGGGGCAGCAGCACCCAGTCCATCTCGATGCGTACCAGGGGATCGTCCCGCTCGGTCAGATGGCAGCCGTTGCCGCTGCTCTCCCCTGCGTAGAAGCGCCCGCCCTGGGCGGTGATGGCAAACTCAACCAATCCCTCCCCTGGGCTGCGCCAGACCGGTTGCTGGCTGCCCAGGGTGGGATGCTCCGGCTGCCAGATGAAGGCCAGCACTCTGGGTGGCTCCCGTAACACCTGCCCGATCTGACAGCCGAGCGGGTGGGGTAGGGGCGTCGGTGTCGGCGTTGGCGGCAGGGCATACCAGCTATCCCGGTCGGCGCAGGGGTTGGTGAAAGGCGGTTGAGGCATGGCGACCGGATTGGTTCCCCCCTCCCCGAAGTTCGCATTGCCGCCATTTTGACCTGGGCCATTCACCACCCGGGCCTGGGCCAGCCGTTCCGGTGCAATGCCGTTGATTGAGGCAGGTGCAGCTTCGGCTGGCGATACAGCGCTCTGTACTGTCTCCTCCACTAGTGTGGATCCTGACTGAATGGCGGTAGTTACCCCTGTGATGAGCAGGCCGGTGACAACCAGAGCTGCGCCGAACTGAACTGCTCGGTTGACCGGAATTTCATAGGAAGGGGTTCCGCTGCTCCCCCCGCCAAATCCACCACCGCCGCCGCCGCCGGCTGCTTGTGCCAGACCAGACCAGCCCTTGTCGTTCCAACCCGTGTCCCCAGCAGTTGTTTCCGGCCAGTCGGGGTTGTCTGGCTTGGTACATGCCTCGCCCCAGCCCAGGCTATGGGCTGCATCGTCCAGGGTACAGCCCATAGCCTGGCTGGCTGTGGAGAGGTGTTCCCCCAACTGTTGGCTGGCCTGGTCCAGACTCTCGCCCAGATGATCCGGCGGCCAGGGCCAGAAACGGCGTAAGAGAGAAGGGATGTCGGGCATATCGGCGTTGAGTTCCTTGACTGCTTCCTGCGCAATCGCTGTGTTGACGGGAAAGGACCAGTGAACAGGGAGCAGTGGGTTTCTGGACAAACTGATTACTGCTCACTGGTCACTGGCAGCGTGGCCGCATCTCCCGCCACCGGCACTGTCAAGGGCGCGTAGACCCACCCAATCAGCCCATTCCAGCGCACTTGCAGCCAGAAAGTGTCAAGGCTGACTGCGATGGCAGGCAAGATTTCGCCCTGGATAGCTCCGCCCAGCACGGGCGAAACCAGACCGGGTGCGGCGCGCACGTTCAGATTGGCCCCTGTGCCAGTGTTGACCCGCACTTCGACGGCACTGGTGCGGGGCTGGGGTGTGGCTTTCTGAGAAGCCAACAGACTCTTGATCTGGACCTGCACCGCGCGCAGGTAAGTGCTGTCTGTCTCGGCGGGTGGGGTGGGGGGTGTGAGCGGCGGGACGGCAGTCGGCGCTGCGTCGGCCACGGTGAGCACAATCTCCTGGGGTGTATCCTGCGCGGCCATGGCCGTGACTGGCTCGCTGTCGGGAATCAGGGCCGTCAGAAAGGGGGCGGCAACGGCGAGAAGCAGCAAAAGGGCGACCAGGGCCACCGTCTGCATACGGATTTCGATGTTGGGCATGGCGTCTGCTCCTGTGAACGGAATAAAAAAAGACGCACTCTCCCGTGGGAGGTGCGCCTTGTGTGTGCCGAGGCCAGTATACGATCCTTTTTCTTTGTTGTCAATTATCAATTTGTGTTGTTGTGAAAATTACTTTTCGTCAATAGGCGTCAGCCCGGCAATGGGCGCTCAGCCCCAGGTGGTCGCACAGCACCGCCCGCCTCCCCGCCGCGGCAGGCGGCGACAGCCCTCTGCCCGGCAGCGGGAGGGGCGTGGGCTTCCGACCGCCGTCGTAAAGCCACGACGGAACTTAAATTATTCATTGTGTGAACGGGGCAAATGTAGCCAGGAAAGGGGGGCAGAACGGAAACCGACAATCTTGCAAAACCGTCGTGATGATTAGAACAGGAGCAGATACGTCCCGTTGCGCATAATTGCTGCGAAAAGCCGCTTAGAACGGCTCTCAGGCGCTCCAAGGCTGGCATCGACGCTGGCGTTTTAGGCTGGCGTCAACGCTGGCGATTATGCTGGCCTTTATGCCAGCGTCAATGCTGGCGTAGAATGAGATATGCTGTACTTTCCTGACCGGCCATTTGAGTCATTTTTCTTGACATAGACAATTCTGGACTTGGATGGCGAACTATTTGCGTCTGCCGCCGATGGTCAGTTCCGTCTTCTGGTTGGGGGGCTGTTTCAACTGCAACAGGTGCATAGCCTCCAGTTTGGGCGCTTCGGGGGGGAGCAGGTTATAGACAAAGCGGGGGGTGCGGGAGATTTCTTTTTCGGCAAAGCCCACCAGCAGTTCCTCGTTGGCGCGCAGATATTCGGTGCAGGCGAAGGTGAGCAGCCACTCCACCACCTGGGAGGCGGAGCTTTCTTCCAGGGCTGTGATCTTCTGTACCAGGGTCTGGACATCCGGGGAGAGGTCGTAGGTGGCTTTGGTGCGGGAACGGTCCCGCCGCTGTTTCTTGCTCAGGGCAGCCCGGTTCTCTACCGATTCTTCCAGCAACTGGGCTACTTTGGGATCGACGGTCAGTCCCCGCCGGCGTTCTGCTTGGGGTCTCATCGGACGGGCGCTCCTTCTATGTTTTCCACAAAGCGTTCGCAGACGGCGGTGAAGGCTTCGGTAGAGGGGTCATTGGGTGAGATTTCGAAGACGGTGGAGCCGTAGGTGCAGGCTTCGGAGATGCGGATGGACTGAGGGATGACTGGCCAGACCAGGGAGGAGAAGACCTCCACCAAGTCCTGCAGGTGACCGCCGTGGTCCACCGTGCGGGCGCGCATCATATTGGGGATGATACCCAGCAGCCGGGGTCCCCGTCCATATTCATCCCGTAACTCGTAGACCGTGTTGGCCATCATCTGCACACCGCTCAGGCTCATGCGCTCCACTTGGGTGGGGACGAGCATATAGTCGGCGGCGAAGAGGGTCTCCCGAAAACCGGCGGCTTTGCTGGGCGGCATATCGATTAGCACCAGGTCGGCCTCGGCGTCCGCTTCCAGCCGTTGTAGGGTCTGGGCGATGGTGTCGAAGGGTCTGCGCAGAGTGGTCAGGGTGATCATGGCATCGCCAGCGTCGCTGCCGCCGGGCAATACCCGCACTCCCCACTTGGCCTCCCGCAATAATTCCAGGGGTTCACGGCGCACAATAAGGGTCTCCCACAGACCGCTCTGGGCTGGAGTCTCATCCAGCAGCCAGTTGGTGGCGTTGGCCTGGGGGTCCACATCCACCACCACCACCCGCCAGTTGCGGGCCGAGAGCCAGGCGGCCAGATGGACGGTCAGGGTGGTCTTGCCGACCCCGCCTTTCTGGTTGGAAACGGCGACGATGCGCGCCATGGGCAGATCCTTTGGGGTGTGATGATGGAGAAGGATGATGCAGTTTGTGTCAACGCTGGCGTTGGAAATATAGGCTGGCGTTGACGCTGGCGTTCAAGGCTGGCGTTGTTTCAGTATAGCGCAGAGTTAGGAAGATGGCAAAGCTGCTGTTAGCACAATTCAATCTGGGTATCCATAGCCGAAGGTGCAGCGGCTCATGCTCAGTAGTTCTATTAGGACACTTCGTATCCACCGTAAGGCTAACTCTGAATTTTGCTCTTAGCCAGCCAAAAGACCTGGTCTCATACCCTATTGACAATTGCCTTTCTGCGGGTGTATACTTTCTGTAGTATTACAGGCATACCCGCCCCTTTCCCATCGCACCCTCCAACGCCCACGGCGGGGATGAATTCCACCCACAATTTGAGGAGAAAAGAGCGATGAGCCGCGTCCAGCGTTTGTATTGGGGATTCCGCATTCCGCATTCTCTCTCGACTTTAGCCAATTAGGCCGCTCTGGCAACGAGAGAGACAAGAGAGCGGAGTAAATGGCTGGGAAATAGAAAACGGTCGTGGTTTTGGGACGACATCACATAATTCGGAATCTGGAGTAAATCCAGACGGACGGCAGCCAAAGCGTCACTAAAAGTAGCATCAGACTTTCGATACCAGGAAGCCTGCTGTCGGGGCAGATTGGGGCCGTGCAAGTGATGAGCTATGAGAGTGACAAGACTGAAGAGACCCAACAGGCAGGGAGAAGTGCGCTCAATCGCCCGGTCAGACCAGTGGCGCTGGGTGCCGAAACCGAGACAAGCCCGCACATCTTCAAAGGTGACCTCGATGTTCCAGCGCAGAATGAACCAGGATACAATCTGCTGAGGCGAGACCGACGAGTGGGAGCAGAAGAAGGCGGCTGGCTTGAAGAGTTGCTCTGGGGAACGTAGGAGCACCCAACGGAGTTCGACAGGTTTCTGTCCGGCTCGGTGCCAGAGAGAGACGCCGGTGAGATACTCGACCGTGCGTAAGCCATCGGAGTACCAGGGGACCTCCATTTCCTGCCAGGTAGTCTGCTCATCCAGGAGTCGGTCAGCCATCTTGGGTTGTCGTTCGCCCTTCTTGGGTTTGGGGCCACGCTTGCTTTTGGGCTGTGGCCCAGGGAAATCATAGAGTTGGGCATCCAGCCGCAGTCTGGAAACAAACTTGACCGGTTGCTTGAGCCGTTGACAGCGCTGCACCAGGCAGATGGCCGCATAGCTGCCGTCGCCCACCAGGACGATTTCCCGGTCGGGCAACCAACCATGCACACGACCGATGAGGTGGCAGCTCCACTGAACAATCGTCCAGTTGCGTCGTCCGAGACGGGCCGCCGTCTTGGGGGAACGAGCAGGCACAGCCAGAAAGGGCAAGGCCCAGGGACGTTGACTCCAGGGCAGACTTACCGACAGAGCCATCACAATCCAGCGCAGGCCCAGCACATAGTTCACCTGCCGGATGGTCGAGCGCACCGGGTCTCGAAACCACCCTTTGTTCTTGATTTTCGCACCCTTGCGTGCCTCAATTGTCTCGTCAATCAAAATCACAACGGCCGCCCTTTCGGGAACAAAGGTTTTGACCAGCAGGCCCAGGAGAATCCGGCTCAATTGACACGGCGACCAGATGGCCCGATTCAGGACCCGGTGATATGTGCCGTACCCGTTACTTTCACCCAAACCCATGGCACGCAGACTGCTGCTCACCGTCCGTCTGCCGCTGCTCAGGATTGTTCCGTAGACCAGCGTCAGCGCCCGCCTATACGTGGGCGCTGTGAAGACTGTCCCAAATATACTCAACAGTTGTACAATCTCTGGGGAAGGGGTTGGCATGAGATTCTTCCTTTCGAATGTGGCTTTGACACCAATATTCTACTCGGTTTTCTCTCTGTCAACCCCTTTCTACACCTTCTCATAATGGCTAAAGTCGAGTTCTCTATTCCGCGTTGGATTAGTCGTTGCCCTGCTATTGGGAATGTTGCCCAGCCAGGCAGGGGCCAGTAGTATTCAGCCAGAGCAGTACATCCCGTCTGGCCAGGGCAGCCAACAGGCCACAGAACCGGGGCCAGTACCTACCCCACTACCCCCGGCGGAGTGGCCGGAGACTCTTCCCTTCAGACATTCCCCCTATACCCCCTCTTTTGAACTGCCCCAGGAAGTAGAGACGCTGGTTTTGCCGCCGGTGCAATCCATTCCTGTTCAGGAAGTGACCACTCCTTCCGATACAAACGAAGAACTGCCACTGGGTCTGCCGCCCGGTGCGGTGACGCTGACCCTGGCCCCGGAAGGAGGGCAAGTGACCGTCGGGGAATTGCCCCTGGCCCTGGAAAGCGCGACCGGCAGTCTGGCCCAACCGGTGCAGGCCCGCATCAATGTGCTGGACAGTGATATAGCCGAGCAACTCTCGCCCGTGCAGGTGGCCTTTCAACTCTCCTTTGCCAGCCTGGACAGGGACGGCACACGACAGCCCCTTGCCCAGCCTGGGCAGCCCCTGGAACTCAGTCTGGACACCAGCCGCCTCGCTTTGCCCTATGGGGGCAGCTTTGCCGACCGTCTGATGCTCTATCGGGTCTCCGACTGTGCCTGGCGCACAGTGACACCTGAACAGACCAACGATATGCCTGCCCGTCCCCAGAGCGAGGAGCAGGTGTTGGATTGCAGCCGTTGGGAAGCCCTGCCCGGTGTCAATGACCGGGCCAACCAGCGGCTGACCGTGACATTGGTGAAGTTGGACGAGATGGAAAATGGCCTGGTGCGCCAGAGCGCCGTGCCGGAGCAGAAGGGCAATCCCCTCTTCCTGCCCCTGGTGGGCGGCGGCGGGGGCAACGGACCGGATAGCGATGACGAACCACTGCCTCCCACCGGCGACATCTACGTGCTGGCGGCCAGCAGCGGCGGCCAACAGGGGGACTACGGCTTTACACCCCTGGCCAATGTGAGCGATTACCAGGTGGCCCTTTCCACTGGTGCGGCCACCACCAGCTATCCTATCCCTGTGCCGCCGGCCGCGGCTGGCCCCGCGCCCGCAGTGTGGCTGGCCTACAACAGCGGCAGTGTGGATGGGATGCACACGAGCAAGAACAACCAACCTGGCAGCGCAGGTATTGGATGGGATATCCAAAGCGGTTCCATCACCCGCCATCTCAAGGGCTGCAACGTCTCCCAGGCCCCCGGCGATCTCTGCCTGACCGGGGACAACTACTCGATTGTCCTCAACGGCGTCGCTTCCCGGCTGGTAAAAAACACAAGTACGGGCCTTTACTACCTGCAGGACGATCCGCGCTGGAAAGTGGAAAAACTCACCAACGGTGCCAGCGGCCATCCCGACGCCCAGAAAGAGCTGTGGTGGGTGACGACACCCGACGGCGTTCGCTATCGCTTTGGGGGCGAAATCGAGCCGGAAACGGGCTACGACCAGGACTCGGTCTTCTACGTCACCATCTACGACACGGATCCCGCCTCCTGTGGCAATTTTACCAACGACCTGTGTGACAAAGCCTGGCGTTGGAATCTGGACCGCATCGAGGATACCAACGGCAATGTGGTCAGCTACTTCTATAGCTGGGAGGACAACTACTACAAGGCGCGCAACGACAGTTCCAGTAGTTACCGCAAACGCTATGTGCGGGCCGGCCAGATTGCCCGCATCGACTACAGCAAACGATCTGGAACCAGTGTGCAGCCCCACGCCCGTGTCCTCTTCAACAGCGAACTGCGCTGCACAGACCCCACATCCACCGGCGATTGTAGCTGGCCCAGCCAATTCCCCGACACGCCAGGGGATCTGGCCTGCGAAGCCTATCCGGCCAGTTGCAGCCAGAACAAGCCTACTTTTTGGAGCCAGCGGCGACTGGACAGCATCCAGACCCAAATCTACGATCAGTCCACCAGCACCTGGCAGACCGCGGCTATCTATGACCTGACCCAAAGCTTCCCTACAGCGCCCACCGACGGCCAGGGGGATACCAGCGAGAAGAAGCTCTGGCTGGGTAGCATCGCCCAACGGCCGGGCGGGAGCTTCAGCCGCAGCGCCTTCGATCAGAGGGAAGCGGAGGACTACGACGCCCAGTACGGCATCGGCACGGAAGACACCACGGATGTGGGGCGGGGACGCAACGTGGGCTGGACCGACACCAACGACTATCTGCTCTACAAGAAGGTGGACTTTGGCAGCGGGGCCAATGCCCTGCTGGCCCGGGTGGCCAGCCCGTTCAGCGGCGGTCAGATTCAGTTTCGCCTGGACAGCACAGGCGGTACGCTGGTGGGCACAGTGAACGTGCCCAACACCGGGGGCTGGCAGAACTGGAGCACCGTGGAGTTGACCTCCCTGAGCAACACACCGACAGGTGTCCACGACCTCTATTTGGTCTTTACGGGCAGTCTGAATGTGAATTGGTTTCGTTTCCGGCCCAGCACCACACCCCTGCCTGGTCTGCCCGCTGTGGTGTACGGCCAGAAGATGTTGAACAACCGGCGCAATTACGATGTGGCCGGCGTCTCGCCCATGTACATGTCCCGGCTGATGACCGTGACCACCGAGTTGGGCGGCCAGGTTGTCTTCACCTACGGCCAATCCCACGCCTGTCCTTCCAGCCCCAGCAGCAATATCCGCCTGCCCTACGACTGTTTCCCGGCCTGGGATCCGGGCGACCCCAACATTTCGACCGACGACGGCTGGGTGTTGTGGAACAAATGGAAGGTGCTGCAACTGCAGAAGTCGGACAGCTTTTCCAACAACGACATAGAGAGCTACACCTACAGCTACAGCACCCCCACCTGGCACTACGGCGATGACCCGGCTCTGCCCGACATCAATAGTTGCAGCAATTGCCCCACCCGCCATTGGAACGACTTCCGGGGCAGCGAGGTGGTGACGGTGACCGATGGCAGCGGGGCCAAGACAGAGTACCGCTTCCATCGGGGGATGAATGGCGACCGGTTGAATACGTCCGGCGGCAGCTTTGCGGCCAGCATCACACTGAGCGACAGCAGCACGCGGCCAGACGAGAACTGGCTGCGGGGACGGGGTGTGGAGACGCGGCGTCTGAAAAGCGACAACAGCGCAGTGACGCGCACGGTCAATTGGTTCACCTGGACCCTCAACGCGGGCAGCGGCGGCAGTGGTGCCTACTTTGTGGGTCTGCAGAAAACAGAGCAGAGCTGGTACGGCACGACCAACAAGACCACCCGCAGCGAATTTGTCTACGACAGTTACGGCAATGTGACTCGGGAAATCCAACACGGCGATACATCCACAACCAGCGACGACCGCAATATCGAGCGCAGCTACGTCTACAGCACCACAGTCGGCTATCTGGTCGACCGCCCCCAGTGGGAGAAGCTATGGGCAGGCACGGGCAGCGGCAGCAGCGGCCAGGAACAGGCGCGCACAGACTATCTCTATGACAACACCACCACTGTGGGTGCGACACCCACCAAAGGCAACCTGACCGAAAGTCGACGCTACTACACAGCCAGCAGCTACTATCCGTCCTACATCGGCTACGACAACTATGGCCGGCCCACTGTTCTCACCGACGCCCGTTCCAACCAGACTGTCACCGCCTACGACAGCTTCTACGGCTATGTGACCAGCACCACCAACGACCTGAGCCACGTGACCAGCTACGCCACTGACCCCAAATGGGGTGCTGTCACCCAGGCAACCGACCCCAACGGCAAAGTAACGACCCTGCAGTACGATAGTTACGGGCGGCTGGAGAAGGTCTGGCTGCCCACAGAGCCGACCAATGGCGTGGCCAGCCTGGTCTACAGCTACGACCCGGCCAGTCGTCCAGCCTATGTGCAGAGCAGCACTTTGCAGGTAAAAAGCAGCGCCACCTATCTGGACAGCCGCAGCTATGTGGATGGCTTTGGCCGCTCCTTGCAGAGCCAGCGCCCTTCGGCCGACAGCGGTTATCGGGTAGTGAGCAGCCAGAAGTACAACAGTCTGGGGCAGGTGCTCTATACCAGCGCACCCTACCAGATAAGCGGCAGTCTGAGCAGCGGCTATGCGGCCCCCAATTGGAGTAGTGTGACCAACTATCACCAGTATTTGTATGAGGAGATGGGCCGCCTCTTTGTAGACTACACCCAGAGCGGCAGTAGCACCCTCTGGCACGAATACACCTTCTACGACGCCTGGTGGCACAGACACTACGACCCCAACGGCAACCGCACAGACACCTACGTGGACGGCTTCGGCCAGCCCGCGCAGGTGACCGAATTCAACACAGGCGGTGCGTCCTACAACACGGCCTATGCCTATGACAAACAGGGCAACCTGACCCAGACGACGGACTCACTGGGCAACACGACCTGGATTACCTACAACCTGGCGGGCTGGAAGACGGCTATGACCGACCCGGATATGGGGACGTGGAGCTATGCCTACGACAGCGTGGGCAATTTGCAGAGCCAGAGCGACGCCCGCAACCAGACCCTCTATTTCAAGTATGACGACCTGAACCGGCTGGTAGAGAAGCGGCAGACCAACGCCAGTGGGACGCTGCTTGCCGATTACACCTTCGACGACACGGGGGAAAAGGGGCTGCTCTCCCGGAGCCGGGCCTACAGCGCCGCCGGCACCACCGAGGTGCAATATGTGACCTACGACGCCCGCAACCGGCTGACCCAGCAGAATTGGGTGGTGCCAACCACAAGCACAGGTGGGGGCACATTCCGCTTTGACTACACCTACAACGAGGCCGACCAGCCCACCTCCACCCGTTATCCCGGCGAAAATGGGGGACAGCAGGGCGAGATTGTCAGCTACACCTACAACAGTGTGGGGCAGATGAGCGGCGTAGTGGGGACGAACACCTACGCCAGCAGCGCGACGTACAACCCGGCCGGCCAGTTGACCCAACTGGCGCAGCCGGGAATCACCCGGCAGCGGGTGTACGAGACCAATACCATGCGCCTGAGTGTGGTGAAGGCGGGCACGGCTAGCCCCTGGAACAACCGGCAGAATCTGATCTACACCTACGACAACGCCGGCAATGTCACCAGTCTGGTGGACACACAAAACAGCAGCCAGAAGCAGTGCTTCCAGTACGATTATCTCTACCGGCTGACTGGGGCCTTCACAGGGAACAGCGGCTGCACAGCCTACAGCGCCACGGGCACAGGGCCGTACAACCACACCTACGCCTACAACGCCATCGGCAACATCACCAGTTATGGGACGGGGAGCAATACCTACACCTACGGCAGCAGCAAACCCCACGCCGTCACAGCGGCCTTCGGCAATAGCTACGCCTACGACGCCGTTGGCAACCAGACCACCCGCACCATCACTGGCACAACCTACAGCCTGGTCTACGACTACGAGAACCGGTTGACCGCAGTGAAACAGGGAACCACAGTGCTGGCTGCCTTCGTTTATGATGCAGACGGCAACCGGGTCAAGGGCACAGTGGGCGGCGTCAATACCGTCTACATCGCCGGTCTCTACGAGTATTCGGGCGGGGCGGCCAAGAGCTACTACACAGGGCCGGGCGGTGTGGTCGCCATGCGCAGCGGGGGGACGGTCTATTACCTGCTGACCGACCACCTGAACAGTACAGCCCGCATCGTCAACAGCGCGGGAACGACCCAGTCCACCAGCTACTACTTCCCCTTCGGCGGCAACCGGGGCGCTGCCTTCAGCAGCCTGACGACAAAGCGTTTCACCGGCCAGTACCACGAGTCCACCCTGCCCGGCGGCGAGGGGTTGTACTTCTACAACGCCCGCTGGTACGATGGGAAGCTGGGCAGGTTTGTCTCCGCAGATAGTATTGTGCCCAGTCCGGGCAATCCCCAGAGTTTCAATCGCTACGCGTATGTACTCAACAATCCACTCAAATACAACGATCCCAGTGGCCACAGTTTTAATCTTCCGTGTCCCTTGTGTAATACGCCGCCAATCGACTATTCGGACAAAAAGGGAGCATCTGACGTCCTTGTTGATATTGTCGCAACGGTGGCTTGCCTATTCGTAGGGTGTCATGTTGATCGAGAAAAGAATGTTGTCACCCCACCTACCTATAAAGAGGCTGCTGACAACATGGCGTTAGGGATCACGCCTGCTCCGATGCTCGCCGGTGTATATGCCCCGATTTTGGGCAAAAGTGGATTGACGAGAAAACTGCAACAGGCAATCATGGAATCTCTGGACGAAGACGTTATTGTTGCAGTACGCTCCCGTCCCTATCGGGCAAACTTTCTCGATGGCTTGCGGCGCGCCAAAGGCCCTCTTGATAATGTGCTAGAAGAAGGGTCTTTCAAAAATGGTTCGCGGCTGCTGGATACGGGTGAGCGTGTTGCCTCTGACCTTGACCTAGCTGGCGTGACCAGGAACAGTGTGCCCTTTAACAATTCAGAGTCAGAAGCGTTGGGAGATATAATCAACGGCAATTACGGATGGGATGTAGTTACCCACGGAGATCTTTACAACGGACAGAAGATGGGCTTCCCGAAGGCACTGTCGGTCAATGTGACCCAACCAGTATACGTGTTTAGTAGAGGTGGGTTTATTGAAGCTCTCCCATTCGAAGAATACGTTACGAAGTATATGCCAAGATAGAAAGAGATGTGACCCTATGTTGCCTAACGTTGCGCAGTTGCTGATTGACCTTACACCGGAAGAGTATCGGGGGTTATGGCCAACAAACCGCCCTCTGGGAGAATCGATATTTTTGCCTGATGCATATTGGCAGAACCTTCCACGGTATCTGATTGCACGTTGCCCCGTGTGCGGCAGCGAATATCAAGAAAACTTGGACACCTATTCATTGTTTGGTTGGGTAAAAGGGGCAATGGGGGAATGTGTGTATCGGGAGAACAATAATCTCAAGATTACTCGTTGCCACCACTTTGTACGGGTACAGCATTTCATCAACCTGAACGGAATCGAGCCAAGGGAGTTGCGGTATAAAGGATTCGCCAGCGAAGTGCCGCATGTCATGCTGCCCCTGTTGCCGGACGATGTGGCTTCATGGGCGGTGATGCATGCTTTGCCCATCTGCCGCGTAGAAGGTGAGATGTTCGCCCCTGTGTACACTGTATACATGCTTACCTACTACGCAGCAGAGAACGATGTGGAGGTACTCCTGGATCGGTTGAGGCAGAGTACACCTGGCTGGGAATTTTTCTATCCGCCACCACGTAAGGATGGTGAACTTTGGTGGGATCTGAACCATTGGGTGAAAGAAGGGAGGCTACTCTGGTTGGCTCCAGATCATCCAGACCTGCTCCTTCAGCGTGGATCGGATGCCGTCTTCCCATATGGCGACATCCAAGGCCGCCGAGAACCCTATTACGCCTCCTATAGAGCCGGTCAGCAAACCTAGCAAGTATGAGCGGATGGGCACAGAAGGGTTTTCCTGGGCCCGCTGACGAGGCTCCACGACAACTATGTGCAGGGCACGGTCTACTACCTGCTGAGCGACTAGCTCAACAGCACGGCGCGCATCGTCAACAGCGCCGGGACCATCCAGTCCACCCAGTACTACTATCCCTTCGGCGCCAACCGGGGCGGGGCGTACAGCGGCTTGACGACGAAGCGCTTCACGGGCCAGTATCACGAGAGCAGCATCCCCGGCGGGGAGGGCTTGTACTACTACAACGCCCGCTGGTATGATGCCAAGTTGGGACGCTTCGTCAGCGCCGATTCGATTGTGCCCGATGCGGGCAATCCCCAGAGCTTCAATCGCTATAGCTATGTCTATAACAACCCGCTGCGCTACACAGACCCGACAGGACACTGTATCTTCGGCCTGGACACCCTGGTATGCGTGGCTGTTGTGTTGGCGGGTGCGGCTCTGTTCTTGCAAGGGGACGACACGAATCACCAGCCGACCCAGGAGGAGATTAACTCTCAACGACTGGGAGGGGCGCTGTTGTTTGGCGGGGCGGCAGCACTTGCCATGGGTGGGGGGGTTGTCGAAGCTGGCGCCGCTGCCTGTGCCGATGGCGACTGTACGAATGAACTCCGCGGTCTCGCCCCTGTAAAGGAGGCCATATCTTCTGCCGCAGAAGATGGGATGCAAATCTATATGCGTGGTCGCCCCAATGTGCCTCGGTGGATAGAACGCATGTTACCGGCAAAGGCAGAAAGTGAGAAAACTCTGGAATTTGGTCGTTTCAAGGCAGAATTCCCAGGTGGAATACGAATTACGAACAGATGGAGACCTGTTTACTCTGATGTAGATCTCGCCTATATCATGCAAGATGGTAAGGTGGTGACTGATAAAGTAGTAATACAACGTGTCGTCGATTCCATTAATCGCGCGTACGGGTCTAATGTTATACAGCATCATGATCATTTCAACGGGATGCGTGAAGGGGCATCTGGGGCAACAATGACGAAGTTTCTGAAAGGATCCTTCTATGTGTTTGACCAAAGCGGTTACTTGGGTACCGTCCAGGCCATCCCATCAATAACTCAGAAATTCCTGGAGATGCTCCGTTGAGCATCTTATTCTAAACGGCTATGGCGACGGGACACTATGTCCCGTCGCCATAGCCTTATGCATACAACGAAAGCGAAACACCTATGAAATTATCCAGGATGTTAGTCGACATCGCCGAACCGATATTCAAAGCAGTGGGCTTTAGACCCACCATCACCATCGAAGATCGCGAAACAAGAACAATTCGTTCTTACGATCCAGTCGGATCGCCGGAATGGTTCGAATGGCTCGACCGCAAATCAACTCGGGTATTCAAAATCGATGAACAGGATCCATATGACGATGGAGAGATATGCGAGGCTCAGAAGGATCAAAGTGGCAACTGGTATGTTACTGCTGAATTACACGGGCAGCACTATCAAGTCTACATTGGACCAAGCAAGGAGATGACAGCCGAGAATATGATTACAGCTATGGAACAACTGTACAAGCTACCCTATCAGAAAAAGTAGCCACAGGGCAGTCCTTGCCATCACCTGTGTCAAGACCTCCTACAATCCCCTGACGCCATCGTCAACACGGCGGGTGTTGAACAATCTACCCAGTACTACTACCCCTTCGGTGGCAACCGGGGCGGGACGCTCAGCACGCTGACCACCAAGCGTTTCACCGGCCAGTACCAGGAGAGCAGCATTCCCGGCGGCGAGGGGCTGTACTTCTACAACGCTCGCTGGTATGATGCGAAGCTGGGGCGGTTCGTCAGCGCGGATTCAATCGTGCCCAGTCCGGGCAATCCCCAGAGCTTCAATCGCTACAGTTATGTCTATAACAATCCGTTGAAGTATACGGATCCAAGCGGGCATTGCATCTTCGGCCTAGACACCTTTGTTTGTGCTATCGCTGCAATAATTGGAGCCGGCACAATAGGTTATGGTATGGGCCGAACTGTATATGAAGTGGGAATGCAGCAGTCTCCCATAAGTGAGCGGATTCGACGCGATCAGATTGGCGGTACGCTTGTAACCAATCTATCCGATATGATATCAGTACAAGCGCAGATACATTCGATCGACCCCACACTGATATCAGCCGTAATCCGTCACGAAGGTGCTGCCATCGAACGGCGTACATTAACAGCAATGCCTTCTTCAGTACCTGGAGTCATCGCGAACGGTGCTGAGTATGCACAAACACTTCTGCAAGGCGGTACTGCTTCCATCGGCGTCGGACAAATGCAGCTACGACGTGCAAAAGAACTTGAAGAACTGGGCTATGTTACGCCTGCATCGAATGAGCACGACAGAAGCCTAGCGCTACTCGACGGTGATCGCTCAGTTGGGTACGTGGCTGGAATGTTGCATTATTTGTCCGACCAATTGCAGACTATACAGGGCTTCTCTAGCCTGGGTGTTGAAAGTCAACAAAGGTTGATCCTCATTGCCTATAACTGGGGGTGGACATCAGACTTTTTAACAGCGATTAACAAACGCGGTTTGAATGGTATGATAGAATACTCTGGATATGATAACCAAACCCTTGACGAGTACTTACGCTGGAGTACAAGCCAATGAAAATTAGAAGATTGAGAGAGCGGGTATTTTATTTATTGTTGGTGCTTTTGTCGGCAACTGCCTGCACCCCTAGATTTGATCCTGCCCAAATCACTGGACTCACTGCCATCGTCTCACAATCTGGTTCCTCTGCTGTTGACATGGGTGTTGTCTTGATGGATGCTCAGTATGTAGTGCGACAAACACTGCCTAATGCCTATCTCAACTCCCTAACCTTTCTAGGCAAATGCAGTAACCTGTCTCAACTGCATGGTGAAATTAATCTCGGCTTCGTTGAGGTTCAGCGAGGCGTACTTCGGCAGAGGGTATTATCTGGATTGGTTTCCATTGACACCGTCGGGAAAACCAAGAATATCCGTTTTGCTGATCATTCGAATTATTACCCCTCTACAACATTCTTGAAGTTACAGAAAGGTTTGACTGTTGAGAAAATTGCGGTGATAGCGCAAGAACAAATCACGTCTTTAAGCGTGGCAAGCTGTGATGTCAGCATCGTTAACCTTTCCGATGACCGCTGGCAGGTTGTATGTACCGAATCGGGCTCCGGACCTCTCGGTCGTCGGATGTGTGAATTCGAGATAAATGCGTCAACAGGACAAATTGTTCAGCCAATCAGTACTGATTGAGAGTATGAACAGGGTGGTTTATCAATGTCTCACGTAAGATTACTGGAATCCCACTATTCTCAACGGTTATTACTGCTTGGCATAGCTGTGGTCATGCTACTATTGATAGCAATTCGTTGGGCATGGGTGCCACCGACATTTTCAGCAAAGCCATGTGGACTTGCTAACAACGCAGCTTGGATTAGCGTTGATTGGACATCACAACCGGTTGATGAAGCTGCTGTGACACAGCTTGCGGTAGAAGCTTCAGCTCGTAAACTGCGATATCTGTTCCCTTTTACGACCTATATCAAGGTTGACGGCTCCTTCAGTCCTTCGTATGCCTATGCAGCCGACTTTGTATCGACGTTTCGCCGACATAATAAAGATACGCTGTTATTGGCGTGGATTGGGATTCCAGTTAGAAATGACCGGCGTTTTGGAGTACATGGGTGGGTCGATTTAACCGACCAAAGCAAGCGTCATGCAATCGCTGCCTTTGTAGCTCGGCTTGTGAGCGATGCAGGTTTCGATGGAGTTCACCTGAATGCAGAGCATGTGAACAATCGAGATCCAAGCTATTTGCTTTTACTTGAGGACGTTAGACGCACATTGGGCGGGCGACCAATCCTCAGCATTGCGAGCAATGATTGGTTGCCTGGTTTATTCGATAGACTCCCTGTGGTTGGAGGGTACAAGTGGAGCGACACTTATTTTGATACGGTTGCCGAACGAGTGGATCAAATCGTTGCTATGACCTACGACAGTTTCATGCCTCTTCCGGGACTCTATCGCCTCTGGATTCGAGAGCAAGTTCGTGGTTTAAGCCGAAGCCTTTGGAACTCTGACGTAGAACTGTTGCTCGGTCTGTCAGTCTCGCGAGAGCAGACAAGCACACATCATCCCCGCGCGGAAAACCTGTCCAACGGACTGGCCGGAATTTGTTCAGCAATCCAGAACTTCGAAGAATCGAATCAGCGGGTTGTTGGTGTCGCAATCTACGCAGCATGGGAAGCCGATCAAGAAGATTGGGAAGTATGGCAAACTTGGTTACGATAAGAAATGGCGATGAGTGATTTAGTCGCCATTCTTAAGCTGCTACACAGGTGCTGGCGGTGTGGTGGCCATGCGTAGCGGAGGGACGGTCTACTATCTCCTTAGCGACCAGTTGAATAGCACAGCCCGCATCGTCAACAGCGCGGGCGCGATTCAGGACACCAACTACTTCTACCCCGGAGTTTATCCTGAGCCTGTCGAAGGGGCGGCAACCGGGGAGGGGACGGCCAGGCGCTTCAGCGAATTGCTCGTCTGCCACACAGTGAGGGAAGGAGCGAAGCGTCAACTCGTAGATATATCCGTTTGCAGGGGCTGTGCCAAGAACTACGTCTGTCTACGTGGGGTGGCACTATCCTGTTCTGATCGGGCAACCCATCGAGTAGACGTCGGCTCATCTGGCGTATCCGCCAGGGCTACTGAAAATGAGTTGAAGCAGCGACCTGTCAACTGACATCGGCGGCTTATACGCCAGGCCAGGTCTCTGATTGCCTGCTCTTTGCACACCTGTGATTTCTCCCTGAGACCTTCCCGTAACAAGTCCAAACCGTTTGTCTGATTGGGACAACTTCTTCGCCCAACAAGAGAATGGGAATATCTCTCCTGTGGTTTATAGCCGTAGTAATGACATTGGTGGCGATGGCTGTGTAACCAGTCCGCGGGTTTTTGGCGCGCCCATAAGACATACGGCTGCCCTTAGGATTAGACTGCCGACGGGAAAAGGGTATAGTGCCGGGATGGGTGAGGATCAGAGGTGTAGAGGATTGGAATGAGGAAACCGACGTTTATGTAGACTTCTGCTTCAAAATGTAATCGATCATCTGCGTAATGTTTTTGATACCCTCCTCGTCCAGATGGGAGGCACGTAGGGCGATGTCGGCGACCTTCTGCTGGCGCTCGTCCTGTACCCGCTGCTGTAACACCTCCAGAAGTTCGGTATTTTCAATATCCGTCAAATAGGCAATCGCCTCGTCCCGGCTCACGGGCGCGTAGAAGTATTCCACTGGAATCTGGAATGCTGTGGCCAGACCTTGCACAGTGAGGTAGCTGGGTTCCTTGGTCTGTCCGGAACGGATACGAGAGAGAGCTGCTGGTTCCACATTGCCCAGGCGTTGTACATCACTGTAGGTAAGCCGCTGGCCGCGCGGGGGGTGGGTGAAGAGCAAATCGACCTTTTCCTGTAAATCAAGCATAGGTTTCTCTCGATCTTATTGTTTTGTCAATTGACAATATGAAATATGTTGTGGCAGAATAGCGATGACCAGCCTGTTGATAACCGTCAATCGTATTCTATCATTCTTTTCGTAAGTACAAAAATAGATTGTACTATAGACGGCTATCGTGTCAGGAGGCGATACTCCGCCCACTGGCAGTGCAGGCAAGCCCTTTTCTCAACGCTTGATGCCAAAGGAATCCATTATGTCCCAGACCTTCACCCCGAAGATGAAGAAGCCCAACATCGTCATTCTCAACGGCCTGGTAGAGGAGGTGCAGCCAGTCCAGACCCAGGACGCCCGGCGCTGGCGTCTTTTCAACTACCAACGGGACGCCGTACTGCTGCGTCTACAGACCGACCACGAAATCTACGGCGGCCATCATCCGGTGCTGGTCACATCTAGCCAGGCCGCAGAAGTTGCCTCTACCTACGTCCATTGCCGCACCCATCACATTCCCCTGGCCGTGACCGTCACCGGCTCACTCTATTCCCAGAACGAGCAATCCCTCACCATTGCCAGCCACGTGGTCTGCCATCTCCCCCAAGAGGAGCAAGAGCAAGTTCGCCGCTACATGGAAAGCGTTGCTGGCGCTCTGCCATCGGACGAGCAGCCATACGGTGCGGATGCCTCGCTTTAGCAGCACAACTCCACAAGATATTTTCCGCAAAAAACGACTTTAGACTGGATGGGCCGTCATATCCGGGTCCTGGACAACCCCTGCCTGGGATTCGTTATCCAGACGATGAGAGCCTGATGGGCTGGCCAGTAGGCTCTCATCCTGTTGGCGCAGGTGTTGTGCTACATGACGATAAAATGCTACCAACGCCTCTAATCCGTCTTCGGGCGGCGACTGGAGAAGTTGGCAGAGTTGGCGCGCCTGGGCAATGTCCGTTTGATTCCAAAAGATGGTTTCACTGTCTGTATTGATGACCAGCCTCGTCTCATGCTTTTCCTCCAGCCTTTTTAGATAGCCTCTCAACATCTTGTGGCTGTCCAGAATACTGATGGCCGCCCTGTAGAGATAGCGATCTGGATTGCGTAGTTGCTCCCACCAGGTGGACTCAACGGAGACAACGGGTGGACAGAGACATAGGAGGCGACTTTGGATGAAATGCAAATCATCCAGGGCGGCCATTTTCTTGGGAATTTGGAGGAAGTCAACCATCTTCACGAAAGTTTTGTGGGAGGCCAGTTGGATACTGAAGAAGACGGCCGACGCTCCCATGGACAGGAGGGCCAGTTGGTTTAGCTGCTCGGCAAACGGAGAACCGGGTGTGCGATAGGCAGCGATTGTGTAGGCGACCTTCAACCAGAAACAGACGTTTGCCAGCAGGGCAGTCAGTATTCGCAACCCGGTGCGCAGGCGCACGATCTGCGCGGGCCGCTGTCGATAGTCGATGCTCTGAATCAGGATCGGGATGATGCCAACGCTGCCGGCGTACCCGAAAAAGAGAACCATAAAAAGAGCGTCGTCCCACGCGCGCGGGGAGCGGGCCGGCCACTCCGGCGTCCAGCGAAGCCAGCCAAAATAGAGGACCGAAAAAGCGATCAGAAGCAGGACAAGGGGCACTGCAAAAAGGAGGCGCGCTTTGCGTCCAATGGGCCGGTATTGGCGGACAGAGAGATAGCCTACCTGCTGAAAGGCGATGCTCCCGGCCAGGTAAGAGAGATACCAGGCAAAGTTATTCATCCCCACAGCCTGGCCGACAGCCAGTTGGATATCATCTACCAACAGAAGTAGGGATGTGCCCAGGAAAACCGCGGTCAGCCAGACCCGGGAAACAAGCGGGCCGTGGTCACTTTCGTGGCGTCTACGCCACATGGCATTGAATTTGGTCACCACCAGAACCCATAAGGCGAGGGATGAGGCAATCGTCAGGAATGTGCGCATTAGTCCAATAACCCCAGGGCAATGAAAAGTTTGCGTTGTTCTTCATCCGCGATTACAACTTTGGTCAGCTCATCCTGGCGGGTGTATCGGTGTAGCTGCTCCTGAATAAGCGATGTCAGTAGCTCTGCCTCTTGCTCCTCTTGATTGGATTTGGTCGAGCGCAGCAGCAACTCGGCTGCGCTGAACTTGTCTATGAGTATTTGGGCGAGAGTCTCTTTGGTCACCTTGATCGTTTTGTGGCCACAGAGCATATGGGCCAGTTCGTGCAGTTGGATATGCGCCTTGTGCAAAGGGATCGCCTGTTTGTGATAGAAGATGTAGTCTGTATCATCCTCCTCCATCCAGGCCCCAAAGATAGTGGCTGGCATGGCCCAGGCGGTCATCTGAATAGATTTTTCCCGCTCTTTTTCCACCCAGGCGATGAAACCCGGAAGCGTAAAGTGGGAAAAGTCGTAGCGATCAGAAATCTGTTGGAAGCGTTCCGCAATTCGTTGATCGATGTCTACAGAGGGTGCGGCGTTGTTGGATTGTTTCATGCGGTGCTCTGTTGTTGTGTGAATGGTTATGGGCTGGGCACGAGATGGGCCAGAATCTTCCGACCAGGCCGCAGGGTCCCCTGGGCCACGGGTGGTATTGGTTCAGTATCGACGAGCTTCCAGCGGTAGCGTCTGGCCAAAGTGGCAATGACCAGATGTGCTTCCATAAGTGCGAAGCTCTTGCCGATACATTGGCGGGGGCCGCCGCCGAAGGGAAAATGGGCAAATTTGGTCTGTTCTTCTATCCTTTCTGGCAGGAAACGGGTGGGGTCGAAGCGCTCCGCATCCGTCCAATAGTGGGCGCTGTGCTGGGTGGCGTAGGGGCTGAGCATAATGCGCGCGCCTGCCGGGATATGATAACCGTTGATGACATCGTCTTCGACCGCCCGACGGCTGAAGCCCCAGACGGGTGGATAGAGGCGCAGGGCCTCCTGAAAAACGGCATCGGTATAGGGCAGACTAGCGAGTTCTTCCAGCCCTACCGTCTCTCCGGCCACCTGTTCCCGCACTTCCTGGCGCAGGCGGGCTTCCGCTTCGGGGTGTTGAGCCAGCAGCATCCAGGTCCAGACCAGGCCGAGGGCGGTTGTCTCGTGACCCGCTGTAAGCAGAGTGCCGATTTCGTTGCGGATTTCCTGGTCGGTCATGCCCTCGTCAGTCTCCTCATCAACTGTTTCCAGCAGCAGGGAGAGGACGTCATAGGGCCTTTCTGCCTGCCGGCGACGCTCATCGATGAGACCATACAGCAGGGTATCCAATCGCTTTTGTGCAAGATGAAAGCGGTTGCTGCTGGGTGGAGGAAAGCCCAGCAAGGTCCAGATAGCCGCCAGAGGAGAACGGAACTGGCTGAGCACTTCATCGGCGCTGGTGTTGAGGGCGTCCCGAATTTCCTGGGCCTCATTGTCCAGGTCTACGCTGAACAGAGTTTTGCTGGCGATGCGCAGGGTGAGCCGCATTATCTCTTTGACCAGGTCCAGCGGCTCTGACTGGCTGCTCCAGCGTGCCAGCATCTCCTGAATCACCTCTGTCATCGTATCGGCAAAGCTGGCAATGTAGCGGTGATGAAAGACAGGTTGCAGCATACGACGACGGCGCAGCCACTCACTGTCGTCGCTGGTGAGCAGACTCTCCCCGACCAGCGCGCTGATCATCTTGTAGGTAAAGGTGTCTTTGCTGTAGTTACGGTAGTTGTCCTGCAGCACATGCTTGACCGCGGCCGGATCGCTGACCAGATAGACGGGCAGCAGGGCGGTGGGAAAGCGGACAACGCCGCCGTAGCGGGCGTCCAACTCCGACAAAAAGGCGAGCGGCCTCTGCTGGAAGTCGCGCATATTGCGCAATCCCGTCAATGGAGAGGGGCCGGGTGGATTTGAAGGGATAGACATTGTGTTGAGCCTTGTCGGACCCATGCGCCGCATTTCGCAATAATAGTAGCGCCAGGGTCTGTTCTTTCTCTGAACTGGTGCGTATTCGTCTCGATAGTGTGAATTTCGCCCACCATTCTAATGGTCAATTGATAGATAGCAAAATCTGTATTTGGGTTAAAGGTGCTACCGAAAGAAATAATTCGGTGAAAATCCGATGTGTTGATAATTATCACTGAAAATACCCTGTTCGGAGTAGATTGGGGGGGAGGCAGGGCTACATATATCTGAAAATTGATACTTGACAACAAAATGATAACCGCGTATACTGTAACTGGTTCATTTCACGGCGCATGCCCTTCCGGGTGTGCGCCTTTTTTATTTCCTGTTTTTTCACACAAAGGAGAACAACCATGCCATTCCGTGATTTCTTACTAGGGACTGAAGGAGATATGGTGGAGCGCGGACTCATCCTCGCCGCCATCGTCGTTGCCGCTATCAGTATGTGGAACACCCTGGGCAGCAAGCTGGCCTCGAAGTTGAGCAGTGTGAATGCCGCGGTGCAGTGAGAAGATGGCAAGGTGGCAGGGTGAGGGGGTGACATGTGTAGTCACCCTGTCATCCTGTCAAGTTACAAGGAGTCCCTATGCCCAGAACAATCACCCGCTGGCTCAGCGATCGTTCCGGTTCCATGGTGGAGAGCGCCATCACCATGCCTATCCTGATTCTGCTCTCCCTGGCCTTCGTCAATCTGGCCCTGGCCGGGTATGCCTCGGCCACCGCGCAAAATGCGGCCAACTACGGGGCGCGTATGGGTGCGGTCTCCTTTTCCGGTGCGGCCGGCCATGCCCTGGACAACGCCCGCCAAGCCGCGTCCAGCGGCATCGGTTCCTACGACATCTCCGTGGCCGCCAGTGATACGCCTGGCTCTACGGTAGCGGTGACCGTACGCTGGCAAGTGCCCAACTTCTTCGCTGGTCTCATGCCCCTCTTCGGCCAGTCGGCTGGCGATCTGAAGGGCACGGCCAGCGCATCGTATCGGAAGGAAGGCTGGTGATGGGAATGGAGAAGGGGGAAGGGGGAATGCGGAATCAAGCACCGGTATTTGCTCATTTGTTCCGCATTCCGCACTCCGCATTCCGTAGCTGGCTGTTCGGTCGCCGGGGCGATATGGTCTGGAGCGCGATTGTGATCGTCACCGTTATGCTGCCCCTGGCCAGTCTCACTATCGACATCCCCCGCTACTTCCGGCTGAGCGGCCAGTTGAGCCAGGCATTGGAGACGACCGGCCAGGGGCTGGTCAACACCTGTCTGGATATGGGGCACTTTGAACAGAGCGGCCAGGTGCGCCTGGTCGATGTCTGCCTCTACTACGAGTCGGGGGCGCTCTTTATCCTCAACACCCAGGACCTGGCCTGGCGGGGTTATCAGCCGCTCCTGACAAATTTCGGCTACAACCCGTCTACCCAGCGCCTGCGCGTGGAAGGGGAGGGCACGTTAACCGTCTTCTTCGGGTTGACGCCGGCGATCACCATTCGCCGCTCGGTGGAAAGCCGGGTACGAATGGTGGCCCAGTAGGGCGGTGTCCGATGCAGATGGAAATCTCCCTGCCCTCTAACACCACACAAAGTATTATCGCCGCGCTGCTCCTGCTCTGTCTGGGACTGGGCGGCCTGGGCTATTTCGTCACACCCCAGGCGGCAGGGGCATCTGTGCTGCTCACGCCCGAACGCTGGGCTGCGATCCAGTTGGCCCGACAGGCTCGGCAGGAGACCCTCTCTTTGCAGAAAGATATGACCCAACTCAGCCGCCTGCTGGCCGCAGAACGCCCGGACCCGGTGACGGCCATGTTGTTGGCCCAAGGTGTCTATGCTCGCCAGCGCACGGGCGCATCGGCCACCGCACCCGCCCGCCACTCTGCCATCGAAGCCGCGGCCCTGGCCGCCCGCTATGCCGCGGGCACGGTCGCCTACGAAGAGACCCTGGACGCCTACACAACCGCCGTTGCCCGGCTGCGCACTCTGGAGAGCCACGGGGATGACGTGGAACCACAGCCCCTATCAGACCACCTGGAGCCAACTGCTGGCAGAGGAACGCAAGCTGCGCCAGATGGATCAGGCCCTGCTGGGGGCCTACCGGAAGCTGCTGGAACGGCTGGCCCAGCAGATAGCGCCCCACCTGCTCGATGAACGCAAGCGCCGGGACCCGCTCTTTGCCCAACAGGCCACCCCGGATGCGTGGAATGGTTTCTTTGCCGAAAGTCTGCCGCCGCTGCTGGCCCGGCGTCAGAATGACCGGTGGACCACTGCGCCAGAAAGGGAGCCGGAACGGAAGCTGCCGACAGAGACGGTCTCTCCTCCGCCTGTGCAGAAAATAGAGACAGACGGGGAATCGGCGGACAGCAAAACCGAGCCGCTTCTGTCTGCAGTCGTCCGCAGTTCACTGCCCCAGGATGCGCCAGGCCACTGCAAACGACTGGGCATCTCTTTACGTCTGGACGAGAGTGCGCTGGGTCTCAACCAGGAGAACTGGCCCCAGGATGTACTCTTTCTGGCTCTGCTGGGGCGTACCGGATGGGCCGCCCATCGCTCGGTGGCTGTGGAATTTGGCCATCTGCTGGGTCGCAGCCAGCCCCACAAGCTATCGGGCACAGACAACCGACAGATCACCAGGCTGGTTAATGCGGGGCTGGTGGCGACCGAAACCCTGGCCACCGGCAATACCCGGCTCAAACTGGTCTGGCTGAGCGAAGCGGGCAAGCGTCTGTTGCAGAAACAGGGTCAGCCCGTCGCCGCTTCCGAATGGGAGATTCTCCAAGAGAAACATGGCGGACCCCAGCAGCAGGGGCATGGGGTGCAGGTCTGTCTCTTCACCTACCTGGCCCGCAGCTATGGCTGGCAGACGACCGTCTGCCCGACCCTTCCCGTTGATGTCAGCAGTCCCTCCCAGCCCGACGTGCTGCTGGAACGGGAGGGCGAACGGCTCTACGTGGAGGTAGAAGCGGGGAGCGGAGAGGTGGAACGGCGCATGGCCAAATGGCGCAATCTGGCCCAGTGGCAAGGACGTATCGCCCTGGCCGCACCTTCGCCCGCACTGCGTCGCACCCTTGTCGCCGAAGCCCAGGCTGCCGGGACCCAGGGCGTGGCTACAGATATGACCAGCCTGCGCCCGGCCTGGGATGAGAAGCAGAGCGACATCTGGCTGGAAGCGTGGTAAACGACAACGAGGAAGGCTGTATGAACGAAGTCCATCTGACCGGTGTGGTGAAATACACCTGGATCTACGACAGCAATCTCTACGCCCGGCTTAGTGTGCCCAGGGACGGGGATCGCCCCAACCGGGGACCCGAAGGAGGCGGCAACTACGACTATATCACCGTGATGTTCCCCGGCGCGGCGGTGCAGGGATTGGCTCTGGCCCGCACCCAGACCGTGACCGTACATGGCTGGATTCAGAGCCGGGATGTGAACGAGAATCTGGCCGATTTCTACAAACAGGCCAACCGACGCAATGGAAACGGGAACGGCACGCACCCGCCGGAACATCTGCCCGATGTCAGCGTGCATCGCACCATGACCGAAATCGTGGCGGCCCGCTGGCTGGTAGAAAGTGAGCTTGTCAGCAGCGGCAGATAGCTGATTTCGTCACACAACCGCATAGCCAACGCGACCACAGCCCAGCCCGTCTGGGACCCAGAAGAGAGAAGCCCACAGGAGAAGCGTTTCCCGTATGTACGGGAGACCCCTGTGGGCTTCTCTCTTTTGGCTCTCAGGCCATCCGGCCCAAGAGTCAAAAGGGCAAATAGGCACATTAACAATTGAATAGGAGATACGCAGTACGCAGTACGGAATACGGCACGTTCTATCCCGTATTCCGTATCACGTATTTCGTATCTCCACCCACAAGAGTTCCATTTTCATCACAACAGGAGGCACTTCAATGTTTCAAGCGATCACTTTGGTAGGCAACATCGGTTCAGAGGTAGAGATGCGACTTACGCCGAGCGGCACACCCGTCTCCAGCTTCTCCCTGGCGGTCAATAAGTCCTGGAATGATCAGGAGGGCAACCGCCAGCAGAAGACCACCTGGTTTCGGGTCACTGCCTGGCGCAAGCTGGCAGAGATCACGGCTGAGCACCTGACCAAAGGACGGCAGGTGCTGGTGGTCGGCGAGATGCAGGATGCCCATGCCTGGACAGACAAGGAGGGCAATGCCCGCGCCTCGCTGGAAGTCACCGCCCAGACCATCCGTTTCCTGGGCAGCCGCCCGGAGAATGAGACGGATGAGACACCCCAGACCGAGCAGTCCCACCCCATTCTCGAAGAGGATGAAATTCCTTTTTAGAGGCGGCGAGTCGCAAGTGGCAGGTTGCGAGTGGCAAGTGATACCTGCAACTTGTAACCCGCCACACACCCCACAGGAGTCCACACATGACCACACCCGTACCCACCACAACCCCACAGGAGCGCGCGGCCCAGTTGCTGCCCCAGGTCGAAATCGCTTATGCCAAGCAGGGCGATGCCTTTGTCTTCACCCTGACCAGGGACGATGACAAGCGCACGCTGACCTACACGGATGCAGACAAGCATTGGACCTGCGACTGCGACGAGTTTGACGATGCCACCTGCGTGCATGTCGAGTTGGTCAAGCTCTGGCACAGCCAGACGAAACAGGCGGCCAATGGCAACGGCAATGCTGTCAACGGCACAGTACCCGCCGCAACCACAGCCAAGTCGCCCAACGGCGCGGCCAAACCCAACCATCGCAAAGGACGTAAGCCTGCTACGGCAGCGCCCACCTCTGCCTTTCCCACGCCCGCCACCGGGGTGAACGTGTGGAGCAAGCAGGTGGCGGAAGCGCTGCTGGCCCCATTCCCCGCCGAGATGGTGGGATGGAAGGCCCAGGCCACGACCAAAGATGGCAGCCGGGCCATGGCCGTCGCCTACATCGACGCCCGCTGTGTCATGGACCGTCTGGACGAAACCGTTGGCCCGGACAACTGGTCCGACAGCTACAACGTCCTGGGCGACCAGACCGGCAGCTTCGGCAAAGAGGTGGTGGTCGAATGCCGCCTCACCGTTCTCGGTATCACCAAGTGCGATGTCGGCGTCGGGGAGGACGGCAAGTCCGCCTACTCCGATGCCTTCAAGCGCGCTGGCGTGAAGTTCGGGATCGGCAGGTTTCTCTACTCGCTGGACAAGCAGTGGGTTGCCTACGATGCCAAGACCAAGCAGCTCAGTGTGCAGCCACAATTGCCCGCCTGGGCCATACCCAACGCGGAATAAAGAATGCGGAATGCGGAATTAATTCTGCATTCGCCATTCGCCATTCCCCATTCCTCTACCGTGCCCATTTTGCCCCTTCGAGCGCCTGGGCTTTCTGCCCGGGCGCTTCTTCTCTCAGAGAGGGAGGCCAGGTGGCACGGTGGCAATGGGCACGTCGCTGACGACGTGAATGGCGCTGCCTCCTGTCACTTCCCCACCCGGTCTTCTTCCTGTGCCCACAGGAGATCACACCCATGTCCAATCAAGCCACACCCTTTACCACTCTTCTTTCCCAGCGCTTCACCCTCGAACCCAGACGCCAGGCCCGCGCCCAGGAGATTCTGCGCAACGGCTGGGTGACGGTCAGCCATGCGGATTCTACCCGCATCCGGGCCATTGTCTCCGGCCACTATGCCACGGAGATCGACTGCGCCAATGGCAAGGCCATCTGCACCTGCCCCGACTTCACGAAACGGGGCGGTCACTACGCCTGCAAGCACCTCATCGCCCTGGCCCAGGATGCGGACAACCGGCTGCCCGCCGGGGCTACAGTGGCACAGCCGACGCAGACAGTAGAACCAGAGCCGGTTGCAGCCGCGGACCCATACCCGGACCTGCCCGACTTCGACAGTCAGCCGAGCAGCTTCCGGGATCGGGTACGCACGGCCGTGGGCAATGCCATTGCCGGGCTGGCCGACCTGGTGGAAGCCTGTCTGCTGGCTGGGGAGATTCCCTTCCTCATCGGACCGACCGGTTGCGGCAAGACCAGCGCAGTACGCCTGGTTGCTGTGCGTAACGGCTGGGGCTTCGAGGAGATTGCGGGTTCCGAATCCTTCGCCGACGCCGACCTGCTGGGTCTGCGTACGGACCATATGGAGCAGCCCGGTGTGCTGGCGCGAGCCTTTCGCCGGGCGCGGGAAGGGGCAGACATCTGTCTCTTTTTCGACGAGGCGTACAGATTCAACACACGAGCGTTGGACCTGCTCATGCGGCCTGTGCAAAGCACCCCTGTCTCTGTAGCCAGGGCTATGGGCATCCCCACCCACGAACCAGTGCGTCTGGTCGAAGCGCCGCTTTGGGGGATGGAATGGGCGCCGGTGGCCAAGGTACATATGGCCCTGGCCGCCAACCCCTGGGGCAGTCTGCCCGACCCCGCCCTGATTCGTCGGGTCTGGCCCCTGCCCGTCACTCTGGACGAGACAGTGGCCGCCCTCTTCGATTCCCCCCTCAGCGACGCCATCCGCGCCTCCTGGCACGGGGTGAGTCAGGGAGAGTTGCCCCTGCCCATCGAGTACCAGGCCCTGACCCGGGCCAGAGACCCCCAGGACGCGGCTATCCTGCGCGCCTATCTGGTGCGTCTCAGCGCCGTGGACAGGGCCGCCGCCCAGGGATTCAAGGCGGTGGTCGAAGGAATCGGCGTGAGTTTGTGACAGACGTGTCGGGTGTCGAGTGTCGAAGTGTCAGTCGGCAACGTTGACTCTTCCACTTCACTGACACCCGACACCTTGATACTTTGACACCGCTATACAGGAGCACACCTATGAACACCCAATCCACAATCACAACCCTGGAATCCGCGGCCAATCAGATCTTCGCTGCGGTCGCACCCAACAGCGTGCGTCTGGTACGGGTGGGCGTCGTCATCAGCGATGAAGCGGAGACCGCGGCCACCGATGGCCGGGTCTATATCTGTATGCCCACCTGCTTTCACGGGGTGACGGTGGCCGAAAATCTGCCCGTAGCCATCGGGCTGCTGGCCCACGAGATCAGCCACTTCCTGCAACCCCTGGACGAAATCGAGCAGGTGGAGGAGGTAGAACGCATCCCCCACTGGCTCAGCAATGTGGCCATCGACATCCAGGGCGAAAGTCTGGTGGAGTCTATCTTCCCTGCCTTTCGTCAACCCCTGGCCTCGGTGCGCCGGGCCGTACATAAGGAGCTGCAGGCCGACTACGAAGCAGCCATCGCCCAGGCCAGCAACTTCGCCGAAGCCGCTGGCCATCTGGCCCTATGGGGACGTCACGGCAGGCCCCTGCATCCCTTCTACCCGGACAATCTGCCCCGCATCTGCCCGGACCAGACCCAGAGTTTGGGCTTCCTGCAGGCGCTGGATGGTTTCCGCATCTGCCCCACACAAGAGCTACCCCAGGCCCTGACCCGGCTGATCCAGAACTATCCGGAACTGCGTACTACGCCTGTGCCCCGTTTCCCGGATGGCATGGGCGACTGGCCTTCCTTTGTCAAGGATGTGCTGCTGCAAGTGTTGCGCCGGGAGGCCCTGGGCAATCTGGGCGGAGCTGGCGGCGGTCACGTGGATGAGGTGCAGGTTCTGCGTGCGGTCTCGACTGGCTTTCTGCCCGACGCCGAAGCGCTCAGCCGCCGTCTGCGTCCCCACTTCACAGGACGCCAGGCCGTGGCCGAGGTCGCAGCACCGGGCCGCTTCCAACGCCGGGCCGCGGTGCGGGAGGTGATCCCCTTCCGCCTGCGTCTGCCAGGGCGCACCCACCCGGCCACCAAACTGGTCGTCTGTGTGGATGCCAGCGGCAGTATGGGTGGCGTCTCACCGGGCAGCAACGGCTCGTCCAAGTGGCACGTGGCTCAACTGGCCGCGCAGGCCCTGGCTCTGGCCGTGCAGAAGACAGGAGGAGAGGTGATCGGCGTCGTCTTTGGCGACTACGCCTGGACCACCAGCAAAGATAGTCTGGCCCTGGCCCCAGAGTTCAAGGCGCAGATGGAGCGCACCGGCGGCGGCACCAGCTTTCGCTTTCTCAGCGACCTCTGGCGACGCTACCCAGCCCATCACATTCTTGTACTCACTGACGGCGCGGGCGATGTACCTGACTGCGTACTGCCGGGTGACCGGGAACGCACCAGTGCGCTCATCATTCCCGCCGGCGATCCCCAGCGGGCCGCCCCGTGGAGCAGCCGACAGGTAGTGCTGAAAGACCTGCGCCATCTGGGGCAGGTGTTGGCGCTGCTGACACCGCGTAGCGGATGACAAGATGACAGGGTGACAAGGTGACATGCGTAGTCACCTTGTCACCCCTTCACCCTGTCACCTCTTCGGCCCTTCCACCTTCCATTCCCACAGGAGAACAACGATGTACCTTTCAGCTTTTGTGTCCATTGCGATCACACTCTTTCTCTTCTTCTTTCTCTTTCTCTTTGCCTGTGCGCTGGTCGTTGGCTACCACGCCATCACCGGCGGTGGACGAGAGAAAGAGCGGCCCAGCCGAAGCAGTACAGCGCCTCGGACTGTCGTGATCACGCCCGGCGGGCGGCGTTCCTCTCCCGTCTCTCCCCGCAGCCGTCGGCTGTCCGGACAGACGGAGCAGACAACGTCTCTTCTCCTGCCGGGCTGGCCTGTTCGTTCCGACGAGACGACCTATCAGTAGCAGGTTGCAAGTTGCAGGTAGCACATATCACCTGCCACCTGCATACCTGCCACCCCTGCCTTTTGCCCTTTTCTGTTCTTCCCGATGCTGGCCTTCCGGCCTGCATCTCCCTCCGGTTCCTGGTTCAGAGTCGATGCTCTGGATCAGGAACCGCAGTTTGACCCCTGACGAACGGCGTTCAGCCCCGCGCTGGACGACGACCGCCAGTTGCCAAACTGGAAGCACCTTACCAAACTCCGGCAGCAACGGCTGGCCTTCCGGCCTGTCGTCTTCTGCGGACATCAACAGAGCAGTACACACATCAAACCCCGGAGACGGGAGCGCAGCATTGTCGCGCCCCGGCTTTCGGGGTAGCACGCTGCGCTCTTGTCTCCCCATCACAGGAGGAGAGCGCTATGCACACACAAGCACGCATCAGCAACAAACAGACCGGCGTCACCGCCCTGGGTCTGGCCCTGCACGCAGGCCATGCGGTCTACGTCTCGGCTACAGGCCCCCAGACCGCCCTCAAATCCATCTGGGCCAGTCTGGTCAAAAGTCGCCCCGACACCCGCTGTTGGGAGTGGAGCGGCTATCAGCCCTTCACCCTCACCAGCAGCCGCCAGTTCTGGACATTGCTACCCGATTCCAACTGGCAGCACGCTATCTTCGTCTCGACCGAACCGGGTATCCTCCTTGCCTGCCGTCCCCAAGCAGTCCTTCTGGACAATCTTCAGCGTCAGAAGCAGCTCACGGGATGGCTGGATGAGGAGACGCCCACGCTCTTCGCCCGTTTCACCGCCTACCTCAACCAGGCTACGGACACACCGGTTCTGGGCGAGTGGGGCAAGGCGCTCTGGCAGGCGGGCAACGACGAAGGCGCGGTCAAGCGGCTCTCCGCCTACGGCGATTGCATCGGGGCCTGGGCTGTGGACGCCAGCTTCGACTGGACGACCCTCACCCAGCGGCTCATCCGCCAGGGGGAGGTCTCCCTATGAGCGTCCGCAACCGTCGCCGTATCCGGGAGCTGCCCCTCTTTGTCCAGCCGGGCTACCGCCTGAGCTGGAATGGAGCGGAGCATCTCTCCACCGCCGAACTGCTGGCCCTGCTCCTCCAGGCTGGCGATGGGGTGGACCTGGCCACCGACCTCCTCACCCACTTCGGGTCGTTGGAGGCCGTGCGCAAGGCCACTTTACGCGAGTTGGAGGCGGTGGCCGGTATCGGTCCGACCCGGGCCGCGGCCATTACCGCGGCATTGGAACTGGGCCGCCGTCTCTGCCAGCCCCGGCCCGAACAGCCCCAGGTGCGTTCTCCCCAGGACGCGGTGGAGTTGTTGCAGGAGATGGGCTGGCTGGAACAGGAGGAACTGCGGGTTCTGCTGTTGGACACCAAATGCCGGGTTCTGCGCATTGTCACCATCTACGTGGGCAATGTGAGTTGCGCGGTGGTACGTATCGCCGAACTCTTTCGGGAGGCGATCCGGGACCAGTCCGTGGCCGTTATCCTGGCCCACAACCACCCATCGGGAGACCCGACCCCCAGCCCGGAAGATGTCAACGTCACCCGCCGCATCATCGAGGCGGGCAAGCTGTTGGACATCGAAGTGCTGGACCACCTGGTCATCAGCCGGGAGCGCTGGGTCAGTTTGAAGGAGAGAGGACTGTTGAAGTAGAAGAGTGTGGCAGGTGGCAAGTGGCAGGTTGCAAGTGATACCTGCAACCTGTCACCCATCCCCCACCCACAAGAGATCGACACATATCACCTGCAACTTGCCACTTGCAACTTGCAACCTATCCCACAGGAGAACACAACCATGCGCATCGCCGGTATCGAAAAGATGGGCTACTACCCCACACCACCGGAAACACTCACACACCTGACCCACCTGCTATCTGCATCGCCGGGCAGCCATACCCGCCTGCTCGACCCCTGCGCGGGGGAGGGCGAGGCCCTGGCTGCTGTGGCAGAACGACTGCGACAGCAGGGGGCACAGCCCGAAAGCTACGCTGTGGAACTGAGCACCACACGGGCTATCACCGCAGCGAAAGTCCTCGACCACACCCTCTGCGCCGACTGGTGGGATGTGACCACCCGCCGCCGCAGCTACGCCCTGCTCTGGCTCAATCCGCCCTACGATTGGGAGATTGGTCAGGGCGAGAGCAAACGCCAACGCATGGAGTATCGCTTCCTGCAGGCGACCATCGACAAGCTGGCCCCTGGCGGGGTGCTGGTCTATCTGGTGCCCCGTGGGTTGCTGGGAGACGGCAAAGCCATGCGTCTGCTGTCTGCCCACTGCGAGAAGCTGACCGTCTGGCGTCTGCCCGACGGCGAGTACGAACGCTTTCAACAGGTGGTCTGCGTAGGGGTGCGCCGGGCCAAACCCGTCCCCGACAGCGAGACAGCCGCCTGGCTCCACGCCTACGCCGGGGACGAGTTACCCCCGCCTCTGGACGAGGCAAAGGAAGTCTATCATTTGCCATCTGTGGCGGTGGAGCGCTTCCTCTTCCGCAAGAGCCATCTCACACCGGAGGAGGCAGCCGAACTCTGCGCCCGCCACGGCGTCCACAGTACAAACGCCTGGCAGGACTTCCAGCGGGTGGAAAGCACAGCCGCCTTCCGCCCCATCACCCCCTTGCGCCGGGGCCACTTGGCTATGCTTCTGGCCTCCGGTCTGATGGGCACAACCCGTCTGCCCGGTGGTCTGATCGCCAAGGGCCGGGCGGTCAAGGTGGTGGAGACGGTGGAACAGGAGAATGAGAAGAAGAAGGGCAAGGGCGATGACGAGAGCGAAACCCTGCGCGAGAAGTTCGTAACCCGGGTCTTCACCCTGGACAGCCAGGGCAGATATCAGGTCATCGAGCAGGCGGCCAAGCTGGAAGCCTTTCTGGAAGAGCACGGCGGCCATATGGCCCGGCTCATCCAGCAGCGCCACCAGCCTCTCTACGACCAACCCACGCCGGAAGAATGGCAGGCCCTGGACGGACTTCTGCCTGGCAAGCGGCTGCCTGGTCGCAGGGTCAGCGGTCTGCTCGACGCCCAGCGCCACGTGGCTATCGCCGCGGCGCGGGCCATCCGACAACGGAGACATGCCCATCTGGTGGCCGAGATGTCCTTTGGCAAGTCGGCTTCTTCTCTGGCCGTGGCTCATCTGCTCGATGCCTGGCCTCTGCTCATCCTTTGCCCCGGCCATCTGGTCGGCAAGTGGCAGCGGGAGGTAGAACAGACAATCCCCGGCGCTGAAGGAGTCATTCTCGATTCTCTCAGTGACCTGTGGAAACTGGCAGACACCTACCGTCCGGGCCAGAAGATAGCCGCAGTCCTCTCCAAGGAGCGGGCCAAACTGGGGCCGGGCTGGCGTCACGCAGTCGTACACAGACGGATTGTCGATGGACAGCGCACAAGCGCCATCGCCTGTCCAGCCTGCGGGGTAATCCTGACCGATGGCGACGACCTGCCAATCGGCGAGGCAGAGTTGGGGCGCAAACGGCGCACCTGTGTCTGCGGCGAACCCCTCTATCAGTTCGAGGGTCTGCGCCGCTGGCCCCTGGCCGACGCCATCCGCCGCAAGCTGCCCGGCTTCTTTCAGTTGCTCATCGCTGACGAGGTGCATCACTTCAAAGCCAAATCCACCGACCAGGGCCGGGCCTTTCAGCATCTGGTCCAGGCCTGTGGCCGCACCCTGACCCTCACCGGCACCTTCTTCGGCGGCAAGTCCACCTCCATCTTCTGGCTGCTCTATCGCCTGGATGGAGAGGTGCGCCGGGAATTCGCCTTCCACGATGAAACCCGTTGGTCCCAAATCTATGGGCGGCTGGAATGGACGGTCAAGAAGGAGTCGGCCCAGGGGGATGGGGTCTATGGCGGCAACCGGCGCTATGTCAACCGGGCCAAGGAACTGCCCGGCATCGCACCCCAGATTGTGCAGCACGTCCTGCCCGGTGCTATCTTCGCTAAAGTGGCTGACCTGGGCTACGAGATGGCTCCCTACAGCGAAGAGGTAGTGCGACTGAGCATGACAACCGCTCAAAAGCAGCAGGTCAAGAAACTGGACGACGACCTGCGTCGCCACATGCAGGAGGGACGGCAGAACGGGGATGTGGGCTGGGTTTCGGTCTGGCTGCAGAACTGCCTGGCCCGACCCAACTCCTGCTTCCGCCCCGAGTGGGTGGTGCGTCACCGCAATACGCCAGAAGGCAAAGTCCGGGAGACGGTCTGCAAGCTGGAAGCGGTCACCGCCATCGACGAACTGCTGCCCAAGGAAGCCTGGCTGGTCGATTTCTGTCGCACGGAGGCGGCCCAGGCACGCAAAATCCTGGTCTATGTGCGCCAGACCGGGGAACGGGACATTCAGCCCCGCATCGTCCAGGTGCTGAGCCGAGCCGGGCTGCGCGCCCAGGTCCTGCCCGCCTCCCTGGCCCCGGCCAAACGGGAAGGCTGGATCGCCGCCCACGCCGGCGTGCTGGATGTGCTTATCGTCAATCCTCGCCGGGTGGAGACCGGGCTGGATTTGGTGGATTTTGCGACCTGCATCTTCTTCGAAATCGAGTTCAGCCTCTACACTTTATGGCAGGCCATGCGCCGAGTATGGCGGCTGGGCCAGACCCAGGCCGTGAAGGTGGTCTACGCCGTCTACCAGGAGACTCTGGAAGAGGCGGCCCTGGCCCTGATGGGCGAGAAGCTCAAAGCTGCCCTGCTCCTCTACGGGGACAATGCATCCAGTGCCATCACCGAGGAGGCGGGCGACGGCGACTTCCTGGCCGAGCTGGCCCAGCGGGTCCTGGCCGGGGAACGTCTGGCCGCCACGGGTCTGGCTGGTCTGCTCAAGCCCGATACACGGACTACCACCCGCACCTGGGGCAGTCCGACACAGGAGAGTGTTCGCCTGGAACCGCTCCTCCAGGAAATGCTCTGTGTGCAGCTTGCTCTGCTCTGATGTCCCAAACCAAACGCCCTGATCTCATGATCAGGGCGTTTCTTTGGGATCTGCTCAGGTCGTCGAATGAGCCTTTGCATCTCTGAACCTGGCATTTTCACCTTCTTGCTATGCCGCCACCAGAAGAAGCAGCTTTTGTGCTCGCTTGACCGTGGCTGTGACATTGCCCAGACAGCAACTGCCCTGGGGATTGCGGATTTCGCAGGCGCACTGGCCGGCCTGAATCCCCGCGTTGATCTGCTCGACGACGGTGCTCGTCCCTTTCTGCAGGAGTTCCTGCTGGATGCTGCCCGGCGTGTGGCGGAAGCAGTAGCAGACGAAGACATCGGCCGCGTCCGGGTGTTTCTGGTGAACCCGCTCGCGCAAGTCGTCTTCGCTGTAGATATCGCCCCCATTGCCAAAATAGACGACTTCGCAGCTTTGGGTGGGACAGAATCGATAGGCAGGTGAAGTCAGACGACGTAGAGTGACTTCCAGCATCGCTTTGACTGTTTGAGTGTCAACACTTTTGCCTCTTGTATGGCAAACCGGGCAAGCCTGGCTGGTGGCTTTGGTCTGGGCCGGGATGACGCCACAGCAATCGTCGATAGTTTCCTGTATCCTCTGTTTCACTCCAATCCCTTCTTTTCCTGCGCATGGCGTTCGAGTGTTTCCATCAACGGGCAATCGCCGTCTGGTCCGCCTTGGGTACAGGCGGTGATCATCTCTTGCAGAGCGCTGTGCATCTGTTGCAGCATAGAGATTTTGGCTTCAATATCGGCCACTTTGCGTTCGGCCTGTTCTCGCACGCTCTCGCAGGATGTTTCTTTGTCCACGCGCAATGCCAACAGGCCCCGAATCTCCTCCAGCGTAAAACCCAACTCTTGGGCCTCTTTGATAAAACGCAGCCGAGTGACGCTCTCCGCGTCGTACTGGCGATAGTCGGATTCCGTGCGGGGCGGATCGGGCAGCAGACCCCGCCGTTCGTAGTAGCGGATGGTTTCGATGTGGACGTCAGCCTGCTGGGAGAGCCGTCCAATGGTCAATGGTTTTGGCACGAGATGCCTCCTTTCTGATGCTGATGGGAATAGTCTACACCCTGTAGCATACTACAGGGTCAAGTGGCAATTTGTAGGAGTTTTTGTGCGATGCGGGAATAGCCGATGAATAAGCCCAATTAAAAAGCACCGAACTGCATCGACAGTCGGTGCTTTGAATACGGGAAGGTACGGCGTGGATATGTCCCAATAGTCGGAATGGTTCAGCGCGAACCGCCGGGCCAAATGAGGACGGGCATATTGGCCACGATGCCCGGCTGGGTCACGGTCACTTCCCCGGCGGTCTGGGCGGCTTCCACTTCGGCCACGGAACTGAGTGTGCGGGGCGTCGTCCCCACCCGCCATTCCACCAGGTGCAGATAGCGCAGGGGGCGATAGGCCGGATCGCCGGGCACAGAATCGAAGATGTCTTTCTGAAAACCGAAGGGTCCGTTGCCTTCCACCCCGTTGGTAAAGACGTAGAGTGGGGCCAGCAGTTCCGGCGGCGCGGCGGCCAGTTGCGGAACCAGCGTCACCTGGACACCGCCCATCATTGAGGTCAGCCGTGACGCTACATCCGGGTCTGAGGCTTCGGTGTGGATGAAGTAGAGATCGTCGCCGTTGTAGATGCCGCCCACCAGCGGCGCGAATTCCTGGGTCATGCTGCCATCGGGCGGCCCCATTCCGTCTCCGCCCATCGGGTCCGTCGCGCCCGGCGCAAAGGGCGACTGGGGCAGAGAGCACGCCGCCAGCAGCCACACCAGCAGACCGTAGAAGGCAAATCTGGAAAATTTCATTTGCTATTCTCCTGATAAAAACAGAAGGAGACGGATTGTCACGGATTCTTTGGATTTGTGTACTGATCAGGATGATGATGAAACGGAAATGAGGACGCTGATTCACGCGGATAGACGCTGATCCAGAGAAAAAATCTGCGTTCCTCTGCGTTTATCGGCGTCCAGCTTTTTTATCTCTATTCGGAAGCAGCCGCCCGCCAAAGGAGTTGAGCAGCACAGTCGTTACACTGGCGGCCATAGCAATCATCGCCCAGATGGGGTGCAGCAGACCAGTGGCGGCCAGAGGGATGCCGATGCCGTTGAAGGCAAAGGCCAGGGCCAGGTTCTGCGCGGTCTTACGGTAGGAAGTACGACTGATGGCGTAGGCCTCTGTCACCCCGGCCAGCCGCTCGCCGACCAGCACCACATCCGACGATTCGATGGCGATGTCTGTGCCCGCGCCGATGGCAATGCCCACGTCGGCCTGCACCAGCGCCGGCGCATCGTTGATGCCATCCCCCACCATTGCCACCCGCCGCCCGTCGGCCTGGAAACGGCGCACGGCTTCGGCCTTCTCCTGGGGTAACACCTGGGCGATGACCTCCTCAATGCCGACCATCTCAGCCACAGCCCGGGCCGTCGCCGGATTGTCCCCGGTCAGCATCACCGACTGGATGCCCAGCTCGCGCAATGCCTGCACAGTCTGCCGGGCGTCGGCTTTGGGCGCGTCGGCGATGGCGAAGAGAGCCAGCAACTGTCCATCCGCGGCCACGCCGATGACCGTGCGCCCCTGTCTCTCCTGAGCGGCAATGGTTTCCTGCCACCCCGTCGCGGCAATCCCCAGCCCGGCCAGAAAGCGCAGACTGCCCACCTGTACCCGTTTGCCCTCGACTCGTGCAGTCACCCCTTTGCCCGCCTCAGCCTGAAACTCATCGGCGTCAACCGGTTCAATCCCAGCCTGGCGGGCATAGCGGAAGATCGCCTGGGCCAGGGGATGCTCGGAGAAAAGTTCGACCGAAGCAGCCAGACGCAGAACCTCTTCTTGCGCGGCGTCGCCAGTCAGAATCACTTCCACCACCTGGGGTTTGCCCACCGTCAGCGTCCCCGTCTTGTCCAGCAGAATCGTGTCGATCTGGCGCAACGTTTGAAAGGCGGCTCCGGAGCGCATGAGAATGCCCCGTTGGGCTGCTTCGCCCCCGCCCCGAATCATCGCCAGGGGCGACGCCATCCCCAGCGCGCAGGGGTAGCCCATCACAAAGACGGCCAGGGCCGCGTAGACCGCGCGGGCCACTGCCACTTCCCCTCCGGCCAGCCAGACGCCGGCCGTCCAGAAGAGCAGGGCGGCGGCGGCCACCAGAATGACCCCCGGTACGTAGTGGCGCAACACCTGATCCACCACCAGCAGAATGTTGGGTTTCAAGGCCCGGGCTTCTTCGATGGAGCGGGCCACCTGAAAGAGAAAGCTCTCCTCCCCGATGCGGCTGATCTGGACCAGCAGACTGCCGGTCTGGTTGATGGCGCCGCCGATGACTTCGCTGCCGGGCTGCTTGTCCACGGGCAAAGACTCGCCGGTGACGATACTTTCATCCACGCTGGATGTGCCTTCGACGACCACCCCGTCCACAGGGATACGCTCGCCGGGGCGTACCCGCACCCGGTCGCCCACGTCCAGCGCGGAAAGCGCAACCTCCTCTTCCCGACCATCCGCGCCCACCCGCCAGGCCGTCTCCGGTTGCAGGGACAACAGACGGCGCACCGCTTCTGACGCGCTGGCCCGCACCAACAGGGAGACGTAGCCGGAGAGGATGTGATAGCTGGTGACGAAGACAGAGACACCGAAGAAGTCGCCCACAGGAAAGCGGGCCAGAATCGGGACTTCGGCCCACTGGCCATAGAGACCGAGCAGCCCGCCCAGCAGCCCGGCGAACGCGCCCAACTCCAACAGCACGTGCTGGTTGAGAATGCGCCGCCGCAGGGAATGCCAGGCCATGGACAGAATCGTCCAGCCCGGCCCGAAAATCATCGACACGGCCAGGACCAGCATCACCCACTGCAACCAGCGGTCCGTGGCCCCCAGCCACATGGGAATCATCACCAGCAGGGAGATGAGGGTCACGACGCCGGTCAGCCGCAAGCGCTGGCCTTCCCGCTGCAACTCGGCGGCCTGCTGTTCGTAGGCCCGCACTTTGTCCGCATCGCGGATGGTGTAGCCCAGACTGCGCAGGGTTCCAAGCAGTTCGTCGGGGGTGCGCCGGGCCGGATCGTATTGGATGAGCGCGTCTTCGTGGGCCAGGCTGACGTTGACCGCCGAAACGCCGTCCATCCGTCCGATGGCCCGCTCGATAGTGGCTGTGCAAAAGGAGCAGCTCATCCCGCCCACCTGCACCTGCAATTTGGCAAATGTCATTGGTTGCCCCCGGTCTCACATACTGTAGCGGCCAGCCGCGGACAGCCACAACTCCGCTGCTCCGAGCAGAATCAGGAGTCCACCACCAGCCAGAAAGAAATAGAGCCGCCGTTGCCGGGCCACATTCACCAGCCACTGGGAGGTGCGTTCACCCAGGATGGCGGCCAGCAGAGGTAGGCTGAGGCTGACGCCAAAGAGAAAAAGAACCAATCCGCCGTTCCACCAGTTGCCAACGAGCACTGTGCGGGCCAGCAGACCCAGGACAAACGGCCCGATGCAGGCGGTGATGTCCAGCCCAAAGAGCGCGCCCAGACCGGCCACGCCCAGATTTGAGGAAGGGGCGCGGTTGCCTGCCAGACTAAAGCCAGGCAGAGGGAAAGGGCGTAGAGAGTGGACAATAAAGAGTAGACCTAACCCGATAATGCTGATGCTCACAGCGACCTGAAAGCGCCAGGCAAAACCCTGGATGGTTTGGCCCAACAGACCAAAGGCCAGCCCCAGCAGAGTGAGGAGAGAGGCCCGGGCCATGGCAAAGATGACCCACTCCCGGACGCGGTGGGCGCGGCTTTTGCCCAGCACCGTGCCCAGAAAGACGGCGTTGACGCCCAGCGCACAGGGGGTAAAGGCGCCGGCGATGCCCAAAAGGATAGGCGCGAGAAAGAGCGGCAGGGATTGGCTCATTCTGCCTCCGCCTGATAGCCGATCCCGTCCAGTTGGGATTGCAATTGCTCGACCGATACTGCGGACGAATCCAGCACGACGCGGATTTCCTGGGTGCGGAAGTCGGCGTCCACTTTCTGCACACCGGGTAGCTGGTGCAGGACAAATTGCACGCTGCGGGCACAGCCGCCGCAGTGCATTGTGTGGTCACCGGTCAAGCGCAACAGTTTGGACTCGATAGTCACGGTTAGCTCCTTTGGGTGGAATGGTGATTTTCGATGAGATGGCAGACGCATTCGCTGTCACTGCCGCCGGTCAGGGGCAGTCCGTCGGCCTCGGCCTGAAGCTGGCGCAGTTCGCCTTTCATACGCGCCAGGGCTGCGATGCGCTGGTCGATTTCGGCCACTTTGCAGTCGATCTGCCCAAGCACATACGCGCAGGGCGCTTCTCCTCGCTCGCGAAAGGCCAGAATCTCGCGGATTTCGTCCAGGTTGAAGTCCATCCCTTTGGCCTGGACGATAAAGCGCAGCCGCTCCACGTCTGCCGCGCCATAGGCCCGGTAGCCGTTGGCGGCGCGTGCTGCGGGAGGCAGAATGCCGATCTGTTCGTAATAGCGGATGGTGGGCCGGGTTACGCCGGTCTGGTGGGCAAGCTCACGGATACGCACGGGCAATTCCTTTCGTTGCATCAGGTACTGCCCGTCAGTATAAACCTTCAAGTGGCTTGAATGTCAAGGGGCGATCCAGACAAACAATCAATTGCGGGGGAGGTAGCAGGCGGATCCCAGTCAAAAGAGCCAAAAAGCAGAACGCCGACCCATAGTCAGGTCGGCGTTCTTGACTCGCCTTGTCTACTTCATCGTCTGGCGGATGACTATTTGCTCAGGAGGGTATACCCCGCCGTCTGCCAGGCGTTGGTTCCACCGTCCAGTTCATAGATTTGGGTGTAGCCAGCCGCGGCCAATTGGGTGGCTGCCTGGGTGCTCATATTGCCGCTGCGACAGTAGATGACAATCGGCGCGTCTTTGTCGGGCAGTTTGTCCAGGTTTGCCGCAATCTCATTGAAGGGGATGAAGAGGTCGGTTTTGGGCAATTCTCCGTCGTAGGGGATATGCACGTTGACCAGTGTGAAGGTCTTGTTCTCCAGGGCCGGAGCCAGTTCCGCCACCGAAATATCCACATAGCCGTCACTGTTTTGGGCTTTGTCCGGCAGGGACGCGATTGAGGTCGGGCTGTCAGCCGCCGGGGCTGCGGGCTGGGCCGCACCGCCACAGGCCGCCAGCAGCAGCCCGGACAGAAGAGCAATCACAACAAAGAGTGTCCATCGTTTCATCAGTTTGCCCTCCTCGATTAAGCTGGAACAGCTTCAGCCAGCCCAGTGGCCACTCGGCGCAGACGGCTGTTGGCTTCTTCGGCGATGGGCAGCAAAGCGGGGTTGTCCACCACGCCCAACATTTGCAGAGGATCCACAAAACTAACTGTGCTCGTCTCGTTGCCGTTGTCGTAAACGATCACATTGCAGGGCAGGAGCAGCCCCAGTTCCGGCTCGGCTTGCAGACCCCGGTAGGCCAGCTTCGGGTTGCACGCGCCCAGAATCACATAGGGCTGCACATCTACATCCAGCTTCTTTTTCAGGGTCGCCTGCACATCGATTTCGGTCAACACACCGAAGCCTTCTCTGTTGAGGGCATCCACAACCGTTGGGATGGCTTGGGCATACGGCGCGGGAATGATTGTACGGAATCCATATTCAGTGCTCATTGCTTGGGTTCTCTCCTTGTGAAACGACAATCCAACACGTCTATACTCGAGTACACAATACAGCAGACTCCGAAAATCTTGGAGCTTGTTGTTATCAACTTTCTATACGATAGTTCCTCATCATACCGGCATCCTCGTGTTCGAGATTGTGACAGTGATACAGGAAAGTCCCTGCGTAATTCTCGAAGCGGACAAGAACCTGAACCTTTTCGCCAGGCATGACCAAAACCGTATCCTTCCAGCCATCGTCTACAAAGCCAGCGCTCAATTCCTGATACACTGACTCGCTGCCTTGCACAAGATGGCGACTGAGCACCTGAAATTGCACGCCGTGAACGTGCATAGGATGAGGCATTTCTATATTCATCATGCCCATTCCCATGCCGCCCCCACTACCTTCGAGATTGGCGAATTCCCAAATTTCCAAATCGCCCAGCCGTACAATCTCATCCTGCGCAACCGCATCCATCTCGAACACGCGGCCGTTGATGGTGTGGGTCATGCCCTGCATCGCCAGCGTAAACGAGCGTGGGTTATTGCGGTTGACGGCCTCTTCCACGCGATGGCGCGCAATGGTCGAGAGATGAGTAGGAAGCGGGGAGACATCCGCGCCTTTTTCGCCGACTTTCAGATTCAGGATATCGAATGGCGCACCGTTGGGCAGGCTGGAAGCGCCGCCCATCATACCTCCACCGCTACTGCTGAACCCTGAAAACGACAGGCTAACCAGACGCATTTCACTGCCTGTTCGCCCGCTGAAATCAGCCCATAGTTCTACCCGTTCGGCAGGCGCGAGCGTAATGGTATCGCGAGTCACGGGCGCTTCCAACAAACCACCGTCCGTGGCGATTACGGTCAGGGGTGTGCCATCCTGCCATGCCAACTTGTAAATGCGTGAGTTCGAGCCATTCATCAAACGCAAACGATAGGCGCTGGCTTTGACATCCATTACTGCGTTGGGCGCGCCGTTGACCAGAATTGTATCACCCAGAAAACCGGTCATCTGATCCATCATGCCGTTCGTCAGATAGACCATCTGGTTTTGCGAGTCAAACGTCCGATCCTGTATCACAAGCGGCAGGTCGTATTCGTCGGCAGGCAAACTCAGCGCGGCTTCTTCATCATCACTGACAATCAATAAACCCGCTAATCCGTAATAGACCTGAGGACCGGTCAACTGATGCGGATGCGGATGAAACCAGTACATGCCGGCACGGTTGATTACCTGGAAATCATATTCATAACTCCCTCCAGGTCCGATGGCATAGCGTGGATGGCCGTCCATTTCTTCTGGAATTAGCAGTCCGTGCCAGTGAATAATGGTGGGGTCGGACAGATCGTTTTTGAGCCGAACCCGGATGCGTTGTCCCTTTTTTACTCGCAGGATAGGACCCAGATAGGAGTCGCTCAATTCTTGGACAGACTCTGGATTTCCCTCCCGCATTGAGGCCTGATATCGCCAAACGGATGTCTCCGTCCCGGAGAAGATGGCCCGTTTGGCGGGACCCGCAGTCAGATCAATAGCCAGATCTGGGGTCAAATTAGCAGCCAAGTCAACGGCCTGGGAAGATAAACCAGGTGTGGGCGTGAATGGCACTGAAATAAGGGGAGTCGTTGTCGGGTCGGGCGATACAGGCGGAACGAATCCACACGCGCTGAGGGTCAGCGTCCCCGCGCCCACACCCATCAGTCTGATAACGTCCCTACGCGTGATTTTGTTGATGGTGAAGGTCTCCGTATGTTTCAGAATGCTGCGAGTTATAGACTTCCGTGCAAAGGAACGATGGAGATAATACGACTATACTACAGAATGTTGCGCCCCCGGGCTAGAGGTAAGCCGCCAGGGGCGCAGCGGGCATTTTGGCCTGGTTGTCAGATCAGCGATGCAGGGTTTTGCTCATTTCCCGGTACTCGCCCTGGGTGATTTCCCCCCTGGCGTAACGTTCCTGCAAGATTTCATCCGCCGTTTTTCCCCGATTGTGCGGGGAGAGGCCATCGTTCTTGCTGCGGCTGGCCGACGCTCCATTGTTGAAAAGCCAGGCACCGCCCAGCACCAACAGAATCACCGGCACAAGCCAGCCCAGTAACATACCACCACCGAACATCATTTTGGGTTCCTCCTTGATACAATTGCCTACGATTGCAAGTCTTTGCGAATCGTCTCGAATTCTTCTTGGGTAATCTCACCCTTGGCGTAGCGTGTTTTGAGTATCTCCAGTGGGTTGGGGGTTGCGTTCGATTCGGGACGATCCCCCTGACGGCTCTGGCCGCCACCGGAGAACCCGCGTACCGCGAGTACAATCAGCGCAAGCAGCCCACCCCAGAAGACGACCATCATCAACCCGCCAAAGAATATCCAGCCCCAACCCATTCCCCAATCCCATCCCATCATTGCTATTTCCTTCCTTTATTCTCAATCACTGACGAACCGCCTGACATCTCGCCTTCGAAAATGTATCTGCTAATAGTATGCATACAGATTATGAAGAAATAGTGAATCGGTCAGGTGGGATTTGTGTGGATTGCCTCTTTTCTCTCAGGCAAAGCAGCGGTGTCCGAGATGGGCACGACCTGGACTGCCAATCCTCGCACACCGATGATGCGTACCCGGCAATTGGGAAAGGCGGGCCTGGCCGTCCACCATTCGCCTTTCCAGTGGATGGAGCCATCAGCCTCAGTCGTCACAATCTGTCCCACGAACGCCTCCGCTCCTGTCACAATCGGCGTGCGCATAGCCTCTACGATTTTGGTGTAGAGCAGCAGAGAGAGCGCAACGACGATGAGATAGAGCAGCAGTGCCGTGGAGAAGGGCAGAACGAAAAAGAGTCCCAGGCCGATCAGGGGCGTGGCCAGCAATAGATGACACCACATCTGCCGTCTCCTTTTCACACGCAGATTGGGGTGTTGGACATCCGACGCCCCAATCTGCTGCTGTGCTGCGCAATGGGATGGCCTACTGTCCTGCGCCGCCCATCATCCCGCCGAAACCCCGGGTCATATTGCCCCAGAAACCGCGGCCCATATTCCCCATCATGCCCGACCAGCCTGCGCCGTCGCCGTGGCAGCCACCGTTCTCATTCATCTGCTGCAACATCTGGCCTGTGAACTCAGCCCCGTGAACCTGGGTCATGCGTTGGATCATCTGCCCCCAGGCTTCCGGCCCCATCCATTCCTGCATCCGTTGCAGCCAGTTGCCGCTGGTGGTTTCGCCCGTAACGGCTGATCCCTCGGGGGTGGCTGTGTTTGGACCCGGTCCCTGGGCCAGGGCGGCCCCGGCAAAGACGACTAACAGCAGGGCCAGAGCACTGACGACGATGAAAAGTTTGCCTCTGCGGATGTTCATTTGTATTCTCCTTATGTGAGCGGGATGAAGTGGTTCATCTCGCGAAAATTGCCCTTGAATCAGCAGCAGGTTTGTTGCATCCTACGGTCTTGCCTGCTCTGGTTTCATTCTAGCCAGCGATTATGAAGGGAATATGAATCGATTGTGCGGTGATTGTGTGCTTGTGGCGCTGGGGCTGCACAACCTGTGTCTTCATAACTGGCCCACCGCGGCTTTCGCCTAACGATGAGGCACTCCTGCACAGTTAAGTTGCCGGGCAGCCAAGATTGATCATCTACCTGTATGTGGGAAAGTCATTCCACCGCTAGAGGACAAGGATAGTCGAGGGAGCAATCAGATTCATGGGCCAATAGCGTAATGTACTTCTCGGGCGTGCGCGCAAAGCGTTCCCGGCAAGCCGGACAGCAGAACGTATAGACGGAGCCAAGATATGTGAAGACGGGCACCGGTGACAGACCTGCTTCTTCGCCACATAGGGGACAGACCTGGGTTGCGGTGGACGCGCTTCTCGTTCCCTTTTGATTCATTGACATTGTGTAGCCCTCCCACTACTCACGAGGAGTGTACTGTTCCACGGTGATTACGGCTGCCGTCCCCGATACGGCCTGGCCGTTCAGCATGGCGGGGCCGAGAACAATGTGCCAGGGAAAGGACAATTCATCCTCCATTCTTACCCGGATGTCGACGCGTCCGCTGTTTTGCAGTTCGCCGCGTACCATCTCGAAAAGGCCAGGCACGGTGAAGGGGAAGGACTGTTCCTCGTTGAGCGCGTAGGGTTCGTCCCAGCGTTTGTCTGCGCTGTTCCAATAGGAGACTTCACCCTGGACAATCTGGCCCTCTTGCACGATCACCGTTGTACGTCGCCGGTCGTCTCGTCGATTCACTTCCACAGTGATCTCGTAATTCTGGACAGGCGCTTGCTGCCATTGGGCCTCTGCCCTGTTGATCATCTCTAGGGACGCTTTGTGCAGGCCAGGAAAGCAACTGCCCAACAGGGCTGGGATGGCAATGGCCAGCAAAATGATACGCCACCTACTCCGAGAAAGACCTTGTCCACGGATGGTATCCCAATGCCTTAGCCCCAATCTTATCCCTCGATTCATAATCAGTCCGGGAGAGTCTCCTCTCGGGAGTTTTTGTGCCGAATATACCCTCCAGTTTCGCGCTGAACTGGAGGGGCAGGTAGCGCCCAATGGCCGTGTACCACTAAGCCACTCTGCCTGTTGAGGATGCGCCGACAGGCGCGTGGCGTTGTCTTCCATGGCTGGCAGAATTGGTGTAGTGCCTTGATACCAACCGGTGACAAGCCACTCCGCCTATTCTGGACACGGCGGTTGGCCCATCCCAATCGGCCAGTTTGTGCGCATACTGGTAGGCACCGGCGGGCCGCAGATGCCCGATTGAGTCCGCAAATTTGTCAATTTCTTTTCTGGAGTGAGTCCAATGCAGACAAATAGACCTTCAACGAATCTGTGGAAGATGGGGGGCTGGATGGCCCTCACCTGTGTCGTGCCTCTGCTCGCCCTGGCAGCCATTTTCGCCTTCAACATTCCGCTAAGCACCGTAGCCCTCTTTGGGATTGTTCTGATCTGCCCGGCTATACATCTCTTGATGATGCGCAATCACGGCCACGCTGGGCATACCAACGAACGTCCCGACGCCTGACATCTCCTCTTGCTGCGTTCATAGGGTAGCGTAGCCACGAAGTGCGGGCCGAAGCGTAACGAGCGAAACGTGAGATTGGATGGGTACGCTCACTTTTCACTTGTTACGGCGAACAACGGACGCGCATAAAAACCACTAGCACTTTCGATAGGGGGCACGATACATACACAATCCTTCACACAATTCCCCTATCAATCCTTCACACTTGCTTCACAATTCAACCTGACAATGAGGGTAGACAGAAATCAGGTCCCCTGTCCACACAATTCGCTTCACGATAATCCCAAGGAGGTTTTGCATGTTCAACCGAAAGTCAGCCGTCTATGCAGTTGTGGTTACCGCCCTGTTACTCAGTACGATATTTGGCGCTTACGCCGTCAACGCCCAGACCGGGACGACGCCCACCACACCCCCCACAGCCGAAGAAAGCCAGACCGGGCAGCCTGCTGACCCCACGCAGATGGCCGGAGCGATGGCGGGAATGCTTGACCAGATGGAAGCCATGCTGGCCGCTGCGTCCGACGACGCAGCCCGCCAGCGCATGGCCCCGGCGATGATGAACGCATTGAACGGGATGATGGGCCTCAATCAGGTGATGATGGAGCAGATGGGTGGTATGTTCGCGGCCAACCGCCAGTCTATGGCTGGCCCGACGATGGAAGTGATGACCCGTATGACGGGGATGATGGGTCAGATGCAGCCGATGATGGGGAGCGGGACAATGGGTAGCGGCAGCCCCATGACCGCTACCCAGTCTATGCAGCCCATGGGCGGCGGGATGCAGATGGGCCAAATGATGGGTATGATGGGACAAATGATGCAAATGATGGGCAACGGAATGATGGCCCAGGGCGACGCTGGGATGATGGGTGACACAGCCCCGATGTCAGGAACGATGCCTACGAATAATACGATGCCCATGAGCGGAACCCAGTCCATGGGTGCGATGGGCGGCGATGGGCAGATGGGCCAGATGATGCAGATGATGGGGATGATGATGCAGATGATGGGCCGTATGCACGGCATGCACGGCATGATGGACGGCGAGATGATGGGACCCGATATGGGACAGCCAGGCGCTATGACAGCACGGCAGGCAGAGGTTGCTGCTCGGGGAGCAGAAGTCATGCCGTTTGATCTAGACCAGACTATTCACGTTTTTCAGAAGACGGACAATGGCGGTGTGCAGCAGGTACTGATCAAGGAAGATGCCGACACTGATCAGGTGGCTCTGATCCAGCAACACCTGAGCCAGGAAGCGTTGAATTTTCAGGCAGGGAACTTCGGCGATCCGGGCCAGATTCACGGTGAAGGGATGCCGGGGCTGGCCCTACTGCGACAACGCGCAAATGATCTTCAAGTACGCTACACGCCTGTGGAGAATGGCGGGCAACTGGAATTCATCAGCGATGCCCCCGAAGTAATCGGTGCCATCCACGAATGGTTTGATGCCCAACTCTCGGATCACGGGACGCACGCGACCAGCGGAGAAGGTGCCTCTGATGCAGCTACGGCCAAACCCTCTGGCACCGCAGAGCCTATCGCTCAGAGCAACGAGGGCGGCGGCGTGACCGTCAAAGTCACCCCCCTCAACCTGAGCGACGCCACAGCCGACACCCTGGAGTTTGAGGTTGTCCTGGACACCCACTCGGTTGAACTGAACTACGACATCGCCCAGTTGGCGATTCTGCGGGACAACCTGGGCAACGAATACACACCGGCTTCTTGGGCACCGGAGCAGAGCGGCGGCCATCACGTCAGCGGCAAGCTGAGCTTCGCCGACCAGGCCACCCTTCTCCAGAGCGGCGTCACGGAACTCACTCTGGATGTGACGAACGTGGCAGGTCTCCCCAGCCGCCTCTTTACGTGGACGGTGGGCGAATAAACCCACTCCTTCGCCAGTCCCCGGCACAATCTTTCTGTGCCGGGGACTTTTCGCGCACTGACTGCTTCCCGGCAGCCGGTAGGCCAATATGCCTGTTCAAGATGCGCCAAGTGACGCTCCCTCACCAGGACCGTTCCCGCTAGATTTGACGGGTCTATGCCTTCAGCGCATAACCCTTTCCTTCCCCACAGCGGATGCCCGGTCGGTCTCTCCGGGCAGACATTTCCCATCCCTACATTCTATCTCTTTGTCTTGATCGCCCCGATTCCCATTTCCTGGGGCCGTGACACAACCTGTGATCCTTCTATCCAACGCACTTGTGGAGCAAAATTATCCTATGTCCAACACTAATCCTGCCCGCTCCTTTCTGATTTTCGCCGCCCTCTTCGTCCTGCTGGTGGTCTCTTTTACCTTTTGGACCATCAACGCACCGGCTACACCGACAGCCGAGGCCCAGGCCGCCACCGCCACGCCTCTTAGCCTGACTTCCCTGCAAGAACGCTGGGAGACAATGAAAACCCACACCCAGCACGGGATGCTTACTCTCGACCAGCGCATGGAGCAGATGGGCCAGTTGATCACCGACGCCGAAACGCTCCTCGCCTCTACCCAGGAAACAGCCACTCGCCAGGTTATCGCCGCAATGACGGCTGAAATGATGGATGCGGCCAGACAGATGACCGCAGAAATCGAGAAGATGCCCGCCGCCCGCCAGGGGCAACGCGGCCCAGTGGTAAGCGCGATGATGGGAAGGATGGAGTCAGTCGTCAACGCCCAGCCCGCGCTGCCGCTGGCGATGCCTGAACCGACCAAAGCCGCACCCGCTGGTCACGATATGGCGAATATGGCCCCTGGCTCGGTTGAGGACGATTCTATGGAAGGAATGGGCCACGATATGAGCCCAATTCCTTCGGCAAATGTGCCCGACGCCACGGAAAGTGCCGGTGGGCAGCTTCTCGACTTTACCGAAGATGATGGTGTGAAAATCTTCGAACTGACTGCCCGTCCGGTGCGTTGGGCCATTCTGGAAGGCAGCAAGCCGGTGACCGTCACCGCCTGGAGCTACAACGGGACTGTGCCTGGCCCGATGATTCGGGTGACCGAAGGCGATCAGGTACGCATTGTGCTGACTAACGAACTGCCCGATCCCACCAGCATCCATTGGCACGGCATCCCTCTGCCCAATGCAATGGATGGGGTGCCTCCTTTCACCCAGGCGGCTGTCCAACCCGGTGAGAGCTTTACCTACGAGTTCACCGCGCCGCCGGCGGGCACGTTTATGTACCATTCCCACGTAGAGACCGACAAGCAGATTATGATTGGACTCTATGCCCCCTTTGTCGTTGACCCCGCGGAGCCATCAGCGGCTGATGCAGCTTCCGATGCTGTAGCGGTTGACGCACCGGATATCGATGTGATGTGGATGCTCTCCGAGTGGCGGGTGGGGCCGGATGGGGAGACCTACCCGGCGATGCCCATGGCTGGCGGCGAACCCAACTATTTCACCATCAATGGCAAAGCCTTCCCGGACACCGAACCGATTGTGGCGCAGAAGGGGGATCGGGTGCGCATCCGGCTGGCGGGTATCGGCCAGTTCCTCCATCCTATGCACCTGCACGGGATGAACTTCCGCATTGTTGCCTACGACGGCGTGCCCCTGCCCCCAGAGCAGCAGATCGTCCGCAATACTGTGCCCCTCGCGCCCGGGGAAATTGTGGACATCGAATTCATCGCCGAAAATCCCGGCACGTGGGTCTTCCACTGTCACATCCTCCATCACGTCACCAATGACGGCGTGGAGCCGGGCGGTTTGATCGGCGTCGTGCAGGTGGTAGAATAGGGTCACAGGCAGGGACCCTAGCCCAGCGTCGGGTTCACTGAAACGTGACTTGTACTGAGTTTATCGAAGTAAACGTGAGAGCAGATCATACGCTCTCACGTTTCACGTTTCCTTACCAAAGACAGGAGCAAACCGTGTCCCAGGGGAGCGTTCCTTACATTCCGGCTCTGCGTTTTCACTGGCTTACACCCCTCTACGATCCACTCCTCCAATGGGGAATGCAGGAGGAGCGTTTCAAACGCCAGTTGATCGCCCAGGCCGCCATCGGGCCAGCGATGCGGGTGCTCGATCTGGGCTGCGGCACAGGCACGCTGACAATCCTTCTCGCCCAGAGCGCTCGCCAAGCAGCGGTACACGGGCTGGATGGCGATGCTGCTGTGCTGGCGATCGCCGACGCAAAGGCCATAGCCAGCGGCGTTCGGATCACCTGGACCCAGGGCTATTCCTTCGCTCTGCCCTATCCCGACAGTACCTTCCACCGGGTCACGGCCAGCCTGATGCTCCACCACCTGAACCGGGCGCAGAAGCGGCGTACCCTGGCCGAAGTCCACCGGGTGTTGCATCCCGGCGGCGAACTACACATCGTAGATTTTGGCCCGCCCCACACACCGCTGACCCAGGCGATGAGCCGGGTTACCCGTCTCCTGGAGGAGACCGCCGACAATCTGGACGGTCTCCTACCTACATTTCTGGCTGAAAGCGGCTTCTCCGCCGTCGCTGAAACCGGCCCCCTCACCTCTATCGTCGGCCCGCTTTCCCTTTATCGAGCGGCGAAGTAGAAGTTCGACTTCTGACGGAAGTCGAACTTCTACAAGCGCGCCAAAGTGCCTACTCTATCTACGCCACTACCCCCTCCCAGGGGGGTGGGGATAGGCGTATCCTGAAGTTGTTCCGATACCGATCATCGGAGAAAGGAGCAGCTATGGAAGGCGCGACCCAGAAGGAAGTTACCCAACGCCTGAAAAGCATAGAAGGACACATCCGCGGCATTCAGCGCATGGTCGATGCCGAGCGGCCCTGTGTTGCTATCATTCATCAGATTCAGGCCGTGCAAGGCTCGCTGAAACAGGCTCAGCTGCTGCTGCTTCGGCAGCATTTGCAAATTTGCCTCTGCAATCTGGCCGAACAGGACCCGGAGCAAGGCGACCTTCTGCGCCAGGAATTGACACTTTTGTTTGAACGCAGCCATTGACGGCAGGAGAGTTGTGATGGATCACAAAGTATTGACACCTCAATCGGTCATCGACCCCATTTGTGGTATGGAAATCGATCCGGCCACAGCCGCCCAAACCCGCACCCAGGACGGCGTGACCACCTATTTCTGCTCGGACCAATGTGCCGAGCAGTTTGACCCTTCGACAAGCTCAGGACACCGCCGGGAACATGCGGCAGCTAAGGAGACCGCCTTTCCCCAGTCGGCCACTACCGGCTACAACCCGGCGCTGACCGGACCTGTGAAAGTGGAGCTTTCGCTGATTGGCCTGAGTTGCTCCAGTTGTTCAACTACAGTAGAGCGGGTCTTGACGAACTTGCCCGGTGTGTCAAAGGCCCACGTCAATTACACCCTGGGCAAGGCCCACGTCACCTACGACCCGGCCCAGATGAATGTAAGCCGGATGATGGAGGCCATCCGCAAAGCTGGCTACAACATCGGCGCGGACGAGATGCATGTGCGCGTCACACCCAGCCTGCATTGTGCTTCGTGTGTTGGCTTCATCGAAGAAGCCCTGGCCCAGGTGCCCGGCGTCCTGGATGCTACAGTCAACCCCGGCACAGACACGGCGCGCATCCGCTACGCCGTGGGCCAGGTGGACTACGCCGCCCTCAAGCAGGCCATCGAATCTACCGGCTACCAGGCCGCGCTGCCTGTGGAGCAGGCAGAGAGTGTAGACGAGGAGACCGCTGCTCATCAGCGCGAATATCAAAGTCTGATGCGCAAGTTCTGGTTCGCGGCAGCCATCGGCGTCCCGGTGATGCTGGTAGCCTACCCGGAGCTGCCCTGGCTTTACCTGCCTACTATCTTCGTGAGAAACGCGTCGGAAAGTTTGATCTGGTGGCTCTTTGTCCTGTCGGGCGTCGTCACTATCCCGGTGATGGCCTATTCGGGGCGACAATTTTTCACCGGTGCCTGGGCCGCTTTCAAGCACCACTCGGCAGATATGAACACGCTGATCGCCCTGGGCACCAGCGCAGCCTGGCTCTACTCGACTGTCGCTATTTTCTTCCCCAGCCTCTTCCCGGAAGGGACAGCCACGCCCTTCTATGATGTGACTGCCGTTGTGACCGCCCTAGTAGTACTGGGCCAGGCCTTGGAAGTGCGGGCCAAAGGCCAGACCAGCCAGGCCATCCGCAAGCTGATGGACTTGCAGGCCAAGACGGCCCGGGTTGTGCGCAACGGCCAGGAAGTGGAGATTGCCGTGGAAGAGGTGCTGGTGGGCGATGTGGTGGTCGTGCGTCCTGGCGATAAAATCCCAGTGGACGGCGAAATCGTAGAAGGACGTTCGGCGGTGGACGAGTCAATGGTCACCGGCGAGAGCCTGCCCGTGGACAAACAGATGGGCGATGAGGTCATCGGCGCGACGGTCAACACCACCGGCAGCTTCAAATTCCGGGCCACCAAAGTGGGTAAAGATACAGCCCTAGCCCAGATCGTCAAGCTGGTGCAGAACGCCATGGGCAGTAAAGCCCCCATCGCCCGCTTGGTGGATGTGATTTCGGGCTATTTTGTGCCTACAGTGATGATTATCGCCATTCTGACCTTTCTGGTCTGGTTCAACTTCGGTCCTGTCCCGGCTCTGGCCTATGCGGTTGTGACGGCTGTGACGGTGCTGATCATCGCCTGCCCCTGCGCCATCGGTATGGCCGTGCCCCTCAGTTTGGTGGCGGGCGTGGGCAAAGGCGCTGAGCATGGGGTGCTCATCCGCAACGGTGAAGCCCTGCAAACCGCAGCCCAACTTCAAGTGATTGTGCTGGACAAGACCGGCACCATTACCAAGGGCAAGCCCGAACTGACCGACGTTCTGCCTGCCCCCGGTTTTGATGCCGAATCGCTGCTGCATTTCGCCGCCAGCGCCGACCGGCCCAGCGAGCACCCCCTGGCCCAGGCCATTGTGAACGGCGCCCGGGAGCAGGGGTTGGAGCCGGTCGAACCGGCCGAGTTCGATGCGGTGCCCGGCCACGGTGTGGAGACAACCGTGGAGGGCCACCAGGTGTTGGTGGGCAACCGCAAGCTGATGGGACGGCACACCATCGACATCAGCGCCATCGAGAGCGATGTGACGCGCTTGCAGGGCGAAGGCAAGACGGCGATGTACGTGGCCGTGGACGGCAAGGCCGCCGGTGTGGTCGCCGTAGCCGACACCATCAAAGAGGACTCGGTAGAAGCAATCCGCGTGATGCAGGAGATGGGGTTGGAAGTGGTGATGTTGACCGGGGACAACGAGCGCACGGCCCAGGCCATCGCCCGCCAGGTGGGCATCGAGCGGGTGTTGGCGGACGTGCTACCCGGGGACAAGGCTATGGAAGTTCACATGCTCAAGCAGGGCAACCGCAAAGTGGGGATGGTGGGCGATGGTATCAACGACGCACCGGCTTTGGTAGAGGCCAGCGTAGGCTTCGCCATCGGCACCGGCACGGATGTAGCCATCGAGGCCGCCGATATTACGCTGATGAGTGGCAGCCTGAAGGGGGTGGCCTACGCCATCGAAGTGAGCCGGGCCACCATGCGCAACGCCAAACAGAGTCTGTTTGGGGCCTTTATCTACAACACTCTGGGCGTGCCCGTGGCCGCTGGGATCCTTTTTCCCTTCTTTGGTCTGTTGCTGTCGCCTCTCTTGGCTGGGGCCGCGATGGCGGCTTCCAGTATTACTGTCGTGACAAACGCCAATCGCTTGCGTTTCTTCAAGGCCAAGAGCTTTTCGGAAACAAGCAGAATTGCGTGAGTGAGATGGAGCGTAGTCGCTTCTCATCCCGAACGCATGAAATATCTGAAACAATCTGTATTCAACCAGAGGAGTTAAGAAACTATGTCGAACCAAAATCCACAAGGGACCGTCACCATTACAGACCCTCCCTTCATCATTTCATTGCTGAGTAGTACACGCTGGGCCTGGTTGTGGCTCATTATTCGACTCTATGTCGGCTACAGTTGGTTCACTTCAGGCTGGTCTAAAGTTGGTAATCCCGCCTGGATGCAAAGCGGTACAGCCTTGCAGGGGTACTGGGAACGTGCCGTTGCCATCCCCGATGCACCCGCCCGCCCAGCGATTGCTTTTGATTGGTATCGGGGGTTTCTGCAAGTACTGCTGGACAACGGCGCATACACTTGGTTCGCTAAGCTGATTGTGGCGGGCGAACTGTTGATTGGTGTTGCGTTGATTCTGGGCGCATTTGTGGGAATCGCAGCCTTTGCTGGCGGTTTCATGAACTGGAATTTCATGATGGCCGGAACTGCCAGCACCAATCCAGTGCTGTTCACCCTGTCCATTCTGATCATCCTGGCCTGGAAAAATGCCGGATGGTGGGGATTGGATCGGTGGCTGCTGCCCCGCCTGGGCACACCTTGGCGACCAATCTACGCCGCACCGCAATCCATCCGACTTAGTGGTAAGGAGGTAACGCAGTGAGTATTTCTACAATCTTGATCAATGTGGTTGGGCTTGCCCTCATCGCCTGGATCGTCTGGTACTTCTGGCTCTATCGCAAAGAGGGCGTGCAGGTGACTGAGGTGGCGGGGGTGCAGCAGGTGCCCATCACTGTCAAGGGCGGCTACGACCCCGATGTGATCGTGGTCAAGCATGGCAAGCCCGTGCGTCTGCTCTTCAATCGCCAAGAGTCGTCCATGTGTAGCGAAATGGTCGTCTTCGACAAGATCGGCAAATCGGCCAAACTGCCCGAAGGCGAGACCGTCGCCGTCGAGTTCACCCCGGAGGAAGTGGGCGAGATCCCCTTCCAATGTCAGATGGGGATGTTGCGGGGCAAGGTAGTTGTACAGTAGTGCAGGCATAGGTGCGTCAAACATAACTCAGCGATATTCAAACGCATTCAAAGGAGAACAACGATGGCACAGGTCAAAGATCCCGTCTGCGGCATGATGGTGGAAAGCGCCACTGCACAGCACAAGTCCGAGTACAAGGGCCAGACCTACTACTTCTGCGTTCCCGGCTGCAAGATGGCCTTCGACAGGAAGCCGGAGAAGTACATTCAGTCCAGTCAAGATAAGCGCCAGCATTCTCAGTAGCGTTTTACCATTTTGGGAAAGGGCAAAGTTACGGTTGGGCATACAAGCCGAATCTCATCCTTTCCCACAATGGCGCACACGAGGAAAGGAGTACAAGGACTATGAATACCAACTCAATCCTCAGCAAAACAGAGGTGATAGACATCTACCGCAAACGGGCCAAACGCTACGACTTCACGGCTAACCTCTACTATCTGATTGGTTTTCGTGAGTGGGCATATCGACGGCGGGCCGTGGACGCCCTGGGTCTGCGTCCCGGAGATAGGGTGGTGGAGATCGGCTGCGGCACGGGACTGAACTTTGCACTGCTGCAGGAAGCTGTGGGGCCAACCGGACGCATCATCGGCGTGGATCTCACCGACGCCATGCTCCAACAGGCCCACCAGCGGGTGATCGACAACGGTTGGTCCAACGTCGATCTCGCGCTCAGCGATGCGGCAACATTCCCTTTTCCGCAGGGGATCGACGGTATCCTCTCCACCTTCGCTCTCACCCTGGCCCCGGAGTACGATCGGGTGATTCAGCGAGGCAGCCAGGCCCTGGCCAGGGGTGGGCGCTGGGTGATCCTGGATTTCAAGATGACGTCGGGCTGGCTGGCATCACTAGCGCCGCTCCTGGCCTCTGCGACTGCGCCCTTCGGCGTGCGCCTGGAGATGGCCGACCGTCATCCCTGGGAGTCCATCGAACGCTATTTACCCAATTCCCGCATGACCGAATACTACGGCGGGTTTGTCTATCTCGCGGTCGGCGAAGGCGACAAGAAACAGGACCTGGCGAGCAAACCCAAACAAGTCCCGACATGACCAACCCTACGCACCTTTGCTGACCAATGGATCAAGCGAGAGAATTGTGATGAAACCTGTTCAACCGCCGAAACTTCATGTCGAGGAGTACGGTGCGGACAGCCGTACTCTGGTCTTCATTCCTGGACTGGGCGGAACCACCAGCTATTGGCGCGGACATTTGGGCGCGCTGCAAGAGACGTATCATACTGTGCTGGTGGACCCACTGGGCTTTGGCGATTCGCCCAAGCCGTGGGCATGGTACACAGTGGATGCCCATGTGGATGCGCTCTACGAAACTTTGCGCCCATATGCGCCCTTTACGCTGGTCGGCCATTCCATGGGAACCTTGTTGGCGCTGGCCTATGCGGCGCGCCACCCTGCTGATGTGAACGGGTTGGTGTTGATCAGCCTGCCCTATTACGGCAGCCGGGAAAAGGCCATGCGCACCATTCGCAACAGTTCACCCCTCTATCGCGTCTTTCTGGGCAACGTCGTGCTCTCTGCCGTGATTTGTATGGTTTCCCGGCGCATTTACCGCTGGCTGGCCCCCTATGTTGAGGCCGATCTGCCCAAGCAAGTGGCGGCGGATATCGTCAAACACTCCTGGCGTTCCTTCACATCCTCGCTGTGGGAAATTATCTACAACTACGATGCCGCACGGGATGCGCAGATTCTGGATCGGCGTATCCCCGTGCTCTGCATCCACGGAGATCAAGACCTAGTTGCACCGCTGACCCATGCCCGGCTGTTGGTGGATTCGTTGCCCCAGTGGCAACTTCATGTGCTGCCCGGCATCGATCATCATCCGTTGTTTCATGCGCCAGCAGCCACCCAGCGTGCCATTGCGGCCGGGGTGGCACAGGTCTCACTGCAAAAAGATGCATTTCTATTCAAGGAGCGAATCCAATGAACGACCGTGTGCGTGAAATTCTCAGTTGGTATCGAAGCGACAATCCCGGCGTCCTGACCAATCTGGCCCGGATGCTCACCTATGGCCGTCTGGCCGGGACGGGCCGGCTGGTCATTTTGCCCGTGGACCAGGGCTTCGAGCACGGGCCGGGGCGCAGTTTTGCCCCCAACCCGCCGGCCTATGATCCCTTCTATCATTTCCAGTTCGCCATCGACGCCGGCTGCAATGCCTATGCCGCGCCTCTGGGCTTTCTGGAAGCCGGTGCGGCCGACTTTGCCGGGCAGATCCCGCTTATCCTCAAACTGAACAACCACGACGTGTTGCAGGACGAGAAGGACCCCCTGGGCGCGCAGACCGCCTCCGTGGCCGACGCCCTGCGCCTGGGCTGTGTTGCCATCGGCTACACCATCTATCCCGGCACCGCCGAACGCCGTCTGCAATACGAGCAACTGCGCGAGTTGGTGAGCGAGGCCCGCTCGGTCGGTCTGGCCGTCGTCGTCTGGGCTTATCCCCGGGGCAGCGGATTGAGCAAAGAAGGTGAAACCGCACTGGATGTGACAGCCTATGCTGCGCATATCGCCGCCGAGCTTGGCGCACACATCGTCAAAGTCAAACTGCCCTCTGCCCATCTGGAACTGGAAGCGGCGCGCACAGTCTATGAAGCCCAGCAGATTCCCCGGCAGACCCAGGCCGAGCGGGTGCGTCATGTGGTGCAGAGCACATTCAACGGGCGACGCATCGTCATCTTCTCTGGCGGGGCCAAAAAGGACGACGCGGCCATCCTGGCCGAAGCCCAGGCCATCCGCGACGGCGGCGGCTTCGGTTCCATCATCGGGCGCAACGTCTTCCAGCGCGACAGAGCCGCGGCCCTGTCTCTGCTCGATGGCGTAATGGGGATTTACGGCGAGTAACGCCGCCACGCCCCAAGAAGCATCAACAAGAAACCACTGAACATTCATTAGAAACGGAGAGCAACACCAATGGCACACAATAAAATTCGCGCCGCGGTCAACGGCTACGGTGTGATCGGCAAACGGGTGGCGGACGCCATCCGCCTGCAGCCCGACATAGAATTGGTCGGCGTCAGCGATGTGGTCAGCGACTATCGGGTGCAGGCGGGCGCGGTGCTGGGCCTGCCCATCTACGCGTCCCTACCCGACCGGGCGGACGCCATGCGGGCCGCCGGCATCCCTATCGTCGGCACATTGGACGATCTGATGGGGCAAATCGATGTGATCGTCGATTGCACGCCCAAGGGCATCGGCGCCAAGAACCTGGCGCGTTACCGGGCCGCCGGCGTGAAGGCCGTCTATCAGGGCGGCGAAAACCACGAACTCACCGGCCACTCCTTCGTGGCCCAGGCCAACTATGCTACCGCCCTGGGGCGCGACGCCACACGGGTGGTCTCTTGCAACACCACCAGCACCGTGCGCACCCTGACCGCCCTGCGCGACGCCGGTCTGCTCAAGAAAGCTCGCGGCGTGCTGGTGCGCCGGGCCACCGACCCCTGGGAATCGGACCACAGCGGCATTATGAACACCGTGGTGCCCGAACCCCACATCCCCAGCCACCAGGGGCCGGATGCCCAGACCGTGGCTCCGGACCTGGATGTGGTCACGATTGCCGCCAAAGCTTCTCACACCCAATGTCACAACCACTATTGGGTGGTGGAACTGAGCCGGGAGGCCGGCCGCGACGAAGTATTAGCCGCGTTCCAGACCGCGCCGCGCATCGCTTTCATCCGCATGGCCGACGGCATCGTGGCCCTCAACAGCACCATCGAGCTGATGAAGGATCTGGGCCGGCCCCGGGGCGACATGTGGGAGGTAGCCATCTGGGAAGACGTGCTCACCGTGCAGGGAAATGAGGTATACTATACCTACCAGGTCTACAACGAAGCCATCGTCGTCCCCGAGAACATTGACGCCATCCGCGCCCTGGTGGGTACTATAACGGACGGGCAAGAATCGATCCGCATAACGGATGAGGCGATGGGTATGCGTCACGATTTCTTGTCTACCGACGAAAGGAGCCGGGCGTGACTGGAACGATGAAGCGAATCGATTGGCTGACTCTGGGCTGCTGATCGTGCCAGGCGCGGACGCTGATACATAGCGGCACGCAACTATGCAGATGCAGTTTTAAGTCGGCTGGACCGTGTCGGGTGGATTGTCAATCCACCTGACAGCAATACGGGTATTCTATGCCTATAGGGAGATAAGAATGTCTGACCATCAACATCAGCACCACGCCGCCACCGCCCACACGGGCCACGGGGAGGGCAGCCACGCCGAACTGGAACTGGAAATCACCAGCTATTTCATGGGATCCGGCTGCCCAAGCATCGAAGATCATGTGACCGCTATCCCCGGCGTCCACAGTGTCGTTCTCAACCGCACTTCTGGCATCATTTTGGTGGGCTATGATCCCGGCCAGGTGACGCCGGACACCATCATCGAAGCTGTGAAACATTGCGGCTTTCAGTGCCAGGAAGGTGGGCCGGTACATACGGTCAGCTATGCCGGACATGGTGTGAAAGATGAACATGCCGGGCACAAGATGGCGGACGAACACGCCGGCCATGAAATGAAAGGCGAACACGACGAACACGCCGGCCACGGCGCGCACACTGCCACCATGATGCGCAATCTTTTCTTTGCCACCCTGGTGTTGACCATCATCGAGCTCATCTATTCGCCCCTGTTCACCCGGCTCTTCGGCATCCAGTTGCCCGTCCCCTTTGGTATCAACGTCGATCTCTTCCAATTCCTGCTTACCACCCCCGTGGTCTTCTGGGGTGGATCGCCCTTCCTCACCGTGGCGTGGAAGGCCCTGCTGCGCCGGGAAGTCAACATGGCCTCCCTGATCGCCACGGGCATCCTGACCGCCTACATCTACAGCGTGGCCGCCACCTTTCTCTTCGAGGGCGAGGTCTTCTACGAAGCCGCGGCTATGCTCACCACCTTCAGCCTGCTGGGCCACTGGATGGAAATGGCGGCACGCAACGCCACCGGCGAGGCCATCGCTTCCCTGCTCAAACTGGCCCCGGCCACGGCCCGGGTGATCCGGGACGGGCAGGAGTCCGAAGTGCCCGTAGAAGACGTGCGGGTGGGGGATGTGATTGCTGTGCGTCCCGGTGAAAAAGTGCCCGTGGACGGCGTGGTGATCGAGGGGCGCAGCTACGTCGACGAGTCCATGATCACCGGCGAGCCGGTGCCCGTGGAAAAGATCGAGGGGGTCAAGGTGACCGGCGGCACCCTCAACACCACCGGGGCCTTCCGCTTCAAGACTGAGCATGTGGGCGGCGACACGGCCCTGGCCCGCATCGTGCAAATGGTGCAGTCGGCCCAGAGCAGCAAGGCCCCGGCCCAGCGGCTGGCCGACCAAGCGGGCAAATACCTGGTCTTCGTGGCCCTGGGATCCGGCGCCCTGGCCCTGATCATCTGGCTGCTTGTGGGCGCGGACCCGATCTTCGCCCTGACCGTGGCGGTGTCCACCATCGTCATTGCCTGCCCGGATGCCCTGGCCCTGGCCACCCCCACGGCCATCACCGTGGGCATGGGCTTGGGGGCCAGCAACGGTGTGCTGATCAAAGACGCCACTTCTTTGGAAGGCGTGGCGACACTGGACACCATTGTCATGGACAAGACCGGCACCCTCACCGAAGGCAAGCCCTCTATCACTGACGTAGTCGTCACCGGAAAATTAGACGAAGCGACCCTGCTGGCCGAGGTGGCGGCACTGGAAGGGGATTCCGAGCACCCGTTGGCCCAAGCCATCGTGCGCAGCGCCAAAGAACGGGGTCTGCCCGTTGTGCAAATGACCGACTTCGAGTCTGTGCCCGGTCATGGCGCGTTCGCCAACGTGGGCGGACGGCGGCTGGCCATCGGCAACGCCAAGATGATGGCGAAAGAGGGCGCGCAGGTGGATGCTGTGCAGGGGGATGTGGACCGGCTTTCCAGGGAGGGCAAGACCGTGACCTATGTGGCCGCGGACGGCCAACTGGCCGGTCTGATCGCCTTGGCGGACAAGCCCAAAGCCACCGCCGCCGAAGCCGTGGCCGCCCTGCACGAACTGGGGCTAAAAGTGGTTATGCTCACCGGGGATGCCCGCACCACTGCCGAGGCCGTGGCCCGCACTCTGGGCATCGACACGGTGATCGCCGAGGTATTGCCCGACCAGAAGGCGGACAAGGTGAAAGAACTGCAAGCGCAGGGCAAGCGGGTGGCGATGGTGGGTGACGGCGTCAATGATGCCCCGGCCCTGGCCACCGCAGACGTGGGCATGGCCATCGGTGCCGGCACGGACGTGGCCATTGACACCGCGGACGTAGTGCTCATGCGCAGCGATCCCTACGACATCGTCAAGGCGATCACCTTATCACGCAAGGTGCGGGGCAAGATCAAGCAGAATCTCTTCTGGGCCGCCGCCTACAACGTGATCGCCATCCCGATTGCCGGGGGGATTCTTTACACCAACTTGGGCATTCTGCTGCGCCCGGAATGGGCGGCCCTGGCCATGGCCGCCAGCACCATCACCGTCACGATCAACGCCCTGCTGTTGAAGCGAGCCGGTCTGCCCCACGCCAAGACCAAGATGGCACAGATGGTCACGTCTCCGGTCCCCGCCGCCTGAGGCCGGGCCGACTGGTTGGGCAATCACATGACAAGTTTTATTGGTTCATTGGGCGCATCCGTGGTCCGCAGGTCAGCGTAAGTTGAGTAGACCGGGGCAGTTTCCGGTCGTATCGAAACCACGGCGAGTCTACCCCGGATATTCCCATTGAGTCGAACTTTGAAATAGAATTCCAAAACACATCGTAAGGAATCGCAAATGCGGCCTGCTTCTACAAGTAAATTATCTCTCATTGGATCAGTGTCTTTAGGAACCGGTGTTATGATAGGCGCCGGAATATTTGCGCTTATGGGACAGGTTGCCGAATTAGCCGGCAGCCTTTTTCCCATAGCTTTTTTAGTTGGAGGCATTGTAACTGGTCTCAGCGCCTACTCTTATGTGAAGTTCTCCAATGCATATCCGTCGTCCGGGGGAGTTGCTAAATTTCTAAGAAAAGCCTACGGCCCGGGTACAGTCACGGGTACTTTTTCTCTTTTAATGTATGTCTCGATGGTTATTGCTGAGAGTCTTGTAGCCAGAACTTTCGGATCCTATACACTCAGATTGTTCAATGTGGGTGATGGCGGCGGTCTTGTCCCTGTACTTGGCGTGCTTCTGATTGCGGCAGCCTTTGTTATAAATGTCTCCGGCAATAAAATAATTGGAGCAACTGCAACGATTACAGCAGCTGCAAAAATTCTGGGTATTGCCTTATTAGCAATCGCGGGGCTTGCTGCATCGGGCTTTCCCTCCTTCGAGAATTTGGGTGCGGCGGACAGCAGCAATTGGTCAATGATGGGAGGTTTTATTGCAGCCTTGGCTTTGTCGATACTTGCCTACAAGGGATTTACAACAATTACTAACCAAGGCGGTGATATTGTAAATCCAAAGAAAAACGTGGGGCGTTCCATCATCTATTCCGTATTAATTTGTATGGTTCTTTATGTAGCCTTAGCACTGTCGGTTTCAGCAAGCCTGAGCATACCGGATATCATTAAGGCAAAAAATTATGCACTTGCAGAAGCCGCCCAACCGGTGTTCGGTAATTTGGGTTTGTGGTTTACAGTAATTTTAGCAATCATCGCCACTATATCCGGATTAATTGCCAGTGTTTTTTCTGCATCCAGGTTGCTTGCTATGCTAAGCAAAATGAAACAAATTCCTGATTTGCAATCTAAATTCAGTAACCCTGCGCTTCTTTTTACTGTATCACTCGCCACAATACTGACTGTTCTATTCGATCTAACTAGGATTGCTGCAATCGGTGCAATCTTTTACTTAGTTATGGATATTGCTGTTCATTGGGGTCTCTTTAGATTTCTGAGAAAGGAAATTACTTTCAATCCTGTTGTTCCCTTGCTTGCATTACTTTTTGATGCCGTTATTCTTGTTGCTTTTATGATACTAAAATTCAAAAGCGATCCTCTTGTACTTATCGTTTCTTTCGCGGGCATTCTTATTGTCATAATTGCTGAAAGATTTTTTATGAGAACTCATACTGACAGTGACGGAAAAATGAATATGGATATGGATATGAAGGATTCCTAATCAATGATGTTCTTTAATCTGCAAGATCGATCCCGCCGCAGTCAAACGGAACGCTGTGTGCGGACAGTACGGGGTGGCTGGCTCCTTCGCTCCCGCGGCGGTTGACGCATGGCCGGCCCGTGACGGTCGGCGCTGGTATGGCTCAAGCGATCAGGCAGGGTCCTAACGCAGCCTTGCCGACACGGGCGCTGCCATCGACACCGTTACGATCAATACTCTGGCCCTGAAATGGACCGGCCTGCCCAAGGCCAAGACGCAGATGACGGCTGTTCAGAGGGCGTAAGGCGCTGGGTTGGAATCGTGGTGAGCGACCAGCCCGCGCCTGACAGTAGGCATAAGGAAAACGACAAAGACAAAGAAGGGGATGCAGAGTTAACTCTGCATCCCCTTCTCCTTCAAGGCACAACGCGTATGGCCTGGGAAAGACTACGCTTCATTCGCGCCATTCGGCGCACACGATTCCTGCGTATTGGCTCTTGTGCATGGCAAATGCTGATGGCATTGTAAAAGATAGGACTCGCTCTCTTTTCCGGTGGATAGGAAAAGTATAAAAAAGAGGGAAACTCAAAAATGAATTCTGTTTCCAAAGATTTCCAATCTCTCAAGCAGGAAGATATCCAGCGTTATCTGCATCAGGATATTGCTGTGCCCGGCGAATTACAAAGCAATGTCCTGGTCACGACCCTGGACCAAATCTACAACTGGAGCCGGGCCTCGAGCATGTGGCCACTGCTCTTTGGATTGGCCTGTTGTGCCATTGAGATGATCGCCTCGGCCGCCAGCCGCTGGGATATGGCCCGCTTCGGCATGGAGGTGATGCGACCCAGCCCCCGTCAGGCCGATCTGATGATCGTCTCCGGCACAGTGACCAAGAAAATGGTCCCCGCCATCGTACGCATCTACAACCAGATGGCTGAACCCCGCTACGTGGTGGCTATGGGTGCCTGCGCCACCGGCGGTGGTCCCTTCAAAGAGGGCTACAACGTGGTCAGCGGTATCGACAAATACATCCCGGTGGACGTCTACGTGCCCGGATGCCCACCGACGCCAGAGGCGCTGATTTACGGCATGCTGAAGCTGCACGAAAAGATCGAACGGCAGAGCATCGCCACGGTTCCCTGGTATCAGAAGGAGAGTTCTAGCTTTGTGCCGGTGCCACGCTTAGGGCCTGACATCTTTGACCCACGCCAGGTCCAACTGATCAAGGAGAACACCTTGAGCGCACTATGGGAAGATGACGCATCGGGCGAGGCGAAGAAGGAGACGGGCGAACGCAAGGCAGGCCCCACACAGTTGTCAGAACAGGCGAAGAAGCGTATCGAGGCGGCCAAGGCCCGCGCCCAGGCCAAGCAAGCAGGAAGCGGATAGTCTTTAACAGCAAAAACGCTGTCAAAGCAGGAGGAAACAATGAAGCTCTGGCATCTGACCCCTGATACGCCCCGTTCTCCCTACCGGGTCAGTCCAGATGAACGGGTAACGATATACGTAGGTACCTGGCCCATTGAAGCCGGGCAGTCGGTGGAAGTTGTCTATGCCGTGGAGCATCCGGACAGAACGAGTGAACGCCACATCGTTGACGCAGCCTGGCAGGTCAACGCCAATGGCAATAGCTACTGGTGCGCCCCAATCGGACCTTTCAATAAAGGCGATCTGGTGAACTACTACGCTCAGGGCCATGCGCCCGGTAGCGTGGCCCTGAGCGATGCTTCTTCATTTCACGTAGGCACTCAGAGTCTGTCAGGTGCTGAGGAGGATCGAGTTGACCCGACAGTCTGAGTCGTCTACACAACTGCGAGGACATTCATCAGCACTGATGCAGTTGGGCCGCAGCAAATCGACCATTGCATTTGAAACGAGGTTTTGCCATGATTACGATACCTATCGATCCGATTATCTTTTCCATCGGCCACTTTATGGTGCGCTGGTACAGTCTGATTGCAGTAACGGCCATTTTGATCGGTATTGCCATTGCCACCCGGGAGGCCAGGCGCAAAGGGATGGACGACGACGTAATTAGCGAATTGGTCCTGTGGCTGGTGCCGGCGGGTCTGGTTGGTGCACGGATATTCCACGTGGCTGACCACTGGAATGATATCTACAGCCTGGATCCGATCCGGGCGCTCTACATCTGGGAGGGCGGCATCGCCATCTGGGGTGCCGTGTTGGGCGGCCTCGTCGCTCTCGTTTTTCTAGCCTGGCGTCGGGGCTGGCGCTTGCCGGTCTTGCTGGATACGCTGGCACCTGGCGTCGTACTCGGCCAGGGGATCGGGCGCATTGCGTGCATCATCACGGGCGATGCCATGGGCAAGCCGACGAGTGGACCGTTTGGCTTTGCGTACACCAGCCCGCACGCGCTGGTGCCTCAGTTGGGCGTCTACTACACGCCCACACCGGTCTATGAACTGATTATGAATCTGAGTATCTTTGCCGTGCTGTGGCAGTTGCGCAAGAAAAGTTTGCCCGATGGGGTGCTCTTTCTGATTTACCTGCTGCTCTACGCGGGCGGACGCTTCTTCATTACTTTTTGGAGTTCCTACCGTATGATGGCTTTTGGACTGAACCAGTCTCAGATCATCAGCCTGATCGCGCTGGCCGTGGGCCTGCCGTTGCTGGCCTACATAGTGCGCCGCAATCGCCAGAGCCACGAGCTTGCCTGATGCCCAAAGAAAGCGCACGGCGCGCTGAGGCCGTTGCTGTTGTCCCACGACGGGACGAGTCAACACAGAATGTGCATGGTAGTGACCGTAGCCCCCTATCGATCACGCCCGTCGATCTGGCCGGGGTGATTATGGTGATGCTGCTGTGGGCGCTCTGTTATCCTCTGATTGCCACTGGACTCGCCGCCGCGCCGCCGCTCACATTTGCCGCATTGCGCTCCTTTGTGGCCGGTGCGGGGCTTCTACTGCCAGCCTTTGTTCTGCGCCGTCCTTTGCCCAGCGGTTGGCGCATTTGGCTGGGACTTGCAGGCGTCGGTGTCAGCACCACAGCCCTGGGATTCAGCGGCATGTTTCTGGCGGGTGGGCTTGTCACGCCCGGTTTGGCTACTGTGGTGGCCAATGCCCAGCCTCTGATCGCTGCCGTTTTGGCCTATATTGTCTTGCAAGAACGGCTTGGCCCCCGGCGTCGCATGGGGCTGCTGCTTGGACTGGCGGGGATTCTTCTGGTGGCCCTGCCCGGCTTTGGCGCGGGCGGCAACAGCAGCCTGCCCGGCGTGGGATTTGTGCTGATGGGCGCGGTGGGTGTGGCGGTGGGGAATGTGCTGCTCAAGCGCCTGACCGGACAGGTGGACCTGCTCATGGCGACGGGCTGGCAGTTCGTGCTGGGCGGTCTTTTCCTGTGGGCCGCCGCGCAGCTTTTCGAGACGCCGGGACAGATTGTCTGGAGTGCCTCCTTTGTGGCCGTGCTTTTGGTTCTGAGTTTGCTGGGCACGGCCCTGGCCTTTGCGCTCTGGTTCTCCCTACTGCACCGAGACGACCTGACACGACTGAATACATTCACCTTCCTGACGCCCGTGTTTGCGCTGGTCATCGGCTACGTCAGTTTTAACGAACGGCTGGGGGCGTTCGAGATCGGTGGCATAGCCCTCATCCTGGCCAGTGTCTGGTGGATCAGCCATACGTCGCCGACTGTGCGTCCGCAGTCGGACGTACAGCTCCGGCCTATCGTCAATCTGATGAAGGAGTAGCGTGTGAAGCGTCTATTTTCTCTTCCCTGTCCTACCTGTGCAATCCATTGGGTGGATCAGGCGGTCGCACAGAGCGGCGTCTGCCTGACCGATGGGGAACGACGACAGATCATCGCCGGTCTGCTCTCTCGTCCCCATTTGCTCTTGTGTGGCCCATCTGGTACGGGGAAACGGCGTCTGGCCGACGCCCTGGCGCAGAGCATCGCTGGAAAGCAGGGAGACAGAGTGCGCATCCTGCAGGGCCACCCCTGGTGGGCAACGGCAACGGGCGATGTGAGTGCCTTTGTCACCGCACAGATGAACTATAACACGTGGCGTCTGGTAGACTTTGTGTCCGCGGCTATCGATGCTGCGGGGCAGAGAGATGTGAACCAGCGTGCGCAACCGCATGGATCCTTCGTTCTCTGTGTCGTAGCGATGAGCCCGGCTGAAGTCGATTTCTATTTTCGGGGAATCGCAGACCTCTGGCAAACACTGCTGAATAAGCGTATGCTGGCCCAGTCTGTGCGTATATTTGGTACGACTGATGGCGAGACGTCGCCCCCTCTTTCCTCGGAGATCGCACCTACCGTAACTATTGTGCATATGGGCGGTGCGTATGGAGGCAGCACACAGGCGGCACAGCCGACGCGCAACAGTAGGGCCAAAAACGGGCCATAATGCGCACTACCCTCTGGGCACGTGTGCCCGTGACTTGAACGAAGACGGGTTTTATGCTGGTATCTGAAAACCTCGATAGCTGTGTACCTGGCGACGTGGAATCCAGTCAAGGGAGGAAAATGATGCATAAGATTCGTATTCAGCCGGTTGGCTTATCGTTGAGTTTCTTGTTTGCGGTCAGCTATATTCTGTGTGTGGCGTTCGACCTGATCTTCCCTGACTGGTCCATGTATCAACTGTGGCAGCGACTCTTGCCCGGTTTCGCCTGGACCGCTGCGGGCCTATTGATTGGTTTGGTGGAGACAGTCTTCTATGGCTACTACATCGCCATAATCTTCGTGCCCGTGTACAACTATCTGAACCGCCAGGAGATGGTTGTGGGTGATATATCAAAGCCACACCCTATGACTCACGCCTGACGGGTGAAAACAGATGAGCACGAATTCCCAGAGAGGCAGACTCGGAAATCCTGGCAACCCATGACCAAACTTCGCTTTCCTGTAGGTGGTACAGTTCTTCAGGCGGGTATGTGCGCGGCGCATGAAGATGACTGACATAGTGTCCTATGGGAAACGGTGCAGACAGAGCGGGCCGAACCGGCCCTGAGCGGGCTGCTGGAATTCTATGCATCGGTATCGGGCTGCTAAACACAGCATGGGCAACGACAAGAATATCTCCATGAATCCATCAACAGTGAAACGAATCTTCTCTCCCTTCATTCGCTCGGCGGCACGGCGCACGTTGGTGGGGCGTAACCGTTCGTCCGCGGGGTCTGAGCAGGGCCGCTTTTCCCAAGGCGAGGTGGATGATCTGTTGCAACAGACCTGGCAGCGCTACGACGTATTGGCAGCCGACGCGCCCATCGAAGCCGACTACACCTACGGAAACCGCATGAATGTGCAACTGGCTGTTCTCACCTACGCCGCGCTGGAGGTCTTCCAGGCAGCGGGTATCCCGCGGGCCTATGCGGTGGAACTGATCGCTGATCTGGCCTGGAAAATCTACGAAAAATGGGGCGCGATCCCCACTCTTCTGGCGCGCCTGCTGGGACGGCATGGGGCAGAACGTATGCGTTTCAGTGTACACGCTTTCCTGCGCTTCCCTTTTTCGCCGCCCGCCTACCGTATGGATCACCTGCCATCCCAAGACGGCGTGCGCTTTGATGTGGTGTGCTGCCCCATTGCCCTCTATTTTCGCCAGAACGAGGCGGCCGATCTGTGCCAGGCCGCCTGGTGCGATCTGGACTACGGCCTGGCCGAGATGTGGGGCGGGCGGCTGGAACGCACCCAGACGATCGCTGCTGGCTGCGACCACTGCGATTTTCACTTCCGGGTGTAGGCGTGCAGGCGTACACCGCGCCATTGTGCCCGGACGAGACGCGCCGTCTGCCGCTTTTGTCTGGCCTGCGTTCCACCTATGCTGAAAACAGGCGGTCAATGACCGCTCCGTGTGTATGCGGGCAGGGGGGAGAGGCGGCTCTCGCATTCTGCCGATCGTTCTCTGCCCGCTGTGTATTTGCCATCCAGTCAATCCAAAGGAGTCATCCATGGCACAGGCAAAAGATCCGGTCTGCGGTATGACCGTAGACCCGTCCACCACGCAACTGAAGTCTGACTACAAAGGCGCGACCTATTACTTCTGCGGGCCGGGCTGCAAGATGGCCTTTGACAAGACGCCGGAGAAGTATGTAGCCCAGTCCGGGGAACACAGCGGCCACGGGCATCACGGACATTCGTAAACAATGCCCGTAGATTCAGCGGCCACGGCGGCCACGCAAGCCCGCTACCAGCGCATCGCGCCCTTCTACGACCGCATGGAGGGACTGGCCGAGCGCCGCTATCGTCCCTGGCGGCGCTGGCTCTGGTCGCTGGCACGGGGACCACAGGTGCTGGAGATCGGCGTGGGTACGGGTAAAAACTTGTCTTTCCACCCTCCAGGCGTCTCTGTCACCGCCATCGATCTGACGCCGGGGATGTTGGAGCGGGCGCGCCGTCGGGCCACGCAGCTCGGTGCGGATGTCACTTTGCAGATCGGCGACGCCCAACAACTCGATTTCCCCGACAACACCTTTGATGAAGTGATGGCGACATTTGTTTTCTGCTCCGTGCCAAACCCGGTACTGGGTTTGCAGGAAGCGAGACGCGTGCTCAAACCCGGCGGCCGGCTCCTCTTGCTGGAGCACATGCGGGCAGCTAATCCGGTGCTGGGTACACTGATGGACGCGCTCAATCCTGTGGTGGTGCGTGTCATGGGAGCCAACATCAACCGCCGCACAGTGGCAAATGTCCAGCGTAGCGGGCTGCACATGCAGCAGGTGGAAGATGTGGGAATGGGGGGCATATTCAAGCTAATTGTAGCCCAAAAGCGGGACAGTTCCCCATGTATGGAAGTACGCCAAAGGGGATGAAAAGCGGAACGCAGATTACGCAGAAACCGCAGATTACGCAGATTTTATCCGTGTGAATCTGTTCTTTCGGTGTCAATCCGTGTTCTTTTTTCAGGGCGGAGTAGCGTAATAGGAGCCAACAATGAGCGTTATCCAGGTGTCCCAATCGACAGTCGCACAAAAAAACAGCCGGGAATCCTTCGCTGTCGAGATCGGTGAGTCCGGCTTCAACCGGCGAGAGTTCATCACCTACGCCTGGGGGGCGGCATTGGCACTTCTCAGCGCAGAGGGCGGTCTTGCCACCTACCAGTTTATGATGCCCCGCTTCCGCGCCGGCGAGTTCGGCGGGATGTTCGATTTGGGAACAGTGCAAAGTCTGCCGGAGGTGGGGGTGGCACCCAATAACAACCCGGACGGACGCTATTGGCTCTATCACAGCGAGCAGGGGGTGAAGGCCATCTATCAGGTCTGTACCCATTTGGGTTGCCTGTACAAATGGAGCGAGTCCAGCAATCGCTTTGAGTGCCCGTGCCACGGCTCCAAATTCACCGCTGACGGCGACTACATAGAAGGCCCCGCGCCCCGATCCCTGGACCAATTTGTGGTGGAACTGGTGGACAACGGGCAGATCGTCGCCCAAACCACCGAGGGGGAGGCTGCGATTCTCTCACCCCAGGCCACGAACCCTAATGCTGAGGTTCATATTCAAACAGGCAAGAAGATTCTGGGCAAGCCTGCTCATACATCCCCAGCGCGTGCCACAGCCTGACGGCTATTGACCGCTCTTTGTGTTCGACAAAAGCGGTCAATAGCTTGTTTTTGACAATCATTCGGCGTTGTAGTTCAATACATAAGCGTGTGTTTATGTATTGAATGGAAGCACCTGATGACTGAATTGCTGACCTTATGTAGTGGCGACCACCCGGACCAACATCCAGCCACCGAACACCTGCTCGACGCCGCTACCGCTGAGAACGTGGCGCGGATTTTTAGCGCGCTCTCCGACCCCACCCGCATCCGCATTATTGGTGTATTGGCCCAGGCAGAACTGTGCGTGGGGGATCTGCATCAGATATTGAGCATGACCCAGCCGGCGGTCTCCCATCACCTGCGCATCCTGCGCGATCTGCGTCTGGTGCGCTTCCGTAAAGAGGGGCGACACGTCTACTACACCCTGGACGACGAACACATCGCCGGGCTGTTCCAGCAGGGATTAACTCACGCCCTGCATGATTGATTGTTTTTTTACGATAATACATAAATATATGCTTATGTGTACATTTGATTGTCTCACGAAAGGATAGACCAGTGGAAAAACTGCGCCTGGAATTGACCTTCCTGCTCCCGGATATGCCGGAGGATGACGATTGCGTGGAACTGCTCGACGACTACTTGCTCCATACCCGCGGGATTCTGGAGAGCCATGTGGTGCGTGAAAATGGCACCGCCGAGCTTTGTCTGCACTTTGACCCCAATCTGCTGCCGCTGGGCCGGGTGGAACGGCTGGCGAAAGAAGCAGGTGCGCAGATCACCAGCCGTTATCGACACGAAGAGATACCCTTTACGGGCCTGACCGCCGCCGACAGCGCCAGCGGGTTGACCGACCACTTGAGCGAGCTACCGGGGATGCTGCATGCCCAGGTCAACTACGCGGCCGGGCTGGCGTTTGTGGCCTACGACAGCACCCAACTGCAACACAAGCAGATTATGGAAACAATGGAGCGGTGGGGAGCGCTCGCCAAAATCGCCACGGCCCAGGAAAAACCGACCAGAGATGCCGCCCCAACAGAGCGCGAAGGCGGCCACGGCCACGATCACGGCAGCGCGCCCGCCTTTTTACCCCACTGGATGCAGGAACGTTGGACTCTGCTGCTGGTGGCCGCGGCTGGTATCTTCCTGGCCGTGGGCTTTTTTGGCGAGCGCTTCTTTGGCCTGCCCGCCCAGGTTGCCCTCGTCTTCTATCTGCTGGCCTACGTGGCCGGCGGCTATGATGTGGCTACCCACGCCCTGCCCGGTCTGTTACGCGGCCAGTTCGACACGGATGTGCTGATGCTGGCCGCTGCCGCAGGCGCGGCGCTTCTGGGCGAATGGGTGGAGGGCGCTTTTCTGCTCTTTCTCTTTGCCCTGGGCCACGCCGGTGAACATTACGCACTGGACCGGGCGCGCAATGCTGTGAGCGCGCTCGGCGCGCTGATGCCCAAAACAGCCCAGGTCAGAGCGGGGGATCAGCTCAGGGAAATCCCTGTGGAAGCAGTGGAGATCGGCCAGATCGTCGTCGTGCGTCCCGGCGATCGGGTGCCTGTAGACGGCGAGGTGAGCGCAGGCATCAGCACCATCGATCAGTCGCCTGTGACGGGGGAGAGCGTGCCCGTGGAAAAAGAGCCGGGGGACGAAGTCTTTGCCGGTACCATCAACCAGGACGCCGCCCTGGACGTGCGGGTGACGAAGCTGGCCCAAGACAACACCCTGAGCCGGGTGATGCAGATGGTGCAGGAGGCCCAGAGCCAGCAAAGCCCGACGCAACAGTTCACCCAGCGCTTCACCCGCTGGTTTGTGCCTGCCGTGCTCATCTTTACTGTGCTGGTGGCTGTCGCTCCGCCCCTGCTGGGATGGGATAGCTGGGCCAGCAGCTTCTACCGGGCGATGCTGTTGCTGGTGGCTGCATCCCCCTGCGCGTTGGCATTGGGCACACCGGCGGCGGTGCTGGCGGGTATCGCCCAGGCAGCCCGCAACGGCGTGCTGATCAAGGGCGGCGTACACCTGGAAAACCTGGGCAGTCTGCGCGTGATCGCCTTCGACAAGACCGGCACCATCACTCAGGGCAAGTTTGAAGTTGTCGACGTACTTCCGCTAAATGGGAGCGGGGAAATTGAACTTCTGCAAGTGGCCGCGGCGGTGGAACAGCAATCCAACCATCCCTTGGCATTGGCTGTGGTGCGGGCCGCCCAGAATCGCGGGTTGGAATGGCCGGGTGCCGACGGGCTGGAAAATGTGCCGGGCCGGGGCGTGCGCAGCGTTGTCGCCGGCGAACCCGTCTGGATCGGATCGTTGAAGCTCTTCCGCGAATCAGACTCCCATCAGCCCAATAGCGCGGTGGTAGAAATTGTGAACGACCTGGAAGCGCAAGGGCGCAGCACAATGATTGTCAGCCGCAACGGGCGTTTTTTTGGCGTATTGGGGCTGGCCGATGTGACGCGCCCCAATGTGTCGGCGACTATGCGTCAACTACGGACGCTGGGTATGGAACATCTGGTCATGCTCACGGGGGATAACAAAAGCGTGGCCGAACAGATCGCCGCCGAAGTGGGGCTGACCGACGTGCGCGCAGATCTATTGCCCGAACAAAAACTGGAGGCGGTCAAGCAACTGATGGAGCAGTACGGCCCGCTTGCCATGGTGGGCGATGGGGTCAACGACGCCCCGGCCCTGGCGACGGCCACTGTTGGGCTGGCCATGGGCGGTGCGGGTACGGCGGTTGCATTGGAAACGGCCGATGTGGCGTTGATGGCCGATGATGTGGGCAAACTGCCCTTCGCCGTGGGCCTGAGCCGGGCCAGCCGGGCCATCATTCGCCAGAATTTGGCCGTCTCTCTGGGCGTGATTGGGCTGCTGATCGCCGCTTCGGTTTTCAATGTGGTGGGGCTGAGCGGCGCTGTGATTCTGCACGAAGGCAGCACAATCGTCGTGGTCATCAACGCGCTGCGGCTACTCCGATATGAAGCGAAGTAGGACGAACAGCAAACAAGCCACAACATCTGCGCGTCTGCGCCACGTACTCAACAGGGCCGCCTTGACCCGCCGACAAAGAACAACAATGAACAATCAACGCAACCGTCAAATCTATCGTCTCTGGGCGCTCGTTTACGATAGCTGGATTCCCTTTTTCTACGGGCGAACTCGCCGTCGCGCCATAGAATTGCTCGGCCTGCAAACCGGTGAGCATCTCTTGATTCCCGGCATCGGCACCGGTCTCGATTTACCCCATATCCCAGCCGGGGTATCCATCTTGGGCGCCGACCTCAGCCCGGATATGCTGACCAAGGCCAATCGCAAAGCTCAAGGCCGTGATGTGACCTTGCTGGAAATGGACGTTCAGACCCTGGACTTCGCCGATGCCAGCTTCGACGCCGTGCTCTTCAACCTGATCCTCACCGTCGTTCCCGATGGGGCGGCGGCCTTTGCCGAGGGTTGGTGGACGCTCAAGCCGGGCGGGCGCGCTGTCATCTTCGACAAGTTCCTGCCCGAAGGCGCGGCGCTGACGCCAGGTCGCCGTCTGCTTGGGCGCGCGCTCAGCCTCATAGGCACCGATCCCAACCGCCGTCTCAACGACATCATCGCCGGAACGCCCGACTTGATGATCGAACTCGATGAACCCAGCCTGCTGCGCGGACAATATCGCACGCTATTGCTGCGCAAGCAGGCGTGTTGATTTTTGTCTTTCAGAACGGTTGCGATTAAAATATCACCAATTGCTGATATGATGATATAGGAGATCAATATGTTACTTGTCGCAGAACCGGTCACTGAACTTGCCGTCAAAGCCAAACTCTTTCGCGGCTTTGCCGATCCATCGCGCCTGAGCATCATCGAGGCTCTGCGTGGCGGGTCGCTTACTGTGGGCGAGATTATTACCGCCACCGACCTCTCCCAATCCAATGTCTCCAATCACCTGGGATGCCTGCGCGACTGCGGGCTGGTGGTGGCCGAGCGCAATGGCCGCTATATCACCTACCACCTCAGCGACGACCGTGTGGGCGACATCCTGGCTCTGGCCGAATCTCTGCTGGCCGATGTGGCGCGGGGCGTGTACGAATGCACCCGCTACAATCAGCCCCTGCACGAGGAGACACGAGAATGAGTGATTCACGAGCGACGTTAGAACTGCGCGTCGGCAACCTCGATTGCGAACACGACGCCACCGCTATCAAGCGTGGCATGACCGGTTTTCCCGGTCTGGACACGCTCAAGGTCTACCCCAAATCCGCCAAGGTGGCTGTCACCTACGACCCGGCAGCCACAACACCTGAAGCGTTGAAGGAAGAACTGGAAACGCTTGGCTTCCCGCCGCAAGCCGGGCTGGCTATGCCGGAGCAGCCCAAACCCTGGCGCAACCCGAAAGTGCTGACCTCGGTCGCATCGGGCGTGCTGCTGCTGGTCGGCTGGCTGATCGGACTGGCCGGCGCGCCGGAAACGGTCTCGTTGATTATCTACATCGCCGCCATCCTCATCGGCGGCTACTACTTTGGCCGCGAGGCCATCGAAGAATTGATTTTCGAGCGGAAAATCGGCATTGAACTGCTGATGGGCGTGGCCGCCGTGGTGGCTACAGTATTGGGCCTGGCCGCCGAAGGGGCGATGCTGGTTTTTCTCTACTCCATTAGTGAAGCGGCTGAAGGCTACACCGAGGAAAAAACCCGCTCGGCCATCAAAGCCCTGATGGACCTGGCCCCCAAGGTGGCTTTGGTGCGGCGCAATGGCCGCGAGGTGGAGATTCCGGTCGAAGAAGTGGTCGTAGGCGATGTGTTTATCGTCAAGCCCGGCCAGTCCCTGGCCACGGACGGAGAAGTGCTGGTCGGTTCGTCCAGTGTGAACCAGTCCCCTGTCACCGGTGAAAGCATCCCTGTTGAAAAACAGCCTGGCGACGCCGTTTTTGCCGGCAGCATCAATGGCGAGGGGGCGTTGGAGGTGCGAGCCAGCAGAGCCTTTGCCGACAACACCATCAGCCGCATCATCCAGATGGTGGAAGAGGCCCAGGAGCGCAAGGGGCAGAGCCAGCGTTTCATCGAGCGTTTTGGGGCGCGTTACAGCCCACTTGTCTTGCTGGCAGGGATTCTGATTGCCATTGTGCCGCCGCTACTCTTTGGCGCAGATTGGAGTACTTGGATTACGCGCGCGACGGTCTTCATTGTGGCCGCGGCCCCGTGCGCGCTGGTCATCTCTATTCCGATTACGCTGGTGGCCACACTGGGCACCGGAGCCCGGCAGGGCGTGCTGATCAAGGGCGGGATGTACATCGAAGAACTGGCCAAAGTGAAGGTCGTGGCCCTAGACAAGACCGGCACGCTGACCCGGGGCGAACCGGAAGTGACCGATGTAATTGCACTGAACAATGAAGGACTGGACAACGAACATATCCTGGCCCTGGCCGCCGGGATTGAACGGCGCAGCCAGCACCCGCTGGCTCAGGCCATTGTTCGCCATGCGGAAGTGCAGGCGGTGGCGCCGGTTGAGGTCAGCGACTTCCGCTCGTTGACCGGGGCCGGCGTATCGGCCCGGCGCAACGGGCAGGCTGTCTATGTGGGTAGCCCGGATTTCTTCCGTGCGCAATTAGGGCAGACGCTGGATGCCCAGGCAGAAATGGTCCAGCAGTTGCAGGTCGAGGGCAAGACCGTGGTGGTAGTGGGCGATGAAAGCTCAGTTTGGGGGCTGGTGGCCATTCGGGACAATATCCGGCCCAACGCCCGGCAGGCAATCGAGGCCCTTCACGCCGCCGGGGTGGAAAAGGTGGTTATGCTCACCGGCGACAACGAGCGCACCGCCCAGGCTATCGCCCGCGAGTTGGGCCTTGACGAGGTGCATGCCGGCTTGAAACCGGAGGACAAAGTGACCAAAGTGCGCGAACTGGCCGGGCGCTACGGCCACGTGGCCATGGTCGGCGATGGCGTCAACGATGCGCCTGCGCTGGCTGAAGCGACTGTTGGCATTGCCATGGGCGCAGCCGGAACCGATGTGGCTTTGGAAACGGCAGATGTGGCTCTGATGGCCGACAACCTGGAAAAATTGGCCTACGCCCTCCAACTGGCGAAGCGCAACCAGTCGGTGGTCAACCAGAACCTGGCCCTGTCGGCGGTCGTGATTGGGGCGCTGGTGATCGGCGCCATTGGCGGCTTTTTCACCCTCCCCGTCGCCGTGCTGGGCCACGAGATCAGCGAGTTCATCGTCATCGGCAGCGGGTTGCGCATGCTGCGGGCCTGAGCGTTTCGGCCGTGTCCTTCAAAGCCGACATGCAACCGATTTTCGACACGCGCTGAGCAGTTTGTCACGGCGGTACAGCGGGGCTGTACTTGAACAGCGATGATAATGTGCTGCGCGGCAGATTGACAAGCCCTGGCGACGCCGGGGCTAGGGCAATCGCGTACTTCGTGCTAGTGTCGAACATCAAGGCTGTTTCAGGGCAAAATATGTGTCAATGGCTCAATTGCGAATAAGAAGCAGCCGATTTTGCGTCGAATTATCTGCATTTTGCGACTACTTTATCCGAAAGATTAAGGTACGCGATTGCCCTAACGCCGGGGCTTGTTTTGATCAATGAAATCAATCAGCGTTTTGACAGGACTCTACGGATAGCTGGCAAACACTTCAACAACAGAGCCATCTTTGTCAAAAGCAATGACGTCAAAGGGTTGCGCAGGCTGGCCGTCGATTTCCATCCCTGGCGACCCCACCGGCATGCCTGGCACGGCCAGACCGGCAATGGCGGGGCGTTCCTCTAGCAGCCTCTCAATGTCGGTAGCGGGTACATGACCTTCAATGATGTAGCCATCCACGATGGCTGTATGGCAGGACTGGAGTTCAGCAGGCACTTGAAAGCGATCCTTGATAGGGCGGAGATCAAAAACATTCTCCGCTTCGATCACGAATCCATTCTCAGTCAAGTGCTCAGTCCAGTCGCCACAACATCCTCAGGTCGGTGACTTGTAGACGACTGCCTCTACTGCATTCGAAGCGGTTGTCTCTGGCAGGCTGGCTTTCGATCCACCGCACCCGGCCAAGAGCAGAGCGGATAGCAGGCCAGCGATCAATATGCGTTTCATAATCGTCTCCTTGTTGCATTTCGCTGAATCACGGAAAGTGTCAGGCATAGCGTATCATACCACCATTTTCTCCACGCCCTGGATTTGCCCAAACAACTGACAGCGAGACTAGGATTTTGCCACCCTCGACCAAAAACATCAACGCCAAAGCCCACATCCAAACCCATAAATAAATCCTGGGCAAGCCTGCTGCCATCTCGTCGACACGGACCAATGCATAAAACCACACTACCGGGAGCGATGCACTTGTACATTTGAAGCCCGTCGGTTGAGTGTCGCCTTCAGAAACGCAGCCCCCTGCAAAATGGGAACAAGCGCGGCCAGAATCAAAAAGGGAATCTGAAACCAGTTGGCGTCTTCCGGCACGCGGCGGTGAAACGAGGCCGTGTAGTGGATGAAGAGAAAGTAGAGCGTGTGGAGAACGACCAGATAAAAGACTGTATAAGAACTGTACTGTAACCATTTCCAGGCTGTGGCTCCCAATCGGTTCACCGCCCAGTTGGCCGAGGTGGCGACAAGCACAAGTGTGAAGAAGACGGCCACCAATCCCATCAAATTGGCCAGACCAAAACCCGGTTCCAGGCGGGCCACCCGTCCCAATTCCGGCACAAACTCGTAGCCGAGAAGACGTAGCCAATCCCAGCGCGCCCAGCCATCCCAAACAAGAAAGGTGTGCAGAAAGGCGGTCAAGCCGTACCAGATGCCTGTTTCCCGGCGCCAGGGAACAAATCGCGCTGTCGCAGGCCACAGCCGCGCCAAGGGGCCAATCGCCAGTGTGAAGAAGAGCAGCAGAAAACTGCTATCTCCAATCGCTCGCCAGAGCCGCATCTCGGCGTCCCAATCCATCCGGCCATACCAGAAGGGCAGCGCCAGCAGAAAAGCAAGCAGGGCAATGGGCAGATGCCTTTGCAGTAGGGCAATCGCGAGTTATGAGAAAAGGGGCTGGAGAACGGAAAAGAGATAGTCGTCATCCCAACCAGCACGTAACCGACGATTCTTTATGCCCAACTTGCTACGAGAGTTGTGTCTGAGCAGATTGAGAGCGATATGGCGTAGGAGAGCAAAGTTCTGAGGACCATTCCCCTTACGGATGCGACATTCGTCTTCGCGAAAGGCGATGTCCAAGACCCAGTGAAGAGAGTTCTCAATATGCCAATGTTTTCTGGTGTGTTCGAGCATGTGGCAGGCACTGTCTCGATAGCTGGCGATGAAGTAGCGGTCTTCGATGGTACGCTTGCCATCTATACGACGTTCAGACTGAACCTTGACGAGAGTGGTCAAGTTGCGCCAGTTGTCAGCCCCCCGGAGAGAACCAAGCAGACTGGGGTAATCAATTCTCCAACAGCGCCGAATTTCGATGCGGCCATGACCTTTGTCAACTGTATGCGCATAGTCGTAGTCGTAGGCGGTGAAGTTGCTTGCCAGCAGGTCATCAAAGAGCAGCACCACATCCTCATGTAAGTTGCTCTGATTGCCTTTGAGCGAGAGAAGATAGTCGGCTTCGCCTTCCACAATCAGCTCTGCGATAGCCGTCTGGCAGCCCATGGCGTCAATAGTCACGATACAGCCCTTTAGGTCCAACGCCCGCAGAAGTTCCGGAATGGCTGTGATTTCATTCGACTTTTCATCGACTTTCTGCTGTCCCAGGACCAGTCGATTGGTGGTGGCCCAGGCACTGACCATATGAATGGCGGCTTTATCATCTTCGTTGGCATACGAGCGGCGCAGCCGTTTGCCGTCCAAAGGAACCACTTCTCTGCCAATCGCCTTGCGCACACCTGCCATCCACTGCATAAAGCAATGTTGAAACTGCTCTGGGTTCAACGCTTCCATGACCCGCCAGAAGGTGTCATGGGCTGGTATTCCATTCGGCAATTCCAGAAACGTTGCCAACCACTCGGCTTTCGCTCGTCCAAATTCAGCTATCGCCTCGTAATCATCGGCTCCGCATATGACCGCACAGATTGCGATAGTCAGAATGTCCAGAAATTTGTGGTAGCGTAGCGTACCCTTTCTCGGATCTTTCAATTTCTCGAAATGTTTGGTGATTCGTGGCGGTTCTTGCGGCACTTCTGTGATTTTGACGACCATTTTGAGCCTCCTGTGGTGGATTTCCCACAGATTAGACTCTTTGCTCGTTTTTGTCCATCCCAACTCGCGATTGCC